>Ga0068868_100002535_pt1 | contig 12686 bp, 7 predicted proteins | sample KBSMisM42_FD_64660 | JGI IMG/M metagenome (GOLD analysis project Ga0068868, IMG submission 64660) | Miscanthus rhizosphere microbial communities from Kellogg Biological Station, Michigan, USA - KBS Miscanthus M4-2 | ecosystem: Host-associated > Plants > Roots > Rhizosphere > Soil ...
CCATCAGGCGCTGCAGGTTTACCGGATGGGTTCGAGACTGAGATGGTTCTCCTTTCCGGGAAAAACCGGATTAGGATCTGATGGCAAGTTGGTTCCAGCAATCTTCGGTTGGTAGAAAAATACTTGGGGGTATCGTATGAAGTCGCGCGTGTTTTGGCTCGGTGTTGTGCTGTTGCTTTCGCTGGCTGCCTGGGGGCAGGATTCGGCTTCGATTACAGGAACGGTGACCGATCAGAGCGGTGCGGCCGTCCCCAACGCGCAGGTCACGGTCAGCAGCCTGGATCGCGGCATCAACCGTCCCACCACCACGAACGCAACGGGCGACTATCTGGTTGCCGGCTTGCCCTCGGGTCCGGTCAACGTGACCGTGGTCGCCCAGGGCTTCAAAAGATATGAGGCGAAGGCAATCGTGCTGCAGGTGGGCCAGAAGGCCCGCGCCGACGTCGCGCTGGAAGTGGGCACGATCAAGGAAGAAGTCACGGTGGAAGGCGCCAACGTGGCCCAGGTGGAGACCCAGTCCTCGGATCTGACCGGAACCGTGAACGGAAAGCAGATCACCCAACTGCAGCTGAACGGACGGAACTTCACGCAGTTGGTCACGCTGGTCCCCGGCGTAAGCAATCAGACTGGCCAGGATGAAGGAACAGTCGGCATCAACGGGAACGTGAGCTTCAGCATCAACGGCGGCCGCGTCGAGTACAACAACTGGGAACTGGACGGCGGCGACAACATGGATAACGGCAGCAACAGCACGCTCAACGTCTATCCCAGCCTGGAAGCCATCGCTGAGTTCAAGGTGTTGACCTCGAACTACGGCGCTCAGTACGGCCGCAACGGGTCAGGCACGGTGGAAGTCGAGACCAAGTCCGGCACCAACGGCTTTCACGGGAACGCGTACGAATTCCTTCGCAACGATGCTTTGAACTCCACCAAATATTTTCTGGATTCGGTATCGCCCTACAAGAAGAATGATTTCGGCTACACCATCGGCGGACCCATCATCAAAAACAAGACCTTCTTTTTCTGGTCTCAGGAGTGGCGCCGAGACCGCGTGCCTGCCGATTTCAACCAGGCCGTGCCTTCGGTCGAGGAACGGGCCGGGGATTTTACCGATCAGTGCAGCGGGGGCGGTTCCTGTCCCAGCGTTGGAGCGGACCTGCTCGCCGCCGGTTACAACCCGAGCGATCCCACGGTGCAGGCGCTGCTAGGCATGATTCCTTTGCCTACCACAGGCACCGGACTGGACTCACGTTACCGCACGTCGTTATCTCTGCCCACGAACTGGCGCGAAGAGTTGATTCGCGTGGACCACAACTTTACCGACAAGATCCGCGGTACCGTCCGCTACATTCATGATTCATGGGACACCGTCACCGACGTGCCGCTATGGACCAACGCCGGCAGCTTCCCCACGATACAGACCGCGTTCAAAGGCCCGGGCGTGAGCCTGGTGGCCCGGCTGAATGCAACCTTTTCCCCTACGCTGCTGAATGAATTTGTGGCCAGCTACACCACCGACCACATCATTCTGAATAACGTCGGCAATTGGCAACGGCCGGCGGGGTTTGTCGTGCCCGATATTTTCCCCGGCAACGGCGACGGAATCTTGCCTGGAATTAACCTGGTCGGTGACGCCTACGACGGCGGCTTTGGTCAAGACGCGGGCTACATCCCGAACGGCGCTTACAACTCGAACCCGACCTACACCTACCGCGACAATGTCAGCAAGATTGTCGGCCGGCACAACCTCCAGTTCGGGGCTTATGCCGTGTTCGGCCAGAAAAATGAATTTGGCGGCGAGCTGGGAGCGGGCTCGATCCCTGGTTACCTGACCTTCGATGCGAGTACGAGCATTTCCACGGGCAATGCATTCGCCGATCTATTGCTGGGTAGAATCTCCAGCTACGGCCAGCAGGACCAGCGCGTCAAGTACTACAACCGCTACAAAATCGTTGAACCCTATTTTCAGGACGACTGGCACATCACCAGCCGCCTGACCGTGAACCTGGGTCTGCGCTTGAGCCTGTTCGGCACCTACCGGGAAAAGCAGAAGCAGGCATTCAATTTTGATCCAGCGCACTACCAGGCCGGCGTCACCACGGTGAACGCCGATGGCACGGTAAACAATCTGTTCATCAACGGACTGCCGAACGGAATTGTGCAGTGCGGTGTGACGCCGGGCGTTCCCGTCAGCTGCATGGACGGAAAGCTGTTCAATCCCGCGCCCCGTATCGGGTTTGCCTATGACGTGAATGGCGACGGCAAAACCGCGATCCGCGGCGGCTACGGCATTTTCTACGAACATGCCAACGGCAATGAGGGCAATACCGAATCGCTCGAAAACTCGCCACCTCTGGCCAATGCCTCGGTGGTGAACAATATCAACGGGTATGCCGGGACCGGGACCGTCGGAGCGCAGTTCCCCTTGAACGTGAATGCGATCCCCACCAAGGCCATCTGGCCCTACATACAGCAGTGGCACCTGGACGTGCAGCGCGAGGTGGTGCGGAACACCGTGGCCACGGTTTCCTATGTCGGCAGCAAGGGTACCAAGCTCAACCGGCAAACCAACTACAACCAGATTCCCGCGTTGCCCCTCTCGCTCAACCCATATGCGCCGGGAGAGTTTATCGACTCCGACCCAACGTCTCCAACCTTCAACACGGACTGCGATAACCTGATGGTCAACGGGAACCCGGTAACTGGCCAGGCTGCCGTCAATCTTGGAGTTCAGTGCGGCGTTGACCCCAGCCCCTTCCGTCCATTTCTGGGCTACGGTGACATCACTCACTTGCAGTACGCCGCGTCCTCGACCTATCATGCCGCGCAATTTTCGGTGCGGCGCACCATGGGCAGCCTCAACCTGAGCGTTGCCTACACCTATAGCCATTCCATCGACGACTCCTCCGACCGCTTTGACGGGAGCTTTGTCGATTCCGCCAATCCCAGCGCCAATCGGGCCAGCTCCAACTTCGATCAGCGCCACATCCTGAATGTCAGCTACGTTTGGGACCTGCCGGGCTTCAAATCGGGCTTGACCAACGCGATCCTGGGCGGCTGGCAGTTCTCCGGCGTGACCAGCTACTCAACCGGAACGCCCTACAGCGTGGTGGTGTCGAACGACAACGCGGGCGTCTCTAATGGAGTGGGATCGGGCGCTCGCCCCGACCTGGTGGGCGATCCGAGGTCCGGTATTCCGAGCGGGACGATCACCGACTTCGGGCCGGCATTCGGCAATGCCGCTGCCTTTGCCCTGCCACGGGGGTTGACCTTCGGCGACGCTGGACGCAACATCCTGAATAATCCCAATCGACTCAACTTCGACTGGGCCCTGTTCAAGCACTTCAAAATCAGGGAGCAGATGGGCTTTGAGTTCCGCGCTGAAGCCTTCAACGTGTTCAACCATACCCAGTGGGGAAACATTGCCGGTGATAGCGGCTCGGCCGGCGGCGACGGCAACAATACCCTGGGCAGCGACAGCTTCCTGCGTGCCAGTTCCGCGCACAACGCGCGCATTATGCAACTGGGCCTGAAGTTCAGCTTCTAGAAGATCGTGGAGGACGGGCCGTCCTCGCCCGTCAACCGCAAACTAAAAGGACGGGCGGAGACGCCCGTCCTCCATTTTCATCCCTCATCTCAAGGGCTTAGCCTACCTCGGCGTGCTGGCGCGTCCCGGCCACGACCGTCAGCGCCTGTTCCAGGTCCGCGATCAGATCGTCCGCATTCTCGATTCCTACCGACAGCCGGATCAGCTGCTCGGTCACGCCCATCTTCTGGCGATGCTCGGCTGAAATCATGCCGTGCGACGTGAGCACGGGAATGGTGACCAGGGAATCCACTCCACCCAGGCTGGGCGCCAGGGTAAACAGGTGCAGCGCCTCAGAGAGCCGCCTGGCGTCTTCTCCAGTGCCGTCCACTTCGAAACTCAGCACACCGCCACCGCCGTGCATCAGTTGCATCGCCAGGGCGCGTTGCGGATGGCCTTCGAGAAAGGGATAGTGCACCCGCCGCACCTTGGCGTGTTGCGCCAGGAACCGGGCGACGCGCAACGCATTGTCATTATGCCGCTGCACTCGCACCGCCAGCGTCTTGATGCCGCGCAGGAGCAGCCATGCGGCGTGGGGATCCATGGTTCCACCAAGAGTCGTCCGGGTTTCATGAATCTTCTGAACCAGCTCCTGGCGACCCGCGACGATGCCGCAGATCAGGTCTGAGTGTCCGGCGAAGTACTTGGTGCCAGAGTGCATGATCAGGTCAATGCCAAAATCCGCGGGGCGCTGATTGATGGGCGTGGCAAACGTGCTGTCGATAAACGTGATCAGGTTGTGCTGCCTGGCCAGCGCCGTCACCTGTCGCAAATCCACGACCCGCAGGGTGGGGTTGGTTGGCGATTCCATGTAAAGCAGCTTCGTATTGCGCTGGATGGCGCGCGCGTGCTGATCGTACTCGACGGTGTCCACGAACGTGGTTTCGATGCCGAACTTGGGCAGCCACTGGCTGAAGAACTTGGTAGCGCCGCCGTAGATGTCGCGCTGTGCCACCACGTGGTCGCCACTTTTCAGCAGGGAGAGCATGGCGGTGGTGATGGCGTTCATGCCGGAAGCGAAGAGCAGCGCGGCATCGGCGCCTTCGAGTTCCGCAATCGCCTTTTCGGCAACCGTGTGAGTGGGATTACCGTAGCGGGTGTAGAACATGTCGGTGGATGTGGCTCGCACCTGCTGATCGCTGTCGGTGACTTCAAAAGTGGAAGTCTGGTAGATCGGAGTGGCCAGAGGCCCATTCTTCTTGTGCAGATCGGTGCCCCCGCGGACTGCTTCCGTTTCCGGGTGGCGATTATGCTTCTTCATGCGTCCTCCCTTGGTAAGGTCTCGTGGAAGGGCACGGCTTCAGCCGTGCCAAAGGAGGCGTCGAGGCGACCGGCTTCAGCCGCTGTGGCATCTCGACATGGGCGAAAACCTGCGCCCAGCGGAATTTTCCACAGCGGCTGAAGCCGCCCCTTTCCGCAATTTTTTTCGCACGGCTGAAGCCGTGCGCTTCCACATCTTGAGGAACCTGCGCTCCCGAAGAATCGCGCTCGCTAGGCCCCCGACAACACAGCCTCGAATGCCGGCACGAGCGAAAACCACGCGGCAGACCGCGCGTGGCGGCCGCTGGTGAGCTTCTCGAATTCAGCCTGCAGGGCGCGCGTGACCGGGCCGGTCTTTCCATCCCCGATGGTGCGGAAGTCGATCTCCCGCAGGCCCACAACTTCGGCGGCGGTTCCGCAGACGAACACTTCGTCTGCGATATACAACTGGTCGCGCGAAATGGGTTCCTCGACCACAGTGTGTCCCAGGTCTTGCGCCAGCGTAATCAAGCTGTCACGCGTGATGCCCTCGAGTATCGCTGCTCGAGATGGGGTATAGATCACACCATCACGCACCACAAAAATGTTCTCGCCGCTGCACTCGGCGACATAGCCTTGCGGATCGAGCATGATGGCTTCATCGAAGCCGGCGCGCTGCGATTCGGTCTTGGCCAGAATCGAGCTTACGTAATTTCCCGCGACCTTGGCTTTCGTCATCATGATGTTGGGGTGCAGCCGCGTGAAGGAAGAAATGTTGGCCCGGACGCCGCGTTCCTTCGCTTCTTTTCCCAGGAAAGCGGTCCACTCCCACACGGCAATGATCAATCGCGGCTTGCCGCTATCCACCACCAGGTCCATGGCTCCATCCAGATAAATGACTGGCCGGATGTAGCAGGCGGAAAATTTATTGGCAGCAACCGTCTTGTGAATGGCCGCGACGAGAGTAGCGCGCGTCCAGGGCAGATCGCGGAAGCCGACGATGCGGGCCGAGTCCAGCAGGCGGTCAACGTGTTCTTCCAGGCGGAAGACGGCTGGGCCCTTGTCAGTAGCGTAACAGCGAATGCCCTCAAAGACGGTGAAGCCATAATGCAGGCCGGCGTTGACCACTGGAACTCCGCTGCCGGCGGCGTCCTTCAACTCATTATCGAGCCATACATACTTGGCGGGATTTGCCATCGGGGACCTCGGTTGGAAGTGAAACAAACGTTCGACTAAAACCAACACTTAAGGGTAACGTTCGCCAGGCGGCTGAGCAAGTGGTTGCCGCAAAGAAACCCTGGCGGGAAGGACTTCCAAAAATATGCTCGACCGATTTGATCCATCTATAATTCGATTCTTATGGAACTCGGTCTGAAGGGTAGAGTGGCAATTGTGGCAGCTTCCAGCCAGGGGATTGGCCGGGCGACGGCCGAGGCTTTCGCGGCTGAGGGATGCAGAGTCGCCATGTGCGCTCGCAATGAGAGGACGCTGGCCCTGGCTGCGGAAGGCATACGGAAACAGCACAGCGCTGAAGTGTTGGACCGCGCGCTGGATGTCACCGACGCCGCCGCGGTGCGCCAGTTTGTAGAAGCCGTGGTGGCGAAATTCGGGGCCGCCGACATTTGCGTGACCAATGCCGGCGGCCCGCCCGCCAAGGGCTTCCTGGCAGCGACGGTGGAGGACTGGCACAAGGCCGTCGAGGCCAACTTCATGAGCACGGTGCACTTCGCCCGCGAGGTGATCCCGCACATGCAGCGCGGGCGTTGGGGCCGGATCATTACCATCACTTCCATCACCACCAAACAGCCGGTTGCGGACCTGGTGCTTTCAAACGCAGTGCGGGCGGCGGTGGTCGGGCTGGTGAAAAGCCTGGCCAACGAATTCGGCAAGGACGGCATTCTGGTGAACAACGTAGGTCCGGGCTTCACCGCCACGGACCGGCTGAAGGAGTTGGCGAAGAGCCGTTCCGCGGCCTCGGGAACGGCCGAAAAGGACATTTTTGATGGCTGGGCGGCGGATGCTCCGTTGCGGCGCCTGGGCGAGCCGCGGGAAGTTGCCGAGACTATCGTCTGGCTGGCCTCGGACCGTGCATCGTACGTTACCGGACAGACAGTGCTGGTTGATGGGGGGATGTACAAAGGGCTGTAACAAATGTTTCACCCCGAGGCACTTTCATGGTTGCGAAGTCCGGCTAATTTTTAGTAATCTGTGCGGATTCATTACCCGAAATTTCAGCTGTGTTGTTGGAGGGGGCCATGCATCTGTCATCAGGGCAAGACACACGCCAGGTGCCGGGTTCGGCGCAGCCTTTGGTAAGCGCCGCGCTCGACTAAGCACGGCGGTTGCGGCGCTTGTTCCCGCATGTTCTAACTGATCGCCTTCGTGGCACTCAAACATTTAAGGACAGACGTCGCGTCAGGGAGGGGTGTATGCCGGGATCATGGAGCAGGTTGTTTTCAATCGGGCTGGTGATTCTTATCGGAGTGGCGCAGGCCCTGGCTCAGGGCGGCGCAACCGGTGCTATCAGTGGGACCGTGCTCGATCCCAGCGGAGCGGTAGTAGCAGGCGCGGAGGTTCGCGTCGTCAACCAGGATACCGGGGCCCTGACCCGCACTGCCAGGACGGACGCGAATGGTTCGTTTACCACGCAGCTGCTGCCCGTTGCCACCTACACAGTCACGGTCCAGGCCCCGGGTTTTGCCGAAGGCAGTTTTTCCAATATTGCGGTCCGGGTGACAGAAACCACGCGCATGACCGCCCAGCTGCGCACCCAGGCGGTGCAGCAGAAGATCGATGTGCAGGCGCAGGTGCAGGCGGTCGAAACCAGCGCCGCCACCACCGGCCAGGCGATCGAGGCGCAAACCATCCGCGACTTGCCCCTGGCCACGCAGAACTTTCAACAGCTGCTGTCGCTGTCCAGCGGCGCGCAGAGCGAGTTGAATGCGTCAGCACAACTCGGACGCGGAAACGCCCGCATTTTCGTGAACGGCCAGCGGGAAGACAACAACAATTACCTGATCGAAGGCATCAGCGCGACTGACTACAACGTGGCCCAGGCAACCAACGTGCCCTTGCCTAATCCCGACGTAGTCGGCGAATTCAAGGTGCAGACGTCGCTCTATGACGCCAGCCAGGGGCGCAACGGCGGCGGCAATGTGAATGCCATTCTGAAATCCGGCACCAGGAACTTTCACGGCGGTATCTATGAATTCTTTCGCAACGATGTTTTGAACGCCAACGAGTACTTTTTGAATCGCGCCGGCCAGTCCCGCCCCTCGGTTAAGCAGAACATTTTCGGGGGAAGCTTCAGCGGGCCGGTGGGGAAGGACGCCAAGGGCGGATACTTCTTCGTCAACTATCAGGGCACGCGACAACGCAGCGGCCTTTCTCCGGGAACGTTCATCAGCACTACCCTTCCGGTGCTGCCGTCAGTGCGTGACGATGCCACCCTGGATGCCACGCTGGAGTCCGCATTCGGCGTGCCCAGCATCGATCCGGTAATCCACAAACTCCTGCTGTTCAAGAGCAACCAGTTTGGCAACACTGCCGGCGGCTACCTCATCCCTTCGATTCCAGGAACGGTAGGTGCGACCGGACAGTTCATCGTCAGCAAGCCCGGCAGTTTTACCGACGACCAGTTCACGGCCAACTGGGACCGTGAGTTCCGCGGCGGCGATGACAAGCTCTCCGCGCGCTTTTTCTTTTCGAACGCAGAGTCGCTGTTGCCCTTCGGAGCAGGGGGCTTGCCCCTTTCGCTGGGCGGTACGTTGCAGAGCAGTATCAGTTCCACCGACCTGAATTTCCCCTATGATCTGCCGGTGAACGGAAGGTTTTTCAGCATCAATGAGACGCACGTGCTTTCACCCACCCAGGTGAATGACTTCCGCTTCGGCTACGTCCGGATTAACAACACGCTGGGCAATATCCCGCCGATTACGGCTTCAGACTTGGGCCTCGACCGGCCTACCAATGAAGTCACCAAGTCCATTTACAAGTTCTCGCTGTTTGGGGGTTCGGGTTTCCAGATTGGCCCGACTCCGCCGGCCGACCAGGCGCAAACCCAGAACAACTACAACTTCGTGGATACGTTCAGCTGGGTGAAGGGGACGCACGTGCTGCGTTTTGGCGGGGAATACACGCGCGTAAACCTGGACAAACTTTTTCCCCAGGTTTTCAACGGGCAACTTTTCTTCGTCAATGGCGGAGGATTCACCGACTTCCAAAAATTTCTGATGGGCGCGCCTGACTTCAGCTTCGGAGGCGGCGGCGTGGCCACGCATGAATACCGCACCAACGACTTCGCAGTGTTTGCGCAAGACGACTGGAAAGTGCGTCGTGATCTGACCTTAAACCTGGGATTGCGGGTGGAGGCGCTGGGCGCGTTTTATGACAAGCTCTGCCACATCGGCAATCTCGATCCCGACCTGGCTGCCAGCGGCCAGTACCCCTTCATCTACGGCAGTTGCGTGAAGGATTTGAATGTAGCGGGACTCAATCCGACCGGGAGCAACACCACTTACAAGAATGACTATGCCACTGGATGGGGCCCGCGCGTTGGGTTTGCCTGGGACATATTCGGACATCACAGCACGGCGCTGCGCGGCGGCTACGGCATCTACTATGTGCGCGAAGACGTGGGCTCGGTGGACCAGCTCAGCTTCCAGGCGCCCTTCCTGCCGGTTGCTTTCGGGCCGGGGCAGGCCGGCTGCCTGGGATCGTTCTTCTCCGCCACCGTGCTGGCCGGTTGCCCGGATCCGAATCCCAACGCGTTGCCGCAGGCGGGTGTGATCGATCCAACCTTTGTGCCTTGCCTGGGATTGCTGCAAGGTTTCGCGGGCAACGATCCTAACGGGGCTCCGACTTACGCCTGCAACGGGCCGGGCATTCCATCCACCAACATTTTCGGACTGGTGGTACCGCGCAAATTTGTTTCGCCCAATACGCAGCAGTGGAACCTTACTCTACAGCGGGAATTCGGCAAGGACTGGGTGCTGGAAGTGGGATACGTGGGCACGCATTCCATCCATCTTCGTGAAACCCGCACCAACCTTTCGGTGAATGTGAGCCCGACGCATCCGCTGGTGCTGACCGACACGAGCGGAAACCAATTTTCGATCCAGGCCAATACGCTGGCCAATGGTCCCGCACGATCCAGCGCTCAAGGCATCAACGGCTATAGCGGAATGCAGCTCTTCGCCGACGACGCATATTCTCACTATCACTCACTGCAAGCCACGCTGTCGCGACGGTGGGGAGCGGGATACTTTCAGGCTGCGTACACCTTCTCGCGTTCCACGGATGCGACCTCGAGCGGGAACACGGCGCTGAACACGGCTTTCAATGATGAGACTTCGCTGGATGGCTCGCGCGGTCTTTCCGACTTCGATCGCACTCACCGCTTCGTGGTGAGCTATCGCTACGATCTGCCTATGTTTAAAGGCGCCACGGGAGCCAAAGGGTTGCTGCTGGCCAACTGGGCAATCAGCGGCATCACCGTCTTTCAGTCGGGTACGCCGTTTTCGGTAACAGATTCAGCGGCAGGCACGGGATTTCTTGGGCCCGGTCTGGCATCCGCGACGCTCGGCGCCAACCTGGCTCCGGGCGGCTCTATCGCCGCCGGCAACACCAGCGGCGACATTCACCAGCGCATTGACGGATATTTGAATCCGGCCAACTTCACCAGTGCGCCTTTGCTTTATCCTACGCAGTGCGCCGGCGATGACAACTTCTGCACCACCAACTTCGGCAATCTGGGAAGGAACATTTATCGCGGGCCATTCCAGCAGAACTGGGATTTTTCGCTTCTGAAGGAATTCCGCCTGTCGGAACGGCACTCGCTGCGCTTCACGGCCGACTTCTTTAATATCTGGAACCACGCGAACTTCGGCAACCCGTCGATTACCGACATCGAGGCCTATCTTGCCAACCCGGGCGATCCCAATAATTCGTTCGGCAAGATCTTTTCCACCGTGGGCACGCCGCGCCTCATACAATTCTCCCTGCGCTGGGCCTTTTAACGTGGCGGAAAACGAAGCCCAGGGCCGCATTCCGATGCTCGAGCGGGACCAGGTCCCGCCCGAGCTCGCAGTCTTGTACGACGCTCTGCTGCAACAGCGCGGCGTCGTGCCTAACATGTTCAAGACCGTGGCCCAGACCCCAGCCCTGGCCATGGGCTTTGCCGCTTTGCTCAAGCCACTCCTGAGTGACGGCGCTCTGCCCGGCTGGTATAAAGAGTTGGTGGCGACCCGCATGTCGGTGTTACAAGGCTCCCTTTACGCGGTGACGGCGCACTCTTTGTCGGCCCGGCAGAAGGGGGCGACGGAAGCGCACGTCTCAGCGGTCAAGTCCGATTTCGAGAGCGGCCCGTTCACCGAGGCGGAGAAGCTGGGTTTGCGATGTGCCGACCGGTTGCATCATTCGCCCCGCGAGATTGACGACGAGTTCTACGCAAAATTGAAAACCGCATACAGCCATCCACAGATCGTGGAGCTTATCGCCACCGCTTCGGTGTTTGAATTCTTTCCGCGCTTTGTAGATGCGCTGCGTATCCCAGTGACCCCAGCCCCAAAGAATATTCCTGCAGGAAAGGCCTGATATGCGACCTCTGGCTGCCCGCATGTCGGTGATGACTGGCGAAGGCGCGCTCACCATTTTTGCTCGCGCCAAGGAGTTGGAGCGGGCTGGCCGGTCCATCATCCATCTGGAACTGGGCGAGCCCGACTTTCATCCCGCGAAGCCGGTGAACGACGCCCTGAAGCGGGCCATCGACGAGGGGAAAGACCGCTACTGTCCCGTGATCGGGCTGCCCGCGTTGCGCGAGGCGCTGTCGGTTTACCTGCGCGACACGCGCAATCTCAACATCTCACCCCAGAATATCGTCATCGCTCCGGGCTGCAAGCTGGCACTCTTCATGGCAATGATGGCGCTGATCGATCCCGGAGACGAAGTGTTATATCCCGATCCCGGGTTTCCCGGCTATGCCTCGATTACTCTCGGATTGGGCGGCGTGCCGGTGCCGTTTGTGCTGTCCGCAAGGAATCACCTGCAGCCCGATCCTGATGAAATTGCCGCCAGCATAACCTCCCGCACAAAAATCCTGATTACGAATTCGCCTGGCAATCCAACCGGGACGGTGTACACCGACGAGGTACAGCGGCGCATGGCGGAGCTGGCCGTCAAACACGATCTGCTGGTGCTCTCGGATGAAATTTACGCCCGCATCATTTATGGCGGGACCTATAAATCCATGATGAGCTACCCCGGCATGGAAGAGCGGACACTGATCATCGACGGCTTCTCCAAGAGCTTTGCCATGACCGGCTGGCGGCTGGGCTACGCCACCGCCCCGGCACGCATCGTGCCCGCGCTCGATATGCTGGCGGTCAACACCTACACCTGCACCGCCGAGTTCAGCCAGTACGGCGCCATTGAAGCTTTGCACGATCGCGAAGGCGCCACGCCGCGCATGGTGGGAGAGTTTGCCAAACGCCGCGAGCAGTTTGTCCGCGACCTGAATCGCGTTCCTGGGTTCCGTTGCTCGCCGCCTGAAGGCGCGTTCTACGCCTGGGTGGACGTCTCTGAAGCCGGACAAAGTGCCGAGGAGATTTGCCGCATCATGCTGGAAGAGGCGGGGGTGGCGGCGATTCCGGGCGCGGCGTTTGGGCCTGCCGGCGCCGGCTTTGTGCGATTCTCTTACGCGTCGTCGAGCGCCATTTTGAAAGAAGCGGTGGAGCGGATATTGCAGGTTGCGTCAGCCTGGCAGGGAACGCCGGCGGCAACGTCGCGGTAACGTAGCGCCGCCGTCCCGGCGGCTGTCGTGGGGGCGTCCCGCCCGCACCGCCGAGGGCGAGACGCCCTCGGG
>Ga0068868_100002542_pt1 | contig 12673 bp, 6 predicted proteins | sample KBSMisM42_FD_64660 | JGI IMG/M metagenome (GOLD analysis project Ga0068868, IMG submission 64660) | Miscanthus rhizosphere microbial communities from Kellogg Biological Station, Michigan, USA - KBS Miscanthus M4-2 | ecosystem: Host-associated > Plants > Roots > Rhizosphere > Soil ...
GAGGTCGTGATTTACGTCCGCAACACCTATGGCGCGGGCGGCTTCGCAGGCCCTGCCGAGAAGGTCCAGCTGTCGCTCAGTGGTGGGCGAACCATTCCGCTCGGCGATCGCTGGGAATATTCGAAGATCGGTGACAAGGTCGCTCCTGCGCCAGTTCCGCCATGGACCGGCGTCGCGAGCGTCTCGAAGATATACAATGCGATGATCTCGCCCTTCGACCCGCTCGGACTCAAGGGCGTCGCCTGGTATCAGGGCGAAGCGGATGTCGGCGTCCCGGGATACGACCGGCGGCTCGCGGCATGGATGGCGAGCTGGCGGCGGCAGTTCCGCGATCCCAACCTGCCGTTCCTGATCGTCGGTCTTGCCGGCTGGGGCACACCGACCTCGAAGCCGGTTGAAAGCGGGTGGGCATCGCTCATCAACGAACAGCGGCTGGGAGTTAGCCGCGATGCCCACGCCGCCCTCATCAGCGCTATCGACCTCGGCATTCCGGCCGACATCCATCCGGCGGACAAGCAGGAGGTCGGCCACCGCCTAGCGCTATCGGCGAAACGGCTCGCTTATGGGGACTCGTCGGCGCCGGTGAGCTCAATGCCGGTGTCGGCAACCCGCACCGCAAATGGCGTCACAGTCAGCTTCACCAAGCCGTTACAGACGCTGAGCGGCGCCTCCGCAATCGGGTTCGAGTTATGCGGCGCAACCTGCCGCTTCGCCGAGGCCCGCGTGCACGGCAACTCGGTCGAGCTCACCGGAGATGGACAGCCCGTGGCCAAGGTCCGTTATGCCTGGGCCGACTATCCTGTGGTCAACCTTTACGACGCCGACTTGCTACCAGTGCCGGTATTCGAGCTTCCCGTAAACTAATGCGTGATCGGGCGCCCGCGCGTCTCGGGTAGGAACAAGGCGCCGACCACGATCGTCAGTGCGGCGACCACGACCGGGTACCACAGTCCCGAATAGATATTACCCGTCGCGGCCACGATCGCGAAGGCGATGGTCGGCAGGAAACCGCCGAACCAGCCATTCCCGATATGATAGGGCAGCGACATCGAGGTGTAGCGGATACGCGCCGGGAACAACTCGACGAGCAGTGCGGCGATCGGGCCATAGACCATCGTCACATAGAGGACGAGCAGCGCCAGGATCGCGATGGCCAGCGGCATGTCGATTTGCGCAGGGTCGGCCTTGGCCGGATAGCCCGCAGCTTTCAGAGCCGCCGTGGCCTGATCCTGGAAGCTCTTGATTTCCGCAGCAGGCAGCGGCGCACCACTGGCGCCCGCCGGAGCCGCGATCGTCGTCGTGCCGACGACCAGTCGTGCGGGCCCTGCCGCTTCGCGGTTCGCATAGCTCACGCCCGCTTTTGCGAGGAATGACTTCGCCACGTCGCACGAATATCGGTCGAACTTGTTCTTGCCGATCGGGTCGAATTGCAGCGAGCAATCGTTCGGGTCGGCCATTACCGTCACGGGCGCTCGCTGTTGCGCTTCGTACAGCGCGGGATTCACCGCCTCCGACAATGCGCCGAACAGCGGAAAATAGGTAAGCGCCGCAAGCAGGCAGCCCGCGAGGATAATCGGCTTCCGGCCGATACGGTCGGACAGCCAGCCGAAGAGCAGGAAGAAGGGGGTGCCGAGTGCCAGCGCCGTCGCGATCATGACGTTTGCGGTCGCACCTTCGACCTTCATCGTCTTTTCAAGGAAGAAGAGCGCGTAGAACTGCCCCGTGTACCAAACCACCGCCTGGCCGGCGACGGCGCCGAACAGCGCGACGAGCACGAGCTTCAGGTTCGACCAGCGGCCGAACGCTTCGCGGAGCGGCGACTTGGACGTCGCTCCGTCAGCCTTCATCTGCTGGTACACCGGGCTTTCGTTGAGCTGCAGCCGGATCCACACCGACACCACCAGCAGCAGCACCGACGCGAGGAACGGGACTCGCCACGCCCAGTCGGTGAACGCCGCCTCGCCGACGGCTGTCCGCGTCCCGATCACCACCAGCAGTGCCGCAAACAGGCCGAGCGTCGCGGTGGTCTGAATCCAGCTCGTATAGAAACCACGGCGGCCATCGGGCGCGTGCTCGGCAACATAAGTCGCCGCGCCGCCGTACTGTCCGCCCAGCGCAAGCCCCTGCAACAGCCGGAGCGACACCAGCAACCAGGGCGCCACAGCGCCTACGCTCGCATAGGTCGGAAGCAGGCCCACCGCGCAGGTCGACAGCCCCATGATCCCCATCGTGACAAGGAAAGTATATTTGCGGCCGACCAAGTCGCCGATCCGGCCGAAGACGAGGGCCCCAAACGGGCGAACCGCGAAGCCTGCGGCAAACGCTGCCAGCGCGAGTATGAACGCCGTGGCCTCATTGACGCCCGCGAAGAACTTGGCCGACAGCGTCGTCGCCAGCAGGCCGTAGAGATAGAAGTCGTACCACTCGAAGATCGTGCCGAGCGACGATGCGGCGATGACCGCGCTCGCCCGCTGGAACCCGGTTCGATGCGACGCAATGCCCCCCTGAGTGCCTTCCACGTCCCCTCCTAGTGATTGTGGCGCGGTACCTTCGTTGACGTGCCGCGATACTTGACCGCGAACTCGAGCACGCCGCCGGTCGACAGCTGCGCGGTCTTCTCGCGATAAAGCTCTTCCCACGGTGTGTTGCTCGCCGGCACCGGCGGCGGCGGCTCGCCTTTGCGCGCTGCGATCTCGTCGTCGCTGACGAGCGCATCGCAGCGGCCTTGATTGAGGTCGATCCGGATCATGTCGCCAGTGCGCAGCCAGGAAAGCCCGCCGCCCGCGGCGCTCTCCGGCGAGGCATTCAGGATCGATGGGCTGTCCGACGTTCCGGACTGGCGCCCGTCGCCAAGCGTCGGCAGGGCCTGGATGCCTCGCTGGAGCAAGGCGTCGGGCGGCTGCATGTTCACCACCTCCGCCGATCCCGGCCAGCCGAGCGGGCCGGAGCCGCGGATCACCAGGACGCAATGCTCGTCGATGTTGAGTGACGGATCGTTGATCCGGTGGTGGTAATCGTCAGAGCCATCGAACACGATCGCGCGACCTTCGAATACGCCTTCGCGGCCCGGCTCTGACAAATAGCGCTGCCGGAATTCATCGCCGATCACGCTCGTCTTCATGATCGCGAAGTCGAACAGATTGCCAGAGAGGACCAGGAACCCGGCGCGCTCCTTTAGTGGTGCTGAATACGGATAGATGACCTCGCGGTCGGTCGCCTCGCGCCCTTCGAGATTCTGAGCCTGCGTGCGGCCGGTACAGGTCAGTGCGGAACCGTCGAGCTTGCTCGCCTGAAACAGCTCCCACATCACCGCGGGGACGCCACCGGCTCGATGAAAGCGCTCGCTCAGATACTTGCCTGCGGGCTGCATGTTGACGAGCAGCGGGATGTCGTAGCCGTGTTCCATCCAGTCGCCGCTGCCGAGTTCGACACCGGCGTGGCGCGCCATGGCTACGATGTGCGGCTGCGCGTTGGTCGACCCGCCGATCGCCGCGTTGACGATGATCGCATTGAGGAAAGCTTGCCGCGTCAGGATCTTCGACGGGCGAAGGTCCTCATAGGCCATGTCGACGATGCGCCTGCCCGTCTCATAGGCCATATGCGCACGCTCGCGGTACGGCGCGGGGATCGCCGCATTGCCTGGAAGCGACATTCCGAGCGCCTCGGACAAGGCGTTCATGGTCGAGGCCGTGCCCATGGTGTTGCAATGGCCGAGCGACGGCGCGCTATCGCACGCCCGGCGCATGAACTCGGCTTCGTCGATCTTGCCCGCTCCAAGCAGCCTGCGTGAGCGCCAGATCACGGTCCCGGACCCGACCAGCTCACCATCGTGCCAGCCGTCGAGCATCGGTCCGCCGTTGAGCGTAATTGCGGGAATGTCGACGGTCGCCGCGGCCATGATCGAAGCCGGCGTGGTCTTGTCACAGCCGGTCGTCAGAACAACCGCGTCGATCGGATAACCATTCAGAATCTCGACGAGGCCAAGATAAGCCAGGTTGCGGTCGAGCGCGGCGGTCGGCCTCCGGCAATTCTCGAAGATCGGATGCATCGGGAATTCCATTGGAATCCCGCCGGAATCGCGGATCCCAGCCTTCACCCGCTCGACGAGCTTTAGATGCACCCGGTTGCACGCGGCCAGATCCGATCCCGACTGGGAGATGCCGATGACCGGCTTGCCCGAGCGCATCTCCTCACGGGTCAACGCGTCGGCAGCGTGGCGCTCCAGGTAGAGCGCCGCCATGTCGGGCCGCCCGGGCGCATCGAACCATTCGCGCGATCGGAAGGGCCGGACGGGCTTGCGGGTCATTGCTCCACTTTCGGCGGGCGTCAGTGGCCCGACATCTGCTCCAGCTCCACCCCGCGCGTCTCGTGCACGAGCTTCTGAACCAGGAAGAAGCTGATCACCGCACAGACCCCGTAGAAGGTGTAGCTGATCGTCAGCCCGAGCTTCGCCGCCATGACCGGGAAGCTGAACGAGATGAGGAAGTTCGAGAACCATTGGACGAAGCCGCAGACGGCAAGTGCAGATCCGCGGATCTGGTTCGGGAACATCTCACCCAGCATGACCCACATCACGGGGCCCCAGCTGAAGTTGAAGAAGATCACGTAGAGGTTGGCCGCGACCACCGCGAGCGTGCCCAGGTCCTTCGACAAGACGAGGTTGCCCTGCGCGTCGAGCGAGCCCTGGCTGAAGGCATAGGTCATCGCGAAGAGGGTGATCGCCATGCCCGCCGATCCGATCAGCAGGATGGGCTTGCGGCCGATCTTGTCGATGACCGCGATCGTCACGAAGCAGGCGGCGATGGAGACCGCGCCGGACACGATATTGATCGCGAGCGACTGGCTCTCCGTGAATCCGGCGAGCTGCCAAAGTGTCGCACCGTAGTAAAAGATGACGTTGATGCCGACGAACTGCTGAAATGCGGCGAGCATGATCCCAGCCCAGACGACCTTCCGAATTCCTCCGCCAGGCGCTTTGATGTCACTCAGCCGCGGACGGTGGTCGGTACTGAAGGTTGCACGGATTTCGTCGAGCTTGGCGCGGGCAACGTCGGCGCCGAACAGGCTGGCAAGGACAGCCTCGGCCTTCTCTTGCCGTCCCTTCGACACGAGGTAGCGCGGGCTTTCAGGAATCAGGAAAAGCGCAACGAGGAAGATCGCTGCCGGGATCGCCTGCATAAGATACATCCAGCGCCAGGCTTCAACCCCACCCCAGAACTTCGCCGTGGAAACACCTGCCTTTGCGGCCAGAAAGTAGTTCACGAGGAACGCCGCCGTCAGTCCCGTGATGATCATGATCTGCTGAACTGTCGTCAGCCGGCCGCGGATGTTCGCCGGAGCGACTTCCGAGATGTAAGCGGGTGAAAGGACGCTCGCCGCGCCGACCGCCATACCTCCGCAAATTCTGGCGATGACGAAGACGATGTGCGACGTGGCGACACCCTGTACGAGTGCGCCGCCAAGGAAGAGCGCCGCCGCGAGCATCATCGTGTTGCGTCGGCCCATGAGGTCGGCCAGGCGGCCCGCAAAGAAGGCCCCGATGAAGCAGCCAATTAGCAGCGACGCGACGGTAAATCCGAGACCGTTGGTCGGAGACCAGCTTCCCGGCACGAGGTTGAAAGCGGCAGTGAGGCCGTCCTGCGTGCCGTTCACGGCACCGCTGTCATAGCCGAACAGGAAGCCGCCGATCGTCGCCACCGCCACGATGGCGCCGATAAATCCCATGTTCGCCCGCTGCGGAGCTGTCGTCATTCTGCATCCCCTCAAATGCTGCTCGACTCGGCCACGGCCTGTCGAATGTTAGCGTTAACGTGGAACTCCGTAAGCGCAATGCATCGCTATGCTCCGTTCGGCGGACCGGATGATTCCCGGACGACAAGCTCGTGGTCGAGAACCATTTCCTGAGACAGTCCGTTCCCACCACGACGCCGGCTTCGCAAGTCTTCGAGCAGCAGGTCGAGCGCGGCCGCGGCCATCGCCGAGACCGGCTGGCGGATCGTGGTCAGCTCAGGCCAGACCGTCGTCGCCGGCGCCGTGTCATCGAAGCCGACAACGGTGAGGTCGCCCGGCACGTGAAGTCCGCGGCGATGCGCGACGCTGACCACGGCCGCAGCCATGTCGTCGTTGCTCGCGAAGATCGCCGTCGGAGGGCGCTTCCGCTTGAGCAATTTCTCCGCCGCATCGAGACCCGATCGGAAGGTAAAATAGCCCTGCTCGACGAACACGTCACTGGACTTAAGGCCGGCTTCCTCAACCGCCGCGCGGAAGCCGCGCTCGCGCTCCGCGCTGGCGATCTGGTCGGGATGGCCCTTGATCAGCCCGATCCGCCGATGACCGAGGTCGATCAGATATTCGGCCATTTCCTTCGCCGCGGCGAAGTCGTCGATCCTGACGTTGAGCGCGTTCGGATGAAGCTTGCCCATCGCCACCGTTACGACCGGCACTTTGGCGAGTGCAAGTTCGGTCAGGATCGGGACCGACTCAGAAAGCGGCGGCGGCAGGATCACGCCCTCAGCGTCGGCCGTCGCGAACAGTCGCGCCACATCGCCCTGCTCAGCTTCGTCCTCCGACTCGCACGCTTCAATCACCAGATGGCACCCCGCTTCGCGAGCTGCCTCAAGCGCTCCCACCAGGAACTGGCTGAGATAGGCCGCGCTCGGGTTCGAATAGAGCAAGCCGATGTGAGTCGCCTCGCCGGCAGCCAGGTTTCGCGCCGCCGTGTTCGGGGAGTAGTTCAGCCGCTCGATGGTCTCGAGCACGGCCCTGCGAGTCTCCTCACGGACGTTGCGCTCCTTATTGATGACGCGCGACACAGTCATCGCCGAAACGCCCGCTGCGCGCGCGACGTCCTCGATCGTCAGGCTGCCCCGGCTGCGCCGGCTCGGCTTGTGCATTGGCCCGCCCATCAATTCAGCGTCTAGCAGCCGTTATCGCCATTGCAACGAAGCGGCTGCGGGCTATGGTAGCGCTACCACAGATCGTGGAGGGGAAAAATGAATTCGCACCAGCGCGCGCTTCGCGCCGTGGCCGCCGCTGCTTTTCTCGCTTTGACCGCGCCATTGACTGCCGCGCAGGCACCGCAGCCGGCCGCTCCCCTCTACAAAGACCCAAGGCAACCAGCCGACGCGCGCGTCGAGGACCTGCTCAGCCGGATGACGCTCGACGAAAAGGTCGCGCAGCTCGAAAGCGTTTGGGAACATAAGGACAAGGTCCAGACGCCCGACGGCACCTTCTCGGCGGAAAAAGCCGCGCAGAATTTCCCGAGCGGTATAGGGCAGATCGCTCGCCCGTCCGACCGGCGCGGAGTAACGGTGACCAGCGGTGCCGCAGGCGCTGCCGCCGGCTCGCATGGCCGCGATGCGCGCGAGACCGCCGACTACATCAACGCCGCGCAGCATTGGGCTGTCGAGCGGACTCGCCTCGGCATCCCGCTGCTGATGCACGAGGAATCGCTGCACGGTTATGTCGCCCGCGGCGCCACCAGCTTCCCGCAGGCGATCGGCCTTGCAAGCACCTGGGACCCGGCCCTCCTGACCCGAATCTTCGGAGTGGCCGCGCGTGAGATGCGCGCCCGCGGCGCGACACTGGCGCTCGCGCCCGTCGTCGACGTCGCGCGCGATCCGCGCTGGGGCCGGATCGAGGAGACCTACGGCGAGGACCCATATCTCGTCAGCGAGATGGGCGTGGCTGCGATCAAGGGCTTCCAGGGCACCAGTCTTCCGCTTGCGCCCGACAAGGTGTTCGTGACGCTGAAGCACATGACCGGCCACGGTCAGCCCGAGAATGGCACCAATGTCGGGCCTGCTCCCTATGGCGAGCGCGATCTTCGCGAGAATTTCTTCCCGCCCTTCCTGAAGGCGGTGACGACGCTTCCGGTCCGCTCGGTCATGGCCAGCTACAACGAGATCGATGGGATCCCGAGCCACGCCAACCGATGGCTCCTTACCAACGTGCTGCGCGGCGAGTGGGGTTATCAGGGGGCCGTCATCAGTGACTATTTCGCAATCCGCGAGATGATGACGCGCCACAAGATGTTCTCGAACCTCGGCGACGCCGCGGTGCGCGCGATGGACGCCGGCGTCGATGCCGAAACGCCCGACGGCGAAGCCTATGCCCTGCTGCCCGAGCTAGTTCGCACGGGCCGCGTCCCGCAGGCCGAAGTCGACGCCGCCGTGCGCCGGATCCTCAGGATGAAGTTCGACGCTGGCCTGTTCGAGCATCCCTATGTCGATGCTGCCTCGGCCAACGCGAAGACTGCAACTCCGGACGCGATTGCGCTCGCGCGCCAGGCCGGCCGTGAAGCGATCGTGCTGCTCAAGAATGATCAAGGCCTGCTCCCGCTCGATGCGTCGAAGATCCGCCGTCTCGCGGTCCTTGGAACGCACGCCAAGGACACGCCGATTGGCGGCTACAGCGACGAGCCCCGCCACGTCGTCAGCCTGCTCGAGGCGATGCAGGAGGAAGCCAAGGGCAGGTTCGCCGTCGATTATTCGGAAGGTGTCCGCATCACCGCCAGCCACTGCTGGTCGTGCGACGAGGTGAAGCTCGCTTCGCCCGCTGAGAACCGCAAGCTCATTGCCGCTGCCGTGCAGACGGCGAAGAAGGCAGACATGATCGTGATGGTCCTCGGCGACAATGAGCAAACCAGCCGAGAGGCGTGGGCTGACACGCACCTCGGCGACCGCGACAATCTCGACCTGATCGGCCAGCAGAACGACCTCGCCAAAGCGATTTTCGCGCTGAAGAAGCCGACGGTCGTCATCCTGCTCAACGGGCGTCCGCTGTCGGTGAACCTGCTGGCGGAGCGTGCTCCGGCCTTGGTGGAGGGCTGGTACCTCGGCCAGGAGACGGGCCACGCGCTGACTGACGTGCTCTTCGGGCGCTACAACCCGGGCGGGAAGCTGCCCGTCTCAATCGCGCGCGACGTCGGCCAGCTGCCGATCTTTTACAATTACAAGCCGACGGCGCGACGCGGTTATTTGTTCGCCAGCACCAAGCCGCTTTATCCGTTCGGCTACGGCCTCAGCTACACGAGCTTCGACATCGGCGCGCCGCGGTTTGCGCAGGCCACTATCGGCGTTGGCCAGAAAGCTGTCGTCAGCGTCGACGTCACAAACAGCGGCAGGCGCGCCGGCGACGAGGTCGTGCAGCTGTACGTTCGTGATGACGCAGCATCTGTCACCCGCCCCGTGATCGAACTCAAGCGCTTCCAGCGCGTGAGCCTGCAGCCTGGTGAGCGGCGCACGGTCACGTTCGAGCTGACGCCCGACGATCTTGCGTTGTGGAACCCGCAGATGAAGCGCGTCGAGGAACCGGGGACCTTCACGATCTCGGTCGGCCCCAACTCCGTCGACCTCAAATCCGCGACCCTGACCGTCAGCGGCTAGGCGGCGCAGATCTTCTCCAGCAGCGGCGCGTAGTTGGTACGCGGCGGCAGCGGGATGCCCCGCGCCTGCGCCTTGCCTTCAAGACCACGGGGCTGCGCGGGCAACGAGGGGTCGACCTCCTCGCGGTAGGCCGGGTCGCTCTCGGCCTGCGGCAGGCTCACGAACTCGAACCCGGCGTCGCGATACAGCCGAAGGAGCTGCGGCAGCATGTGCGAGTCGAGTGCGCCGATGTGCATCAGCAGCACGTAGGGGATGTCGCGACCGTACAGTCCATTTGACAGCTGCCGGTAGAAGGCGATGCCTTCCCGCGCCGACTGCAGATAGAGCCGCTTGACCTCGGCGATGCCGCGCTGGTCACGGGCAGCGACGCAGCGCGCGTAGGGCGCGGTCCACTGCCAGTCGCCGAAGTCCATCGTTACAAACGCGATCTTGTAGCCGCGCCGGGCGAGATAGCCCCGCACCGCATTGCGCTTCGCCGGATCGTCGCCCTCCGCGAGGAAGGGGTAGCGGAACCACTTCCAGTCGCCAGCTGGCTCCAGCCTCCGGAGCATAGGCTCGTTGCGGACGAGGTCCTGCAAATATTGCTGGAGCGGTGTGTCATTGAGATTCGGGTGCGACCATGTGTGATTGCCGAGCGGCAGGCCCGCCGAGCGCCAGGCACGCAGCACCTGCATCGTTTCCGGTTGCTTCGCGACCCACTGGCCGTTGATCATGCCCATCGCATTGTTGATGCCGGCCGCCTTCAACGCCGCGATCGTGCGATGCGCAATCGTGAGCGGCGTCTCGCCTTCCGGTATCGGGCCGTGCAGCGGGAGGTCATCGAAGGTGAGCGCGAGCTGCGGTCTGCCTCCGGTCGGAGGTCCGCTCGCCCGATCCAACTCCACGAGCACGACGTCGTTCGTGCGCATCGGGACCGTCAGAGCAAATGCCCCGTCCCGGCCTACGCGCACGGCCCGCTTGGTTTCGGGAATGTCCCTGGTAAGCGATTGGAGCTTCGCGATCTGCGCTGCGCTGAGCTTCGCCGGCGAGCCCATCCGCAGGTAGGCCGTTTGCGGATCGTTGCGGCCGAAGCCGGTGCGCCGCACCGTCAGGCTGTAATTGCCGGGCTTCAAATGCCTGAAGGCTAGCCTGGCGGGCTGGATCGCCACCGAAGGGCGCACCTTGGTGTAATAGGGCCGGTCGCTCTGGTCCTGTTTCGGCTGCGTCCAATCCCAGAGCAGCGCGGCAGTGTGATTGCCGTCCGTCGCCGCGATGGCTTGGCTATCGGTCACGGGAATCTCGTTGCCGCGCAGCGCGCGGAGATATTTGTAGGCGAACCAGGCCGGCTTGCGGATACCGTCAACGTTCATCAGTCCGAAGCCGCCGTGGAAGGGAGTCGGCGGCGGCCCGGACTCGTAGAAGATGTCGGTGTAGGTCCAATAGCTCATGCCCTGGAGCATGCCCTTGGCACCCTTGAGCTTCGTCAAGATCCACGGCGCGCTGATGTAGCTGTCGTGCACGGGATCGCGCGGCGTGTAGCTGGTGCTCCACTCGGTGAAATAGAGCGGCAGTCCCGGAAATTTGGACCCCCGGATCTGTGCGCTCACCTTGCGGACGTCCCCGACGATCGAGTCGAGCGAAGGTAAGAGCTTGGTGTCGGATTCACCCTTCTCGTCGAGGAACCCGCCGTCGACGCCGTAGGTATGGGTCGTGACGAAATCGATTGGCGCACCGCTCCTGGCGACGTGGTCGAGGAATTCAGGCACCCACGCCGCGCCGGCCGTCGAGGGGCCGCCGACGGGCAGCTGCGGGTCCACGCCCTTCAAGGCTCGCGCGGTCAGTTCGTAGAGGGCGAAGTAGGCAGGCTGGTCGGCTTTTTCCCAAAAGCCGTCGAGGTTGGGCTCATTCCACACCTCGAAGTACCAGCCTCTTACCTGCTCGCGCCCATAGCGCTGCTCCAGATGGCGCGCGAATGCGTCGACCAGCTCGCGCCACATGTCCGGCTTCGGATGTGAGGTGTTGCCATGCCACCAGAAGATGCTGTTGTCCGAGGTCTTGAGCGCTTCGGGTGTGAAGCCCAGCTCGACGAATGGCTTGATGCCGCGGGCGAGCAGATCGTCGTACAGTCGGTCGATCTTCCTCCAGTCATAGACCGTCCGGCCATTCACGACTTTGACGGTGCCGAGCACGTCATGAAAGATCGCGTGGAAGCGGATGTGCCGAAAGCCGAGCTCGTCCACCGCTGTCTTGAGCTGCGCCTCAGCATCCGGGCGGATCAGCGTGCCAGGGTAATCAGACCCTATCGAAAGGTCGAAGAAACGGTCGAGCGGCAGCTTCGCTTGGGCGGCGTCGAGCGTGACCTGGCGTGCGCTGGCGCGTGCGCACCCGGTCGTCGCCGGGACTGCCAGCAGCGCCGCCGCAAGGAGCGCCGCCAGCCGCATCAGGCGTGCTTCGAAGAGGCGGTATGAAAGGCCTCGGCAATCGCCGTCCGCAACAGCTTCGGCCGGAAGCTCGCGTCATAGGGCGTGCCGCGCACCAAGGTCTTGTCGGCGCGCGGGTCGAAGCCGCTGAGCCAGCTGTACCGGTCGGTCATACCCCAGGCGAGCACATCGCCGAGCTGCGGATAGCTCAGCATGAGGTCGAGGTACGCGCGGGCGTAGTCTGCGACCATCCGATCACGAATGCGCTGGTTGGTCGGTGCCGCATGGTCGTTCACGTCGAACTCGGTGATCAGCAGCTTGTAGCCCATGCCGACCACCTCATCGATGAAGCGGCGCCAAGGCCGCTCGGACTCGCGCACGATTTGGGCGACCGGCAGATTCTTTAGCAGACGGATGTGGGACTGGACGCCGAGCGCGTCGACCGGCGTCCCGCGCTTGCGGAATCCCTCGAGCAGTTTGAGCACGCCTTTCATGTGCATCTGGTCGATGGGGTTGCGCTCCCAGCTCATATAATCGTTGTAGACGAGCTGCGCTTGGGGAGCGGCTTCGCGCGCGGTGTGGAACATCAGGTCGAGGAAGCCCTCGCCGCCGAGAGCGCGCGTGACGTTCGTGTCGCGGATCTGGCCGGTCTCCGGCTGCACCGCTTCGTTGACGACGTCGTAGGAATAGATGCGCTTGCCGTAGCGGCTGCACACGGTGCGCACATGCTCGGCAAGCAACTTCTCCGCCTCGCTCGCGCTTCCGAACCGCGTGTCGGCAAGCCACTTCGGATACCATTTGGTCGGCGTCCAAAAGAGCGTGTGGCCGCGCAGCTTGAAGTGAAGCTTGTCAGCGTAGTCGGCGATCGCGTCGAACGCGCGGAAGTCG
>Ga0068868_100002545_pt1 | contig 12667 bp, 14 predicted proteins | sample KBSMisM42_FD_64660 | JGI IMG/M metagenome (GOLD analysis project Ga0068868, IMG submission 64660) | Miscanthus rhizosphere microbial communities from Kellogg Biological Station, Michigan, USA - KBS Miscanthus M4-2 | ecosystem: Host-associated > Plants > Roots > Rhizosphere > Soil ...
CGAAGGCGAGCGCGTTCTTCGCCTTCGCGCGCCACGATCGCATCACGGCGATCGCGAGCACCGCCGCCACCGCAAACGTCGGAGCGATCCAGATCGTCGCGAGCGCGTCGTGATCTTCCGCGATGTACTTCAGCGGCGACACGGCGTGATCGCACGCCTGCGCCATCGGCAAGAAGAACGTCCCCGCCACCACGACGAGCGGCACCGCAGTCCTACGGGTGATGGAACGCTCCTCGTACACCGAGGAGATCTACGCTCAGTTCTCGACGCAGCTTCCCGGGAGGTCCGGGATGTGGCCCACTTCGCAGGTGTAACCCTTCGGGCACTTGTGCGGGTTCATCGTGAAGCCGCCGCATGCGATGTCGTCGATCGCGACCATCTCGCACTTCTTCGTGCCGGTGTTGCACTCGGCGACGCGCGTGTCGTCGATGACGTAGAGCGGGCAGATCTGCTGCGTGTGACACTCGTGAGCCGCTTCGTACGACTTCACGTGGTTCTTGTTCACGGCGACGTTCCATCCGTTGGGGCAGCAGCCGCCCTTCGAGATGGCGACGCAATCGCTGTCGACCTTGCACGCGTACGTGCCGTTCTTGATCTCGTCGTCGCTCTGCGCGGTTTCATCCGCAGCCGAACAGCCAATGGCCGCGAACGTCGAAACAACCGCAAACACTGAAAAGTATTGAAGAGTTTTCATGGTTCCCTACACCTGAGGTGCGTGTAGGTATACCGGCGCAAACGTATGCGCAACTAGATTTTATGCAGCGCGTCAAAGTGTCCCTACCACTCCGTTTTCTGCACGACGGGGAGCTGGAGGGCGCGCTCGCGATCGAGATCGAGGTTGCCGACGTGGAGGGCGAGCGGAGCCTGGACCCATTTGTAGATGCTCGCGGTGAAGAGGCGGCCGAAGCGATCGGCCCACGCGTCCGTCTTGCCTGCGTGCTCGGGGAACATCGCGGTGAGCGCGGCCTTCACTTCGGCCATCGACATCTTCTCGCCGGCGTACAAGAGGAAGCACGCGTCGAGCACCGGGAACGGCATCAGATCTTTTTCGTCTTCTTGATTGTCGGCGAGCTCCGCGCTGGGGGCTTTCTTCAGCGTGAGGCGAATGGCTTCGCTGTTCGTCGTCTCGAGCAAGTAGTCGAGCAGGTAGTTCACGACCGTCTTCGGCACGTTCGCGATCACGGAGAGCGCGCCCTCGAGATCGCCGCCGATCGTGGTGTAGCCGACGGCCTTCTCGCTCATGTTGCTCGTCTGGAGGAACAAACCGGACGCGCTGTTCGCCCACGTCCACATGCGCTCGGCGCGCACGCGCGCTTGTGCGTTCTGTCGCGCGAGCGGGGAGAGCTTCTCGCCGGGTTGGAGCATCGCCTCCACGGCCGCGAGCTCGCGCTCGAACGCGTCGTCGATCGACACGATCGCGAACGGCGCGCCGAGCTCCTTCGCGGCGACCTCCGCGGCGATCTTCGTCTCGGCCGACGAGTAGCGGCTCGGCATGAAGATGGCGCGCAAGATCTCGCCTGCCTTCTTCGGCGCTTCGGATCCCCATTTGCGATCGATCCAGCGGCGCGCGAGCCAGAGGCACAAGAGGCTGTCGCGACCGCCGGAGAGCGCGACGCCGATCGTCTTGAAGACGCCGTTCTTCTCGAAGTAGTCGCCGACGCCCGTCGCGAGCGCGTCGAGGAGCTCCTCGCAGAACGCGGCGCGCGTGGTCTGTCGCGGCGCTTCGGGGCCGGGAAGGAAGAAGCTCTTGTGCGGCGGGAAAGGGAACGCGAGCGCGGCGCGTGATTTCGGATCCGAATCCACGGCGACATGCTCGATGTGCACACCGGCTTGGGCGGCCCACTCGTCGCGATCATGGCGGAACGTCGTGTTCTCCGTGCGAAGGCGCCGCGTGCGATCGAGATCGAGCGTGACGGCGGCGAAGCCTTCGCGAAAGCGCGGGGCCTCGAGCATCGTGCGGCCGTTCTGCGAGACGAAGCCGCCGCCGTCGAAGACGAGCCCGTCGTTGCCGCCGAAGAGGTTGCAGTATGCAACGGTCGCCTGGTTGTCGGCCGCGCGCGTCGAGATCATCTCGCGCCGCGTCTCTTGCACGCCGACGCGGAAGGGCGATGCGCTCAAGTTCAAGACGAGCTCCGCGCCCGCGTAACAGCGGCGGCGCATCGGCCCGTCGGGTGACCAGATGTCCTCGCAGACCTCGAGCGCGATCGTGCCGAACGGCGTGTCGAACACGAGATCGCCGAACGGCACGCCGTGGAGCTTCGACGAAGCGTTCGCGACGCCGCGCGCGAAGCAGCGCTCTTCGTAGAAGACGTTGTAGAAGGGCAGCTTCTCCTTCGGCACGAGGCCGTGGATCTTGCCGCCCGAGACGAGCGCCGCCGCGTTGAAGACGCGATGATCATCCGACACCGCGAGGCCGATCGCGAAGATGCCGTCGAGCTGCGCCGTCTCCTTCGCGAACGTCTCGAGGCCGCGCCACTGGGCGTCCACGAACGCGCGCCACTGCACGAGATCTTCCGGCGCGTAGCCGCCGATGGCTTGCTCGGGCAAGACCACGATCGTCGCGCCGTCTTTCACGGCGGCGCGCGAGAGCTCGACCATGCGCGCGACGTTGCTCTTCACTGCGCCGACGGTGCTGTTCGTGCTCGCGAGCGCGATGCGAATGAGTCTCATAGACCCTTTCTTAGGGACGATTCCCTCTCGTGCATAGTAGTCCACGAAAGTACCGGCTTTCGAAGCGCGCGGCAGCGCCGTAAACCGCTCTGCACAAACCACGTGCACACTGCACGCAGCGTTCGTCGAAAATCACGGGCAATCCGCTCGGCACCGAAGGTGCACTGCGCACCCCGCATGAAAAAGACGATCGGCATGGTCCTTCTCGCGTTCACGGCCGCGTGCAGCAGCGAGACGACGGTGGTGCGAAGATTCGTTTCGCCGAACGACGCGGCGGTGCACGATCCGAACGCGCACGTCGTCGCGGTGGAGCACGCTGACGGCAGGCTGTCCAAACACACGACGCATGTCGGGCCGGACGATCGCATCGTGGTGGAGGTTCCGGGAACGGGCGCAGACACGACGAAGGGCGAAACGGTCGTGACGTATCGCGAGTCGAAGCCCATGATGATCGCCGGCGTGTCCCTGATCGGTGCTGGCGCCGGCGTCGCCGCGATTGCGGCCGGGTGCAGGGACACCGCCGCGTTGGTGTTCGGAGAAAAGGGCTTCTGCATCGGCGAGCTCATCGCCGCGGGCTCTTCGCTCGTCATCACGGGCGCGGTGCTGCTGATCGCCGGCATTCACCCGCACGCATACGTCCACCATCCCGAGCGCCCGCAGCTTCGCATCGCGCCCACCTTCGAAGCACACGGCGGCGGCGGCGCGCTCTCGCTGACGTTCTGACTAGGGCCGGCAAACCTTCAAGCCGAACGGCGAGTTCTTGCAGGTCAGGCCGCTCGGACACTCGGCGGTCGTCGCGCAAAGCTGCGGGTGTTGGAAGCCGCCTTGGCACTGCGGCTCGCAGTCGGCGCTTTGTTGCTGTTGCGTGAGCGTGGCGCAGCAGACCTCGTTCGACGGACAGCTCGCGGCGCTCGTGCACGAGAGCGCGGCGCCGTTGCACTGACCCTGCGCGGTGCACGTCTCGGTGACGTTCTGTCCGTTGAAGGTGACGCAGCACACTTGCGTCTGTGCGTTGCACGACGAGCTCCCGCACTGAATCGGCGCGGGCGGCGGAGGTCCGGCGTCTATCGGCGGAGGCGGACCGCCGTCGAATGGAGGCGGCGGCGATGCGTCGACTTGGATCGGACCGCCGTCGTTGCCGATCGGTCCGCCGTCTTTGCCGATGATGCCGCCGCCGTCGTTCGTCGCGCTCGCGTCGAAGTCCGAGTCGTCAAGCGTGGTTCGTCCACCGCAGGCCGCGCAGCAGAGCGCGAGCAAGCCCAAGAAAATGCCCTTCACAGTCGAAAGGCTATCTCATCGTGCGAGCCTCAGTGCGACAAAGCCTGCTCGGGGAACTTGCCCGCGAGATCGGCCTCGGCGCGCTTGGCCCCGTCTTCGTCGCCCATCGCGCGAAGAGCTTGCGCTTCCACCGTCAGCTCCTCGGGGACGAGGCGCGCGCCGGCTTGTGCGCGAGCTGCGCGAACGATGCGAAGGGCCGTCTCCGGCTCGCCGCGATGGAGCGCTCCACGCGCTTCGCTGACCATCCGCGCTTCACGCGCGAGGCGGTCGTGCTCGGACATCGTCGTCGTGCCCGTACGCGTCGCGGGCGCGCTCGCCTGCTCTCGCGCGGGCTTCTGATCGAGGTCGACCGACATCTGCGGCGCTTGCTGCACGACCGCACGTCCCGTCACGATCACCGGCGGCGGTGCGTCCACGTTTCGGGTGACGTGCTCGAGCGATCGCGGCGCGATCCGCTCCGAAGTGCGCGGTGACCCCATCGTGGCGGGACGCGTCAGCGCGACGACCGTCGCGGCGATTCCGACCGTGAGCGTCGCGCCGAGCGCGATCCCGAGCGCGAGCTTGCTGGACGCCACGCCCGTGGCCTTCAGCGCCGCGGCCGTTCCGATGCCGGAGGCGGTGGCACCTTGGATGCTCGTCCACATCGCGTCGCGCGAGGCTTCGCTCGGACCGTCGAGCTTGGCGGCCTCGAAGAGGTCGCGCTGGCGATCTTGTTCGATTTGGCTCATCGCGCACCTCCTACAATCACTCGTATGGCCGCGCGTTGTAGGTTCACGCCACTTTTTCGATCCTGCATGCGTAAATTATTTTCGAGTTGCTGCCGCGCGACACGAAGTCGCGAGTACACCGTATTGACCGGGATCGCCAAGGACTCGGCGATTTCGGGGGCCGTCATCTCTTCGATTTCGTGAAGGACGAGCACGGCGCGCTTGTCGACGTCGAGCGCGGAGAGCGCGGCGTCGAGCTGATCGAGGCGTTCGCGCCGGGCGATCAAGTCCGCCTGCTCGGGCTCGGTGTGGCCGAGGTCTTGTGCCACGCCGCCATCGGCGTCCTCCGGATGGCGGCGCTTGTGACGGCGCCACTCACTGGCGACGCGAAGGACGATTTGGAAGAGCCACGCGCGCGGCCCGTGACCGCGCTCCTCGTAGTCGGCGAGGCGCCGATGCGCGACGACGAACACTTCTTGGACGCGATCTTCGACGTCGCTCGGCGCAACACCGAGGCGGCGCAAGTTACGCCACACGAACGCGACGTGAGCGTCGTAGAGCGAACGGAAATCCGACGCGTTCAACGTAGCCTCCATGTCAAGCCTACCTCGGCCCTCAAAACCAGCAATTGAATCGAATCGGCCGGACCGGTGTGCGCCAGGTTGAAGCCCGCGAGCCCGCGCACCTCGACGGAGAGCTCGCTCGCGAGATCGCCGCGAAGGCCGATGGTCGGGCCGAGCGAGAAGATCGCGTCCGTGCTGGAGCCGTCGACGTTGCCGAACGTCGTGTTGACCGTCGCGTGAGACAGGCCCGCGAGCTCCGTCCCCGCGCACGTCTCGAGGAGAAGGCCGCGGTGCTCGACATAGTTGCCCGGAACGCGCAGGCACGCGTCCATGCGCCCATCGAAGTACGTCGCCGCGGCGCCGCCGATCGAGCCGGCAGCGCCGAGCGCAGGCCGCAAATAGAAGACGCCCGTGACTTCGATGATCGTGAAGACGGTGCCTCCGACGAGCGCGGCGTCGAAGAGCGTGAGCGGCGAGTTCTGGAGCATCGCGCTCGCGCCGATCTCGATCGCACGCTTGTGCTGTTGCGGGAGCGTCGCGTCCGGCGAAATCTCCGGCACGATCGGCGACGCATCCGAGGTCGTGGCGTTCGACCCGTTCGCGCCCGAGGCCGTCGAGCCATTCCCCGCGACGGTCGCCGCGTTGCTCGCGACCAGCTTCGGATCCTTCGGGTGCGCCTTCGCCTTCGCGAGCTCCGCGTCGAGCACGAGACCGGCCCAGACGCCGAGCGCCGAGATGACACCGTCGCAACGGTCCGAGGCCGTCGCGTCGATCACCCGGTGAGCGATCGCGTTGCCTTGCGCGTCGTCGAGGTTGGCCGTGACGATGATGTGCTGGCCGCGGCGCTCGTCGAAGACACGCAGGCGCCACCCCGATTCGGGCGCCACGCTCGCGCCGAGGGAGGCCTTGAGGGAGTCCTGTGCCTGCTCGAGGTTCGCGCACACGTCGTGCGCGTCGACGACCACCGCCGGAGGCACTTCCACCCCCCGATCATGGCCGGATCAGGCAAATCCGTCAGTTAATTCTGCGTCGTCTCGACGGTCGTGCAGTGGCCGTGCGGCGTTCGCTGGATCTTCGCAAGGGTTTCGGCGGGATGGCCGCCCGAGCCCTGAATTCCGACGATGTAGACGTGGTTGTCGCACCACCCGGTGACGGCTGCCCGCCGCCCGCCCGGAAGCACGGCGATGCCGCTCCCACGGTCCATTCCAGGCACCGTGTACGTGGTCGCCGACCAGTCGGCGGTGTCCACGATCGAGACCGAGTTCGACGGACCGTAATCTGCAGAATACACGTATTTTCCGTCGCGCGAGACGTCGATGCTCTTCGGCAGCTTGCCGACCGGCACGATGTGGTTCGCGCGCTCCGAGATGCCCGTGAGGTCGAGCGCCCAGAGCTGCGAGTCGTGGTAGCAGCTCAAGAACATCGTCTTCTCGTCCGGCGCGAGCACGAGGTGGCGCGGGATCGGACAGACCGACAGCGTGTAGTTCTGCGTGAAGTCGTTGCCGTGGAAGACGTCGATCGTCGCGCTGTCGAAGTTCGCGACGTAGAGCGAGCCCGCCGACGTGAGCGCCATGCCGCGCGGGTGGATGCCCGCTTGATGCGTTCGCACCGTGACGCCGCGCGCGAGATCGATCTCGCTCACGGAGTTGCCGTTCCAGTTCGCGGCGAACAGCGTCTTGCCGTCTTTCGAGAGCACGAGGATCTTCGGGTGCAGGCCGACTTGGATCTCTCGCGTCACGCGGCGCGTCTTCGTGTCGATGATCTGCACGCTGTCGCGCGGGAAGTTCGACGCGTAGAGGATCGAGCCGTCCGCGTTGAACACGCTCTCGACGACGATGCCGGGAACGTCGATGTCGCCGAGCGGCGCGAGCGTCACCGCGTCGTACATCGAGAGGTTCTTGCCGTTCGCTTGCCCGAAGTTCGTCACGTAAAGACGCGTTCCGTCCGGTGACAACGTCACGCCCTTCGGCATCGACCCCGTGCCGGCCACCTCCTGAACCTCGAGTTGCGGCGCTGCGATCGCAGCGGGCGCAGCGAGGAGCGCGCCCAAAAAGAAGAGAACCTCAGTAACCGGTGCTCGCCTCGAGAACATCGGGGATCGTTCTATATCGCCTGTAGAAATTCGTCACCTTCACGACGTAGTTCCGGGTCTGTTCGAACGGCGGGATCCCGCCGTGACGCATGACGGCGTCGGGGCCGGCGTTGTAGGCCGCGACCGTCAGCGAGAGATCGCCGTTGAAGGCATTGGCCAAGATGCGAAGCAGGCGAACGCCGCCGAAGATGTTCTCGCGCGGGTTGTCGATGTCGCGGACCTGCATCCGCTCCGCCGTATCGGGCATGAGCTGCATCAAACCGCGGGCGCCGCTCACGCTCACCGCGCGCGGGTCGTAGTCGCTCTCGACCTTGATGACGGCGCGAACGAGCTGCTCGGGGATTTGGTAGAGCGTGCACGCCTGGCGGATCCACTCGTCGTAGCGCGTGAAGCGCGACGGATCGCGATCGCTCGGCGCGACGATGGGCGCGCCCGATCGAGGAGCGTTGCCGCCGCGCACGAGGAGCTGCGCCGAGACGCCGTGCGGCACCGTGTTCACGATGTGAACGACGCCGTCTTTGTCCGTGTACTGGTAGATGTCGGCGAAGGCGGTGCTCGAAGCGAGGAGCACGAGCGCACAGAGGCGAAACGCCGACATTTCCCATGGATCGTGCACCACGCGCGACGTTTCGTCCAGAATCGGGGTAGAACGTCCGGCGTGCCGACACCGACTTGGCAAACGATCGCGCTCCTGGTGGTCGCGATCGGCTTCTTCGCGCTGGTCCTCGCTCGGACGTGGCCACGCATGGGGCGCAAGCGAAACGTCCCGCTCGGCGCCGCGCTGAAGGCCGCACGCGCGAAGATCGAGGGTGCGAAGACGGACGAGGAGAAAGCCAACGCCCTCTGCGAAGCCGCGGATGCGTGCGCGCTCGCGTTCGGCCGGAGCGAGGCGGCCGCTTCGTATTACCTGCGCGCGATGCGGCTGATTCCTGCGTCGGCCGAGCTCGTCGAGCGGGCCATCCAGGGTCTCGAGCACCGGCCGCGAGCCCTCGAGTCGCTTCTATGGCGAAAGCTCGGAGCGGATCCCGAGCACGCGCCGAGCCTCGAGGCGACGCGCGCCGCGCTCGTGGGTCTCGAGAAGATTTATCGAGCGCGCCCCCGTCACGCCGTCCGAGCGCGGGCTGTCGACCGCATCCTCACGCAGTTGAAGTGAGCTAAATTAGTCCGCCGCGGCGTCGCCCGTCGCGGAGTCATCGCCGGCTTCCTCGCCCGCGTCCTCGTCGACGGGAGGAGCCGGCTCGCAGCTCCACGCCTCGTTGCAGCTCGGCGCCGCAGCCATGCACCCGAGCATCGTGTCGTCGAAATTCGTCTGGCAGTAACCCGCGGCGTCGACGTCATCGTCGCAGTCGGGCGGGGCGTACCCGCAGAGCTTCACGAGACGCCCGCAGACTTCCGTGCACGTCGTTCCCGACGCCGCGACCTTGCTCCCGTCGATGTTCGGATTGTCGCGGCACGCAACGAACGCGAACGCCACGAGCGCAAACCCCAGTGCCCACCTCATGACTGCAGCATATCCGACCTGTTCTTGTTGAGCAGCGCCCGAATGTCTTTCCACCGGCTCACGATGACGATCGCGATCATCGTCAACGCGAAGAGCACGAGGAAGATCTTCACTTTGTGCTCCGTCCAGAACGGTTCGGGGTAGGCCACGATCGTCCCGCGATCTTCGTTCGGCCAGAACGTGTGCGGGAGCGCGTTTCGATGGCTCAGCGCGAGCCAATCCATCATGCCGGCGACCGTGATGTGGACGAGGAAGCCCTGGTAAATGCTCTTCGTCTTCATGCTGAGCGACCCGAGCGCGATGCCCGCGATCACCGCGCCCGAAGCCTCGAGGTACGGCTTTCCGTAGTGGATCATGCAGTACGGAACGGCCATCGCGAAGATCGCGCCGGAGCCGAAGCTCTTTCTCAAGACGCCGAGCCAGAACCCGCGGAAGAACATCTCGAGCGCGAAGAACTGGATGAAATAGATCGCCTCCCACGCGAGGAAGTCGAACCAGCTCCGCGACGCTTGTTTGTAGAAGGGATAGTAGTTGCCGAAATCCGGCTGCGCGGAGACGACGAGCATCGCCGGCACGACGACCGCGAGAAACAGCGCGTAGATCCACGCGTGCGTGAAGAAGCCCTTCGTGCGCAAACCCAAATCGAGGAGCGAGTCCTTCGGGAAGAGCGCCTTGAAGACCGGGAACGGGATGAGCACGTACCCGGCGACGCGCGCGAACACCCACCAGCAGAAGCCGTAGAGCTCGCTGTACTTGAAGTAATGGAACGCTTGGTGGTGGTTCTGGTCGTACTCGATCATCTTCGGCGCGATGTTCTCGTCGAAGAAGCCGCGGCCGCCGTAATACTCCTGCATCGTGAGGATGATCGCGCAGATGACGAGCGCCAAGAACGGACGCCGGTCGTACTCGCCGCGCGCGAGCATCTCGCCGCGGTGCTTCTGCGCGTCCTCGTCGAGCTCTTTCCAGGTCTTTCGGAAGAAGTAATAGAGCGCGGGCAGGAGGACGAACAACGCCGGGATCGGGAAGAGCGGCTTGAACGTCGTCATGAACGACTCGAGCGCGGACGGCTCCGCCTGCGCCGCTTGATGAATCAGGACCGGAGCGATCAGGCGTTCTTCTCCGCTTCTGCTGCTCCGCGCTCGAGACGACGAATCGCTTCGGGTTTTCCGAGAGCGACGATGACGTCGAACAAATCGGGCGACGCGGTCCGACCCGTGAGGGCGACACGCGCGGGCTGCCCGACGTCCTTCATCTCGAGATTTTTCTCTGCGAGCCAAGCGTGAACGCGCTCTGAAACGGCCTTCGCGTTCCACGTCGCCGCCGCTTCGAGCTGCGCCGCGATCGCCCGAAGGTTCTCAGCTGCGGCGGGCACGAGGAACTTCTTCGACGCAGCCGGATCCATCTGCGGATCGGGACGGAAGACGAAGTCGAGCCGATCGGCTGCATCGACGAACGTCGTTGCGCGCTCGCGAATGAGCGGGACCGCGTCCTTCGCCGCCTGATGTGTGACGCCCTCGAGGCCGCGCTTCTCGAGGAACGGACCGACGCGCGTCGCGTATTCGTCGCTCGGCGTGAGGCGCTCCTCTTTCAGGTGCGCGTGGTTGATCGCGAGGAACTTCTTCGCGTCGAACTTCCCATCCCCTCGCCCGCACGCTTCCCATCCGAACGCGTCGATGAGCTCGCCTTTCGAAAACACTTCCTGATCACCGTGCGACCAGCCAAAGCGCACGAGATAATTCAGCACCGCGTTCGGTGAGAAACCCTGCTCGCGATACTCGAGCGCAGCGACGGCGCCATGGCGCTTGCCGAGCTTTTCGCCGGAAGGTGCGAGCATCATCGGAAGGTGAGCGAACTCCGGGATGCGCGCGCCGAGGGCTTCGTAGAGCATGATTTGCAGCGGCGTGTTCACCATGTGATCGCGCCCGCGCGCGACGAGCGTGATGTCCATCGTCAGGTCGTCGACGACGGCGCCGAGGTTGTAGAGCGGCACCCCGTCTCTTCGAATGAGGACGAAATCCTGCTGGTCCGCGTTCGGTGTCGTCACCACGCCGAAGACCATGTCCTTGTATGTGATGGAACCCGACGTTGGTGCTTTGAAGCGGACGACGAACGGCAGATCCGGCTCGTCGGTGCGATCGCGACACGTCCCGGGGTAACGGAACTGCGCCTTCGGGTCCTTTTTCTTCAGGGCCTCGCGCTGCGCGTCGAGCTCCTCTTTCGTGCAGTAGCAGCGGTACGCCCTCTTCTCGCGAATGAGCTTCTCGGCGTGCTCTTTGTAGATCGCGAGCCGCTCCATCTGCGTGTACGGCCCATACTTGCCGCCGACCTCGGGCCCCTCGTCCCATTCGAGGCCGAGCCACTTCATCGAGTCCAAAATGATCTGGCGGCTCTGGGGCGTGCTGCGCTCCTGGTCCGTGTCCTCGATGCGAAGCACGAAGACGCCCTTCGTCTTACGGGCCCAGAGCCAATTGAAGAGCGCCGTACGAACGCCGCCGATATGGAGATATCCGGTCGGCGACGGTGCGAAGCGCACCCTGGTGGTCATGGCGCGGCAGGATACTCCATACGAGCCGCGATGCGCGCGCGTGCTTCGTCACCGTAGAGCCATTCCACGATGGCAAGACCGAGGTCCATCGCAGAAGTGACGCCGCCGGCCGTCATGAGCTGACCATCGCGAACGACGCGCGTTCGCGGGACGGCCGTCGCGCCGTGCTTGGCGAGCAGCTCGAGCGACGCGTGGTGCGTCGTGGCGCGTTTTCCGCGCAATCGGCCGGCCGCACCAAGAAGGAGCGCGCCCGTGCACACGGAGGTCGCCATCCGATTTTCCGGAAAGCGTCGCAGCCACTCGACGACCTTCGGATCATTTTCGAGCGCGCGCGTCTCCGGTCCGCCCGCCACGACGAGGACGTCGAAGTCTTCGAGCGGCGGCCGCACGCGCTTCGCGGAGAATTCGGCGCCGGAGCCCGACCACGGTTCGTCCGTCGCGGAGACGACCTCGACGCTCGCCTCGCGATCCACGTCCATCGTGACGACGCGCCCGAGCGGGTCGAGCACGCCCACGAGATCGAGCAAGGTCATCCGCGCGAATCCGACCACTGCGAATTTCGTCCCCATCACGAGGTCCTTCGCCTGGTCCATCTCGACGAAGCCCCACGCGTCGCGCGGGAGGTGTCCGTAGACGTGCGGCATCATCCGCGGCCCTTCGACGCGCACGTCCGCGACGCGACGCGGATCGATTCGAATCAGCCGCAAATCCGCATCCGAAACGTTTGCAAAATGCAACCTTCGGCTCTCGGCGAGATCCGTCTTCCACGAGCAATGCACGAAAGGATCGCCCGCGGGCCGGTCGCTCGTCGTCAGGTGATAGAGCCAGCGCATCTCGCGAAAGGCGAGTCTACTTCAACCGCGCGCGGGAGCGGCCACGCGCTCGAGATCGATCCCGATCGAGACGAGGCTCGCGATGCGCTCCTCGAAGTCGGCCTCGTACTTCTTCGGCTCGGTCACGTCTTGCATGACGACGACCGCGCCGACGAGCCGGCCGTCCGCGCTCCGCAGGAGCGACGTCGACTCGAGGACGTTCTTCATCGTGCCGTCGACGCACTCGAGCTCGACGCGCTGCGCGTGCGTCGCCTGCCCGGTTTGGAGCGCGCGAGCGAGCGGCGAGGTGCCGTGCTTCACGCGGGCCTCGTTGCGCTCCCACCACGCGAGGAGATCGCCGTAGGCGTCGCTCTCGATCGCGCTGATCGACTTGAGAAGGCGAAGCGCGCCGTCGTTCATCTGGCAGACGCGACCGCTCGCGTCCGCGACGATGACGCCGACGGGCAGGCTCTCGAGCACGGACGCGAGCTTGCGGCCC
>Ga0068868_100002558_pt1 | contig 12641 bp, 11 predicted proteins | sample KBSMisM42_FD_64660 | JGI IMG/M metagenome (GOLD analysis project Ga0068868, IMG submission 64660) | Miscanthus rhizosphere microbial communities from Kellogg Biological Station, Michigan, USA - KBS Miscanthus M4-2 | ecosystem: Host-associated > Plants > Roots > Rhizosphere > Soil ...
TTTAAAGGTCATTTTGTCCCTAAAACTTGCTTGGCAATATTATTGACGAGCTTACCTTTGCAATCAATTTGTAAAAAATGCACAAAAAAAACACCGATCGAGAGACCAAGTTTAATCCCGTTGAAAACCAGGAGAATGAGGGAAATATTGACATCAATACCGATGAAAGTTTAAGCGGAACGTCTCATTTAAATGAGCCTGTCGGGGAAGAGTCCGAACTGGAGAAATTGAAAGCTGAACTGGAAGATCAAAAGGATAAGTTTGTCAGAAAAGTAGCCGAATTCGAAAACTTCAGGAAAAGAAGTGCGAAAGAAAGAGTGGAATTGATACAGACAGCCGGAAAAGAGGTCATAACCGACCTGCTGGATGTTTTAGATGATTGTGACAGGGCACAAAAACAGATTGAAAAGAGCGAAGACAATAAAGAAATAAAAGATGGGGTCTTGCTTGTGTTTAATAAACTGCGCAATATTTTATCTGCAAAGGGCCTGAAGCCTATGCAAACAACTCATAAGGAGTTCAATCCTGACCTGCATGAGGCCATTACGGAGATTCCCGCTCCTACGAAAGAATTAAAGGGAAAAATCCTGGATGAAATTGTAAAAGGATATTATCTTAATGACAAGATCATCCGCCACGCCAAAGTGGTGGTTGGAAATTAGTTTGAATAAATTCCCGGAGTAAAGGTTGTAAAGAGGATTGATCAGAACTCCAGTTGTAAATTAAAAATAAATTTTCTTTAGAGGGTGATATGAGTAAAAGAGATTATTACGAAATCTTGGGTGTGTCAAAAGGAGCTGCTGCGGATGAAATAAAAAAAGCATACCGCAAGGTTGCCATGCAATATCATCCTGACCGTAACCCGGGCGACAAAGCTGCCGAAGAAAAATTCAAGGAGGCCGCCGAAGCTTATGAGGTGTTAAGTGACACGGACAAAAAAGCCCAATATGACCGCTATGGGCACGCAGGCGTGAGCAGTAATGGTCGTGGCCATCCCGGTGGTGGAATGAATATGGAAGATATCTTCAGCCAGTTTGGAGATATTTTCGGGGATGATATTTTCGGAAGCTTTTTTGGAGGACAGCAGCGCCGAAGTGGCGGGCAGCGGATGAGAGGCGTCAGGGGAAGTAATCTTCGGATCAAGCTTAAATTGACCTATGAAGAGATCGCAAAAGGAGTTTCCAAGAATATCAGGGTAAAAAAATATGTGTCCTGTCAAACCTGCCATGGCAGCGGGGCGAAGGATAAAGGAAGCGTCCAAACTTGTGGAACATGTGGAGGAAGCGGCCAGGTTCGCCGCGTTACGAGTACTTTTCTTGGTCAAATGCAAACAGTGACTACCTGTCCAACCTGTAATGGAGAGGGAAGTACGATAACCGCCAAGTGTGCAGCTTGCAAAGGGGAGGGCAGAGTATATTCCGAAGAGACAGTCGGCATTGAAGTACCTGCCGGCGTACAAGAAGGGATGCAGTTAAATATCAGTGGCAGGGGAAATGCCGGCGAAAGAGGCGGACCCGCCGGTGACCTGATCATTTTGATCGAAGAAGAAGCTCATAAAGACTTGCACCGCGAAGGGCTGAATGTAATTTATGATCTCCATATTTCATTTCCGGATGCCGTTTTCGGAACACAAGTAGAAGTGCCCACCATTGACGGAAGAGCAAAAATTAAGATCCCCGCAGGTACGCAAGGCGGCAAAATATTCAGGCTGAAAGGAAAAGGATTTCCCGGGGTAAATTCCTACCAGAAGGGAGACCAGTTGGTCCACGTAAATGTATGGACACCCCAAAATGTAAATGCAGAAGAGAAAATAATGCTGGAGAAATTCAATCACTCTCCTAATTTCAAACCCCACCCGGACAAAAGTGAAAAAAGCTTTTTTGATAAAGTGAGAGAGATGTTTTCATCATAATTTTTCGATCCTTACATGAATACATGTCCACGCAATCCGAAGACATGTACGGGGCCCCTGTCTTTATTATATCCGGGGTTCTTTACAAACTGATAGTCGAAACTAAACCAAAGGAACTTTAAAAGTTTTGCGTTGTAATAAACCTCAATGATCGTCTCGTGGCCATAATTAAGTTTCCCGTCTCCAATAATGAATCCATAACCTCCGTCTTTTAAGAAATCTCTGTGACCGCTTGAAATTCCATTGTTGGCAACAGCGATTCCAAAATTATCTTCACTACGCTTCCACCAGCTTCCTTTTAGCGATAACCCCGCAGCAAAGGTTTGGTCAATTTCCGTGAATGCCCATGATGCATGTTTTCCATCATTCCAACCGATGCGGCTAAAAAATCCTATCTCATTGGTTAGCTCCTGTTCTATATTTAAACCGAATCCGAATTTCTTTCCTCCATATGAATTATTTTCTGCGTCGCCTGATATCACGTCCAGTATAAAATTATCGTTTGTAGCCAAAGCATCTAATCCCGCTTTGTAAGAGGGTGCCCTTGATCGCGTATTACTGAAGATCACCTCGACATTGCCACTTCTTTTATTGATAGAAATTTTATGTTCAAGCTCCAGCGTTTCCGAATGAGCTTCGGGGAGTTTGTATTCCAATAAATGATAGTTTGCAATACGCGGAACAGCAACGGTTGAAAGTCGTATGGCCCAGGAGGGCTTGATCAATTCTGAAACTATTCCGTACGTATACCCTCTTGTATCGGCCGGGTAATCCCAGGCTCCATTTGCCCAAATACTCCAGTTAAAAAACTGTGTCCGGGGATCTTTGCTAAAACTATTGTAATCAAAAAAATCACTGATCGCAAACTTTCCAACGCTAATTGTTATCCGATCGGTTGGTATGTGATCAGCTAATTGGTTCAAATTATCGGATATATATTCATAGCTCGTATGGCCAAGAGGAATCTGCTGTTGTAAATAAGCTCTTGCAATAAAGACCTGGGGTTCCGTGGCACCTACGCGGTATGTTTCACCATTCAACGCTCCTGCTACACCCGTGGCGAAACTCAATCCTTTTCCACCAGCAACTTCGGGATTAACATAAATGGCCGCTCCCTTCCATAATTTTCTCCCTAAAAATAAAGTAGTGGTCAGGCTGACGGCAGCGGGTTCTACTGAATCTGCAAGACTATTTTCGCCCTTATACGGCGATTGAAACCCTGAATGTTTCTGACCTATTACGGTTAACTGAAGATGGCTTGTCCAATTGTTCGTTTTAACGCTGTCAGATTGCCCAGAAACTGTGCGGATCATAAAAAAGATCGCCACGGTAATTTCAATTCGCCTCTTTGAAGTCTTTTCTATTTTCGTCATAGAGTCAGTGAGTTTAAAGGCTACAGCAGTGTTCCCTTCAGAATAATGGCCGCAATCGTAAAATAAATCACAAGCCCTGTTACGTCAACAAGTGTGGCTACAAATGGAGCAGATGAAGTAGCAGGATCGACCTTGAGGCGTTTCAATACAATTGGAATCATCGAACCACTTAATGTTCCCCATAGCACGATCCCGATCAATGAAAAGAAAACGGTGATAGCGACAAGGTACCAGTAGTGACCGCCATGTTTGGGATCATAATTTGCCCAGTGAAATTCCTGCCAGATCGTAATTCTGATCAACCCGATCGTTCCCAGAATGATCCCCAGTGTAAGCCCGGAAAAAATTTCACGCCTCATGACATACCACCAACGCCTCGGAGTAAGTTCGTTCAAAGCCATCGCACGAATGATAAGTGTCGCAGCCTGTGAGCCGCTGTTACCGCCGCTCGATATAATGAGCGGAACAAACAAAGACAACACTAATGCTGAATCGAGCTCTGATTGGAAGTGTCCCATAGCTGTTGCCGTCAACATTTCGCTCAGGAAAAGGATGATAAGCCATCCAGCTCTTTTTCTGATCAGGCTAAAAAAAGGAGTTTTGACGTAAGGATAATCCAATGATTCAAGGCCTCCAAATCTCTGCATTTCCTTTGTATTTTTTTCCTCTTCCACATCTATCACATCATCGACGGTTATCACTCCCAATAAAACATTGTTATCATTTGTTACCGGTAATGCAGCCCGATCATATTGTTTGAAAATATCGACTGCCGTTTCTTTACTGTCGCCAATATTTAGTTTTACATAGAATCCGTCCATAATGTCTTCCACTTTTTTATTGGGTTCATTTAACACAAGTCTTCTGATTGGCATGTCATCTACTAACCGTCCCTCACCATCCACCACATAAACAATATTGGCAGTTTCCGTATCCTGGTGATGCTTTCTTAAATGAAGCATCGCCTGTTCAATTGTCATTTCCTTTGTAAGCGTTGCAAATTCTGTATTGATTAGCCGCGCCACACTTTCTTTTGGATAACCCAGCAGGTTATGAGCTGCCTTTTTATTTTTTTCATTGAGGTAATCGACTGTTTCAGAAAGTTCAACCCCCTTTAAATGTGATAAGAATATCAGCAGATCATCAGAACTAATGCTGTTGAGTATTTTAGAAGCCTCTTCTTTTGTTATCTCATTGATAATTTGTTTCTGAACAAGACTATCCAGGTAGGGAAATAAAATGATCTTGTTCTTTTCTGGAAACGATTGAAATGCTTTGATCGCAGAAGATGCAGGCAAATTCAAAAATATTTTTGCAACTTCAGAGGGCTGAATCGTCCTTCCATCTTTTCCCAAAAACCGGAAAAGACCAATAAGGTCTCCTGCCAGGATCTTTTTTCGGATTTCTTTTAAGGTCATCATCAATTGCTATTTAGATGTAATAATGCAACAAAGCAGTTGGTATAACAAAATTAACCGGAGTTAAAGCTATCGGAAATAATTTTCAATTGTTGAGGCCTCGCAAAAAAATTCCTGGTCGAGGGACGATCAGAATAATTTTTTTCTTTTCTTTTGTTTTAGGTACAAAATCTTCGCTTCCTTCACCAATGAAACAAATTCTTTTTGAACGGGATCATTGTCATCTGATGCCTGGGAGGCTAACAAAATGGTATCATTCCAGTTTATCTCTTTTGTTACCGAAGATCCCCGCAGCAGAGAACCAAACATGATCACCGCTGTTGAAAATCGCAAATTTCTGTCGATCGAATTAAAATCTTTAAAACTCAAAGGGATAGTGCCCGGGAATTGTCTTTCTATTGTATCATTAGGAAGTTTATAGTGAATTTTAATATCACCAATATCGCCGGGAGAAAAATCCCGTTCAACAGCGTCCTTATTAAATTCAGTGGGCCTGATCTCGAATGCGGCAAGTATGGAATGACCCGAACCAATTTCGCCGCCCTCGATCACAGAAGAAGAATCATTCAAAGCCCCAACCTTGTTATCAAAACCGATCAGGCGGTATTCTTGTACATAGGCAGGGTTAAAATTCACATTCATGTAGACATTATCGGCTACAGCATATAAAGTTTGAGTAAATTCTGTCAGCAAAACTTTCTCTGCCTCCGGAAAATTATCGAGATAGGCAAAATTGCCATTTCCTTTTTTTGCAAGGGTTTGGATCTTTGAATCCTTGTAATTCCCCATACCCACACCCAAACAAGTAAGGTAGATGCCCGATTGTCTTTTTTGTGAGATCAGCTCATCCAGCTCATCTTCTGTTTTTGCTCCCACATTAAAATCCCCATCAGTTGCAAGTATCACACGGTTGTTGCCGCCTTTTATAAAATGTGTTTGCGCAACACTATAAGCGAGTTTTATTCCTGATTCGCCCGGCGTAGAACCACCAGGCACCAGTTCATCGATTGCCTTCAATATTTTTTCTTTATCAGCTCCGCTTGTCGTATTTAAATAAATGCCAACCGCTCCCCCATAAACTACAATGCTGACGCTGTCTTTCGGCCTCAGATTGTTCGCCAATAATTTGAAAGACGCCTGCAACAGCGGAAGCCTGTTAGGCATATCCATTGATCCAGAGATATCGATCAGGAATACAAGGTTGCAGGGCGGCAATGCGCCAAGATCAAGCTTCCTGGAATTAATGTTAATAAACAATAATTCATTTTCACGATCCCAGGGACACTCTGTTAATACCGATTTTATTTTGAAAGGTTGCCCGGGATCGGGTTGGGAATACGCCTCATTGAAGTAGTTCAGCATTTCTTCGATCCTTACAGCATCGGGAGGCACTGGTGTATTAGTATTAATGAATCGTCGAATATTGCTGTAAGAAGCTTTATCGATACTCATCGAGACGCCTGTTACCGGGTATTCATGTGCGCTGACAAAATGATTTTCAATTAAGCTGGCATAGGTTTCATCACCCAAAAACCATTGTTTTTGTATATCCTTATTCAGGCCTTTTGTAAGAGAGGTCAGTTTACTCCTGTGAATATTGCTGCTGGAAGTTGAAACCAGCTTCATTCTCACGGTTACATAGTTATCGGCGTTGACGGCCTTCTTTTCTGTTTGATAACCGTCTAACCAAAAAGTAAGCGTATCGGTACTTTTCTCAGTCAAAATACCAAAAGAGCCATAAGTCCCGGTGTGATAAATATAACCAGTGGTCTGGAGCAGAATATTTACATTCTGCAAAGGATTGCCTGATTCATCCTTTACTTCTCCGCGTATATAAAACTGTTGGCCGTAGAGAGATGAACCGAAAAATAGAAAGAACAATATATAGCAAGCAGCTCTCATCGATTTTCCCTGGATATTAAATACAAAGCAAAGCCTTTATTTGTGATTATACAACCTGGTAAATTTCCTTAAGATTACGCCCGAGGCCGTCATAATCCAGGCCATAACCTACAACAAATTTATCAGGAATCGAAAAGCCGACATAGTCAAGGTTCAAGGGAAAGCGGGTAGCCTCCGGCTTATGCAGCAAGGCTGCTATTTTTAAGGATGATGGATGATGGTCCCTTAATTTAGGCAGGAAATTATACAATGTTTTGCCCGTATCGACAATGTCTTCTACAATGATCAGGTCTTTTCCAAAAAGATCGGCGTCCAGGCCAATGGAAGTGATGACATTCCCGGTCGATTTCATCCCCCTGTAGGAGGCAAGCTTGATGAAAGAAATCTCCGATCTAATCGTGAGGTATTTGAAAAGATCCGCAGCAAACATGAATGAGCCATTTAAAATAGCAATGAACAATGGCTGTTTGTCCTTGTATTCCTGGTTAATTGACTCGGCGATACTTTTTACTCTTTCCTGGATAGCAGTTTCAGAAAGATAAATTTCGAATACTTTATCATGGAGCCTGATGGTGGACATCATCTGTAAATTTTCAGCGATTGACCAATCTTCAGATCATAATCCTGCAATTGGTTCCAGCTGATAAGGTCATCTGCGCTGATGTTATACTTTTTTGCAATTGAATACAAGGTTTCTTTTGGCTGCACCTTATGAAAGATAAAATTATTTTTTTGATGAATTTCCTTTTTTCCTTTCCCATCATTGTTATCATTGCTCATAGCATCGTTCGAAACCTCTGAATTGAATTTTGCGGCTATGGAATTTTTGGTGACCAGATTTGGGATAACAGACGATTTTGAACGAAGATATAAGGTTTCCCCCGCGGCAGGCTGCATGTTCGCTGTCACATTATTGTATTCGAGCAGGCTTTCCAAACGCAAAGCTTCAGATTGGGCTATATCATTCAACGTTTCGCCGGATTTTACTGTATGAAATTCATGCTCACCGGTCTTTCTTTTACGCTGAATAAAAACTAATTGGTCATCAGCTGTCACTTCCTGCTGTTTCAGATCATTGAATTCAAAAAGTCTTGCCAGTGGAATTTCATATTGCTGAGCGATCGTGAGATAAGAAGTACCTTTTTTTACATAAACAACTCTCGTATCATTGATCTTAAATTCCCCGGAAGGATAATTTACTTCGGTTACGGCGGAACGTGTTTCTTGTTCCGTTTTGTTAGCTGTGCTGCCACTTTCTGAGCTTTTTTCAACATCATTATCTTTTACCTGCAGCATTGATGGGCTTTTATCAGTGGCAACTTCATTATTCTTTGCAAGCGCATCGTCCCCTTTCATCTTACCCATCGCGATCAGCGTGTAATCCTCAAGATTGTAATCCTGGATCAATTTGATCAATATCTGCGCATACTTTGGATTGGTAGCATACCCTGCTTTTTTCAATCCATATGCCCACCCCTGGTAATCAGTTGGGTCAAGCGTAAACAATGAAGCATAATTTGAACGTGTCTTCAAAAAATCGGAATGATCTCTGTACGAATCTTCAGCTACCGCGTATTTACGAAAACATTCGCCTCGTGCATCATCATCGTGCGAGACAGATTGACCCCTCCACTCATCCTTGCATTTGATCCCAAAATGATTATTCGATTTTTTTACCAGAGGGCTGGTACCTGCTTCTGTTTCATGAATACCCTGCGCCAGGGTAATAGCGGCAGGAACGCCGGTTCGTTTCATTTCCGAAATGGCAAGATCTTTATACCTGGTAATGTATGCCAGTATTGCATCAGCAGATTGTCCGTATGAAAATGAAAAAGAGAAACTCAGCACAGATACAAGAAGGATGGCCAATTTTTTGTTTTGCATGGAGTATTACAATTTTCTGATCAGGAACAGGCCGTCGCGCAAGGTAAGGATCACTTTTTCGATATCGTTTCTCCCTTGAATGTACTCGTTAAATTCCTTTATGGCTTTTGCATTCTTCCCTTTCACCTCCTCCTCCAGCACCTGTCCGTGAAAAAATATATTATCGGCGAAAATAAATCCGTTTTTTCTCAGTTTAGGTAAAACAAGGTTAAAATATTCAATATATGCCGGCTTGTCAGCATCAACAAACACAAGATCCCACGTCTCATTAAGCGCCGGGATAATATCTAACGCAGAACCAAGGTGTAAAATTATCTTAGATGGCCAGGCGGACCTGGAAAAAAACTCTTTGGCTTTTATCGCCTCCTCCTCTTTTACTTCAATAGTGTGAAGCTGCCCGTCTTCCGTAAGCCCTTTTGCCAGGCAAAGAGCACTATAACCGGTAAACGTTCCAATCTCGAGGATCCTCCTGGGCCTTATCATGCAGCTTAACAGCTCAAGAACCTTCCCTTGCAAATGGCCGCTAAGCATATGTGACTCGGGATGTTTTTGAGTGAATACGTTTATTTCTTTTAACAATTCATCTTCCGGGGATGAATATTGTTCGGCATAAAGTTGCACTTTCGGATTGATCAGGTCCATGTAACGGGGAATTGCTGATTGATTATTACGCAAAAATCTAAATAATCAGTAATCAATAATGAATAATCTTTAAAAGAACCCTATTCCTGAATTAAAAATTGGGCTGCAATGCATGTTGAGAATAAAAATCTAAAACATGCTTTGCCACTTCATCGGCAGTATCAGCCAATTTTACAAGTTCAAAATCCTTAGGGGAGATATTGTTTTCCTTGTCCATCATCACCTCTTTTACCCATTGTAGCAAACCACTCCAAAATTCATTGCCTACCAGTATCAATGGAACCTGTAACATTTTCCCGGTTTGGGTTAATGTGAGCACTTCAAAAAATTCATCCATTGTCCCAAAGCCGCCGGGCATCATGATAAAAGCTTGCGAATATTTTACAAACATTACTTTGCGAACAAAGAAATAATCAAAATTCATACTGTGCTCTTTATCGATGTATGAATTTGAAAACTGCTCGAAGGGTAATTCAATATTCAATCCGACCGACTTACCGTCGCCCAATTGTGCTCCTTTATTGGAGGCTTCCATTATGCCGGGGCCACCACCGCTAATGATTCCAAATCCTTCTTCAGCCAGTCGCTTTCCGATGTCTACGGCTAAGTCATAATAGCGGTTTCCGGGCCTTACCCTGGCTGAGCCAAATATGCAACAGCAGGGGCCAATTTTTGCCAACGCCTCAAAACCATCCACAAACTCGGCCATGATCTTAAAAATCTGCCAGCTTGAATGTGCTTTTGATTCTGTCCAATTGCGTTGACGTGATTTTCGTATTCGTTCGTTCCAGCGTTGTTCCAATGTTTAAAAATTTTTTGTTTCGTAATAAGCAGCATTGCATGTTTACTTTCGTTGTGTGCCGGCGCAAGCGTTTGATTTCTACCGGCAAGAGAGAAAAATCATATCAAAAGTAGAGTATTTACAAACGAAAGACAGCTCCCGAATATTGTCAGATTTTCTTCTTTGAGATCAATAATAATCCCAGGAAGGTGAGAAGACCATTATAGATCAGTAATTCATACCCGATCTTAAATTTGCCAAAGACAGAGTGCGAGAAAGCTTTTATTGATTCAACGGAGTTACCGCTTAAATGAAATTGTTTTTGATACCATTCTATATTATTTATAAAATCAACTCCCCAAATAAGTAGAGGAGCCGCAATACAAGCATAGATCGAGAACTTATCGTTGATGGATCGTTTTGTTGTGATCCCAAATGCAAACAAACCAAGCAAGGGACCATAGGTAAATCCTGCCACTTTCAGGATAACATCAATGATGGATTTGTTATCAACCCATTTAAAGCCCATTACCATCAAAAAAAAGATGATCGCAAAAATAAAATGCACCGTCATCCTCCTGCGACGTTTCATTTTTTCATCCCAATCTGAACGCCGTTTCATGCCCAGCAGATCGATACAGAATGAGGATGTAAGCGCGGTCAATGCCCCATCTGCGCTCGGGAAAAGGGCAGAAATCAGGCCGATCACAAAAATGATAGGGATCACATTTCCCATAAAATGCAAGGCCACGGTTGGGAAAAGATCATCAGGAGGCGTATTGATCCCCTTTGTTGATGCAAATAAATAAAGCAACCCGCCCATCAGCAGGAACAAAAAGTTCACAATTACAATGATAAAACTAAAAGTAAGTACATTCTTTTTGGAATCGTACAGCGTTCTGACACTGATATTCTTTTGCATCATTTCCTGGTCAAGACCGGTCATGGTGACGGTAATAAATAACCCTCCGATCAACTGTTTTAAAAAGAATCCCGGGCTGTTTATATCTGTATTAAAAATTTTTGTGAGACCCTTCGTATTTAGTTCATGCAGCGTGGAACTCAATGAATGCCCCATGGTGTTCATGATGTAAATGATACAAACGATTAAACCCAGCAGCATGAACGTTGTTTGCAATGTATCTGTGAATACAATTGTCTTCACACCCCCTTCGAATGTATAGAGTAGGATCATCAGCAAGATCACGAATGAAGTAACGGCAAATGGGATATGCATATCTTTCAGGATAAAGATCTGCAGTACGTTGATCACGAGGTAAAGGCGGGCAGTAGCGCCAAGTATCCTCGATAAAATAAAAAACAGCGCACCAGTTTTGTATGATACCATTCCAAACCTGTGTTCGAGATAATTGTAAATAGAGGTCAGGTTCATCTTGTAAAAAAGCGGCAGCAAGACAAAGGCAATGATGAAGTAACCCAAAAAATAACCAAGTACCACCTGGTAATAAGCAAATCCCGATGGCCCGACTGTACCCGGCACCGATACAAAGGTCACGCCGGATAAAGAAGTACCGATCATTCCAAAGGCCACCAGCATCCAGTTTGAATTACGGTTACCAATAAAGAAGGATTCATTATTTGCATTGCGTGACGTATACCAGGCGACAATAAGCAGTAAAACAAAATACCCGATTACAAAAGCAAACAATAAGCCTGCGGACATAAATTAATTTTTGTTCAAAAGCAGAATGAAATTTTCATTATTATCTCCAAATATGAAGCAATGAATTTTGAAGATAAAGAAATTTGTTTTCCTTTTGACAAGTAAATCGTTAATCATGCCGATCACTTCACTCGCTGTTTTCTGCGGATCGAAAGACGGGATTGATGGTGTATATGTGAACCATGCACTACGATTGGGAGAACTCATGGCGGGGCATCGAATAAAGATGATCTATGGTGGTGGTTGTTCTGGCCTGATGGGAATAGTTGCTGATTCTGTAATGCAGCACCGGGGCAATGTCGTTGGCATCATACCTCACGTTCTTGTTGAATGGGAGCGACAGCATCATGGCATTAGCGAGTTGATGATCGCTGATGATATGCATGAACGAAAGAAAAAAATGTATGAACTCTGTGATGCCGCTATCATTTTGCCCGGCGGTTTCGGGACTCTTGATGAATTGTTTGAAATGCTGACGTGGAACCAGCTTTCCATCCATGACAAAGACATTTTTATTTTAAACTCCAATGGATTTTATGATCATCTCCTCGCGCACATTGAGCAGTTAGACAAGCAAGGATTTCTTTATGAAAGCGCAAAAGAAAGGATCACTGTATTGAGTGATCCTGCAGAACTTGTTCAATATCTTTTATAGATTGCTGTAATTCTTTGGCTGCCTGTGGCCATTTCCCCTCTGCTCGTTCTCAGGACTATTTTTCCCCTGAAACAAGGCTACGTTTATACCGGCTCTGAAAATAGGAAGCGCATCTGTTCTTGCAACCTGGCCTGATGGATCGTATACATTATTGACGTAAGGAGAATATTTATTCTTGAGAACATCGAATAGAATTTCGATGTAAAAAAAAGAATTGGAACCCTTTTGCCTGCCCTGCGCCCAGCCGCCTCCCAAAAGCAAGGAGTTTGCGTCTGTTACGTCACTTTGCTTATAGCTGCCGTCTGCATTTGAATAGTTCCAATTGTTGAAATTATGCTCCGCCTGGGCGTGTAAAAACAGCATAGGAACCGGGTATATTCTCGTAAACAC
>Ga0068868_100002565_pt1 | contig 12614 bp, 11 predicted proteins | sample KBSMisM42_FD_64660 | JGI IMG/M metagenome (GOLD analysis project Ga0068868, IMG submission 64660) | Miscanthus rhizosphere microbial communities from Kellogg Biological Station, Michigan, USA - KBS Miscanthus M4-2 | ecosystem: Host-associated > Plants > Roots > Rhizosphere > Soil ...
CGGCTGGGTGGCCCGGGCAATCGAGCGGTGGCAGACCAGCTTTATTCTTGTCATACCGGAAGGGGCCCTTCGGAGCATCGTGGGACCGAACACGATGTATGCCAACGGTCGTCCCAACATCGTTGGTCCATGGAACAATCCAAAGGGTCACGCGGAGTGGCAGGGTGCGACCGGCACTTATTTCGGTTCGCCCGCACCGTACTCGCTTTACGTCGACCCTCAGTGCACCAACACTTCGCTTGTGCAGGGAGCGCCGACTTCAACGGCGACTGCGGACCCGGGTGGCTTCAATCTGGCGACAGGAGCGGGCGCCTCGTCCAGTTGCACACTGCGAGGATTGGGCCAGATTGTTCCCGCCGGTACACCCGGAGCAATTGTGGACGGTACCGGAACCTCCATTCTCCCGCTCCTGGAAACACCACTTCCCGGACAACAAGGGAACCTGGGATCCTTCACCATGCACACGGTCGGCCGATGGTCGTTCGATGCAAGCGCCAGCAAGAGCTTCAGGATTTCGGAATCCAAAGCGCTGGCCTTGCGCATCGATTCGCTGAACATACTGAATCATGTCAATGATGGAGATCCGGTGGGTTTGGCGAACACCAATTCCCTGGCGGCCGGATCCAATTTCGGTCAGATCACTTCAAAGCTGGGAGCGAATCGAACATTCCAGGCTTCTCTTCGATTCTCGTTCTAATTCCACCCATGAGAAGGCCCTCTGAAGAAAACTTCAGGGGGCCTTCTCGTTAGTCGAACTCTTTCACACCCGGCCAGATGTCTTTCAAGTTCTTCTTCAGTCCTCGGCAAAGAAGAATATCGAAGTATTCATCGCGCCGGGCGTAAGGATGCTCCACGCGACCCACGGATTCCACGCTCTCGAATAAGCTGGGCTCATCACGGCCGCCGCTGCGCAGAATGATCATCGTGCTTCCGTCGTAATCACGCGGGCCCCATATCCAATAGCTGTTGTGTTTGCTGATGGCCAGGGGCAGGCCGAACCGGGGACCGTAAAAATCCACCGCTGCCGCCTCACCCCAGCCATTCGAGAAGATGGCAGTGCGCGCTCGCTCCTCCGGCGGAAGATTGTTGTAGACCCGCGCAACTTTTTCGACCATCTCCGGCCAGCCGAACTCATCCGCGTACCACTGCGGTAACGGGCCGTTCCGCTGGTTTTCGAACGCCGGAGGTTGAATACCGAGAGTCTTCTGATAACGGAGGTAGTGCTCCGGCGAAAGTATCGGGACGGAAAATGGCAACAGCAGGGCACCCACTGCAATCACCAGCGCAGCGTAAATGAACCTGGCCCAGTCACCGATTCGGCGCCCATGGGTCATACGTTCAAATCCGATCGCACCTGCGGCAAATAACATGGGGTAAATCGGAGCAACATAATAATTTTTTGCTTTGAGCACGATAAACGTGGTCAGCACCACGAGAAAGGTCCATGCCAGCATGCGGTAGCGCCCCTGTTCCCTTCCCTTCCCTGCGAATAGCCAGATCACGCCACCAACCCACAAAGGAAACAGCGCCGGATTCAGGATCGTGGCCTGATCGGCAATGAACGCAACCGGACCACGCACGATGTCACGATTGCTCATGCGGACCCGGTACATCAACTCGAGAAAAGGAAAGTGATTCGCTACCTGCCACAGAAAATTCGGCAGAGCAATTACCGCGCAGGCGAGCGCGCCAATCCAAAGATATCGGCTCTTCAGAAAATGGCGATGCGGCGTAAGAACCATTCCCACCAGCAACCCGAATAGCAGAAACGCGATGGAATATTTGTTTTCAAAACCGATGCCCGCCAGTACGCCGAACCCGATCCAGTTGCGCTCGTCGCCGGAATTGATGATCCGGACGATGAACCAAACGCATCCCATCCATATCAACGGTTCCCACGCGTTGTCCGTCAGCCAGTGATGCGACACTAAATAGACTGGAACCACAACAACAGCAAGCGCCGCCAAAGCCTGGGCAAAACGGCCTCCACCCAACTCTCGCGTCAGTTTCCCCGTCAACCATACCAGCGCGGCTCCGGCAAGTGCCGAAAACAGGCGGACACCCAGGGACGAATTGCCAAAGAGGTGCCGCGCAATCCATGCAAGCCACACCGTGAGGGGCGGATGATCCACATATCCCCAGTCCATTCGCAACGAGCCCGCCCAGTAGTACATCTCGTCACGAAAGATGCCGTAGCGATTGACTGTGGCCAAATGCAGAGCCAGTTTGACCGCAGCGATGTACAGCACAATTGCAGGGCCCGACATCAATCGATTGAGCCTGCGATCGGCAGACGGCAGATTCGTGCAGATCATCGCGCTACTCTAACATTCCTGGATTCAAGCCATCCTCATTGGATTCTTGATCACCGGCACGTAAAGCGAATAGAGTACCGCTCCAGCAACAGGAAAGGGCTACACATGCGAAGAAGATTGATGATGTTTGCGGCATTGATTGCTGCAACGTTAACCACTGTCTCCAGTGTTTCGATATTCGCTGCGGCACAACAAGGTAACGCGGCCCCCAATCGCAGACCCAATATCCTGCTCATCATCATGGATGACGTCGGCATGGACGTGACGACCGACATGTATCCAGGACTGATTGACGATCTGACAAAGAAGTACGGGCCTGGCGGCCTCAATCATCCCGGCTACCGTGCGATAAACGGCAGCCCTGCATCCACTCCTAATCTGGACCGGCTGGCTGAGCAGGGGATGGTGTTCGCAAACACCTGGGCACAGCCGTTCTGCTCGCCGACGCGTGCGTCAATTCTCACTGGTCTGTTTGCAGTCAAAGCGAATGTGCTGACGTATGCGGATCCGCTCGCGCAAACGTACACCTCTTTTGTTCAGAAGTTGAAGGATGACGGTGGGTACAGCACCGCGATATTCGGAAAATGGCACCTCGCCGGTTTACCGTCCGCGACCAGCAATTACCCGGGCATGAAGCCGAAGGAAGCCGGCTTCGATCTCTTCAAGGGCAACATGCATGCCGCCATTAAGACGTACTTTGATTGGGATTACATGGTGCAGGATGCCGATACTCCTGCCAACCAATGGCGCACCGGGTCTCCTCCGACGAAATCCCTGCCAGGTATTGCACCGACAACTTTTTCTCCGGTGGTGCAGGTTGCAGACACGCTCGAGTGGATCACTGCCCGGAAAACATCGACGCCGGACAAACCATGGTTTGCCTGGATGGCATTCAACCTGTCGCACGCCACGACGCAGGCGCAGCCAAGCTCCATGGTGGTGCCGAATGCCGATACGCTGGATGCTCGGAGTCTGGCCGAGATGAAGAAATGCGGCGGGACCTTTGGGTCGGCAAACGTCGGATCCTGCACTGGCGAATCCCTGATGCGCGCGATGACGAATTCGCTCGATACCATTGTCGGCAAACTGCTGGACAAGGTCGATTCCCTCGATCCGAATACCTACATTATCGTTCTCGGCGACAACGGCACTCCGATGTACGGCCGACCCAATCAGGACTATATCGACAACATGTACATCACAAAGAAAGGCCGCGGTAAAGGAACGGCTTATGAAAGCGGCGCCAGGGTTTCGCTGGCCATCCGGGGACCACGTATTCCCGCTTCAAGTCGCAACGGCGAATATGTCCACGTTGCGGATCTGTTCTCCACCATCCTCTCCATCGCCGGTTTGAAAGCGCCTGAAAAAGTTCCAAATCGCGATAATAGCGGACTGCAGTCTGTCGACAGCGTTTCGTTGGCGCCTATTCTTTTTGATAAGGCGGCGACGGTACGGGATCCGAACCAGGGGTACCTGTTGACGGAGTCTCTGAACCTCATGACAAACAGCACTCGCCAGGTGGGCGCGCGGAATGCGACGTACAAGGTCGTCTGTACGGAGAAGGTCAACGCGAGTGCCTGCGAATTTTTCAATTTGATCACCGATCCGCTGGAAGAATATCCGCTGCCCAAACCCGACAGTTGTACCAATTACACGAATGGAACCTGGAAGCCGGCCGATGTGCGGTGGCATTACTGCCGGTTGACGGACGTTGTGGCGACGCAGTCGTTCTTGAAATGAAGCTGTAGGGCGTTCTATGACCGCCCACAAGCCCTCGTTTGAAAGACAGACCGTGCGCCCGGTCATGGCCCGCGCCTTCAACGGAACCGCATTTTCATTTCTTCAGATCGATCCCCGAACAGACGGGGCTGCGCAGCTCTGCGCAATACGCCTGCATCGCGGACGAAATCTCCACGTTGGCCGGAAACCGTGTGCGCGCGTTATTCAAAACCGATAGCGCGGCGATCCTCTGGCCACTCGTGTACAAGCTGACAGCATAGACGTATGCGAAGTGGCTGTCGTTCGGCGAAAGACTTGCCGCACGCGCCAGTTCAGGAACGGCCTCTTGAGTTCGTTTTTGCCGCACGCGCAGAAGACCTAACGCAAAGTGAACGCTGGCAGAGTCGGGATACAGCGTGGACGCGCGGTTCAATAACGGCTCCGCAGCCGCGTCATTATTCTGCGAGCGGTAGAAATCCGCGGTGTTTAGAAGAACGGTCAGGGACGTCTCATCGCGTTGCAGTGCTATTTCAAGCGATGCTTTGGCCGAATTCGCATCCCCCTCGGCCGCCTGCAGCGCGGCGAGCGCGGCCATCGCTTCCGACCGGTCGGCATCCTTCTCCAGCCACTTTCGGTATTCGGCGACCGCGGCGTCCAGACTTTCGCGCTGCTCTACAGCCAAGGCGCCTCGATCCGTCCCTGCAAGAAGACTCGCTGCTTCCAATCGAATCGCAAAGGAAGAATCGCGTAGCCGATCGACCAGGAGAGGCACACGTTGAGGAAATGGAATCCTGCCGATGGCTTCCACCGCACCAAGCCGGACGAGAGGTTCTTTCGCGCTCCCCTGAGATGCGAGCATCGCCAGTGATTCTGGTCTCAGCGTTTTCAATGACGCAAGTATGGCCGCCAGGGAGATCGGGTTTTCGGAAGCGGGCATGCGCATCAGAATTTCCGAAGCGGTTCGCCGCTCCTGAACGGCTTCCCACGCCGTTGTGGCCCATGTCTCCCTTGGAATATTGCCGGAGCCTTTGGACCTGCGGACTGCTTCCGCCGCCCAGGAATTCGTGCGATCCGTGTGGCAGCCGGTACACGCGTTCGGGGTCGCCAGTGAATCGCTGAGATCCGGACGAGGAACGGCGAGTCGATGGTCCCTTCGGGGGTCCACGATCATGTATGTTCGCGCAGGCATGTGGCAGCTCACGCATTGCGCGCCCGCACTTCCCGGCCTGTGAAAGTGATGATCCGAATTATCGAACTTCTCGACTTCATGGCACTGCGTGCAAAGCGCATTGCCCCTGGCCTTCAGCCGCGCGGTATGCGGATCGTGACAATCGGTACAACGCACGCCTTTCGCGGCCATCTTGCTCTGCAGGAACGATCCGATTTCAAAGACCTCTTCGCGAATCTGTCCATCGACGAAATACAAACCATCCTGTGGAAGCTGCGGTCTCCACGTTTCCAACATTGTTTCGAGCATCCTTTCACGGGACGACGTTTCCCTGAGACGGACGCGACGCGCGTGGCATGCGCCGCACTGGTCCATCTGGGCCTTCTGCGTTCTCGGCACACTGATCCATGAATTGTCGGGAAATTCGGATCTTGATGTTTTTCGTTCCTCGACATGTGCCGAACCAGCGCCGTGGCAGCTTTCGCAGCCATTCGCAGTTTCACTCCATCGGCTGGCGAAAGTGTTGGATGTGTCGGAATAGCTCTTGGAAAAACCCGTCGTGTGGCAGTCACCGCACATGTGATTCCAGTTCTGCATTGGCCGCGTCCAGAACAAAGGATTGGATGGTGTGACATTTTCCCTTGGATAGAGACTGAACCAACGCTGCCCGCCGTCTTTCCGCTCCCGTGTATCCCAGGCAAACGGAAGAACCTGGATGCGGCCTCCGCCGACATCGACCAGATACTGCTGAAGGGGTTTGTAGCCCAGCGTGTACGCAATCCTGAATGACTCCGGCGCCCCTTGTTGGTTTTCCGTGATGATCCGAAAAGAATCACCGTCCTTGAAGAACCGCGTTGTTCGTCCAAAGTAACGAAATTCGGCATTGTTGAAATTGCCGAGCACGGACGTCGCACTTGGAATCTCCATGGCGTGACTGTGGTTCGACTCCAGCCACTGGGAATACTGGGCGGCATGACATCCTTCGCAGGATGCCGACCCGGCAAATCGTGCGGAAGATTCATTTGGTTTTCCTGATGGCGATTTCTTCCAGAGCCAGACCGTCGTCGCAAGACCCAGTGCGACTGCGACACACACCACCACAACCGCGTGCCGTTGAATCCTCTCTGACACTATAGGAGACAACCCCCTCTCATGTGCATCGTGCCCGTTTCCAACGCGTTTCGTTTCGAATGCTGAGCGATTCGGCGGAGGCTCTGGATCTCTTCCGAGACGGACTTTTCATCGGTCCTCCAGGCGCATGGAATACCGAACGGTGCCTGATGGAACATCGAGCGTCGCGCAGTATATCGCACACTGTGAACGATGCTTTTGGCATAGTCGCAGCGTAAAGCGACTTCTCCTGCAGCGTGGTCTCTTGTTCTTCTCGTGACAGTACCGGAGTTGGCGCAGATTGCATATTTCCTATTCTTTTTATTCTGGCCTCGCCTAGAATCCTGCCATGAAAACCAACGCTCCAATAAAAGCACTATGGCCTGCAGTACTGCTGCTCGCGTTGGCCACACCTGCTGCAGGGCTGGCGCAGTGGCTGGGCTACCCCACTCCGGGGATTCCGCGTCTGCCCAGCGGCGCTCCGGATCTGAAAGCACCGGCGCCTCGCACGCCGGATGGAAAGCCGGATCTTTCCGGAATGTGGTTCGCCAATGTGCCATCGCGGGACAACTGCAGGACAGGAGATTGCATCCAGGAAGAGCGCATGGCGCGCGAACAGATCAATATCGGCACCAAACTACCGGGCGGCCTTCCCTATACAGAATGGTCGAAGGAGCAGATGAAGACTCGGCGTGCCAACGGTGGCCGCGAAGACCCGCACACCTATTGCATGCCACCGAACTTCCCGCGCGCATGGACGTTGCCGCAATACATGCGAATCCTGCAGACGCCCAGTGAGATGGTGGTCCTTCATGAATTCAACGAGGCCTACCGCGAAGTGTATCTGGATGGCCGACCACTGCCGAAGAATCCAAATCCGACATGGAACGGCTACTCGACCGGGCACTGGGAAGGCGATACTCTCGTCATCGAAACCAACGGAATCCGCGACGACATGTGGCTCGACATCCAGGGCAGTCCGGTGACGGAATCGGCCCGCGTCACCGAGAAGCTGAAGCGCGTCAATTTCGGCCTCATGCAAATCGAGATTGCCGTCGATGATCCCAAGGCTTACACGAAGCCCTGGTCGGTCACCATTGAAATGGCCGTGCAGGTGGACACCCAGATGCTCGGTGAGATTTGCAACGATAACGAACAGGACGTCAAGCTCTACAAAAAATGAAACCGACAAGCAGTCCGATTTCAGCGTTTGTGGCTCTCTGCCTTGTGATGGTCCCTGCCGTATGGGCCCATCATTCGCAGTCGGAGTACGATTCGCGTAAGAAGGTGGAAGTGGAAGGCACGGTCAGCAAGGTGGAATGGAAGAGCCCCCACGCCTGGATCCATGTGGACGTTATCAACGACAAGGGCGAAAAGATGAATTGGCATTTTGAACTTCCGAGCCCGAATACATTGATGCGACGCGGATGGACCAGAGATTCGTTGAAACCCGGCGACCGCATCAAAGTGACTGGCTCTCCCGCCCGCAATTATCCGGACATCGGCATTGCCACCGCCATCAAGGATAGCAGCGGCAAGGCATTGTTTACCGGCGTCACGGAAGTTTACGAACCGGAGCCGGAATCCAAAGGAGCGAAGTAAACCGCGACTGGTGTTGGAATGTGCTCGATGGCAAAGCCGTCTCGGTTGCACCTCAGGAGTGGACGAAATCATCCGACAATGAACCGCAGGCTCCAATCCGCGCCGCCGATAAGCCCGGTCCATCAGGCACTGGATCGATACGGCTATGCCGTTGTCCCAGCCGTGCTTGACGGAAGATGGGTCGAGCGGCTGCGGCGTGCGTTTGATCAGGCTCCCGTGCAATCAGGCGGCACTCAGCATATCGAGCTCACGGATGAAACTCCGGAGGTAGAGTCCTGGCGAGCATTGGAACACCATCCAGTGTTAAAGGCCGCGGCAGAACATTTGCTCTCTCAGCCATATTGCCTTGGAGGCTTACATGGCCGCAACCCGCTGCCCGGATTTGGTCAACAAGGACTGCATTCCGATTGTCTGCGTAGTCCATATGACTGCATTCTGATCACTGCAATATGGATGCTCGATGACTTCACGCCGGAGAATGGGGCAACCCGCGTCGTGCCGGAATCACATCGTATCGCGCGTCCGCTTGCCAGGGATTTCTCGCAACCGCTGGCAAAACATCGTGACGAGAAGATCATCGTCGAACAGGCCGGCAGCTTGCTGATGTTTAACGGCTATCTGTGGCACAGCGGACGCCGTAATGACAGCAACGGCCCGCGCCGTGCGGTTCAAATGGGACTTCGGCGCGGAACGCCGGCGGACTCGCCGGCGAACTTCTTCGTGTATCGCAGAACCTCACCTGACCGTCCATGATCATCGAATGGAACTCACATAAGGCGCCGACGAACGATCTCTCGCGGCAAGCAGCGATGGAATGGAGTGGATACCCCGTCCCCGGAACTCCCCAAACGGAGTAAAATCGGCATTGCGGCGAGGGAGTAGACCATATGAACCGACATTTCTTCCTGATGATGACACTTGTTTTTGGTTTCGCCTGCGCTTCGCGCATTCAGACGACCGCTCAGGGTAATCCCGATGCTTCGAAATTGAAGAACCCCATCGGATCGACGCCGGAGTCCATTGCCGCAGGCAAGAAGTCATATGCCAGATGCGCGTCTTGCCACGGGATCAACGGCGAAGGCGGGCCCGGAAACGACCTCATTCCCGCCGCGCCGAGTCTGGTCGATGAACAGTGGGACCATGGTTCCAGCGACGGCGAAATTTTCGACAGCATCAAGAACGGCGTGCCGCCGGATTTCAATATGGTCCCATTCAAGGATCAGCTGAAAGACGAAGAGATCTGGAATCTCGTAAACTACATCCGGTCCATCGCCAAAAAGAAATAACCGCCCGGGAGAAACTTATCGATCACTTCGCCAGCGGATCCGGTCTCACCTGGAACTTCAACAGTTTGCTTGTCACTCCCTTGCCGCCTTCCATGTGGAAAGGGGCGCGCGTCGATATGCTGGTGTAAATGCCCTTTCCTTTCCAGCCAGTGTTGGGATTATCGACACGCCCGTCCATTCCCTTCGCAAAGAAGCCCATCGGGTATGGCACGCGGAACATCAGGAACTTGCCGTCCACCAGAGCGAGCAATCCTTCGGAGAGATTTCCCGTCGCAATCGGAATGTCTTTACCGACGCCAAGCAGATCGAATCGATCGACGAAATCGTAGTACACCGAATCAGCGCTCGCACTGTCGGCGGCCCCTTTGTAATTTGGGCCGGGTAACGGATACAGCGTCCATCCTTCGGGACAGTGCTGGCCCGTTGCGGCCGGGCCCGACAGAGGTCCCGCACATTTCTTACGATCGAAGCTTGCAAGCTGTCCACTAGAAAGCACGGTCCACACCACGCCCTTGCTGTCCACATCCATGCCACGGGGTGCGAAGCCCTGGGTCGGTGCCTTCGGATTGTTCCATGGCACTTCGTAATATTCCGCGAGTGCGGTTTCCGGCGGATGAGCGCCCGGAATGAAACGCACCAGAGCGCCGGGCATTCCCTGCACCGATCCCCATATGGAACCATCCGGCGCCGGAGAATCTCCGTAGTACTGCACGTTGAGCCGGCGATCCCTGGTGGGATCGGCCGGCTGATTCGGTTCGGTGTACGCGTCGCGCTTTCCGTTGCCGTTGTTATCCAGCACGAACGCGCTCCAGCCTTGCGATGCTTTCTCGTCGTGAGTTTTGTCCCACATTTTCACGTCGAACCAGCCTTCAACACCGGCAGGACCGAAGGAGGACCACAGCACATCGTTATCGTCGAAGTTCACATGGCCCCAGCTGAAGCACGTGTCGATGGCAGTGAGCTTCTTTGTTTTCGGGTCGTACATCAGCAGGCCGCGTCCCGTCTGGTTCACGGGCAAAAGCTTGGCGGAGGCATGATCCGAACCCGCACGGCACCAGGATGGAGTCTCCCCTTTGCGAATTCGCGCCGCTGCCCATACACGACCTTGCTTGTCCATCGCGAAACTGTGGACCGTCGTCTTGCTATTCCAAATCACTTCGTCGCCCCAATAGGGCGATGGCGCGGCCGGAGGCTGGTCGGAGGAACTCGGGGTATCGGCATCGCGGGGCATAAGTTTGATCTGGCTTGCCGTATTCGTTTTCGGATCGATCACCGGAAAGTAGTCGGCGCTCTCTTCCAGTGCGCCATAAATCGGCCCGTTGGCGTTAACGGTGGGATTTCGTTTATCGCTGGAGATCTCATCGTGGAGATATGCTTTGGGGTCCGCCCAGTCCCAGAGTGTGACCACCACATTTCGCTCCTTCCCCTGAGGCCGCGATGGCGTGGCTTCGGGCAATTCGCCTTTCGCGATTCGATCCGACCAGTCCGCGTACATCGAGAGAGCCCGCTGCCTGCCAACCTGCGTGAAGCGCGCGCTCATCCCTCCACCGGCCTGGCCGGACTGAATACGACGATCCCACGCCATTTTCGAATCGGAGAACTGGCTGAGAATAGCGGTGGGAATTGTTCGCGTGGCAGCCCCTCCCATCTGATGGCAGCCGGTGCACCCGTCCGTATTGACGACCTGTCGAATCCACTCGCCCTGGGTTCGAATGTTTGCGGAAATCCCGTTCCCTCTATCCCCGGTGCCGGGGAAGTCGGATTTCGGAGGAATCTGCAACATCGAGAACCAGTACTGAGCCGGGTAATACTGCGCGGCGGATTTTCGATCGGGAGCGGGGACAGCTTTCAGGTTGACGATTTTCCCAGGCCTGGTTTTCGTTTTGGGAGAGTCGATCAACCCATAACCGCGAACCCATACATCGTAGTCCGCCGTGGGCAGGTCGGGAACGAGATAACGTCCGCGATCGTCGGTAGCGACGATGCGGATCAGATGTGCGGGCGTGTCGTGCGTCTCCGCAATCACCCAGACACCGGCTTCCGGTCCCTGGGCGCCCGTAACCACGCCGCCAATATCGTCGTTGTCGACAGTGGGAGGTGGAGTTGCCTGCGCGGATATGCGAGGCATCTTCGCAAAAAAGAAACTGAGGCCGAACCCCAGCAGCAATGCACACAATCCCGTAGCTTTCATGCCTGCCTCCTTGTTGGAAACGAAGATTGGCCTCTTATAACACGGATGGATCTCGCAGGAATTATGGTTTTGCGCGTTCACGGAATCCCTCAAATCCAGACCTGGCAAACGGAGGTCGAGGATTCCGAACCGGTTTACCTCTTGTCCAAAGGCTTGGGTATTCCCGTGCTCTTGAACTACAGCGCAATTCAATCGATTTGACGCAAAGCCAAAAGGAGAATATCCGGGGCTAGTTGTGGCAGGCGTTTTCCACAACGTGGCAACGGATCGATTCCGGTATTCAGAAAGAAGAATTTCGTGGCTGCATATACCGCTGTTCTCGGACGCTCTGGTTGAATGAATCACGAAACGGTATCCGGACAAATTCGCAAAGTAATTCTGTAAGACGGTAAAGTGATTTTGTAACAGGATGGAGGCGCAAGCGGACCCACGCCTCCATTGGCACCAACCTATGGAAGATGAGGCAAAGGAACTGTTTGACCTTGCGGAAACGCTCTGCAGCCGCGTTCACACTCACCGAGACGCATTCCAGAAATTGATCGCCGGTATGCGACGGAAGTTTGCCGTCACCGAGCTCCCTGTCGAATTGGAACGACTCGCAGAAACATTCTGTCGATCGCTGAGACATCTGTGGATAGAGGCGACCGCATCTACCACGAGCCTGGATTATCGCTCGCCACCGACGGCACACAAAACAAGGACGGCCACGGGGCGGAATATCGAATTCGGATACGAACGGGATCTTCAACCCGCCTATCTGGAGGAACGCTGCGGCCGCTTCTTTGATCCACCTCCCGCCGGCTGGGCCAGCGACCATGTACTGCTTTCCAGTGGTCAATCCGCAATGGCAGCAGTGCTGCATGCTCTGGAAGGCGGAGCGTGGTGCGGCGTCGATCGCAAGCTGACTTTTATCCATTTAGGATCCTATTTTGAGACGGCGGAGATATTCTCGCTCTTCAGTTCTTTATTGAAACCCATTGCACGCGGACGAGAAGCCGTAAAGACAATCGACACGCTGGATGCCGATGTTTTCATTATCGAGCCGGTGTTTTGCGATGGTGAATTCGGTTGCGTCAACTTCGATCAACTGCTCGAACAACATCTACGAGTTCCCCGTCCGCGTGTCTACGTTTTCGACACAACCCTTACCGGTTCCAGCTACTCCATTGAAAAAGAGCTTGTCCGGATGAAACACCTGAAAACTCCTGTCATTTTCCGATTGA
>Ga0068868_100002567_pt1 | contig 12603 bp, 14 predicted proteins | sample KBSMisM42_FD_64660 | JGI IMG/M metagenome (GOLD analysis project Ga0068868, IMG submission 64660) | Miscanthus rhizosphere microbial communities from Kellogg Biological Station, Michigan, USA - KBS Miscanthus M4-2 | ecosystem: Host-associated > Plants > Roots > Rhizosphere > Soil ...
AATACGTAGACGCTCACTAGTCATGGCAGTACTTCCAGTGAGGAAGCTGACATAGCCCGGACTAGTAGAGGTTGAAGCAATCAGGCTAAGCGGGCCATCAGTGTTCTGAAGTGAAAGTTGGTTAGGAACCGCAAGTCCCGTACCGAATGTCGTATCGCTATAGGTACTTGAGTTTTGGCAGAGTGCCCCGAAATGGGTAATAGTTGCGTCTGCCTTGTCATTGTTGAGCGAATAGCAGTTATAGGCACTTGTACCAGCGTTGTTATTAACGGTCTGAATCTGTACTCCTGCTGTTGTATTGTCGCTACCCACAACCTCAAGGCCGGCGGCAGCGGCAGTAATGGGGCTATTAGCTACTGCATTACCAACATGCACATAGGGGCCTGTAGTCCAGCTATTACCAACAACTGTAAGTGGCTGGAATGGAGTTGTAGTTCCAATACCAACCTGTGCCGTAGTTGATGGATACTGCCAGAGTTTGTCAGTAGTTGTATCATAGCGCCACGGAACAGTGGTAATTGCTGCTTGGGAGAGTGAAAAGGCGAACAGAAAGGCAAGAACGAGGCCAATGGCAAGGAGTGTCTTTTTCATGATTATTGATACCTAATAAAGTCTGCTGGTGCGATGTCCATAGTAATATTCGGGGCGCTGTAGCTATATCCGAACCCTTCAACACGAATCATACCGTCCGAAGCCACCACTGATGGCTGGTAGGAGACACCGAAAGTCTTATTGGTGCTGTTTACCGTTCCAGTAGGGGTAGCCCATGGTGAGCCACCGCCACCACCGCCACCTCCCGAGCTATTAAAGGTGAGTTTTGTGGTTCCTTTAACATCGTCTGTAGTGGCAACAATGGTCATATTGGTGCCTGGAACGATGTCAATATCTGTGTATTTTGTCAGTACCGAGGAGCCATTCAAGGTGAAATTACGGTTTGCATTACCGCCTCCCTGAATGGTAGCGAGACTGCTCATAACCTTCTTACGAAGGTCATCAAGCTCATTTCGAACATCTACCAGCTCTGTTTTGGTTGCTTCGTTTGCGTCCCCAGCCGTTGTATTTTGCTCCTGAGCAACTAACCGACGGGAAAGTGATTCAAGTTCAAGCTCGACACGGTTAAACTCCGACTGGATTAGTGATTCCTTTGATTGGTAGCTCGATGCTTGGACAGCAAAATCAGTACGGAGTGAGTTTATCTGAGAAAGAAGTATCTCCACTTGGCTTTCGTCTGGTAGATTACCCATTTCAGCCCGCATAGCCCGTACCTGTCCTTCAAAAGAATCAGATAGATTCTTGAGATTACTCTCATTCTCGGCCATTGCTTCCTGCAGGGCCTGCATAAGCTCATCCATCTGGGAGTTTTCACCAAGTTTCTTTATGGAGTTCTGAATATCCTCCATTGCCCTAATCATTGGGTCGTTCTTGATGGAAGTACGTACGGACGCAATATTATCCTCCACGATGCGGTCAAGCATCTGGCTCAGATTCTCCGTTTCCTTGGAGACAGCACCACTGCGACGCGCTTCGTATGCGTCGAGTCGGGCGAGAAGTTCTTTTGCTTTAGTCTTTTTGTCCATCTTCTTGTAGGAGTTTGTGCAATTCTTCCCGTATCTGATTCAATTCATCATCCTTATTGACTTCTTTCTTCAACGCCTCTATTTCTGTGAGTATTTTATCCTGCTTATCGTCTTTTGGCGCAGGTTCTGCTGTGGACTGTGGTTGTGAACCGTCAGTTGGCTGTCCTGATTCAGCTTGTGCAGGGTCTTGCTGGTCTTGCGGTAGAAGCGGTTCCGAAAGAGTCGTGGTATATCCAAGTGCAGCAGCAATATCATCTTCACTTAGTGAATTTGATGGATGGGGTTGATTATTTTGCTCGTTCATGGTATTAGATTGTTATGTCAATACTTGCTGGAATAATTCTGGTATTCACGTATCTCATATTCTATAGTGCTGGAAGCCGTTAGTGTCTTCCCTTTATAAACTGATTAAATTCGGGTGGTATCTTACCTGACTGTAATTCAGCTTGTATTTTTGCTTTTTTAGCATCTGATACCTCATCTAGGTATTTTGCGATACGAAGACGAACCGTTGGTGTCTCGAGTAGTTTCTTACCAAAGAGAAGTGCTGCTCCTCCTAGAGGGCCACCAAATGACATACCTACTCCAAAGATACCTAGGTCACCTAGTTTTAGATTCGCTTGTGTTATTCCTTTAGGTGCTCGAGTTTTAATTGCATCCTGAAGCGTTTTACCCGTAGCGACGTGATTATTCATCTGGTGAATATCAGCACCACTATTGTCTTTCACTTGTTTTTCTATAAAGGAACGCAAATCGCTCCGAATATTTGCGAGTCCTTCTTTTGCCGCTCCTTCAGCAACATCCCCGGTAACCTTATAGAGGTTGAAGTGGCTATCGAGTAATTCTTTTACATGCTGCACATCATTAAGCTTTATCTCCTTCTTATTTAGGAGATTCTCTACTTCAGCTGCTTGTTTCTCTAAACCTGGCACCCCGTCTATCTTTTTCCCAATTGCTTTAAGCGCGTCAACATAACGAGGTACTTGAGATTGTTTATATACCGTATCTACAGCGTTTACATGACTACGTACATTATTGAAGTTCTGGTCAGTGAAGTTCTTTATATTTTCCTGTGTATGTACCTTATTCTCGCCAATGAGGTTATTGTCAGCAAGCCAAGTACCAATATCGTTACCCGTCGAACGGGATATTTTGTTCAAATCATTAGTAGATAAATCAAGTGCTTTCGTTACTTGATGATTTATGATTCCTTGCGCTGTTGGTACGATGTCTTTTGCTGCTCTACCAACAGAGCCGGCCATACCACCGACCTTACTCCCTATCCCTGCAATATCTGCGGCAGACTGGCTTGCTCCCTTTGCCGCCGCTTTACTTACAGCACTGACACCTTCACCACCAACACCGAGGTCTCTTAGACTTAAAAGAAGTGAGGTGTTGCTTATATCCTGTGGCACACGATTTGCTGATTCATTTGGAATATAACTTGTTGAACCATCTGAATTAGCCACCTGATTACCAGCGGCCTGTTTTATTAAAGGAGTCTTACTAAGAGGCTCTGCAACTTTATTTATTCCTTGGTTAATATATTTGGTTGCAGGAGCAAGGGGTGAAAATGCTGCACCTACAAGCCCGGCTCCTTCTTGTAGACCAGCTTCGAGCTTCTGAATTGGGTTAGTTGCTGATTTCGCCTGTGAAACTCCACTTTTGAACTGGTCAATTCCTCCTTTAAACGCGCTCTTAATATCACTAGTGGCACTTGTCTTTTGAGGTTGACTGGTTGACTGACCAAAACTCTCAACACCTTTCGTGCCGTACATCTTTTCGAAGTCTGATGCAGATACTGTTTGCATACTAGTTTAGTTTAGTATAAGAACCGTCTGGGTTCTTAGTCCAATGGGTTCCATCAGGCTGTACTACCACTCCCACATCGGCTGGTGAACCTCCCTTATTTAGATAATCGAGCTTAGCAAAGTTATTAATCTTTGTTAGTTCAGCCTGGAGGTCGGCTGGAGTAGTATTGTATCCAACGACATTTCCTGCCTTATCTTTAACTGCCCATGTACCAAGCTTGCTTGCTGATTGATTAAGCAAATTGAGTTCTCCTTCAGATAGAGCACCAAATGTTGCTCCATTCTTCTTTGCATTCTGCAATGCGTCAAGTGTCAGCTGTTGCTGTACTTGTTGTACACCAGCAATGAAATTAGTTTTTGCTCCTGTGAATGGGTTCTTTAGATTTATGCGGGCAAGGCTGTTTGTTCCAGCAGCATTTGCGGTATAAGGAACTTTAAGAAGGTCATTTATCGTCTGTATGTTAGCTTGTGCAGCAGCCAGTGAGCTAGAACTTGTATTCGTTCCCTGTGGGTTGACTTCACTTATTGTCTTTCCGGTCTGAGAATTAATGAGGAATTTCCTACCGTTAACATCTACAACTTCTGTCTGGGCGCGGTTTGAGGCGTTTATAGCTGCTTGTTTTGCGGCTATATCGAGGTTATCCATCTTTTCCTTCTGTGCACGTGTTTTGGCAGCCTGTGCTGCAACTGTTTGAAGTCCACCAGGAGAAAGACCAAGTATTTTCTCTGCGAAACCAAGTTGTCGTGGGTCTTTTGCGAGTGAATTATAAAGGCCATCGGCTCCTTGTTGTTCTGAAAGCCATTGATACTGCTGACGGGTGTTGTTAAGTGCCGTCTGGCGGAAGTTAGCCATATTGAACATGGCTGATACTTGGTTATTTATCTTCTCCTGTGCTATTTGTTTGTCCTGCTGGTCGAGACTCATCATAGTATTCAACTGATTCGTGGCATCAGTTTTCATTTGCGAAAGCTGATTATATCGCGTAAGTAGGCTCTTATTTCGTGCAAGCGTCATTGCCTGCACTTGGGATTCAGTACCAAGTCCACCTGCAGTTTGAATTTCATTACGAATGTCATCCTCGGTACCGTTGATAACAGTATCCGCGTCAATCATTTCCTGATTAATTTTGTCCAATCCTGAATCTTTCCTAAATTTTGTATAATCCTGCATCAGAGTAGATGCCTGTTTTTGCGGATTCAAAAGGTCGGTAATACCGCTCATCAGCTTGTTAATTGCTGGGTCTTGGGACAGATATGCATCTGCATTAGTAGTATCTACTTTATCTGGCGGCATATAGGATGCTGCCATGCTTCGAGCAGCACCCGGGTCTTGAGGCGGTGGAGTGCCACTTGCCTGTGCATTGGCCATACCTGCTGCATATTTGTTCTGAATAGGTGTAGCAGCTGCCGCAGTAGTCGATACATTTGGTTGTGGCCCGGGCGTACCATTTTGACCAGCCTGACCAGCCTGACCAGCCTGACCAGCCTGACCACTCTGGGTGCCGACAGTATTCCCACCCTGATTTGCTGGTGCGGTTGAAGTTCCAGCAGATGCTGGAGTAGTAGAGGCCGTAGTTGCTTGGTTTGACGTATCAGGAACATTTGGAGCCGATGATGTGGCTATGTCTGGTGAGTTAGCATCGCTTATCTCTGCGGCCGTAGGAGTTCCATATTTATCTGAAAAGGTGGTGTCTCCTGCAGCACGAATAGGGTCAATCCAACCTGCTTGCCCACGGGAAGGTGGGGCAGAAGAAGTTCCTGCAGATTTTTGGCCACCCTTTGCAGCGAGAGCATTTGCCTTTGCTGCACTGGTAGCGGTATACGGAACACCTCCTACGTTTACGGTCACTTTTTGTGCTGCTGTATTTGCCATAGTGTTATGTTGATGCTATCACGCTACCTACACCATTAACCCATCCGACCTGTGTATACCACATGGGTTTATTGGTTTGCGTGTCTAAATAAAATTGACCAACGGCAGCTACTGACGAGCTTGGACGTCCTGCAACTGAACCGTTCATGGTTACATATTTACGATTCACTGGTGAAAGTGCGTCAGTTGGAGTATCAGTCACCTTACGGTCAGTGAAGGCTTGTGTCTTCAAATACACCGGTAATAGCTTTACTATTTGTGCATTCACTATGGTTTGTACTTGTTGTTCATCCATATACTTAGACTTTACCAACGCTATCAATATCGAGTTCGATTTTGTTTCCTGTCCAGTTCACTGAACCAAGATTAGTCACTCTAAGGCCAATTGACGGGGTTGGAGCATGATTCGGGCTGTATTGGCAAATCTCATCTCCTACATTCACGTTCGTACCTACAGTGAATACTTTTGTAGAGTTTGGAATGACTGAGCCATTATTTCCAATTAAGTCTATTTGGAAAGAATTACCCGATACGAGAGGGTCTGTATACACACGTACCTCAAACACTTTAAGTGCTTGTTTAAGAATGTTTCTGAACAACCGAACAGCGACCATATTCTGAGTCTCATATACGCCTCCTATGGCAGTTCCAAGCCCCGTAGGAACCGTGGTGAACTTATAAAGCTTATATTTCGTGGTAGGACTTGCACTGGTCTCTAGGGTAGAGAAGTAAATCTTTGCAGAACCAACCTGATTTCCACTGTATCCTGCGGACGAAGACCCAAGGAAAAGGTTAGATACAGTAAGACATACGGGCATCTGTATAATATCCGTTTCAGTACCACTCGCGTTCTTACGGAAGAATCTATAGAGTCCTTTAGGTATTTCCTCATCATATTGACCATAAGTGAGTAAAGAACCTCTTAGGAAACCTGACGCCTGCTCTGGTGCAGTAAATCCCATCAGATTACCTGTTGAAAACATTGATTCGAAGTTTGGAGAATTAGAAAGAGGTAAACTGACAATTTTATTGCCTCCTTCATAGATTGCGGCACCTCCGAGGTCATATCCCATCGTATACGAATACGGCCCAAAGCTTATATTTGAGTTAATCGAATACCCACTATACGTCTCATATGAGGTATATCCATTATCGGTTCCATTCCATAGGAACCGGTATGAATCGGTACTTGAAAGTGATGTAGTATCTTGCGTAGCACTTGTTAGGTCTTGAGAATTAAGACGTGAAACAATAGCCTGTAGGTAGTTACCATCTGGTGATACGTCCAAATCACGTACATACGTACCTACCGGGAATGATGGATTTAGACGATTATAGTTAGTTACTGTGGCTGTTGAATCAATAGCTGCAATGTTCGTGCCGTTTCCCCAATACGTTGTTCCAATAAAGTTTACCGATGGACGAGGTACGTTCTGTATCCATTGACTGGCACCAGATGCACCAACAGCAGCTTCCCCTGTTCCATCAAAATTAACACTGGTGACACCCATATCATGCCCTATATATATCTTTTCAGTAGCTCCGTAGAATTGGATGGATGAACCGTACTTGAAGGTAGGACTATTTATGGTAAGCGTTGTGAGGAGAACGGGATTATCGTAATTAGGATTATACGTAGTTGGGTCATTCACTTGAATCTTGTAGAGACGGCCTGTGTGACCTATCGCATATACGTAGGTAATACCTGATTCAAGGCGTGGACGTGCAGCCATGATAAGGTCGGTAATTACAGAACTAGTAGGGTCAATTTGAGTAGGGGCCTCGAACCACGTTAGATTTCCTGGGTCAGAGAATGGGTCATTGCCATATGATGTTGAGTATTTTACTAGGCCAGAAGCCATATCCCCCGTCTGCTGACGAGTGAGTTTACCTGCGAAATTGTCTACAAGAAGAGTAATCATACTATTTTGTCGAACTCAGCAAAAGTAGCGTCTACACGACCATTAGTATTAGTGTTTTGGACACGTATTTGAAGCTGTTGTAGAGCAGTTGAGGTAATAGATGATGTACCGGTAGCCCATCCAACTAGTGATTGAGATCCTGGAAGAGCAGCACGAAGATACCCCGCTTGAGTTGAGGAACTACCAGCTCCTATAACCATTCCATCTATCATTCCATAGATACTTGAGTTGTTTGCTGGATTCGGAAGGGTAAAGCCAGCAACTTGATTTACCCCATACCACAGAGAAAGAATGGTAGTTGTTGCACTGGTACCCGTATTCACAAATGTAGGAATAGTAAAACGCACTCCGTTAGAAATACCCAGTACAGAACCTAGAATTGATGCACTAGCGATTGGTGTCTGCGATACCGTACCGGTTACGGTGATTGTGGAAGAATTGATACTTATTTTAGAACCTGTCGGTGAATCTGCCCATTTAACACCGGTTGCTTGATTACTGTCTGCAGTAAGGATTTGAGTATCAGTACCGATTGCAACTTTTGCTATAACACTTGAACTTTGTGCTACCAATAGGTCTCCTTTAGAGAACTGAGTCTGTCCTGTACCCCCTTTATTGACTCCTTGAACATGGCCACCTCCGTCAGATGCAGGGGAACGTAGGTCATATTGGATAGTCCCTAATATTGATGTGCTATCCGCAAGGCCCACTACTGCTTCGAGCTGCCCTACCGCAGAAGATACTGTGTTATGGAGTGCCGAGTGAGATGGACTGTTAAGCCTATCTGTAGAAGTGGGGCGTGAGAAGGAAGAAAAAGTACTTGGAAAAGTCATATTTAAAGAGGATTAAAGGTTACGTAATCCCAATACAAGGTACCTGGGGTAGCTGAAGGTAAGTTTGTAGACATGATGACGGTTTTCATATCTATACCAGCAGTCTGTACTGAACTGGAATAGACACCATCTACAAAACCCCGTACGAATCCATTATTTATTTCAATACCAATACGCTGCCATGTATTAAATGACACGGGAGCTATAAGTGCATTTCCATATAAGGTAACTATTACAAAGTACATAGTACTTATGACATAATTCGGACTTGATAGAATAAATGCTACAAAGTTTCCATTTGAATCATTTATTTGAAATGGCGTCGTTTCAGCATCATTCAGCGTTTGCCTGAAATACGTGCTCATTAAGCCGTTTCCAACTATAGGAGGTATGTTTCTATTAATTCCGGTATTGCAGTCGGATGGTGCTTGTACTGCTTTAGTACCTTGATACACCACACTATTTTCAATCGTGAAAAAGGTTCCCCCACTTTCAGTCCAACCACCTTGACCATTAATTGCTCCAAGGGAATAAGTATCAAATGTATCGATAACTTGGAAACCAAGTGGTTTGTTTACTTTCGTCCATGATGGAGTGGTAGGTTTGCTATTTTTTGTCCACTGATTTGGATTTATCCCATCGTAGAAAGTAATAGAACTATCATATGCTATACCACTCTGGTCGTATTGTTCCTTACCACCAGGGTTTGTATTGGTATAGGGAGTCGAACTTGGTTTTGCTACTGATGTCCAAGTCATAGGTCAAAACTCCCACCCATTTAGTTGTAATACCTTAGCCTGAACAGGTTGCTGGGTACCGCGAGCAAGAGTAGCACAATAGTCCTGTACTCGTTGCTCGTACTTTGCATTGAATGCATCTCCTTCCTGAATCTTAAGTAGGGAGTAGTAATAACTAGCTGCTATACGCCACCCCAGAATACGCATATCTTGGCTTTCTGGGTATGCAATCACGTCATTCACGCTCGTATATTCTGTTGGTTTTAGGAAATAGAAGATACGTGCCCATTGTGAGACTACATCAGTAGGGGTTGGAAATGCTTCAAACCAATCCCCACGGTCATCAAACTGCGGGTCACTGGTGCTGGCATTTTGACGCAAATCGGTGAATGAAGTGTATCCAGCGTCTATATTTGATACGTCTATTTGATTTGCGGTGATGTAGCCATTAGTTGCTCCTGAATAGTTAAGTTCAATGGCCTTTAGCCAGAGCATGTCGGTTGGATAGAGATATGTTCCTACTCCTGCAACTGAATCTGTATATGCTTCTTGTAATTGGGAGGCATCTACCCCTCTGGCAACCAGACGCCTATGGAAATCTACTAAAGCTTCATTGGCAAATATGATGCCATTTGCATCAGTTAAACCATTTGAATCAGTCTGAGCCTGTGCTCGAGAGAAACTGAGTATATCAGATAGGGTAGCCATAAATTAGTGTGCTAGTCCCAGCCCTGGGGTCGAACAGGGCTGGATTAGAACGCTAGTTGGAGATAGCAGACTCAATACGCGCAATGCGGATGTAGCCTGGCAAGTCTTCGAACTTAGTCGCACCGAGCGAAACCTTACCCGAAATGCTCGTGTAGAGGTTAAGTGGGTTGTTGGAGTCTGGCGTGTTAACAATCATCGCCGTTGGCTCCTGGAAGTAGCCCCAACCAAATGCATCTTCAGACAAAATCGTAGTCGGGAATACCGGTACGGTTGAGTTGAAGTAGTTCTGGTATGGGTTATCGAGGAAGCGAACACCATAGAAGTCGCCGACACGTCCTTCCTTGAGGCCGGACACGTCCGTGTAGCGGCCAATATCAACGAAGGAACCTGTCTGCGTACCGCTCATGAGGTCGCCAGAAGCCTGCGGGTGGATAATACCTGCGTAGTAGCCACCGCTGTACGGCTTAGCACCTGCTGCGTTCGAGGAACGGAGGTACTTCGTCGCCTTGATGATTTCCTGCTTGGTAAGAATGTCGCCTGCGCCGAGCGTAGAGCGGCTGGTCTTACCACCAGAGTAGATAACACCGTTAGTCGTACCGTTCACCACCGTCTGAAGGACAGTATCTACGAGACGAGCAAGGGCGTTGCGTACCTGGCGGCTAGCGTCATCAATGACTTCAATAGCCGAGTTGCGAACGAGAAGGTCAGATACAGCAACAAGAATGCCGTACTGAGCTGGGCCAGAACTGTAGGCCGTAGCACCCCACGTAATAGACGTAGGGTTTGTACCTTCAGTAATGGCCGCAACGCCTTCTGTTGAGGATACCGGGAAGCCTGGAGCCGTTGCTGCTGCACCGCCCTGAATGGAGGCCGAAGCACCCCATACGGAGCCACCACCAGCGAAACCGCCAGGGCCGCCGACGGTAACCATCGACGTATTAATCTTAACCGGAAGCTGGTTGGTCTGTGGGAAGAGGAGGCGGTCATTGCCCTTCGGAATGTTGCGCTGCTTTCCCAACTGGGCGTAGCGCAGTTCCGGTTCCAAGACACGAATCTCATCACTGATGTATGCAGTGAGGAGTTCCGATGTATTGGTTGATGCGCCACCCCAACCTGTACCACGTACTGTAGTTGCCATTTTGAATTAGGGTAAAAATACCCTCAAGAACCTAGCGTCGTTCTAGAATCTGTCGAAGTTCGCCACGCGCGTCGGCATCTATAAGAGCCTGACGACGTTCTGCCTGGGTCATATCAGATACGGGTCGTCCTTCGCCGGAAAGTCCGGTCGTAGGAGCTGAACCGCCTGCTGATACACCTGCCGTTACCGGCTGCAAATGTTCCTGGACGGGGGGAGTAAATTGCCCATTTGCAGCCAGTACCGCAACCGTAGCGTCTTCGACGGTATAACCGTTGTTAAGTACTTTCTCCTGAATGGCTTCCCGATGTTCGGTAGCATTCGGATACTTAGTGCTTACGCCGGTGAATGATTCAAGGAACTCTGCGCGCTTTTCGGCTGCGAGTCGTGCCTGTTCGGCTTCTGCTGCCTTAGCGGCTGCTTCGTCTCGCTCCTTATACGCTTCTTTGGTCTTTGAGGTAAGCGATTCTATTCGCTTTTGTGCTCTGTTAATTGGTTCTTCCTCTGAAGTGAGGTCGAGTTCTAGTTCATCGTCCATATTAATTTGTTATTTTACAGCGTTCCCAGGGGATGAGTCCTGGCCGCGAGTAGCTGTTTAGTAATTACATCGTCTGCTTAGGGAGCAATCCTTGCAGTGAGTTACGCATTCTTACGGAATCGCTTGATGTGCTTCTCAGAGCATTCCGAAGAGTTGCAAACCACAATAAGCTCATTGGCATTATCGGGGCTATCCATGACCTGTAGTATCGAGATACGTACAACCTCGTCTGCATCAGCCGATGAGGGGCAGTACGAGCAAGCGAGCTGCTTGCCTCGATAATGTTCGCACAACTTGTACTGGACGGTGCTGTCGTAGTTTGAATCAACTACGCCGCACCGGTCGCAGATGCCAGAACGCACCGTAGGATAATGCACTACGTGTGCTTCTGTATTAGACCCTTGTCGTTCTATCTGTTTTGTCATCAATGACATATGGTATCTGGAGCCGTATTACCCTGCTCCGCCAGGGGGGTTAAGTAACTTTCTAATCGCACTTAGTTCATTTTGGTAGTCCTTGGCTAGAAGCATGAGGTTTCCGTATTTACGTGCCCACGCAAGCTCGCCTTGGAGTCGATAGAGTTCATTGATATTAATAACGCTTTTTGCCGTTTCACTTTTAATACGGTTCTCTATCGAACTGGCTATCTCATCGAACAATTCTTTTTTCAAGGTACTCCACTCGCGGGTCTGTGAGAGCGCAACAACCGCTTCCACCATACGCACGAGTTTTGCTTCACGTTCCCTCAATGATTCGGTAGGTACGACAGGCTCAATACTGAACGTGTCGTCGTGTTCCAAATTGAGGGAGTTATTCATTACGAATGAGGTGCCTGCTGGTTAACAACGACACGGACACGCGCGACGTCTGTCTGAGACACACCCGCGGTGTAACGAAGGAATACGCGGTTCTGAATACCAAGGATTGGAAGGCCTGAGATTTCGCCTACACCAAGCGTAGACGCACCTGCGCTGCCGATGGAACGGGATACGGTCTGTACGCTACCTGTAGCAACAATACTGGTGAAGTTATGTACGCCATCGTTGATGGTTGGGATATTAAGCCATTCAGCCGTAGTGTTGTTCGCATTGGAGACAATACTGGTGCGCTGGACGTCGTAATAGGTCGTGCCGCCATCGTCAGAGGTCTGGAAAACTGCGGATACACCACCACCAATGACCGATGCCGTGAGCTTTACGTACACGTTATCGGTATCCTGTGGAATCTGGAACGGCACAGCGACACCACCGGCAACCGATGTTGCGCCAGTCTGGCCAGCATCGTTGTAGTCGATAACACCTTGTGCGGGGATTCGAATACCCATAAGATTCTTTCAATTAATTTGATAAAGCCGACCGCGCCTCTATTTACGTTGAGTATAACACTCGATGAATATCCTATGAGGTTATCAACAGTTAGCCGTTGACCTTGTCCCAAAGTTCATTCACTACATCACGAAGCTCATTGAG
>Ga0068868_100002571_pt1 | contig 12592 bp, 8 predicted proteins | sample KBSMisM42_FD_64660 | JGI IMG/M metagenome (GOLD analysis project Ga0068868, IMG submission 64660) | Miscanthus rhizosphere microbial communities from Kellogg Biological Station, Michigan, USA - KBS Miscanthus M4-2 | ecosystem: Host-associated > Plants > Roots > Rhizosphere > Soil ...
TGGACCGCCGAGGCGGGCGACGCCCTCCAGGTGATCGCGCCGCGCCCGCCGAGGTGACGGTGCGCGCGCTCGACGCGTCCGGGGCGACTGTCGCCGAGGTCGCCTTCACCGACGACATCGACCAGCGCCGCTCCGCGACCGGCGAATCGGAGGTCCACGGCTGGTGAGCGCCCTCATAGCCGCCGGTGGTACCGGTTTCGGCGGGGGCGTTGCTGCGGGTCGACCCACGGTGGGGGAATGAAGGTCGGCAGGCCGTCGGCGGGGTCGATGTACACCGTCCAACCGGCCGGTTGGTGGATGAGGCGGTGGTGAAACCCGCACAACAGCACCGCGTTGGACAGGCAGGTGCCGCCGCCGTCCTGCCAACCGACGACGTGGTGGCCCTGACACCAGCGGGCCGGCCGGTCGCAGGCGGGAAAGGCGCACCCGCCGTCGCGCAGCATCAGGGCACGCCGGATCGGTCCGCTGAACAGCCGCCGCTCCCGCCCCAGGTCCAGCACCTGCCCCGCGGTGCCCAACACCGCCGGCAGCAACATGGCGTCGCAGCACAGCAGCCGCACCGCGGTGGCACTCACCCGCTCGCCGGTGTCCAACCGGCCACCGGTCAGCCGCTGGGTGAGCGCGTCGAAGTCGGCGGTCACCACCACCTGCGGCCGGTCCCCGCCGTTGTCCGGCAACTCCGTGGTGTTCAGCGCCAGCTTGCAGACCTCTTCCAGCGCGTCCGCCCGCCGCTGCCCCGGGCTGCGGTCATCCGCGGCCCGCGGCTTGCACAACGGATCCAACGCCGCACCCACCACCGCCGCCTGCTCGCAGGTCAACCGCCCATCGACCCGGTACCCCACCCCGTCACGCGCCGCCCGGATGGACAGGTACCGGTCCCGCTGCTCACGCCGCTCCAACCGCTCCAGACCGCCGATCCCCTCGGCGTCGTGCGCCCCGGCATCCAGCGCCTCGACGATGAGCGCCCCCATCCGGGCCAGCACCGCCGCATCCCACGCGGCCGCCTCCTCGACCAGCTTCGCGGCGACCTCCGGCCGATCCCCGGCAGGGATCTTGGCCATGGTGGCGGTGATCGCCACGATCTGCTCCAGGTCCAGCTCACCCGCGGCCACCGCCTCCCGCAGCCGGTCCGGGCCAGTGGCCACCCCGGTCGCAGCCTCGACCAGGCCCCGGGCCACCCCGAGCCGGTACCGGTACCGGCCGCGCAGCCACGCCGCCATCGAGGACGCACCCGCGTCCTTCACCACGCGCGCGGCATCGATGTGGCGGATCAGGCGCAGCTTCACCCCCGTCAGCATCCGCTCCGCAGCCACGACGGCATCCAGCGTCTCGACCAGCTCAGCCGGCGACGACAAACCCAGCGGGACATCGGCGCAGACGCCGACCGCCTCCGCCATCGTTGCCACCCGCCGGTCCATGCCAAGAAACTAGAACACCGGTACGACAGAAATCCTCAGTGGACAATCCGGACACGCGGCCTACCGGAGCGGACCCAAACCGAGCAGATCGCGCAGCGCCGTCGCGCCGCTCGGGGTGACCTTCACGGCGCGGCCGCTGCCGATGCGCGCGATCCACCGCCGCTCGAGCATGCGTTCGCAGATGCGCGCGCCCGCGAGACCGGCGAGGTGCGGGCGCCGCTCGGTCCAGTCCAGGCACGCGCGGGCCAGCGGCCGCCGACCGGAGCGCAGCGCGTCGGCGTCGATGCGCAGTGCGGTGCCGAGCCACGCGCGACCGGCGTCGGTGAGCGCGAAGCCGGCGTCGCGGTCGACGACGTCGCGCGCGGCGAGCGCGTCGGTGATCGCGACGCCGAGCCGGCCGGCGAGGTGGTCGTAGCAGGTGCGGCCGCGCGCCAGGGCCGCGGCGACCGTGGCGGCGCGCAGCGTGGTCGGCCGCTCTTGCGCCGCGCCGCGGGACCGGTGCGCCTCCGCGAGGTCCTCGATCAGGTGCGCGACGTGCGGACCGGCCAACTCGACGTAGCGGTGGCGGCCCTGCCGGCGCTCCACGAGCAGCCCACCCGCGAGCATCCGGTTCAGGTGTTCGGTCGCCGTGGACGCCGCGACCCCCGCATGCCGGGCCAGTTCGCCGGCCGTCCAGGCGCGCCCGTCGAGGAGCGCGAGACAGAAGGCGGCCCGGGTCGGGTCGGCGATGAGGCCGGCGAACCCGGCCAGGCCGACGGCGGAGGATGCGGACACGCCCCCCATCGTGCCAGCGCCACGGTTCGGCCCGCGCCGAAGCGTCGCTGCCGGACCATACGACGCATGACCGACCTGCTCACCGATCCGGATGCCGTCCTGGCCGCGCTCACCGACGACAATTACCGGATGCCGCCCGTGGACCCCGCGGCCGGAGCAGGCATCGCGTGGTTGCGCGCCGCGGTGGCCCGGTTCTGCGACGGCGTGCCGCACGCCCGCCGGCGCGCACTCGCCACCGACCTCCTCGACGGCATCGATCCCGACGAATTGCGCGTGCGCGCACGCGATCGGACGCATACGATCCTCGCGGACGGGCGCGGGCCGGTCGACGTGATGGCGGCGATCGCCCGTCCGGTTCCGGTCGGTGTGCTGGCCGCCGCTCTGGGCGTCGAATCGGATCTGACGCCGGCCGTCGCGGCGGTCGCGCGGTCGTACCAACCGCACGCGACGGCCGACGCCGCGGCCGATGCGGCGGTCGCGGCCCTCGTGACGGCGTTCGGTGGATCAGCCGGACCGGCGGACGAGTCGACGGCGGCCCGGATCGGCCTGCTGGCGCAGGCGTGCGACGCGACGGCTGGGCTGATCGGAAACGCGATCCTGGCCGGATCGGTCGATGCCGCCTTGCGCCACGACCCGCCGGTGCGCCGGACCCGAAGGGTCCACAATGGACAGGAGGTGCAGCTGGACATCACCGACACACCCTTCGGCGCGGGAACGCACCGCTGTCCCGGCCGGGACCACGCCCTCGCGATCGCACTAGGCGTGCTGGACGCCCTGAAGCACTGGCGAATCGCGCCGGAACCGGTCGGGCACGAGCCGTCACCGGCGCTCCGGATCCCGGCGAAGATATTGATGACTTCCCATTCTGGAACGAGTCCGTAAACTGACCAGCATGGTTGTTGCAACGACCATGCAAAAACCTGCGCTGCGCGGCCGCACCGCCGAGCGGAACCTGATCGACGGGCTTCTCCGCGAGGCCACCGCCGGCCGCGGCGGCGCGCTGTTGATCCGCGGCGAGCCCGGCACCGGCAAGTCGACCCTGCTGACGCACATCGCCGCCGGCCGGACCGCCGGCCGGACCAACGGCCGGACCAACGGCCGGACCAACGGCCGGACCAACGGCAGAACCGCCGGCGCCGTACTGCACACCGTCGTCCTGCGCACCGCCGGCGTCGCCGAGGAGGCCGCGCTGCCGTACGCGGCTCTGCAACGGTTCCTCCAACCCGTGCGCGCCGGCGTCGCCGCGCTCCCGCCGGCGCAGGCCGCGGTTCTCGACCGGGCGCTGTCGGGCGGCGGGTGCCCGGCCGCGGACCGGTTGCGGTTCTCGGCGGCCGTGCTGCGCCTCATCTCCGACGCCGCGGAGCGCGCGCTCGTGCTCGGCTGCGTCGACGACGCGCACCTGCTCGACCCGGCCTCCGCCGACGCGCTCGGGTTCGTGGCGCGACGGCTCGGCCCGCACCGCGCGGTGCTCGTGTTCACCGCGAGCGGCGACCGGCCCGCCGTGCCGGGCATCGCGTGCCGTCGGATCTCCGGCCTGGACCGGGCCGCGAGCCGCCAGCTGCTCGACGACGTGGTGCCGGGTGGGTTGCCAACCGACGCCGCGGGCGCGCTCGTGGACCTGGCCCGTGGCAACCCGCAGGCGCTCGTCGATCTCGCCCGCTCGTTGACGCCCGCGCAGCGGCGCGGCGAGGCGCCACTACCGGCCGGATTGCCGGCGGGCAGCGCGCTGCGCCGCGCGTACCGGACCCGGCTCGACCGGCTGCCGGCCCCGACGCGTTGGCTGCTCCTCCTCGCGGCCGCTGACGATCGGCTCGGCGTCACCGAACTCGTCGCCGCCGCGCGCGCCAGCCACACCGACATCGGTTCGCTCGCACCGGCGGAACTGTGCGGGCTCGTGCGCGTGCGGGGGGATCGGCTGACGTTCCCGCAGCCGATGGCCCGCGCGGCGACGTACGACGAGTCCTCGCTCGGCCAGCGCCGAGCGGCACACCTGCTGCTCGCCTCGACGCTGGATCCGGTCCGGCACCGGCTGCGCGTCGCCGTGCACCGCGCGGCCGCCGGAACAGGCGGCCTGGAACCCGCGAAGGCTTCCGAACTGGCCGACGAGCTGGCCGCAGCCGCGCACGAGTCCGGCGGGGCCGCGGCGGCCGACGCACTGGAACGGGCGGCCGAACTGACCGCCGACCCGGCCGTCGCCGCGGCCCGCCTCGTGGACGGCGCGCGCTACGCCTGGCTGTCGGGCCACCCGCACCGGGCGCGGATGCTGCTGCGCAAGTCCGGTGGCGGTGCGGGCGGTGTGGCGGAGCTGCTCGCGGGTGAGATGGAGTTGCGCGCCGGCGCACCGGCCACCGCGCTCCGGTCGCTGCTCGACGCGTCGGCGCGCCAGAGCGTGCCGGGGCTTGCGGTGCGGGCGCTGGCGCGGGCCGGGGACGCGATCTGTTTCTCCGGCGACTACATGCGCTTCCCGATGCTCGCCCGCCGCGCCGAGTCACTGCCACCGGTCGACGGGCAACCCGACACCGAACTGCTGCGGCTCTACATCGCCGGGCTGGCGGCGCTGTGCCGCGGCAGCGTCGATCGCGCCCTGGAACCGTTGCGGCGCGCGGTGATTCTCGGCCGGCAGGCGTCGGAGCCGGGCGCGCTCGCCTGGGCCAGCGCGGCGAGCCTGCTGCTGGCCGACGACGCGACCGCGCACCATCTCGCCCTGCGCGCGATCGACGCCGCCCGCACCTGCGAGGACGTCTCGATGTTGCCGCGCGCACTGGAGATGAAGGCGTACGCGGAGTTCTGGCAGGGTCGCTTCGACGCGGCCGACGTCTCGTGCCTCGACGGCGTTCGCACCGCCGAGGCGAGCGGGCAGGACAACTGCGCCGACACGTTCCGGGCGATGCGCGCAGTGCTGGCGGCCTTGCGTGGCAACGAAGACGCGTGCCGCCGCTCGATCGCCGCGGCCACCCAGCGGCCGAGCGCCGATCAGGTGAACCGGCCGCGCGCGTTGAGCCGGTGGGCGCTGGCAATTCTCGACGTCGCCCACGGCCGCCTGCCCGAAGCGGTGAGCCGCATCGAGGGCATCGCCGATCCGGCGACGGGTCGCGGGCAGGTGTTCGTCCACGTGATGGCGACGCCGTATCTCGTCGAGGCGGCGGCCGCGGGCACCGCGCGGCGCACGGCCGTCGGGTCGTTTGCCGTCTTCGATCGCTGGGCAACGGCTACCGACGACCCGGTGCGGCGCGCCATCGCCGCCCGGTGCCACGCGCTGCTGGCGCGGCGGGGCAGTGAGGAGGCCGAGGAGCACTTCCGGGAGTCGTTGCGGTTGCACCGCAGCGGCGCGAACGAGTTCGAGGCGGCCCGCACGCAACTGTTGTTCGGCCGGGAGTTGCGTCGGCTCCGGCGCGGCCGCTGCGCCGACGACCAGCTCCGCGAGGCGCTGGCGACGTTCGAGCGGCTGGGTTCCACCGTGTGGGCGGCGCAGGCCAGAGCCGAACTGCACGACGCACCCGAGCCTGTCACCGCCGGTGCGCCGCTCTCGGGTTCCGCGGCGGCCGCGACGGTGACCGGCCGGCTCACCGCGCAGCAGGTGCAGATCGCGCGCATGGTGGCCGCCGGTGCCAGCAACCGCGAGGTGGCCGAGCACCTCTCGCTGAGCACCCGCACCGTCGACCACCACATGCGCAACATCTTCGTGCGGCTGGGCATCAGGTCGCGCATCGAGCTGGCGAAGCTCTTCTCCTGAACGTCAGCCCGCCTGGACGGTGAACGGTATGTCCGCGTTCACATGCTCGTCTTCGTTGAAGCGGTTGATGGCGTTCAGCCGCAGCGCGTAGCGGCCGGCCGCCAACGGCGCGGGCACCACGAACACGACGCCGAGGTTGCGTTCCGCGCCGTCCTTGGGCACGCTGGCCCCCGCCACGTTGACCGGGGCACGCAGATTGCCGTCGGGGAGCACCAGCCGGAAGACGTCCCCGGTGATCGGCCGGTCGAACGACTCACCCTTGTACTCGGCGTCGAACGAGCATCCGATCGCGACGTTGCCGTCACGCACCTGCCTTCCGAGCACGGGGTCGAAGCCGTACGTGGTGCACGCGACGTTGGTGAAGTACAGACTCCGCACGCTCTGCGCGCCACCGCGGAACAGCGGTTTCGGTTCGAGTGCCACCAACTCGCCGCCGTCGAGGCGAACCTTGGCCTTGAGCACGTCGTTGTCGCCCAGGGTCAGCGTGGCGCCCTTGAGGTTCGGCACAGGGTCAAGCGGTGTGAAGCGCAGCTCGAAGTCGACCGCCGACCCGGCCACGACCTCCTGGTCGTCAGGGCTGAACCTGCCGTCGTACGACCGCCCGCCGAACGACACGCTCACCGGCACGGCGCCGGGACCCCTGTCCTCACGGCCGAGGTTGCGCACGGTGGTCTTCACCGTCAAGGCGTTCCCGGCGCCCGGGTCGTACGTGGCGCGGCCGAACCGGAGCTCGAACCCGCCGTACCACACCGATTTTCCGACGTCGACCTGCTGCTTACCGGTGACGTTTCCGCCCTGCCGTGCGTCGCGGTTGGAGTACCACGCCAACAGAGCGACGACCAGGAGCAGCACCGCGGTGGCGGCCGCGGTTCGACCCCAGCGGGCCGCGACCGGCTGGCGCGGCGGCGATTGCCGCGGTTCCGGCTGCAGGTGCCTCGGCCGAGGCGGCCGTCGCGGCCGCTGCTGTCGCGGTTGCGGCGCGGGCGGCGGCGGTCCCGGTGTGATCGGCGTCCCCTCCACCGGCCACGCGTCCGAGGGCGCCTCGATCAACGCGGTGGGCACCGGCACGCGCAGGCTGCCCAGCGCCACCACCAACTCCGGCTGGTCGACGAGGACCGGCGCAACCCCGAAGCGGCGGTGCAACAGCGTCGCGACCAGCGGAATCCGGCTCGATCCGCCCACCAGCACCAGCGCGTCGGGGCCGTTCCTCCGCATGCCCGCCCCGCCGAGCACATCGGCCACCAGGTCGACGGTGCGGTTGAGCCAGGGCAGCGCGACCGCCTCGAACTCCTCGCGCGACACGTACGCCTCGACGTCGAAGCCCGGCACCCGGATGACCGCCGACGGGGCCCGGGACAGCTGTTCCTTGGCCCCGCGCACGTCGTCGTTGAAGGCGCGCAGGGCGCGGCGGCCGGGATCGTCGGTCGGGCTGAGCAGGCGGCGCCAGCGGCGCGGCTCGCGGGCGCCGACGGTCCTGCCCAGGTGCTCGACGATCGCCGCGTCGAGGTCGATGCCGCCGACGTCGCCCAGCCCGCCGGTGGCCACGACGTCCCACCCGGTGACGGCGCGCCGGACGACGGAGACGTCGAACGTGCCGCCGCCGAGGTCGAAGACGACGAGCCGGGAGCCCTCGCGAACCGAGGATGTGCTCCGCTCGGCGAGGCCGGCGTGGAAGCTGGCGGCCGCGACCGGCTCCGGCACCAGATGCACGCGACCGAGGCCGGCCCGCTCGGCGGCGCGGAACAGTACCTCCCGGCGCTGCGCGGCCCATGACGCCGGGCAGGTCAGCACCACGTCCGTCGGGGGCGTGCCGAGGTGCCGGCCGGCCTCGGCGTGGACCCGGCGGAGCGGCGCCGCGATCACGTCCTCGACATCGATCTCGGCGCCGCCGAGGAGGATGCGCCCGTCGTCGATCCGCAGCTTCGGGTTCGGCTCGTACCGGCCCGGGTCGTGCAACGCGCTGCGCTCGGCGTCCCGGCCGGTGAGCAGCACGCCGCCGGATTCGGCGTACACCGCCGACAGCAGCAGCGGCGAGGCGTCGAACAGGAGCGGCCGCACCGCACCGTCGACATCCTCGACGGCAGCCACGGTGTGGGTGGTACCGAAATCAATGCCGAGCCGGCGCACGCCGCCATTATCCGGGCGGCGCGCAACCGGTCTACTGGAGCTTGTCGTACGCGACGAGGGTGAGGAACTCGGGCAGTTCGTCGCCGAGCGCGACCCGCTCGAAGACCGCCCGCGTCTCGTCGGGCCGGCCCTTCTTCCACACCTCGTCGCCGACCTCAGCGTGGATCTTCGCCAACTCCTCGTCGAGGTACTGCCGCACCAGGTCCCGGGTGACCGGCTGGCCGTTGTCCAATGTGGACCCGTGCCGGATCCACTGCCAGATCTGGGACCGCGAGATCTCGGCAGTGGCCGCGTCCTCCATCAGGTTGTTGATCCCCGCGGCGCCGCGGCCGCTGAGCCAGAACGAGATGTACTGGAAGGCGACGGAGATGTTGTTGCGCAGGCCCTTCTCGGTGATCGCGCCCGGGGTCGCCGCGGCGTCGAGCAACTGCTCCGCGGTGACGGTGACGTCATCGCGCTGCCGGTCGATCTGGTTGGGCCGATCGCCCAAAACATCGTCGAACGCCTCGCGCGCCACCGAGACCACGTCCGGGTGCGCGACCCACGTCCCGTCGAACCCGGCGCCGGCCTCGCGGCGCTTGTCCTCGGCGACCGCGTCGATCGCGCGCTGGTTCGCCTCGGGGTCCTTGCGCGACGGGATAAGCGCCGCCATGCCACCCATCGCGAACGCGCCGCGCCGGTGGCAGGTGGCGACAAGCAGTTCGGTGTAGGCGCGCATGAACGGCACGGTCATCTTGACGTCGGTGCGGTCCGGCAGCACGAACTCCTTCTGGTTCCGGTACGACTTGATCATCGAGAAGATGTAGTCCCACCGGCCGGCGTTGAGGCCGTAGGAATGCTCGCGCAACTCGAAGAGGATCTCCTCCATCTGGAAGGCGGCGGGCAGCGTCTCGATGAGGACGGTGGCGCGGATGGAGCCGTGCGGGATGCCGAGGGACTGCTCGGTGAACGTGAACACCTCGTCCCAGAGCCGGGCCTCCAGGTGGTGCTCCATCTTCGGCAGGTATAAGTACGGGGCGGAGCCGCGGTCCAGCAACCGCTTCGCGTTGTGGAACGCGTACAGCCCGAAGTCCATGAACGCCCCGGCGACCGGGTCGCCGCCGACCCGCAGGTGGTTCTCCGGCAGGTGCCAGCCGCGCGGGCGCACCAGCAGCGTCGCCGGGTTCTCGCCCAGCGCGTAGTGCCGGCCCTCCGACGAGTCGTACGTGATGGTGCCGTTGATGGCGTCGATGAGGTTGACGTGCCCCTCGGCCTGGTTGCGCCAGGTGGGGCTGTTCGCGTCCTCGAAGTCGGCCATGAAGCCCTTGGCGCCGGAGTTCAGCGCGTTGATGACGAGCTTGCGGTCGGTGGGCCCGGTGATCTCGACCCGCCGGTCGGCGTAGTCGTCGCGGGGCGGCGCCACCTGCCAGTCGGCCTCCCGCACGTCGCGGGTCTCGGGCAGGAAGCCCTCGGGGGCCATCCGTTCGCGGCGCGCGGCGAGCAGTTCCCGGCGGCGTGCGTCGTACCGCCCGTGCAGTTCGCCGACGAATTCCAGCGCGTCCTTCGTGAGCACCTCGGTGCGGGTCCGCTCGTCGAGTTCGGGCTGCGCGGCAACAGTAGGTGCGGTCACGGCTGGACTCCTCGAATGGACGCGTCGAGCAGGGTCATCGGATGGTAGACAGGCACGGGCTCGCTCAGGTACGCGGAAATCTGCAGGGCGCAGCCCGGGTTCGCCGCCGCGATCGCGGCCGCGCCGGTGGCCGCGAGGTTGGCCGCCTTGCGCCGGCCCAGCTTCCCGGCCGCCTCGGGCTGCGTCAGGTTGTAGATGCCGGCGCTGCCGCAGCAGAGTTCCCATTCCTTCGGCTCCACGAGCGTCACGCCCGGGATGCTACGCAACAGATTGCGCGGCGGCTGGCGGATCGCCTGAGCGTGCGCGAGGTGGCAGGCGTCGTGGTAGGCCAGGATCAGCTCGATCGGGTTCCGTTTCGCCTGCGCCGGTCGGGAGTCGAGAAGCTCGTGGACGTCCTTGACCTTGGCCGAGAACGCCTTCGCCCGGTCACTCCACTGTGGATCGTCGGCGAGCAGGTGGCCGTAGTCCTTCATCGCCGAGCCGCAACCGGCCACGTTCACGGCGACCGCGTCGTAGCCCTCGTACGCCGCGATCGTCTTGCGGGCCAGGGCGAGGGCCTCCGGCTCGAAGCCGCTGTGCAGTTGCAGCGCTCCGCAGCAGCGCGGCTGTCGCGGCGCGACCACGTCCCAGCCCTCGGCAGCGAGCACCCGGACCGTCGCGGCGTTCACGTCGCCGAACAGCACCCGCTGGATGCAGCCCTGCATGAACGCAACCCGGCCACGCTTCTCGGTGCCCGGCGCCGCCGGTGTGTCGACGGGCAGCCGCCGGGTGGTCGCGGCGATCGGCACGCGCGGTGCCAGCGACATCAGGGCCTTCAGTCGCGACCCGCGAGCGCCGAGCGCGTTCGCCAACCGGCGACCGACGCCGAGCCGGCCGTCGACCGCGAGCGCCGGAACCGTCGCGCGCAGGCGGCCCGGGTGGGTGAACAGCGCGAAGATGGCCCTGCGGTAGCGGCGCTCGGCCGGCGTCCGCGGGCCGTTGCGCTCGAGTTGGGGCCGCACCTGCTCGATGAGCCGGTCGTACTGCACGCCGGACGGGCAGGCGGTGACGCACGCCATGCACCCGAGGCAACGGTCGAAGTGGGTGAGCATCGGCAGCGAGAGTGTCTCGCCATCCTCGTGGCCGACGCGCATCAGCAGGATCCGGCCGCGCGGCGAGTCCATCTCCTCGCCGAAGGCGACGTAGCTCGGGCACGTCGGCAGGCAGAATCCACAGTGGACGCAGTCCTTGATGAGCTCCGGCGACGGCGGCCGCTGCGCGTCCCAGGCGCCGGCTCCCCGGGCGTCCGGCGGCTCGCCCCCGGCCGAGGTCGCCGCGCCACCCGTCGCCACCTCAGTCATCAGATGCCTCCCACGAACGTGCCGGGCCGGAACACTCTGGCGGGGTCGAAGCGGGCCTTCACCCGTCGCATCACGGTGAGCGCGCCGGCGTCCGGCGCCGGCCAGATGTCGACGCCGTCGGGCAGGCGGCCGGCACCGTCCACGATGGAGCATGCACGCGGCGCCAAAGCCTCCCTGATCTTGGCTACCCAATCCGCATCGGCGGGGCCGGCGAGCCAGAAGAGTCCCAGCGCGGCGCGGCCGACGGTGGTGGCGCCGGTGTCGCGGGCGGTCTCGAGGACGGTGCGGATGTCGGTCGGCCGCCCGGAGACCTTGAGCACCACCCCGTCGGAGGTGCGCTGGCGCGCCCGCTGAGCTGCCCAGAGGTCGTCGTCGTCGGTCACGACGCTCTTGTGGGCGAGGTCTGCGAGGAGCGGTTCGGCGGCGTGCGCGCGCTCCTCGGCCGTGTGGCCGCCGAACCGGACGAGCACGCGGCCCGTGTTCTCCGCCCAGGACACGTCGAGGCAGGTCGCTTCGAGCGGCCGCCGGGCCAGCGCGTATGCCGCGTCGGCGATCCGGGCCGGCTCCGTCGACTCGCCGACGAGCGTCGCGGTGCGCAGCGGCAGCGGGTGCAGCCGCACCGCCACGTCGGCGATCAGGCCGAGCGTGCCGTACGAGCCGGCGAAGAGCTTGGCGAGGTCGTATCCGGCGACGTTCTTGATAACCTTGCCGCCGGCCCGGGCAACGGATCCGTCGGAGAGCACGACCGTGATGCCGATGATGAGGTCCCGGACGCCGCCGTAGCGGTGCCGGGCCGGTCCCGAGTCGGCGGTTGCGACCAGACCGCCGATGGTGCCGCCAGCGGGCGGGTCGAGCGCCAGCCACTGCCCTTCCGCCGCGAACGCCGCCTGGGCGTCGGCGAGCGGGACGCCGGCCTCGAGCACGGCGGTGAAGTCGCCCGGGTTGTGCTCGACGATGCGGTTCAGTGCCTCGGTGCTCAAGGGCATGCTGTCGGTGGGGTTCGGGACGCCGCGCGAGCCCGAACCGACCACATGAACCTGTTGCCCGGAGGCGCCGGCACGCTTCAGTAGCTCGGCGGCCTGGTCCACTGTGGACACCAACGGTGTAGATCCCATCCCTAGAACCGCTCCGCCAGGCCGGCCGCCTCCAGCGGATGCTGACGGTAGGGTCCGGGCACCTCGCCGCACAGCCGTGGGGTTGGCATCACCTTACCCGGGTTGGCGAGGCCGGCCGGATCGAACGCGCAGCGCAGGCGCTGGAAGGCGTCCAGGTCGGCCTCGGCGAACATCTTGGGCATGTGCTTGCGCTTGTCGACGCCGACGCCGTGCTCGCCGGTGATCGAGCCGCCGGCCGACAGGCACGCGTCGAGGATGCGGCCGGACAGCTCCTCGGCGCGCGCGGCCTCGCCCTCGACGCGGCCGTCGTAGCAGACGAGCGGGTGCAGGTTGCCGTCGCCGGCGTGGAAGACGTTGGCGACGATCAGCCCGTACTCCTGGCCGAGCGCCTCGATGCGCTCGAGCACCTCCGGCAGCTTGGTGCGCGGGATCACGCCGTCCTGGACGAAGTAGTTGGGGGAGATGCGGCCCATGGC
>Ga0068868_100002577_pt1 | contig 12582 bp, 10 predicted proteins | sample KBSMisM42_FD_64660 | JGI IMG/M metagenome (GOLD analysis project Ga0068868, IMG submission 64660) | Miscanthus rhizosphere microbial communities from Kellogg Biological Station, Michigan, USA - KBS Miscanthus M4-2 | ecosystem: Host-associated > Plants > Roots > Rhizosphere > Soil ...
CCCGAACTCGCCGACGCCGCCGACGAGCGACTGGAACGACGTGACGAGCTTCTGTGGATCGGTGATGGCCGTGACGGGCGGCTTGGGGTTGCCCTTGTTCGCCTCGACGTCGGGGAACCACGCGAGGAAGTTCGACGGCTGCGCTTCCTTCACCGGCTTGTCCTCGTCGGACGTGCGATTGACCAGGTGCCCCTGGTCGTCGTTGTGACGAAGAAGCTCCGGATGGAGCGGATTCGGAGAATCGGGTGGGCAGCCATCGCCGCCTCCGCCGCCGATCGACGACGACACGATCGCCACGTGGATGTCCGGCACGGGCTTGAACTCGAGCGTGCCTTGCGTGCACTGCCCGTCCTTCGAGTCACCGAGGATGTTGCCCTGACCGTCGATGCACTTGGGCGAGATGAGCCTGTCGAGCAGATCGGGGATCGCCTCGCGCAGGAGCTCCTGCTTGTCTCCCATCGATCCGGAGTTGTCGATCATGAAGAGGAGATCGACCTTGCCGCTCACCGACAAGATCGCGGCGTCGGGCGGTGGAACGAGGAGCGGGGTGCGCGAGCCGCATGCGACGAACGCGACCAACGCGGATAAGAAAAGAAGACGCCGAACCATATGGTCCAAGCGTTGCCCAACCCGCGCGCTCAGTCCAGGTCTTCGTCGCTGTCGATGTCGCCTTCGCCAGGACCGTTCGTCGGACCTTCCGGTGTGCGCCATTTGTCGAGGATCGACTGGTGTTGCTGCGCCATGTCGGTCCCCGAGCGTTGCAACGCGTCGGCTGCCGCGCGCTTCGAGGCTTGCGGCGCGTCCGACGTGAGCAGATCGAGCAGGGCTTGCTGCGCGTCCTGGCCGCCGATGTTCTCGAGGTTCGAGACTGCGCTCGACACGACGTTCTCGTTCGTGTCGCGGAGGGCGGTCACCGAGATGCGTCGCGAGACGTCGTTCGGAAACTGCGCGGCCGACTGGAGGATCGTCTGGCGCATGTCGGCGTCGCCCGTTGCCATCATGCGATCGGCGATCTTCGCGGCGCGGTCGGGGGAGCCGCTCGCGAGGGAAGTGAACGCCGTGCGCGCGGTCGCGCCGTCGCCGCCTGCGAGCTTCTCGAGCTGCTGCTGCGCGGTTTGCGTGTGCATCGTCCCGAGCGCGCGAATGGCCGCGTTCTTCGTCGAGCCGTCCTCGTCCGTCGTGGCGTCGATGACGGCGCGCTCGGCGCGATCTCCGCCGATGCGCGCGAGACCGAGGAGGGCGGCGCGCCGGACCTCGAGGTCCTTGTCGTGCGTGGAGCCGAAGAGGAACTGCGCGTTCTGAGGATTTCCCGTCGCCGCGATCATTGTGATCGCACGGCCACGGAGCTCCGGGGTCTTCGCGCTCTTCGCGAGATCCGAGAGCGCACGCATCGCGTCCGGATCGCCGTGCTGCGCGAGCGCGTTCATCGCTTGCGACGCCGACGAGGTGCCGCCTTTCGCGATCGCGACGAGCGCGTCACGCGATTCTTGCGACGCGTCCTGTCCGAGCAGCGAGATCGCCGACGAGACGTCTTGCCCGCCTTCTTTCGCGACGCGCAGCGCGATCTTCCGCGCTTCGTCACGTCCGCCGGGCATGCCCGACAGATCGTTCAGCGCCGTCATCCGATCCGGACCTGGCGTTCGCGCGACTTGCGCGACGGCTTCGCGCGCGTCGTCACCGCCGATGCTCGCGAGGGTCGACAAGAGCGCCGAGCGCGAGCCCGAGTCGCCCGATTTCAGGAGCGACGCGATCTGCGAGACGGCCGCGCGATCGTTGTGAATCGAGAACCACTGGGCGGCTGTCTGCACGATCTGCGGATCCGTCGACGCGAGGCTCTTGCCCATCAGATCGCGCACATCGGTGCCGTCGACTTGACCGAGAGCGCGGAGCGCGGCGAGCTGTGCGTCGCGACGATCGCTCTTCGTCGCGTCGATGAGCGCTTGCTTCGCGCCCGGATCGCCCGTGTGCGCGAGCGCGCGAGCCGCGGCGAACACGTCCTCGCGCGAGCCGGTGGAGAGCTTGTCCTCGAGCGTCTTGATCGCCGACGCGCCGCCGATCGATCCGAGCGCCTCGAGCGCGGCCTGACGCGTCTGCGACGAGCCGTCGTCGAGCATCTTCGTGATCGCCGTCACGGCCGTCGCGTCGCGCGTCTCGCCGAGCGCGCTGATCAAACGCGACTGCGTGTCGCCCGTCTCGGTCGACAGGGCCGTCTGGATCAGCGCCGACGCTTCCGGGACATGGGCGTCGCCGAGCGCGAGGAGCGCCTCGATGCGCGTCTCGCGATCCTCGCTGTGCGCAGCCGCGATCACGATCGACTTCGCGTCTGGGTCGTCCTTCGCCTTCTCGGCGAGCGCGTGGAGCGCAGCGTCGCGCACGTACGTGTCGGTGTCGACGACGAGCTCGGAGAGGTAGCTCTTCGCCGCGCCCGAGCGAACCTTCTCGAGGGCGCTGATTGCGCAGATGCGAACATTGCGCACGTTCGTGGCGTCCGCGCGCGCCGCGATCTCGCTCGTCGCTTCTTCGTCACCCGTCGCTTCGAGGGCGAGCACGCGTAGCGCCTCGCACGTTTCGTTCGGGTTGCGTGCGTCGCGGAGCTGCTGGAGGTGGGTACCTGTGTGCGCCGGCTCCTCGCTCGACGAGTAACCTCCACCCGACAGCCACGACAAGATGCCACCCGACTGGTGCGACGTCTTCGCGGCGTTCGGACCGCCCTTCGCCGAATCCGGCCCGCCAAGTGGATGGAGCGCGAGGAAACCCGCGAGGCCGAGCGCGGTGAACGTAGAGATTTTCCAGGCGCCCGGTCGCATTGTTGTGCCTACGGTCTACGCGCGGAAAGGGTTTGTTCTTCCGCTCGGCTCAAAGGACAAACGGCAGTGCCGAGTGTTCCTTGGGTCACACGTGTTATGACCGACGAATGAAGAAAAAGCCGAAGGCAAAGAAAGGAAAGCTCGCTGCGGCGGCGAGCAGGAAGCTCCAGACGATTGGCGGACCGAAAATGACGCCCGAGGACGTGGCGCACGTGATGTTCCACGCCGAGCAACGCGGCGAAGTGGAACGGGTGCCGCTCGAGGACGGATCGTGGGCATGGCTCGTGCCCGGAGGACCCAACGGGGAACCTCAGATGCTCAAGCCCACTCCAGCGATGTTGAACGTGCTCGAGCAGTTCGAACGCGAAGGACATGGCGAACACTGACCGACGAAGTCTCCTGAAAGTCGTACTCGCGAGCGGCGCCGCGGCTCTTTGCGCCTCCGCGCTCGCGCCTCCCATCGCTTACGTCGTCGCCAAGCGCGGCGGAGCGAGCGGAGAAAAATGGGTGAGGACGGTCCGTCTCGATCAGCTCCCCGAAGGCCGTCCGCGCAAAGTGAAGATCGTCACGGACGTGCACGACGCGTGGAAGCTCGACAAGGACGCCGAGCTCGGCGCGGTCTGGCTGATCAGAAACGGCGACAAAGTTCGCGCGCTCTCCGTCGTGTGCCCGCACCTCGGCTGCTCGGTTGGTGCATCCGAAGGCGGCAAGGGCTTCACGTGCCCGTGTCACGATTCGTCGTTCACCGCTGACGGCAAACGGCAGAACGGCCCATCGCCGCGCGACATGGACCCGCTCGAGACGCGCGTCACGGATGGCTTCGTCGAGGTCGACTTCCGCCGCTTCCGCCAGGGAACGCCCGAGCGGATCGAGGTGGGATGAGCCGCTTCGGGGATTACCTCGACGATCGCATCGGGTTTCGTCGTCGCATGCAGGCGATGCTCGAGCATCCGATCGCGGGCGGTCCGAGCTGGGCGCGCTCCGTCGGATTCACGCTCGTCTTCTTGCTGATCGTGCTGACGGCGACGGGCCTCGCGCTCATGACGACGTACGCGCCGACGGTCGAAGCCGCATGGGCGAGCGTCCATTTCACGACATACTTGTTGCCGCACGGCTGGCTCCTTCGCGGCCTGCATCGTTTCGCCGGCGAGGCGATGCTCGTCCTCGCTGCCGCGCACGTCGCGATGCTCGCGATGGGCGGCGCGCATCGACGTCCGCGCGAGGTCGGTTACCTCGCGGCGGTCTTCGGCACGGGCGCGATCGCCGCGGAGTGCATCACGGGTGGTCTCTTGCCGTGGGATCAACAAGGTTACTGGGCGCGTCGCGTCGAGATCGGAATCATGCAAATGGGCCCCGCGGGCAGCGATCTCGCGCGGCTCGTGCAAGGCGGGCCCGAGCTCGGCCAGCTCGGTCTCACGAGAATGTTCGCCGCGCACGTCATCGTGCTTCCGCTCGTCGTCGCTGCGCTCTTTCGTTTGCGCCGGCGCAGCGAGTGGACGTTCGCCGAGAAGATCGCCGCGCGCCACAACACGGGCTTCGAGTCGTACCTCCCACGCCAGCTCGCGCGCGATCTCGCGCTGGCCGCGTCCGCCGCGCTGCTCGTCGGCTACATGACGAACAAGGTCCACGGCCCGTCACTCGACGCTCCCGCGGATCCGGCGAGCGATTATCCCGCGCGCCCCGAGTGGTACTTGATGTGGCTCTACGAGGTGCGCCGTCACGTCCACGGCCCGCTCGAGTTCTGGGGAACGCTCGGCGTGCCCGTGCTCATCGGCCTCGTCTTCGTCGCGCTCCCGTGGCTCGACAAGAAGGCGCACGGCGCGAGCGTCGTCGGCATCGTCGCCGTCGTGCTTGCTGCCGGCGCCATCGGCGGGCTCACGTACGTGTCGACCGAGCGCGACAGGCACGACGCGAAATTCCAAAAGGCTCGCAACGAAGCGAACAAGCGCGCGACCACCGCCATCACGCTCGCGAAGAAGGGCGTTCCGCCTTCGGGCCCGCTCGTCATGCTGCGAGACGATCCGGAGCTGCACGCACGCGCGCTCTTCACGGACAAATGCGCGTCGTGCCACGTCCTCGGCGACATGGGCGACAAGAAGAAGGCCGACGCGCCCGTCCTCGATGGCTGGAGTACCGAAGCGTGGATCATGTCGATGCTCCACGACCCCGACGGCGACGAACGCTTCGGCCGCACGCCGTACAAAGGCGAGATGCCTTCGATGGATGTCGCGCCGAAAGACGACAAAGGCGATTTCAAACCGATGTCGAAGGAAGAGATGACTTCGGTCGCCAAATTCCTCGCGACCGGTGAAGGTGAAGGCGGCGAGAAGATCATCAAGGACCGCTGCACGACCTGCCACTTGTACAAGGGCGAAGGCGACGACAACGGCGAGGAGACCGCGCCCGAGCTCGCCGGCTACGGAACGCTCCCGTGGGTCCGCTCGCAGATCGCCGATCCGTCGACGCCCGCGACGTACCGCAAGAACGCGCTCGGCAAACACAAGATGCCCAAGCTCGACGGCGAGATCTCACCGGCGGAGATCGATCTCCTCGCGCGCTTCACGCTCGCGAAGGCGAAGGGCCTACCGTTTCCCTAGACCGGCGAGCTCCAAGCAGCCGAAGCACGAGACGCGCCCCGACTTCGTGCGCGCGCACGCGAGGCCGTCGTTCATCGCGATCTCGGCGACGGGCTCCGGCGTCGCGATCGTCTTCGGGCTCTGGAACGGACCGATGCCGCCGTAGCTGAAGACGAGCCCGAGATCGCCGAAGCACGTCCAACGACCGTCGCCGGTGATCGCGCAGCCGCCTTGTCCGTCATCGGAAGCGATTGACGTGGCGGCGTCGTGGAGCGTCGCGACGACGGCGGGCGTGCCGAGCTCGAACGTGCGCACGCTGAAGCAAGCGACGCGACCGTCCTCGAGCAGCGCGCAATGCCCGCCGATGGCGACGACTGGGCCTGGCATCTCGTCTCGTGGACGCGCCACGACGAGCAGATTTCACGATTGTCGACGAGGACACATCGCGCGGAGCCGCCGATCTGGTGCGCGATCGTCATCGCTCGAACGGGCCGCTCCGAAGGCGTTCCGCTCGGAAAGGCGGCGTAGACGATCTCGCTCCGTTCGTCCGTGCCGACGTCGATCTTCACGGTGCGGAGCGAGCCATCGTCCTGCGCGAGCGTGAGCGTGTCCTTGTCGAGCACGAGATTGGTCGTGTGGTGGAGCATGTCTCCGCTCGTCCGCTCCAAGTAGCGAAAGTCGAATCGCTTCTCGCCGTCGAAGCAGTCGAGCGTGGCGTTCGAACGGAGCGCGCACACGCGACTCTCGTTGCTCGCTGCGACACGCACCGCGTCGGGTATGCGTATGGACGCTGCGGCGTCGTGCGATCGTCCGCGGCAGATGAGCTTGCCGTCGCTGATGGCGCAAATGTCCGCGATGCTCAACGCGAGCGCGCTCGCGTGCTCGATGCCGACATCGATGGGCTCACGCTCGAAACGCCGACACACGCCGCTCTTCGGAGGTTCCGCGATCGTGCTCGTGGATCGCGCTTCGACGATCGGGACGGCGTTCGGAGAGCCGCAGCCGAACGCTGCTGCGAGGACCGCGAGGTAGAACCTCAGAATTTGATGCCGTTCTCGGCGCGATGCTTCCACCATCGATACGTGAGGACAGCCGCGGGAACGGCAGCGACGACGGCGGTGATTGGGAAGCCGAGGAGACCGATGCCGACGGCCGCGGCGGTCGTCGCGCCTGCGACGGTGGCCTTCTTGCGAGAGTCGGTGAGGACCTCGGAGCGAGACTTGGACATGGCTCCAACGTAAGGAGGGGCTAGAGCGGCGCAAGAGGCTGTCATCCGAGTTGACGGAATCGCCGGATCGAGGCCATATGATGGGAAATGGCGGGGTCTCGCGACATGGCATCGGAGTTGGCGGCCCTCGGCGGTTGGGAGCTCGTTCGGAAGGCCGGGGAAGGGACGAGCAGCGTCGTTTACGAGGGAAAAAAGGGTGGGCGTCGTGGCGCCGTGAAGGTGCTCGCCGACGGATTCGGGCTCGAAGAAGCGGAGCTTTTGGCGCGCCTCGACCGGGTTTGGGGGCCTGCGCTCCTCGACGCGGGGCGAGATCAGGGGCGGGCGTATGTCGTCACCGAATGGGCCGAAGGCGAATCGTTCGGAACCGAACGATCGGGGCTCTCGCAAGGGGAAACATGGGCGATCGTGCACGCCGTCGCACGGGGGCTCGAGGAGCTCCACGAGGCCGGCGTCCGCCACGGGGACGTGAAGCCCGACAACGTCGTCTGGCACCGGCGCACACCGAAGCGGGACGTCGCGAGCGAGCGCGCCGCCACGTTGATCGACCTCGGCCTCGCGACGAACGCCGGCGAAGCGGCGCGAGGAGGCACGGCCAAGTACGCCGCGCCGGAGCTTCGTTCGGGAGGCGACGTCGGCCCGCGCGCGGATGTCTTCGCGCTCGGGATGATCATCAAGGAGCTCGGCGCGGGTGGCGAGCTCGCGCGAATCGCCGACGCGATGTGCGCGCCTTCGCCCGGCGCACGACCGTCTGCGGCGTGGGTCGCGGAGCGAGCCGCGCGTGAGCTCGGTCTCGTCGCCGACGAAGCTTCGCGTGTGGCGGCGCGCCTGTCTGCGGTGCGTCGCGTCTACCTCGCGCTTCGCGCGCGTGACATCGCGGGCGCGTCGAACGCGTCGCGCGTCTCGGGCAAGCCGCGCGAATGGCTCGAAAGTGCCATCGCGATCGCGCGCAAGATCCGAGGCGATGAAGGCGCGCACGGATGCGGGAGCGCGTCTCCGCTCGTACGCGCGCGATGGATCATCGGGCTCGTCGGCGGCGCCGCAGCGTCGTGGCCGGTGGCGTTCGACGACGACGAGGCGCTCGCGGATCGTTTGTGTGCGCTCGCCGAGCGACTTCCGTTCGCGGCGTGGACGTTCGCTGATCTGCGGGGCGATCGCGCAGCGACCGAGGAGAACATCACCGACGACGCGGCGCTCGCGCTCGCGCTCTCGCGGCCGCATCCCTCCGCAGCGCTCGTCGAAGCTGTCGAGCGCAGAAAAGAAGCATCGTTTGCGTTGAAGAACGCGCTCGCGGACGCGCTCGTTCGTTCGGGCGAGCTCGCGCGTGCGTTGCTCGTCCTCGAAGGCAGCGACGACGTCGCATCGATGGCGAAGCGCGCCGACATCGCGCGGCGTCTCGGCGACACGGATCGAGCGCGTTCGCTTGCCGGAAAAGCAGCCGGATCGGCGCGTGGAGCCGCGGTCCTCGCGCGCATCGCCTGGGACGCGGGAGATGACGCCGCGGCGACGAGCGCTCTCGGTTCGCATCGCGGATCGCCGGTCGCCGAAGTGGCGGCGCTCGTCTCCTGTAGGAAGGGCGCGTTCACGGAAGCGCTCGCGGTGATCGACGAGGCGCTCGTCGACGAGACCGACGCGGTCGCTGCGGCGCGCCTTCACGCGACGCGCGGCTGGGTCGATCACACCCTCGGGCGCGCCGATGCGTCGCTCGCGGATTACGCGCGCGCGGTCGATCTCGCGTCGCGCGCGGGCGCCATCGCCGACGAGGCGACGTACCTCGCGGGCGAAGCGGCGGCTGCCACGGACGCAGGCGACGTCGGGCGTGCGCAATCGGCGGCGACGCGCGCGGCGGTTCTCCTCGAGCGGCTCGGACGGCTTCGCGAGGCCTCGCGCGCGTGGCTCGTGCGCGCCGCGGCGCTCGCGACGATCGGCGACGTGCATGGAGCCGACGAGGCGGCGCTCGAGATCGCGTCGCGTCCGGCGACGGATCCACGCACACGCGCGTACGCGCGTTGGGCGCGCGTCGAGCCGAGACCGGAAGGCGATCCGATCGCCGCATCGGAAGCATCGGCCGCGCTCGCCGAGCTTCGCGAAGGTGACGACGCCGTGCGCGCTGCCGCGAGAGCGCTCGTGTGGGCACCATCGGAGCTCTCCGATTCGCGCGTCGTGGAGATCGACCGGGCGTCCGAAAAAAGCGCCCCGTCGGCAACATGGGAATGGCTCGGTGCGCGCGCCCGCGTATGCGTTTTGGGAGCTCGCGAAGAAGGCGCGCCGCGCATCCTCGAGCGCCTCCTCGCGATCGCGCAAACTCCGGCGCCGCTCGCTTCACGCGGTCCTGCGCTCGCCGCCGCGCGCGATCTCGCGATGAAGCTGGGCGATGGCGAAGCCGCGAAGCGATTCGAGACGTTGCGCCGGACCACCGCCGCACGCCTTCGTTCGACGACGCCGCCCGCGCACGAAGACACCCTCGCGTCGATCGCATGGATGCGCGACGCGATCTCGACGAAAGACGACAGCGAGCTCGCGCCTGCGCAAATCGCCCAGCTCGAGACGATCATTCGCTCGCTCTCCACGCGCGATCGCCTGCGCCCGCTCCTTCTTCAGGTCCTCGACTCGATGGTGCTCTGGGTGGGCGTCGAGCGCGGTCTCTTGCTCCTTCGGGCGCCGAACGGAAAGCTCGTCCCGCGCGCGGCGCGAAACCTCGCGCGTGAAGATCTGCGTGGCGAGCAGCTCACGCTCTCGATGACGCTCGCGAAGCGCGCGATGGAGAGCGGCGAAGCCGTGGTCGCGACCGACGCGTTCGCGACGTTCGGCGACATCCACGCATCCGTGCACGCGCTTCGTCTTCGAAGCGTGCTCGCGGTTCCGCTCCTCGCGCGCGGCGAGACGCTCGGCGTCGTCTACTTGGACGATCGCGGTCGTCGCGGCGCCTTCGGCCCGCGCGAGCTCTCGTGGGTGCGCCTCCTCGCGAGCCAAGCCGCGATGGCCATCGCCGACGCGCGCGACCAAGTCCTGCTCCGTAGATCCGCCCGCCGAGCCGAACGCGCACGCCGTCGCGTCGAAGAATTGCTGGCCGAGCGCGAGGCCGAGCTCGCCGCCACGCAAACCGAGCTGTCGCACGTGCGCGGCGACGAGACGCGCTTCAAGTACGACGCGATCGCAGGCCGGAGCGAGCCGATGCGCGCGCTCTTGCGCGTCGTCGATCGAGTCACGACGAGCGATGTCCCGGTGCTCGTCGTCGGCGAGAGCGGCACCGGCAAAGAGCTCGTCGCGCGCGCGATGCACCAGAACGGCCCGCGCGCGAAACGCGCCTTCATCTCCGAGAACTGCGGTGCCGTCCCCGAGTCGCTCCTCGAGTCGACCCTCTTCGGTCACGTGCGCGGCGCCTTCACGGGCGCCAATCAAACGCGCGCGGGCCTCTTCGAGGTCGCCGACGGCGGCACGCTCTTCCTCGACGAAATCGGCGAGATGCCGCTCGCGATGCAGACGAAGCTCCTTCGCGTCCTGCAAGACGGAGAGATCCGCGCCGTCGGATCCGAGCGCACGCGCAAGGTGAACGTGCGCCTCATCGCGGCCACGCACCGCGATCTCGAGGCGATGGTCGCGAAGCGCTCCTTTCGCGAAGACCTCTATTACCGCCTCAACGTCGTCACGGTCCGCATGCCGCCGCTCCGCGAGCGCCGAGGCGACATCCCGCTGGTCGTCGCCTACCTCTTGAAGAAGCACGCGCCGAACCAGAAAGTGCGCCTCACGAAGTCCGCGATGGATCGCCTCGTGATGTTCTCGTGGCCGGGCAACGTGCGCCAGCTCGAGAACGAAATCCGCCGCGCGCTCGTCATGTGCGCGACCACCGAAGGCGGCGACGACGCCGTCATCGACGCGCCCGATCTGTCGCCTGAAATCCTCCGCGGCGAGCTCCCGCGTGAAATCGGCCTCGACCTGCGCTCGCGCGTCGACGCGCTCGAAGCCGATTTGCTGCGCGAGGCGCTCACGAAGACGCAAGGCAACCAGACGAAGGCCGCCGAGCTCCTGGGCCTCTCGCGCTTCGGATTGCAAAAGATGATGCGCCGGCTCAAAGTCGCCAGTAGCAAGCCTTCATGATGGGGGCTCCGACCCCATACCCCCGATGAAGAAACTCGAAACGCCGAAGACCGAGCTCGCAGCGTTCATCGCGCCGAACGCCACCATCATCGGCAACGTCGAGCTCGCGAAGGACTCGAGCGTCTGGTTCGGCGCCATCCTGCGCGGCGACAACGATCTCATCTCGATCGGCGAAGCGACGAACGTCCAAGACGGAACGATCATCCACACCGACGACGGCATTCCGCTACGCGTCGGTGCGCGCGTCACGATCGGCCACGCCGCGATCCTCCACGGCTGCACCGTCGGCGACGAATCGCTCGTCGGCATCGGCGCGGTGCTCTTGAACGGCTCGAGCATCCCGCGTCACTGCGTCGTCGGCGCACGCGCGCTCGTCACCGAAGGAAAAACATTTCCGGAGCGAAGCCTCATCATCGGCTCGCCCGCGCGCGCCATCCGCACGCTCACGGACGAAGAGATCGAAGGCATCCGCGCCTCCGCCGCGCACTACGTCGAGAACGCGCGCCGCTTCACTGAACGTCACTGAACGGTGCACTTCCCCGCGACGCACTTGGGAACGGGACCGGACGGGCACGGGCAACCGAGATTGAACACGCGCTTCGTTTCGAAGTCCGCTCGGTACTGTGCAACGACGCTGGTGCTCACCGTCGCGTTCGGGCAATCGCAAATCATCGTACATAGATCGCCTTCCGCGACTTGTGCGCAGTCCGTTGCCGTCGTGCACGACTGATCGTAGTCCGACGCCGTGATCACTCCGCACGCGTGATCGTTCGGGCATCGGTTGTCCGGAATGACGTCCCACGCGTGGGCGCGTCCGTCGCAACAGAAGTTGGTCGTCGGAGGATTGGCGGACCAGCTCGTGAGGTACTGACATTCGATGCCGGCATCGAGCACGCACGGCGAGCATTGGGTGGGTGGCAGCTCGGGGCAGCCCGCGAGCCCGCTACCGTTGGTCGCCCAACGCAAACCGGCGTTGCCTGCGTCCGCGCACGCGGCCTGCCCCTCCGGAAAAATGCACAGCGCGCCTTCGACGGGACACGCGTTCGGGATCCCGCCATCGTGCGTGAGATCGCTCCATTGCGTCGGGCACGATGCCGAAGCGTCGGCGGCGATGTACTCGGGCGGCAAACCCGCATCGACGACGACGCACGCGTACGTGACTTCGGCTACGACATCGAGCGCCATCGCGTCGCTACCCGCTTCGGCTTCGAGCGCTTGCGAGCCGTCGCACGCGAGAAGAAAGCACACGAACATCGAGCGCCGAACCATCTCTCGGAGATTAGCGCTCGGCGCTTCGTTCAGCGCGCTGATCCTTCATGTCGGCGATGCTCTTGCGGAGCTGCTTCAGCGTGAGCTTGCTGTCGTCGATGTGCATGTACACGACGTAGTGCGAGACACAGAAGATGCTGAGCGCGATCGTCGCCGTGAGCAGCATCGGAATGAAGCCGAACCATCGCGCGACGAGGATCGCGATGATGCCCGGCAGCGCGAGCCACCACATGCGCTTCTGCTCGATACGAAGCTCCGCCAATCGCGCCGTCACCCGCGCGCGCGTCGCCTCGTAGGCTTCGAGCTTCTCGTCCACCGCATGTGAAATAGGAGCACGACGACGTTTTGACCAGGCCCTCGGAACGGCGCGAGTTCTTCAAAGGTGCGCCGCGCAGCGCGCGAAAGCGGCCTGAATCGAGCCGAGTTGGAACTTCAGCCGCGGCGCGTGAAGAGATTAGCGAATGCCCCCGAGCATCGGCTCACGGTGAGCCTCCCGCGCCCCACCCCGGAGCCCGGCCGAGGGAAGAATCGGGCGTGAGCTTCTCTTCTCTTTTGTGGAGTCGAGGGGGATCGAACCCCTGACCTCATCCATGCCATGGATGCGCTC
>Ga0068868_100002585_pt1 | contig 12548 bp, 9 predicted proteins | sample KBSMisM42_FD_64660 | JGI IMG/M metagenome (GOLD analysis project Ga0068868, IMG submission 64660) | Miscanthus rhizosphere microbial communities from Kellogg Biological Station, Michigan, USA - KBS Miscanthus M4-2 | ecosystem: Host-associated > Plants > Roots > Rhizosphere > Soil ...
CTGCAGCACCTTGCCCGGCATCGAGCCGATGTAGGTGCGGCGGTGGCCGCGGATCTCGGCCTCGTCGCGAACGCCGCCGAGCGCCATGCGGACGAACTTGCGCCCGGTCGCGCGCGCGACGCTCTGGCCGAGCGACGTCTTGCCGACGCCGGGCGGACCGACGAGGCACAGGATCGGCGATTTCATCTTGTCGACGCGCTGCTGCACGGCGAGGTACTCGAGGATCCGGTCCTTGACCTTGTCGAGGCCGTAGTGGTCCTCGTTCAGCACCTGCTCGGCGAACGCCAGGTCCTGCTTGATCTTGGTCCGCTTCGACCACGGCAGGTTGACGAGGGTGTCGATGTAGTTGCGCACCACCGTCGCCTCAGCCGACATCGGCGACATCAGCTTCAGCTTCTTGAACTCGGCGTCGGCCTTCTTCTTCGCCTCCTTCGGCATCTTGGCGGCGATGATCCGCTTCTCGAGCTCCTCCATGTCGGCGCCTTCTTCGCCGTCGCCGAGCTCCTTCTGGATCGCCTTGACCTGCTCGTTGAGGTAGTACTCGCGCTGACTCTTCTCCATCTGCCGCTTGACGCGGCCGCGGATGCGCTTCTCGACCTGGAGGATGTCGACTTCGTGCTCGAGCTGCTCGAGGAGCTTCTCGAGGCGCTTGTCGACCGCGACGAGGTCGAGCACCGCCTGCTTGTTCTCGAGCTTGAGCGGCAGGTGCGCCGCGATCGTGTCGGCCAGCCGCCCCGCGTCGTCGATGCCGGCGATCGAGGTCAGTATCTCCGGCGGAATCTTCTTGTTGAGCTTGACGTACTGGTCGAACTGCTGCGTCACTGCGCGGCGCAGCGCCTCGACCTCGCTCTTGGCGTCGGTCTCGGGCGGCACCGGCGTCACTTCGGAGACGAAGTACTCGCCGTTGTCGACGATGCCGTGCGTCGTCGCGCGCTGCACGCCTTCGACCAGCACCTTCACCGTGCCGTCGGGGAGCTTGAGCATCTGCAGGATCGACGACACGCAGCCGACGTCGAACATGTCGTCGGGCTTGGGCTCGTCCTTGCCGGCGGCCTTCTGCGCGACCAGCATGATCTGGCGGCCGGCCTCCATCGCGACTTCGAGCGCCTTGATCGACTTCGGACGGCCGACGAAGAGCGGAATCACCATGTGCGGGAAGACGACGACGTCGCGCAGCGGCAGCAGCGGCAGCTTGATCTTCTCGGCAGGCAAAACGGGATGACCGGACATAAGAGGGACCTCTCTTTCTCAGGCCGATGTGAGGCCCGAGCGGGGGATTAAAAGGGGCCGCCGGGACGGGCCGCGAAGCGAAGACCTGCCCGTACAGGGAGCGTCGGGGTCTTCGGGCATCAGGCGCTGAACTTGGCCGGCTCCCGGTAGACGAGGAGCGGCTTGGCTTCGTCCTGGATCGTGTGCTCGTCGAGGACGACCTTGGCGACGCCGTCGAGCGTCGGCAGCTCGAACATGGTGTCGATCAGCGACTGCTCCATGATCGAGCGGAGCCCCCGCGCACCGATCTTGCGCGCGAGCGCCTTCTTGGCGATCGCGGCGAGCGCCGACGGGCGGATCTCGAGCTCGACGCCGTCCATCGCGAACAGCTTCTGGTATTGCTTGACGAGCGCGTTCTTCGGCTCGGTGAGGATGCGAACGAGCGCTTCTTCAGTCAGCTCGCCGAGCGTCGCCACGACCGGCAGCCGGCCGACGAGTTCGGGGATGAGGCCGAACTTGATCAGGTCCTCGGGCTCGACTTCCTTGAAGACTTCCGAGACGCGCTTCTCCGACTTGGTGTGCACGGTCGCGCCGAAGCCGATCCCCGACTTCTCGGAGCGGTTCTGGATCACCTTCTCGAGGCCGTCGAACGCGCCGCCGCAGATGAACAGGATGTTGGTGGTGTCGATCTGCAGGAAGTCCTGGTTCGGGTGCTTGCGGCCGCCCTGCGGCGGCACGCTCGCCATCGTCCCTTCGACGAGCTTCAAGAGCGCCTGCTGCACGCCCTCGCCCGAGACGTCACGGGTGATCGACGGGTTGTCGGCCTTGCGGCTGATCTTGTCGATCTCGTCGATGTAGACGATGCCGCGCTGCGCCTTCTCGACGTCGTAGCCGCAGTTCTGCAGCAGCTTCTGGATGATGTTCTCGACGTCCTCGCCGACGTAGCCGGCCTCGGTCAGCGTCGTCGCATCGGCGATCACGAACGGCACGTTGAGCAACCGCGCGAGCGTCTGCGCGAGCAGCGTCTTGCCGGAGCCGGTCGGACCGATCAGGAGGATGTTGCTCTTCGAGAGCTCGATCTCGTCCTTGGTGCGGCTCATGTGCTTGAGCCGCTTGTAGTGGTTGTAGACGGCGACCGAGAGCGTCCGCTTGGCGACCTCCTGGCCGATCACGTACTGGTCGAGGCTCGCCTTGATCTCGCTCGGGATCGGCAGGTCCGACTTCGTCGCCCTGGTGTCGCCGGCCTCGACCGGGACCTCGTCGCGGATGATGTCGTTGCAGAGCTCGATGCACTCGTCGCAGATGAAGACCGACGGGCCGGCGATCAGCTTCTTGACCTCGTGCTGGCTCTTGCCGCAGAACGAGCAATAGAGAACCTTCTCGCTCGAGGAACCTTTTTTCTCGGCCATGGACGTCGTGAAAAGGCGGCGGCAACGGGGGAGACCCGCGACCGATCATAGTGGAAAAGAAAACGGCGCCGTCGCGGGGAGAAAAGCCCCGATCCGCGTGTTGTTGCCGTCCGACGCGCCGGCGCGCGTTGCCGGCACTTTTTCGCGCTTGGCGGCTCAGCGCGGCGGCGCAGGCGGCGCGTTGCGCGACGTCAGCACCTGGTCGATCAGGCCGTACGCCTTCGACTCTTCGGGGTCCATGAAGAAGTCGCGTTCCATGTCGGCGCGGATCTTCTCGATCGGCTGGCCGGTGCGCTCGGCGTAGATCTTGTTGAGCTGCTCGCGCGTCTTCAGGATCTCGCGGGCGTGGATCTCGATGTCGGTCGCCTGCCCCTGCGCGCCGCCCGACGGCTGGTGGATCATCACGCGCGAGTTCGGCAGCGCCATGCGCTTGCCCTTCGCGCCGGCCATCAGCAGGAACGAGCCCATGCTCGCGGCGATGCCGATGCACATCGTCGAGACGTCGGGCTTGACGAACTGCATCGTGTCGTAGATCGCGAGCCCCGCGCTCACCGAGCCGCCCGGCGAGTTGATGTAGAGGTGGATGTCCTTGTCGGGGTTCTCGCTCTCGAGGAAGAGCATCTGCGCGACGACGAGGTTCGCGGTCTGGTCGGTGACCGGGCCGACGAGGAAGATCAGCCGCTCGCGCAGCAGCCGGCTGTAGATGTCGTACGCGCGCTCGCCGCGGCCCGACGTCTCGATGACGATCGGCACCATGCCGAGGCCCTGGGGTTCGTACGCGCTCATAGACGTCGTCCTGCTCTGTTCAAGGGGAATGCACGGGGGATCGCTGCCGATTATGGGCGTCGCAAGGCGCGCCGCGCGCGCGCCCTGCCCGTTCGGACAGCCCCCGAATCAGGCCGCCATCAGCTCGTCGAACGGTACTTCCTTGTCGACCGGCTTCGCGCGCTCGAGGACGTACGCCGTGACGTTGTTCTCGACCACCATCGCCTCGACCTCGGCCATCCGATTGCGGTCGCTCAGGTACCAGCGCATGACCTCGCTCGGCTTCTCGTAGCTCTGCGAGAGCTCTTCGATGTGCGCCTGCAGCTGCTCGGGCTTGGCCTGCAGGCTCTGGCTGCGGACGAGCTCGGCGACGATGAGGCCGAGGCGGACGCGCCGCTCGGCCTGCGCCTGGAACATCTCGGCGGGGATCGGCGCCGTCTCGGCGTCCTTCATGCCGCGTTTCTTCAGGTCAGCGCGCATCTGCTCGACCATGCGCTCGGTCTCGCCGGCGACGAGCGACTTCGGCACCTCGAGCTCGGCGGACTTCACGAGAGCATCCATGACGCTCGCCTTGTTGCGCGCCTGGACCCGGAACTTGACCTCGCGCTCGAGGTTCTTGCGGACGTCGCCGCGCAGCGCGTCGACGGTGCCGCCGCCGATGCCGAGCGACTTCGCGAACGCTTCGTCGACCGCCGGCAGGTGCTGCGCCTCGATCTTCTTCACCGTCACGGTGAAGTCGGCCTCCTTGCCGGCGACGTCCTTGCCCTGGTAGTCGGCAGGAAACTGGAGCGGAAAGGTCTTCGACTCGCCCGCCTTCATGCCGCGCACCGAGCTGTCGAACTGCGGCAGCATCTGTCCTTCGCCGATGACGAACTGGAAGCCCTCGGCCTTGCCGCCGTCGAACGGCGTGCCGTCGATGCTGCCGGCGAAGTCGATCGTCACCCGGTCGCCCTCGGCGGCGCCCTCGGCGGCGGGACGCTGCTGGAAGGTGCGGCGTTGCTTCCTCAGGATGTCGATCGTCTTGTCGACCGCGGCGTCGGTGACCGACGTCGTGGCGCGCTCGACCTCGCTCTGCGTCAGGTCGCCGAGCTTGACTTCGGGATAGACCTCGAACGTCGCGTCGAACGCGACCTCGCCTTCCGGCGCCTCGGCCTTCTCGGTGATCCGCGGTGCCCCGGCGACGCGAAGCTTCGCCTCGTCGACCGCCTCTTTGAAGACCTGGCCGACCTTGTCGTTCAGGACCTCGTTGTGCACGGAGTAGCCGTAGCGCTGGGCGACGACGCTCATCGGCACCTTGCCCGGGCGGAAGCCGTCGGCACGAACGGTGCGCGACAGCCGTCGCAGGCGCGACTCGACTTCGGAGGCGATCGAGGAGGCCGGCAGCGTGAGCGTGATGCGCCGCTCGAGCTTGTCGAGGGTTTCAACTTGAACGGACATGGTCTTCTTCAGGTTCTTGCGATGAGCGTTGGTGCGCGGGGTCGGACTCGAACCGACACGCCGGTGAAGGCGTCAGGACCTAAACCTGGTGCGTCTACCAATTTCGCCACCCGCGCGGGATGGCTGCGGCGTCGGAGACCGGCGCTGCACGGCAGCAAATGCGGCCGCTGTCCAACGTGCTAGTTTACCCGGCGCCTCCCCTGCTCTCGCCACGAACCGCGCCGGGCATGGAGAATCGGCGCCGGTGGGCGTCGATCACTACGAGAATTTTCCGGTGGCCTCCTGGCTCTGCCCGGCCGAGTTGCGCCCGCCGATCGCCGCGATCTACCACTTCGCGCGCACCGCAGACGACATCGCCGACGAAGGCAGCGCTCCTCCTGCCGGCCGCGTCGCCGACCTCGCCGCATATCGCGCCGACCTCTTCGCCGTCGCCGCCGGCGCTGCGCCATCGACGCGCTGGCCGCGCGTCTTCGCGGCACTCGGCGATGCGATCGCGCGCCACCGGCTGCCGGTCGCGCTGCTCGCCGACCTGCTCGACGCGTTCGCCGCCGACGCGATCGAGACGCGCTACGTCGATCGCGCCGGCGTCCTCGATTACTGCCGCCGCTCGGCCAACCCGATCGGCCGTCTGTTGCTGCACCTTTACGGCATCGAAGACGCCGGCGCGCTCGCGCGCTCGGACGCGATCTGCAGCGCGCTGCAGCTCGCGAATTTCTGGCAGGACCTCGGCGTCGACGCCGCGCGCGGGCGCGTCTACGTGCCCGCCGCGGACCTGCGCCGCCACGACATCGCGATCGACGAGCTGCTCGCCCGCACCGACAGCGATCGCGTCCGCGCGCTCGTCGGCGAGCTCGTCGCCTGGGCGCGCGGGCTGATGCTCGCCGGCGCGCCGCTCGTCCACGCCGTCCCGGGCCGTGCCGGCTGGGAGCTCCGCCTCGTCGTCCAGGGAGGCTTGCGCATCCTCGAGAAGATCGACCGCAGCGGCGGCGCGACGCTGCACGCGCGCCCGACGATCGGCCTCGGCGATGCAGCGCTCCTCGCCTGGCGGGCGCTGACGATGCGGGCGCGACGGACGCGAAACGTCGTCGAGCCGGCATGACGCCGGAGCAGTACGTCCAGGACAAGGCGGCGGCGAGCGGGTCGAGCTTCTATTACGCGTTCCTGTTCCTCGCGCCGCCGCGCCGCGCCGCGATCACGGCGTTCTACGCGTTCTGCCGCGAGGTCGACGACGTCGCCGACGACGTCGCCGATCCCGGCGTCGCCGCGACCAAGCTCGCGTGGTGGCGGAGCGAAGTCGCGTCGACGTTCGCCGGCCATCCGTCGCACCCGGCGATGCAGGCGCTGCTGCCGCACGTGCAGGCGTACGCCATCGAGCCGGCGCACCTGCTCGCGGTCATCGAGGGCTGCCAGATGGACCTCGAGCAGACGCGCTATCTCGACTTCGCCGGTCTCGCGCGCTACTGCGACCTCGTCGCCGGCGTCGTCGGCGAGGTCGCGGCGAACATCTTCGGCCGCACGCTCGCGTCGACCGTCGACTACGCGCATCGCCTCGGCCTCGCGATGCAGCTGACCAACATCGTCCGCGACGTCGGCGACGACGCTCGTCGCGGCCGCATTTACCTGCCGGTCGACGAGCTGCAGCGCTTCGACGTCAAGGCCGCCGAGATCCTCGAGCGCCGCTACAGCGACCGCTTCACCGCGCTGATGCGCTTCCAGGCCGAGCGCGCGCACCGCATCTACGACGAGGCGTTCGCCCTGCTCGGCGACGCCGACCGCGCCGCGCAGAAACCCGGCGTCATGATGGCCAACATCTACCGCACGCTGCTGCGCGAGATCGAGGCCGACGGCTTCACGGTGCTGCACCAGCGCATCTCGCTGACGCCGATCCGCAAGCTCTGGATCGCGATGCGGACGAACTGGCGGGGGCGCTAGGCGGTGGCGGACGCGCAACTGCCGCGGCCGACCGTCGCGGTCGTCGGTGCCGGCTGGGCAGGGCTCGCTGCCGCGGTCGAGGCGACGCAGGCCGGCGCGCACGTGACCCTCTTCGAGATGGCGCCGGCCGCGGGCGGGCGCGCGCGCGACGTCGCCTGGCACGGCCGCGTCCTCGACAACGGCTCGCACATCTGCATCGGCGCATACGTCGAGACGCTGCGCCTGCTCGAGACGGTCGGCGTCGACGTCGCGGCGACGTTCGACCGGCGGCCGCTGACGCTCGTCGACTGCGCCGGCAACGGACTCAGGATGCGGCCGGGGCCGCCGCTTCGCGCCTTTGCCATCGCCGTCCTCACGCGGCGCGGCTGGTCGTGGCGCGAGCGCTTCGCGCTGCTCGCGACCGCCTCGCGCTGGCGCCGCGCCGCGTTTCGCTGCGATCCGCAGGCCACCGTCGGCGCCTTGACGGCGTCGTTGCCGGCCGCGGTGCGCGCCGAGTTCATCGAACCGCTCTGCGTCGCCGCGCTCAACACGCCGGTGGCGCAGGCGAGCGGCAGCGTCTTCCTGCGTGTCCTGCAGGCGGCGCTCGCCGAGACCGCGGGCGGCGCCGACCTGATGCTGCCGCGCAGGCCGCTCGGCGACGTGCTGCCGGCGCCAGCGCTGCGCTGGCTCGAAGGCTCGGGCGCGACGCTGCGCCTCGGCCATCGCGTCGAACGCATCGATCGCGACGGCGACGGCTGGCGGCTCGACGGCGAGCGCTTCGCCGCGATCGTCGTCGCCGCCAGCGCGGTCGAGGCAGCGCGGCTGCTGTCGCCGCACGCTCCCGAATGGGCGGCGCAGGCGCTCGCGCTGCGCTACGAGCCGATCGCAACGGTCTACGCGACGAGCCAGGGCTGCGTGCTGCCCGAGCCGCTCGTCGCGCTGCACGCCGACGGAACGCGGCCGGCGCAGTTCGTCTTCGACCTCGGCCAGCTCGGCCGCGAGCAGGGCCTCCTCGCATTCGTCATCAGCGGCGCGTCGGCGTGGGTCGAGCGCGGCGTTGCGGCCGCAGAAGCGGCGACGCTCGCGCAGGCGAACGAGCAGCTCGCGGGTGCGCTGGGCGCGCCGCTGGCCGCAGTCGGCACGATCGTCGAGAAGCGCGCCACCTTCGCGTGCGTCCCCGACTTGCGACGGCCGCCGCAGCGCGTCTCGCCACGGCTCGTCGCGTGCGGCGACTACGTCGACGGTCCGTTTCCCGCGACGCTCGAGGGCGCGGTGCGCAGCGGCGTCGCCGCAGCGCGCACGCTCCTCGGCCAACCGGGAGAAAATCGCCCGCGAGGCCCGAGATGAAGAAGAGTGAGGAGCGCACCGTCACGATCCAGGTGCTCGAGCGTGCCTTCGGCCTGCTCGACCTGCTCGCCGCGCACCGCGAGCCGGTGCCGCTGAAGGCGATCAGCGAGCAGAGCGGGCTGCACCCGTCGACCGCGCACCGGATCCTCAACGATCTCACGATCGGCCGCTTCGTCGACCGGCCCGAGCCGGGCAGCTACCGACTCGGCATGCGCCTGCTCGAGCTCGGCAACCTCGTCAAGGCGCGTCTCGACGTCCGCGACGCCGCGCTCGGGCCAATGCGCGAGCTGCACAAGCTGACGCATCAGCCGGTCAACCTGTCGATGCGCCAGGGCGACGAGATCGTCTACATCGAACGGACGTACAGCGAGCGCTCGGGGATGCAGGTCGTCCGCGCGGTCGGCGGGCGCGCGCCGCTCCATCTCACCTCGGTCGGCAAGCTCTTCCTGGCCAACGACGACGCCCAGCGGGTGCGAGCCTACGCGACGCGGACCGGGCTCGCCGGTCACACCCGCAACAGCATCACCGATCTCGCCCGCCTCGAGCGCGAGCTCTCGCGCGTCAGCCAATACGGGACGGCGCGCGACGACGAGGAGCTCGAGCTGGGCGTGCGCTGCATGGCGGCCGGGATCCTCGACGACCAGGGCAAGCTCGTGGCGGGCCTCTCGATCTCGGCGCCCGCCGACCGGCTCGAGGAGTCGTGGCTCGAACGGCTGCGGGCGACCGCGGCCCAGATCTCCGCGACCCTCGGCCACCGCAGCTGAGCGCCGCGGCGTCCCCTGAGGTCAGAGCGGCGGCTTGTGCTGGCTGTCGAGCGCGGCGGGAACCGCCGGAATCGATGCCGCCGTGATCCAGCGGCGGACGCGTTCGGCGTCGCCGATCCGCGAGTACTTCCCGGCCGAATCGAGGAACACCATGATCAGGTGGCGCCCGGCGAGCTTGGCCTGCATGACGAGGCAGCGTCCGGCCTCCGAGATGTAGCCCGTCTTCTGCAGGCCGATCTCCCACTCGGGGCTCTTCACGAGCCCGTTGGTGTTGCGGAACTGGACCGAGCGGTTGCCGACCTCGACCATCGCCTCGGGCGACGTCGAGAGCTCGCGGATCAGCGGCACTTCATGCGCCGCCTTGACCAGCGTCGCCAGGTCGCGCGCGCTCGACTGGTTGGCGCTCGACAGGCCCGTCGGCTCGACGTAGTGGGTGTCGTTCATGCCGAGCGCGTGCGCCTTCTGGTTCATCGCGGCGACGAACGCCGGCAGACCGCCCGGGTAGTTGCGGCCGAGCGCGTGGGCAGCGCGGTTTTCCGACGACATCAGGGCCAGATGCAGCATGTCGCCGCGACGCAGCTGGGTGCCGACCCGCAGGCGCGAGCGGCTGCCCTTCTCGGTGTCGATGTCCTCGTCGGTGATCGTGATCGTCTCGTCGAGGGGCTGCTCGGCGCCGGTGACGATCATCGCCGTCATCAGCTTGGTGAGCGAGGCGATCGGCAGCACCGCCTGCGAGTTCTTGCTGAACAGCACCTCGTTGGTGTCCTGGTCGAGGACGAGCGCGACACCCGACTTCAGCTCAAGCGAATCGGCCTGCTGATGCAGGCCGATCATCTGTCCGTACGACGGCTTGGCGGGCTCGACCCGCACAGCGACGGCGTGGCGGAGCCCATGGCGACCCGAGCGGACGACGAGCGGCTGGCGGACCTTGGCGCCGGCGGCGACCTTGTTCAGCCGCGCGGCTTCGCTGCCGTCCTTGGCCGATTCGGTGGTGCCCTTCAGCGGCGCGGCGGTGCACGAAAAGGCGAAGGCGAGCGCCAGGGTCGCGAACGGAAGCTTGGAGATCATCGGCGGCAAAGCGGTCGTCGTGGCCACGGGCGCGAGTCTAGGTGCACCCGGAAAAACGCACAAGATCAAAAACTTGCGCGTTTTTCCTAAAGTGAGACCGAAACCACGGACGGGCCCGATTCGAACCCGCCAGCCGCCTCAGCCCTGCGCCGCGACCCGCTCGGTCTTGCTGTGAAGCTTGTTCAACGCGGCAAGGTAGGCTTTGGCTGACGCGACGATGATGTCCGGATCGGCGCCGACGCCGTTGACGACGCGGCCGCCCTGCTGCAGCCGCACCGTCACTTCCCCCTGCGACTCGGTGCTGCCCGAGGTGATCGCGTTCACCGAGTAGAGCAGCATCTCCGCGCCGCTCGCGACCTTCGACTCGATCGCCTTGAGGCTGGCGTCGACCGGCCCGTCGCCGTCGCTCGTCGCCCGGTGCTCGACGTCGCCGGCGGCGAACCGGACGCTCGCCTCCGGCCGCGCCCCCGTCTCCGAGTGCTGCGACAGGCCGATGAAGCGGTAGTGCTCCCGCTCGGCGGCGACCGCGCCTTCCATCGCCAGGGCGAGGATGTCCTCGTCGAAGATCTCGCTCTTGCGGTCGGCGAGCTCCTTGAAGCGCACGAACGCCGAGTTCACGTCGGCCTCGGATTCCATCTCGATGCCGAGCTCCTTCAAGCGCTGCTTGAAGGCATTGCGCCCCGAGAGCTTGCCGAGGACGATCTTGTTCGCCGACCAGCCGACGTCCTCGGCGCGCATGATCTCGTAGGTGTCGCGCGCCTTGAGGACACCGTCCTGGTGGATCCCGGAAGCATGCGCGAAGGCATTGGCGCCGACCACCGCCTTGTTCGGCTGGACGACGAAGCCGGTCGTCTGCGCGACCAGGCGCGATGCCGGGACGATCTGCGAGGCGTCGACGCCGACGTCGAGGCTGAAGTAGTCCCTGCGCGTCTTGACCGCCATCACGACCTCCTCGAGCGAGCAGTTGCCGGCACGCTCGCCGAGGCCGTTGATCGTGCACTCGATCTGCCGCGCGCCGCCGATCTTGACGCCGGCGAGCGAGTTGGCGACCGCCATGCCGAGGTCGTTGTGGCAATGCACCGACCAGACCGCCTTGTCGGAATTCGGGATCTTGCGACGCAGATCGGCCAGGAACTCACCGTAGAGCTCGGGGACGGCGTAGCCGACCGTATCGGGGATGTTGATCGTCGTCGCGCCCTCGGCGATGACGGCCTCGAGGACGCGGTAGAGGAACTCCGGATCGGAGCGATAGCCGTCCTCGGGCGAGAACTCGACGTCGCCGCTGAGGTTGCGCGCAAACCGCGTCGACAGCCTCGCCTGCTCGAAGACCTGCTCGCGCGTCATGCGGAGCTTTTTCTCCATGTGCAGATCGCTCGTCGCCAGGAAGATGTGGATGCGCGTCGACTCGCCGCCCTTGAGCGCCTCGGCGGCGCGCGTGATGTCGCGGTCGTTGGCGCGCGCGAGCGAGCAGACCGTCGAGGCGCGGATCGCCTGCGCGATCGCCTTCACCGCTTCGAAGTCGCCGTTCGACGACGCCGCGAAGCCGGCCTCGATGACGTCGACCTTGAGCCGCTCGAGCTGGCGGGCGATGCGGAGCTTTTCGTCCTTGGTCATCGAGGCGCCGGGCGATTGCTCGCCGTCGCGCAAGGTCGTGTCGAAGATGATCAGGCGGTCGGTCATGGCGGTCTTCCCGTGAGGGCAAAAACAAAACGGCCCGCTGCGTTTGCAAGCGGGCCGTTGACGAGACGTGAGTACGAGCGGTCAGCGAGCCCTTGATGGTCGAAGAAGGAGGAGCAGCGCTGAAGCGATTCGCGACGTCATCGGGTCAATATAGCGCACGCCTCGTCAGCGGTGCAACCCCTGCTCGTCGGGTTCGTCGGTCGATGTTGCAATCACGCTCACGGGCTTGCCCTTCATCTTCTTCCAGGCGTACATGCCGTAACCCGAGACGCCATAGGCGACGAAGAGCCCGAACAGCGTCCCGGGGACGTGGATGTTGATGGCCGCGATCCCGAGCGCGATCGCGACGATGACGACGAACGGGACCGAGCGGCGCATGCTCAGGTCCTTGAAGCTGTAGAACGGCACGTTGGTGACCATCGTCAGCCCGGCGTAGAGCGTGAAGCCGAACGTCACCCAGCCGAGCCACGGGCCCTCCTCGATCCCGGTGAAGCCGGCGTTGTCCATCAGCCAGATGAAGCCCATCACGAGCGCCGCCGCCGCCGGGCTCGGCAAGCCCTGGAAGAAGCGCTTGTCGACGACGCCGACGTTGGTGTTGAAGCGGGCGAGCCGGAGCGCCGCGCACGAGCAGTAGACGAACGCCGCGATCCAGCCGGCCTTGCCGAGGCCGCGGAGCGCCCACTCGTAGGCGACCAGCGCCGGCGCGGCACCGAACGAGACCATGTCGGAGAGCGAGTCCATGTGCTCGCCGAAGACGCTCTGCGTGTTCGTCATCCGCGCGACGCGGCCGTCGAGGCTGTCGAGCACCATCGCCGCGAAGACGCCGTAGGCGGCGTTCTCGAATCTGCCGTTCATCGCCATCACGACCGCGTAGAAGCCGCCGAACAGCGCGCCGAGCGTGAACAGGTTGGGCAGGATGTAGATGCCCTTCCTGCGCCGCCGTGGTGGCAGCTCGAGC
>Ga0068868_100002604_pt1 | contig 12508 bp, 11 predicted proteins | sample KBSMisM42_FD_64660 | JGI IMG/M metagenome (GOLD analysis project Ga0068868, IMG submission 64660) | Miscanthus rhizosphere microbial communities from Kellogg Biological Station, Michigan, USA - KBS Miscanthus M4-2 | ecosystem: Host-associated > Plants > Roots > Rhizosphere > Soil ...
TTCTATGCAGCGAATAAGGCCGCGGAGAAATTGGATCGTCTCTTTCCAAATCAGCCAAACATCGGGGTAAATTTGTATGCTTACAGCACGCATGCGGATGTACCCAATTTCCCATTAAACCCGAGGATCTTTGTGCAGATCATTCCCTATCAATTTCAAACCGTTGCATTTGGCCCCGCTTTCATTAAACGCTGGTCCGCTAAAGTAAAGAGGTTCGGTCTCTATGATTATTTTAAATACCCCGATGCTTCCTGGGACATGCCAGGCGGATATACTCTCGATCAATTGATGGCAAGAGCGATGAATGCAGCGGAGGCCGGTTCTGAAGGAACGACCTATGAAAGTTCCTACAGCAAGTTTTCTACGGCAATCCCTTTGTGGGTGCTGATACAATATATGTGTACCGGAGATGCTAATTGGAAAAAGAATTATGATCAGTTAATTACGGACTTATATGGTGGTGCCTCATCCTCAATAAAAAATCTCTTTGATGTCTTTTATTTCCAGCCCCAGTTTGGGACTGCGGAATTGGGCAAATCACTCAATGATATCAACGAAGCGCAAAACCAAACCAAAGACCCGCAGGTTTTGGCAAGAATCAATGAACTAAGTCTTTATCTCACCTATGCCAGCACTTACTTAAAATCACAAGATCTTGACAATGGCGATCTTGAGCAACGAATGCTTCCTGTAGAAAAAATCGCATGGACAGTTTATCAAAAAAAGATCATTCACAGTTATCGCATCATGCAACTCGTGTCGTACGGTTTTTTGAATGCAAAAACCAATGATAAAAATGTTTCGCAAAGAAACAAAAAGCTCCACGTGCTAACCTTTCCCGAATCAAAAGATCCGGACGCTTACTGGAAAAAAGATTATAGTTACACACCAAATGAATTGAACTCCATGGTCAGTTCAAGGGGTGAGATCTCACGACACGCAAAGAGTGCTACTGTTGAATCCGCTGCTGTGGTTAATCCGGATGATGTGTTGACCGCGGCCAGCAGTCAATACAAGCCTAAACAAAATGTTGTTTTGAAGGGAGGATCCGTCACCCGCGGCTATTTTACTTTATACAGCGAAAAGCCGACAACGATCACTATCAATTGGTCGTTGGTCAATCCAAAGGGCGAGGTCCCCAGCGCTACTATTTCCGGAACGGACAAAAGTTATAAGTCTGTATACGATTACCCTCTCAAGGGTGCTGGCGGAAAACTCTCCATTTCATTGCAGGCCGGAGAGTCCAGTTTTTTTATCAATGCCGCTTCAAATACAACTTATACCCTTCAACTTCAACTTGGCGACGTATTTTGCTACTTTAATGGGTCGCCAAGAGGTAAAATGAACTTTTTAAACGAAAAAGGAGCTCCTTCATATGATCAGGCTAATTACCCTTCTTATTTTTATATGCCCAAAAACACAACGGAGATCCGATACAAAGTGCAAGTAAACGCTCTCCGGATCCTAACCCCGGACGACAAGCCGGTCGAAACAACGTTGGTCAGTTCGTCGGCAGGCGGTTTCCAGCTGAGAACCTTCAAGGTGACTCCCGAACAGACAGGAAAATTCTGGAAGGCGATCATTTCCGGTAACTACAATTATCAATTCCTGAATATTCCTGATCGTTATTTCCTTTTTGACAAAAAATGAGTATCAATAAATTTGTTTCAAGTTAAAATCAAAGTCTCCAACCATCCAGGTTCACTTGTGCCATTTCTTCCAACTCTTTATTGTATGGTTCAAAGTAGCCATGTAAATATTCTTTCATTTCCCGTGAAATGGGTTCCGCTTTTTTTGAGGACTTATTAAATTCAACCAACGAGGTTCCTATCCTTGTAAAAAGAGTATATGGTAAAACTTTCTTTGCTATTTTTTTTAATGGATTACTCTCTTTTCTCAGGTTTATCAAAATTTTTGAAAGTAATGCCGACTTCGGCTTTTGCGTTACATTATATTCTTTTTCAGTACCCGGCGTGAAAGATGGATCGATCTTTAACCACTGAAATATTTCCCGGCAAACGCCTGCGGGATCTTTTTTCAATCTTTCAAATAAAACAATTTTTACCTGCTCACGGGGAAAGTATTTGTAGATCGACCTCAGGTAATCTGAATACAATCCTAAGCGAATAAAAAATTTATACATCACATCGTCAAACTGTTTCTTTTCTATCACTGTCCTTATTTCGGAAAAATCTCTTTTTAACCAGCCGTTGAATTTTTCCATGGAATAGGACGAATAGGCTCTTGATACAGGTTCCCTGACAATAAAGACAAGCTTGCAGTCGGGATTATGTTGCTGAAGTCTTTCCAGGGCCTTCTCACTGTCATACATCCCTGTATTCTTTGCAACGACCGCCTTTGCCGCATTCACCGAACCAGATGTAAAGTGGCGGGTAAATTCTTTCTCGTACCCATTGGCGTAGGTGTTATCATCCTTGAAGTAACCAAATTCTATTTGAGGATGGCCCAGGATCTCCGGATGCTCATTCAGATAGTTTTGCAATGATGTCGTGCCGGCTTTTTGGGCCCCAATGATCATTAAGTCAATATTCCTGGTAGATGACATGACGGAAAAATTAATTAAGACTCGAAGAAACTATGAAGAACGGGTTCAACAAATTCTCTTTATTATATCTTAATTCCTCATTGGTTTTGAAATCAACCACGCGGCAGCCGCTGCTTTTAGCAACAGCATGAGCAGCTGCCGTATCCCATTCCATGGTAGGTCCAAAACGGGGATAACAATCAGCTATGCCCTCCGCCACCAACATGAATTTGAGCGAGCTTCCGATAGTTTGCAATGACGCGCCGGGAAAGCGGTTGATATACTCTTCTGTTTCCGGGGTCAAATGTGACTTACTGGCTACGATGTATTGCACACGTTCCCTTGGTTGCGTGTGAATTTGCCTTGCGTTTTCGTTGTCGTGTTGTTTCCAGGCTTTGCCCTCGAAATCATTCCAGTACAATAGTTCTAAAGCAGGTGCATAGACTATTCCCAACACTGGTTCACCATTGCGAATCAAGGCAATGTTCACGGTAAATTCTTTGCTTAGATTAATAAATTCTTTGGTTCCGTCAAGTGGATCTACAAGCCAGAAATAATCCCAGTTTTTTCGTTCAGTATATGGCATCATCTTACCTTCCTCAGAAAGAACGGGAATTAAAGATGGCGCTAATTTCTTTTTGATCACTTCATGTGCTGCCTGGTCTGCACGGGTCAATGGTGTCAAATCTTTTTTATATTCAATCCCCAGGTCCATTGAATTAAATACTTCCATAATGGCAACGCCAGCTTCTTTTGCTGCTTCTTTAGCCATGGCTAACCAGCCAGATCTGTCCATGATCTCTGATGTAAAGTAATGTTTAATAGAAACGACCCTTTCTTCGAGAAGGCATTATATACTTTCAACAAGGAGTTTAGCTTCCACGTAGTTTATCAACTTTGAAAGGGACTCGTCAATCCTTTCTTTATGCGTGTGGATGACAAGATTGGGATGTTCAGGAATTTCATAAGGTGAACCAATCCCTGTAAAATCGCGAATAAAACCCTGGCGTGCCTTTTTATACAGGCCTTTCGTGTCGCGTTTTTCGCAAACCTCTAACGGACAATCTACAAAGACTTCGGTAAAGCGCTCTTCTCCGACAATTTCTTTTACCATCTCACGATCATCACGAAAGGGAGAAATAAAAGCTGAAATTATGATCAGGCCAGCATCCAACATAAGCTTCGACACTTCGCCAATTCTCCTGATATTCTCTGTTCTATCGGCTGAAGAAAAACCCAAATCCTTGTTGATCCCTTTCCTGATATTATCCCCATCCAGCAAGTACACTTTAAATCCAGACTCAAACAGGTATTGCTCCAGGCCGATCGCCAGCGTGGATTTTCCTGAACCGGACAAGCCTGTAAACCAGATCAGCTTCGGCTCCTGCTGCAGTCTTTTTTTTCTTTGCTCGTACGAAACCTTAGAATCCACCGAATAGAGAAATTTCATATCCAGAAAGTTTATTTTATAGTTTCATTCCCTTCTGAAAGATAAACATTTCTTTCGTACGAACTGCGCGGCAAACGGGAGTTACCTGGAGCGCCGGGAAGCTTCTGTTTTGCCGGCATGCTCGCCCATCAGCGGATCACATTTGAAAATTAGGTAATTACAGGCGTTAGGGCTGCTATCAAATCAAAGGATTTACCTTTTATTCCTTATTGCATGCACGAGCTCGATTGATTTCCGGGTCTCCTCAACGGGAAATCCTTTTCCCTTCAGAATTTCTTCATAAGAACGGGTATGTAATTCCGTGAATCCTTCACTGAATTCAAATGCTTCCCCGTCGATAGTAAGTGACCGGAATGTTCTCTTTGCCGCGTGTCTCACATCATGTGGTAACGTATTGGCGTCGATGCTAAGAAACCAATTCACATTCGCTCGCTCCAGTTCAAGTTTCCCTGAGGCTGTCTCCGGAGTATGCTGATGCACCTCATTTATTTTCACATCTCCGAATATCCAGAGCAACATATCAAAAAAATGAATGCCAATGTTGGTAGCAATGCCTCCACTTTTTTGTGGATCTCCCTTCCAGCTAATGTGGTACCAATGCCCTCGCGAGGTAATATACCGCAGGTCGACGTCGTATTTCTTGCCAGATGAATCTTTCTCAATTTTTTCCTTTAACGCAATAATGGCGGGATGCAAACGTAGTTGGAGAATGGTCGATATTTTCTTGCCCGTTTCGCGCTCAATTTCTGTTAAGCCATCGATATTCCAGGGATTGAGAACAAGAGGCTTTTCGCAAATTACATCCGCTCCTATCCTGAGTCCAAAACGGATATGCGCGTCATGAAGATAATTGGGAGAGCATACGGTCACATAATCAGTTTGCATTCCCGTCCTCTTCAGTTTTTCGATATGACGATCGAATCTTTCAAATTCGATAAAAAATTCAGCTTCCGGAAAGTAGCTATCTAAAATTCCAACAGAATCATGTTTATCAAGAGCAGCAATCAAATTATTGCCGGTATCTTTTATCGCTTTCATGTGTCGTGGAGCGATATAACCACCCGCGCCTATAAGCGCAAAATTCTTCATCAGTTATTTGATTTTGCTAACAGCATTGTTTTGTAAAGTATATGTTTCGCCCGTTTCAAGGCATGTTGCCATACCCTTTTCATCAAAATTCAACCGATGGCCATGCTCACTCATCCAGCCGATTTGCCTGCCGGGATTTCCCACTATTAATGCATAAGCAGGAACCGGTTTTGTAATGACAGTACCCGCCCCTATAAATGCATACTCCCCAATTTCATTTCCGCAAACAATGGTGGCATTCGCACCAATGCTGGCACCTTTTCTTACATAAGTTTCCAGGTATTCATGTTTGCGGCTTACAGCGCTTCTCGGATTGATAACATTCGTAAATACCATTGACGGGCCAAGAAAAACATCGTCTTCACAAATGACCCCTTCATATATCGAAACATTATTTTGGACACGCACATTTTTTCCAAGGACAACTTTCGATGACACTACGACATTTTGCCCCAGGTTGCAATCATCACCAATACTACAGCCAGTCATGATATGACTAAAATGCCAGATCTTGACTCTCTCACCAATTTCGCATCCGTCATCAATAACAGCTGTTGGATGGGCAAAATAACTCATGATTCTCTTAGCAGATTTTTCAGATAGGACCCATAACCACTTTTATCAAGATGAGATGATATTTCCAAAAGGCCTTCCTTGCCTATATAGCCCATGCGGTAAGCTACCTCTTCAATGCAACCGATCTTTGTATCCTGTCTTTTTTCAATGACCCTTACAAATTCGCTGGCATCACTCAGTGAATCAAATGTACCAGTATCCAGCCAGGCGGTGCCCCTGTCAAGAATGCAAACCTTTAGTCTTCCTTTTTCCAAATAAACCCGGTTTACATCGGTGATCTCGAATTCACCCCTGGGAGAAGGTTTTAATTTTTTTGCGATCTCCACCACTTCGTTATCATAAAAATATAAACCAGGTACCGCATAGTCTGATTTTGGTTCCTTCGGCTTTTCTTCAATGGAAATGGCATTCATTTTATCATCAAATTCTACCACACCGTACCGCTCAGGATCGGAAACTTTATAAGCAAAAACATAACCCCCCTCCACATTGTTGAGTTCCTTTAACTGCCTCCCCAATCCACTTCCATAAAAGATGTTGTCCCCGAGTATAAGCGCAACTTTATCATGGCCAATAAACTTTGATCCTATCACAAATGCCTGGGCTAATCCATTAGGGATTTCCTGCGTAGCATATTCGAACCGGCAACCTAACTGTTTGCCATCACTCAGTAACCGTTTAAACTGCGAATTGTCTTCCGGCGTTGTGATGATCAGGACTTCCCGGATGCCGGCCATCATCAAAATTGACAAGGGATAATAGATCATGGGTTTGTCATAGATCGGCATCAATTGCTTTGATATTGCCTTTGTAATGGGATACAATCTTGTGCCTGACCCGCCTGCAAGAATAATACCTTTCATGAATGAGAAATTGAATATTGCGCCTGGTAATATTTCTGATATTCGCCCGACGTAACATGCTGCAACCATTGCTGGTTTTGTAAATACCAATCAATAGTTTGGGTAAGTCCTTCTTCAAAGGTTACACTGGGTGTCCATCCCAATTCCTTATTGATCTTGCTGGGATCAATGGCATACCTCCTGTCATGTCCGGGCCTGTCTTTTACAAAGGTTATCAGCTTTTCACTTTCTCCAGTCTGTCGTCCCAGTTTTACATCCATCACTTTGCATAACAGCTTCACCACATCGATATTTTTCCATTCATTAAAGCCCCCGATATTGTACGTGTCAAAAATTTTCCCTTTGTGAAAAACAGTATCAATGGCCGTTGCATGATCTTTTACAAAAAGCCAGTCTCTTGTGTATAAGCCATCACCGTAGATAGGTAATGGTTTTCTTTGAATAATATTATTGATGAGAAGTGGGATCAATTTTTCAGGAAAATGATTGGGGCCATAGTTGTTTGAACAATGAGTAATAATTACAGGAAGATGAAAGGTCTCACCATAAACCCGCACGAAATGATCTGAAGAAGCCTTTGAGGCTGAGTAAGGGGAATTGGGAGCGTAGGGAGTTTCCTCTTTAAAAAACCCGGTTTCACCCAATGCGCCATATACTTCATCAGTAGAAATATGATAAAAAAGTTTTCCTTCGTAGTTTTCTTTCCATTGTTTTTTCGCCACATTCAGCAAATTAACAGTACCTATCACATTCGTATAGACAAAATCCATGGGCGAAAGAATAGATCGATCAACGTGTGATTCCGCCGCCAGGTGAATGATACCATCAGGATGATAGGTTTTAAAGATCCTCTCTAATTCTTCCGCATTTAAAATATTTGCCTTTTCAAAAGAGTAATTTGGCGACTGCTCTACATCCTTCAGGTTCTCGAGATTGCCCGCATATGTCAGTGCGTCCAGGTTTACAATTTTGTACGCGGGATATTTATTTACAAACAATCGCACCACATGCGATCCTATAAAACCAGCGCCTCCGGTTATGATAATGGTCTTTGACATGTTAAATACTGCTCTTTTGAATTACATTTTTAGCTTTGAACTTTCATTTTTTTTAATTTATACCACTCCCAGGTTCGTCTTAGTCCTTCTTCAACAGAAACAGCTGGATCATACCCAAGTAAGGTTTTGGCTTTTGAAATATCTGCAAGACTGTGCTTCACGTCACCCGCTCTTTCCGGTCGATGCATCGGATCGATACCAGATCCGGCAACTTTTTTCAGAAGTTCAGCCAGCTGCAATAAAGATGTCTGTTGTCCGAATCCTATATTGTATACCTGGTTAATGGCTTTTCTGTTTCCAGTAAACAACGAACGAATATTCGCCTGTACCACATTCGCAACAAAAGTAAAATCGCGGCTGGTTTTACCATCGCCATTAATTACTGGTGGTTGATCATCCAATAAGGACTCAACAAACAACGGAATGACGGCTGCGTAGGGGCCTTTGGGATTTTGTTTCGGCCCAAATACATTAAAATACCTCAGGCCGATCAATTCCATTTTGTATAAACGGGCAAACACATCGGCATATAATTCGTTCACATACTTCGTGACGGCGTATGGAGACAGCGGCTTACCGATTTCGTTTTCAACTTTAGGAAGCGCGGGATGGTCTCCGTAAGTAGAAGAACTGGCAGCGTATACTATGCGCTTTACTTTTTTTTCCCTGGCTGCTGTAAAAACATTTAATGTTCCCGTAATGTTAACCTCGTTTGTCGTAAGCGGATCATCAATAGACCTCGGTACAGAGCCCAGGGCAGCCTGGTGGCTGACGAGATCAATATCATCACAAGCATTCAGACAAGCAGCATAGTCGCGAATATCGGCTTGTATAAATTCAAACTTCGGAGAAGAATAGAATTCACTGACATTATCAGTTGACCCTGTAGCGAGATTATCAAGAACCCGTACGTGTTTGATATTTTGGTCAGCAAGCAAACACTCAACAATGTTTGAACCAATAAAGCCGGCACCGCCCGTTACCAAAACTCTCATGCGAAAAGCAAATTTTTAGGAATTCCTTGATCGGCCATTTTTCCTGTTTTTTAGGTCAAATATCCCAAAGAAGCGAGTAAACACGTTACCGCCATGACTTTCCTCCTCATAGTATTTGGACTTGTATCCATAACCATAGCCATATCTTCCGGAACCATAATAACCATAACCAGGTTTTACTTTTACATCATTAATAATAATGGAAACGCGGGGAAGTTTTCCTTCTCTGTAAAATTCATCGATCAACCCGATTTGTTTTTTATAAGTATGGCCCTGTCGAACAATATACAATGAACAATCTGCAAATTTACTCAGCGTCAGAGCGTCGCTTACCATGCCGACCGGTGCAGTATCGATCAAAATGACATCAAAGTTCTGCTTTAAATAATTGAACAGATCAGTCACTTTCTGTTCTAGTAATAATTCGGCTGGATTGGGAGGAACGGGACCACAAGAAAGGACAAAGAAATTATCAAGCCCCGGCACCTGGATCGGCAGATCTTCGATATCGGTTTTTCCCAAAATATAATTGGTAACACCCTGTTTTTTTGAAAGACCCAAACCTGAAAAAATTTTCGGCTTCCTGATATCAAATTCAATGACAATTGTTTTTTTCCCTGCCAGTGCCAGTACAGCTCCCATATTAGTTGTTACAAAAGATTTTCCTTCGCCACTAAATGAAGACGTAACAAGAATAATTGGCTTGTCGATCTTGTTTATGATATACTGGAGATTCGACCGGATGATCCTAAACTGCTCGGCGACCATCCCACGGCTTGTTTTGTTAACTACAAGGGTTGTGTTTGAATAAGAGTGCCCGATCTCACCCAAAACAGGAGCATTTGTAATTTTCTCAATGTCATATCTTGTTGTCACTTTATCGTTCGCTACCTCCAGCAGGAAAATAAATAGAGCAGGCAAACCGATACCCGCCAATATTGCCAGCAACTGAACGGTCCGGCGATTAGGTTTTACAGGAGTCCAAACAGGGATTGATTTTTCAACAATTTTTGAATTTGACAAAGTAGAAGCCTGTGAAATAGTTGTTGCTAATTTTTTTTCCATCAGGTATGAGTATATACCCATTTTACTATTCAATTCAGCGTCAAATTCATTTAATTTTCTGATTTGTGGTGGCAATGATTTTAATTGACCCTGGGCCAGCTCTTTTCGTTGTGTGTAACTAGTTATACTTAGAACCGTTGAAGCCTTGATGCTTTTCATAGCTTCCAAAATATCAGTTCGGAGTTTTTCAATGATCTCATTCTGCTCCTTTATGAGCGGGTTGGTTTCAGGTATATGTGATTCTAATAGACCTGCCCTGTACAATTGGGCTTTATTGTATTCCTCAATTTTTCCGCCTAAAGTTGGATCCGTAAGACCCAATGATGAAGGAACAGTTTTATAATTATTTTGTTTATCTCTAAGATAATTTTCTATTATCCCTGTCACATTTAAAAGGATCTCCTGGTCTTTAGCTGCTTTGTCAGCGTCACCAAAATTTGAAAAATAATTTTGGGTTTGACTTTCCAGGTCAATAAAATTGTTAGCTTCCTGGAACCTTGTTTTTTCCTTTTGGATGCTGTCTATTTCATGTTGCACACTTTTTAACGAAGTATCTACAAAAGCAAGGGTAAGAGCGGCTTCTTCACTTTTGTCTTCCTTGGTCATTTCACCATATTCTATCATTAATCGGTTAACAATATCGGCTGACTTGTCCGCATTTGTCGTTTCTATGCCGATCGACAGTATGTCTGTTCCAGGCTTGGGGGAAACCTGGATATCACCGGTAAATATTGAAGTGGCCCGGTTTGTAGGCCGCCACGATACTGTGTATTCCTTTCCCGGAGAACTATATAAATTTTTATTTAATCTGAAAACTCCATGCGTGTTTTTGAATAATTCACCGATCCGGAAGTTTTCCTTTTCCTCATCAATCTTGAAAACCGTATCGTTCACAAATTTTATATCGAGAGTAAATGATTTTGAAGAATCATACAACTCAAAAATCTGTAATAAAAAAGGTCCTTGTTTATAAATATCCGGTGACTTGATTTTTCCTACCGCCTTATAGTCAAGCTGGAGGTTTAAAGCATTCACTACCCGGTCCATCAGGGGCTTTGACCTCAGCACTTCTATTTCATTTTGTATGTTGTCAGTACCCGGATTAAAAGCCAGTTGATTAAATCTCGGATCTCCCATAGTTCCAGACTGTTCATCGTTTTTGATCTCAATGGTTCCGGACGCGCGATAAATAGGAGTCGCATAGCGTAAGTAGATCCAGGCGCCGAAAAGCGCAAAGGCCAGGCATAACAGGAAAATAGGCAAGAACCGGACATATTTAAAGAACAGGTCTTTGATGCTTAAATTTCCGAGTTCACTCCTGTCAGGAATGTTTTGCTCTTCCGTTACAGTTTTCGTTTGGACCTGCATAACTGATTATTACTTGAAAATATTGTAAAGAATAGCCAGACTTGTTACAAGACTGAGCGCGAAAGCTATTCGCCCTAATACCAACGCCTGGTCGGTTTGTTTCACTTTGCTTTTCTTGACATCGACAATGACTACGTCATTCTGTTGCAAATAATAATAGGGGGATTCGAAAATGTTTTTTGATGTTAGATCTACAGTACGTAGTTCCCGGTCTCCATTTACCTCTCTCAATATTCTAACTTTATCTTTTTTGCCCGTCACAGGAATATCCCCCGCCAGGCCAAGAGCCTCAAAAATTGTAACCTGTTCATAAGGTATATTGAAGGTCCCCTGGTGACCCACCTCCCCTAAAACAGTTATTCTGTAATTAAGAAACCTGATCACGGCAGTGGGGTTCTCCAGATCAGTGATCTTTGATACGATCGTATCCGCCAATTGTCTCTTTGTTAAGCCCTCAGCATGTATTATGCCCAAGCGGGGAAACCTGATATTTCCATCCATGTCAACCATATAACCAGTGCTGCTGCTGGTGCTGCTGCTTCCGCCCGTTCCACCCGAATTTCCTGAGGTTCCGGTCAGTGCAGGAGGATTGTATAGCGCGTCAGAGATCTCTGGTTTGGTGGAATTACTGTATATCCTTATCGAAAGCAGGTCATTTTTTTGAATGACTGGTTCAAAATTTCTCACCGCCTGCTTTGCAAGCGTGTCACTCATATCCTCCATATAATTATAAACGACCTTCTTTTGCGAATTGCATGAAATGAAAAAAAGAGCAATAAGCAGAGAGCAAAAAAGACATGATGATCTCATCAGCCGGTTTTAGGAGTTAGGGAACCTTTTTGCAAAAATAATATTCGAATCACTTCGATTGAACCGAAATTAACTTACTTCTTTCAATATGGGCGACCAAAATATAGCCGAGGCTATCAATGGCAACTTTTACAACTTTATGCCGGATCCCGAGTACTTTACCTTCACGATCCATAAACGATCCTGATGTCACACGTACACGGTCATTCAACTTCAGCTCCATGGGAAGCACATGAACATCCCTGTATTCATCAAGAAATCGTTTTATCGTTAAAATTTCTTTCTCCTTAATGATCGCAGGCTTTTTATTCCAGTAAACGAAATTCATCACGCCCGTGGTCATTCTAACGGTTGTTTTTTCTTCATCGTTTACTTTTACAAAAACGTAAGACTTAAACAGGGGTTCTTCTATGGTCTTTACCCGGTCGCTCCATTTCCGAGCCACTTTGTTCAAAGGACAATAACTCTCCACACCCTTCTCCTGCAAAAGAAGGTTCACCTTCTTTTCCCACCTGGGGCGCGTGTAAATTGCGAACCATTTCTTATTCATATGGTTGTTCATCTTTTGCATAGCTTCGCCACCTCAGTCACACCTGTCTTTTTTTTGACTGATACAAAGAAACCCCAAACAAAACGCCGGCATACCAACGTTTAAATGCAAATATAATTGTATGAATGGGACTGGCAAG
>Ga0068868_100002605_pt1 | contig 12505 bp, 11 predicted proteins | sample KBSMisM42_FD_64660 | JGI IMG/M metagenome (GOLD analysis project Ga0068868, IMG submission 64660) | Miscanthus rhizosphere microbial communities from Kellogg Biological Station, Michigan, USA - KBS Miscanthus M4-2 | ecosystem: Host-associated > Plants > Roots > Rhizosphere > Soil ...
CTACGAGCAGGCCCTGCACGGCAAGCTCGAGGTCCTGATGAGCGGCGCCGACTCGCCGATCGCAGCGCAGATCCCGAAGGAGTTCGCCGACCGCATCCTGCACGCGCGGCTTGCGCTGCCGGGCGGCGGGCTGCTCTATGGCGGCGACGCGCCGGCGCACATCCCTTACGAGAGCATCAAGGGCGTCTCGATCGCGGTCGACTATCCGACCGTCGCCGAGGCAGAGCAGGTCTTCACCGCGCTCTCGGCCGGCGGCCGGGTGACGATGGCGATGGCACCGACGTTCTGGGCGAAGCGGTTCGGCATGGTCACCGATCGCTACGGCACGCCCTGGATCGTCAACGGCGAGCCGATTCCGGTCTGACGTCGACGATCTGCTCGAGCGCCTCGAAGCAGAGCGGGTCGAGCGCGCTGCCGACCGTCGCGCGCATCATCGCGAGCGTCTGCGGAATCGGCACCGCGGCGCGGTACGGACGGTCGGCCGAGATCGCGTCGAAGACGTCGGCGGTCGTGATGATCCGCGTCTCGAGCGCGACCTGGTCGCCGGCGAGGCCGCGCGGGTAGCCGGTGCCGTCGAGCCGCTCGTGGTGCGCGCCGGCGACGCGCGAAAGCTCGGCGAAGGCGCCGATGCGGCCGAGGATCGCCTCGGTGTGGGCCGCGTGCCGGCGCATGCACGCCCACTCGTCGTCGTCGAGCGGCCCCGGCTTGTCGAGGATCGCGTTGCTGACGCCGAGCTTGCCGACGTCGTGCAGCAGCGCTCCCCGGCGCAGCCAGCGGCGGCGCTCGGCCGTGAGACCGAGCCGTGCGGCGAGCGCGTCGGCGATCTGCGCGACGCGTTCGCTGTGTCCGCTCGTGTACGGGCTCTTGCTGTCGACGACCTCGCCGAACGCGGCGGCGATGTCGTCGAGGTAATCGTCGTCGACGACGACCTTGCCGGCGCCCGGTTCCATCGCGAACACGGCCGCTTCGACGGCGGGCGAGGCGAGCGTTCGCCAGAACGCGTCGTCGCCGCCGACGCGCTCGATCGCGCGCACGAGCGCCGGGTCGAACCAGGTTCCGGAGCGCTCGCGCGCTTCGCGCAGCGCGGCGTCGCGGCCGCCGAGGGTGTGGAAGACGTCGACCACCTGCGCGAGCAGGGCGATCCGCGCGTTCAACGGGATCGCTTCGCCGACGAGTCCTTCTGGTCGGCCGCTGCCGTTCCAGTGCTCGTCGAGGCTCGCGATGCCGGCCGCGACGACGTCACCGAAGCGGAGCCTGCGCGCGATCTCGGCACCGCGCGTGCAGCGTGTCTGGATCAGCTCGTCGGTGATCCGCTTGCCGTTGCGCAGGATGTTGACGACCGCGCGCAGCCGCGCCGCCAGACCGGCGCGCAGCCCCGTGTGCGCGAAGACGAAGCCGAGCACCTCGGGCAGGCCGTCGCCGACGGTCTTGTAGCCGCGCTTGAACGCGAGATCGTCGGTGAGGTAGAGCTCGCAGATGCGCGCCGCGTTGCTGCTGCAGCCGAGGTCCTTCAGCAGCAGCGTGTAGTAGAGGTCGCGGAGCTCGCTGCCGCCGAGGCCGATCGTCGCGCCGACGTGGCTGCCGATCCAGCACGCGCGCACGCAGTGGCCCTTGGGCTGTCCTTCGGTGAGGTCGAGGGCATGGCTGAGCGAGCCGATCAGCTCGGAGAGCTGCATCCCGGCGGCGGCCGTGTCGGGCGGCGACGCCACCGGCGCGGCGAACGTTGCGAGGCGATCCATCGCGAATGACGGCCGCACGCCGGCGACCATGCGGTCGTCACATCGTCGTGTCGCGGACCGGGATGTCGAGGCCGGCCGGGACCGTCCCCGCCCAGCTGCGTTCCATCAGCTCCCACTCGGCGAAATCGCTGTCCGAGACCTCGGGCACCTTCGGAACTTCCCAGTCGCCTTCGGCCGCTTCGCGCGCCGCGCGCGCGTCGGCGGCGGCTTTCTGCTCGCGCAGCTCGGCGACGATCGTCGTCAGCAGCGGCGATGGCTCCGAGCAGTCGAGGATCTCGGCCTCGGTGAGGGCGCGGTCGATGACCTTGATCGGCAGCTTCTCGACCCGCTCCCAGCCGCCGTTGCGCAGCTCGTCGTGGAGGATGAAGAGATGTCGCACCGGCTGCGTCGTCGGATCGTGGATCAGCAGGCGCGCACCGAGCTCGGCGCATTGCTGCATGACGAGCGACATCGCCGCCGGCTCGGCGACTTCGCGCTTCTCGACGTTGGCCGGACGCTGCGGCTGGTGCTTGCGCCCGTGCTCGAGGCGGATCTGGCGGCCGAGGACCTCGCGAACCCAATCGAGCGAGCGGCGCTTGGGCGGCGCGTCGGCACGCGACTCGTTCGACTTCGGCGGTTTGGCGGACATGGCCTGCTCGTGCGGCTTTTCGACCTACGTCGTTTCGGCGCCCTTGGCCGCCCGCTTGAGCCCGCGCGTCCCCGGCGAGCGCACCCGGGGCCGCCGAGCGTGCGAATCTTGGCGTTCGGACCGAGCTGCGCGCTCAGCGCTCGGCGCGCGACGCGATCGACGGCTCGACGCGCAGCCTCGAAAGCAGCGCGCGCACGGCGGTCGCTGCCGCGACGAGGCCGAGCGACCAGAGCAGCACCGGCATCACGTCGTCGACCCCGAGGCTCGGCCAACGCACCCTGCTGAGCGCGTCCCAGCGATCGACCATCCAGTGCCAGCCGACGTGGCCGATGAGCAGCGCGAGGATGATCGAGCCGACGCGTCCTGGCAGGACATGGCGCAGGAGCAGAGCGACCAGCGGCAGCATCACCGCGAGCGCCAGCAGCTGGCCGATCTCGATGCCGATGTTGAACGCGAACAGCGCGGTCACGAGGTGCGAGCCGGCGAACTGGAGCTCCTCCTGCAGCCCTTGCGAGAAGGCGAAGCCGTGGACGAGGCCGAAGCCGATCGCCAGCAGCGCGCGCCGCGTCACGCTGACGCCGATGACGTTCTCGATCGCCATGTAGACGATCGACATCGCGATCGCCATTTCGACGAACGGCGGAAACCACGCGCCTTGCGGCGCCAGTCCGAACGCCGAGCCGATCAGGGTGAACGAATGCGCGACCGTGAAGCCGGTGATGATCGCGAGCAGCGGCCGCACGCCGCGCAGCGGCGCGACCAGGCAGAGCAGGAACAGCAGGTGGTCGAGCCCGGTCGCGATGTGCGCGATGCCGAGCGCGACGAAGCCGCTCGCCGCGCCCAGCAAGCTCGGGTTGAGCTCGACCCTCCCGGAGCCGCTCTTGACGAGCACGGCGCGGTCTTCGCCGTGCGGGCCGAGGAACCGGATCGCGAGCTTGGTGCCGATCTCCTTGCCGGCCGACGTCGCGAGCGCGAAGACTGCATCCTGCGACTCGATCGGGTAGACGATGTGGGCATCGACGTAGCCCTGGTCGACGACGATCCGCGTGTCGGGCTCGACCGGCGCGGCGACGTGCGCCGTGGCGCGGTCGTAGGTGTCGAACGAACGGTCCGACGGCAGCGCGAGACGGCCGCTTGCCGCGCTCGCGCGCAGCGGCCGGCCGTCCTCGGTGACGACGACCCCCTGCTGCAGCGCGTCGAGGGCGCGCTGCATGGCTTCGTTCGAATGCTCGACGTCGACCTCGATGCCGCGCACCGGAAAGCGGATCGCCTTGAACAGGTAGAGCGGCGCGCGGATGACGAGGTGCGCCTCCTTGCCCTCGACCTTGAAGAAGGCGCTGACCAGGGCCTCGAGCGTGAACTCGTGCGCCCACGCGACGCTCGCGGCGACGAGCGCCGCCGCGAGCAACAACGCGCGTTTCAGTTGCAACGGCCCTGGCCGCGGCAGGGGACGAACTTCTGGATCCGGCGGCCGTTGATCGTCTCACCGGTGTAGAGGTTGCCCTTCGAGTCCCTGGCGACCGTGTGCAGGAAGGTGAACTGGCCTGCCTGCCGACCGGGCTGCCCGAACTTGTCGAGGATGGTGCCGACCAAGCGGTCCATCTGCAGCATCTGCTCGTTGCCGCCGTCGGCCTCGTACATGATCGACTGCCCGGGGTCGTTCGAGAAGTCGAGGTCCCACGCCGAGCCGGCGGTGCCGAGCCCCGGGGTCCCCGTCGGTGACGGCGTCGCGCCGGTGCCGGGGATGACGGGGATGACCTTCACGAGCTGGCCGGTCTTCGTGAACACCTGGATGCGGTCGTTCTGGCGGTCGCAGACATAGACCATGAAGTCGGCGGCGATCACGACGCAGTGCGGGTGGCCGCCGTCGCCGGCGCCGAACTTGTCGGGAAAGTCGGTGACGACGTTGTTCACCGTGCCGGCGACGCCGCCCCACTGCCGCAGCCAGTTGCCCTGCGCGTCGAAGACGACGACGCGGTGGTTGCCGTAGCCGTCGGCGATGTAGATGCTGCCGCGCTGCCCGGTGATCGGATCGGGATTGGGGTCGACGTACACGTCGGCCGGCTGGTTGAGCAGCGTGTGGCTCTGGTTCGCCGACGCGTTGGCGCCCGAGTTGCCGCAGGCGTTGCCCGGCGGGTTGTCGCACACGCCGCGGGTGCCGATCTGCAGCAGCAGGTTGCCGGTCTTGGTGTACTTCTGGACGATGCCGTCGCCGTTGCCGGCGATCCAGATGTTGTCCTGGTAGTCGATGAAGCAGCCGTGGATGCCGTTCGGCAGCACGTCGCGATTGCCCCAGCCGGCGATCGTGTTGCCCGCCGGATCGAAGCCCATCACCGGCGGTGCCGCGACGCCTTTGACGTCCTCGGGTGCGATCAGGTTGCCGCGGGTGACGATGTAGACGTTGTCCTGCGAGTCGACGCAAGTGCCGGCGACCTCGCCGGGAATCCACGTCCGCGGCCGTCCGGTCACCGGGTCGGGCGTCGACGGGAACGGCTTCGGCCAGTTGCCGTCGACTTCGTAGCGAGTGACCCTGGGCTTGACCTTCTGCGCCTGGGTCTGGTCGGACCAGAGCGCAAGGCCCGCGGCAGCCGCCGTTGCCACGGCAGCGGCGACGAGAGAAGCAAGTCGTAGCGTTCGCATCGCGATGTCTCCTTCGTTCCTGTTCGTCTTCGTGTGCGACGGCTGCACACGACCGCTGGAGGAGAGCCCTACCCCCCGCAGCCGCCGAAGAAGTTCGAGCGCGACGCCCTCACTCCTCCAGTGCGCACCGTGCCGAGCCATCCTAGGAGCGCGCGGCGCGCGTGTAAACGCACCAACCGAGTAGGGCGCATCAGGAATGCGAGCACGCCGTCGGGCACGGCGTATGCCACGCGGCGACCTCGTCGCGCAACGTGGCTTCGTCACGATCTCGATAGCGCGGCGAGAAGTGGAACGGCACGACCTTCTTCGCGCGCACGCGCCGCGCGATCTCGCCCGCCTGCCGCGCCGTGAGATGGTTCTTGCGCAGCGCCTGGTCGCGGTCGCGGTCGAGGAAGACCGACTCGATGTGCAGCACGTCGACGCCGTCGAGCAGGAGCGCGAGCCGCTCGACGTTGTCGGGCGTGAAGCGGAGGTCGGTGACGTAGCCGATGCGGCGACCGGGGATCGTGTCGAGGACGAGCGCGCGCAACTCGCCGACGCTGCGCTGCTCGGCGTGCTCGCCGGTGCGGTCGCGCCAGGCGAGATCGATCGGCGTCTCGTCGGGGGCGCCCGCGAGCACCGCGTGCTTGAGCGTCCGCAACCACGCGCCGGTCGCGAGCCCCATCGCCGCGATGCGGTCGACCGCGACGCGCACCTGCGCCTTCTCGTCGATCGCGAACGCGAGCACGGGCATCTCGTGGTCGACGATGCACGCGCCGACGCGAAAGAGCGGCTCGTCGTGGAGGACCGCGACGACGGCGCCGTCGCCGCTCACCGTCGCGGCATCGCTGCGTGCGAAGCGGTGCACGCTGGCGAACGCCGCCTGCGTGCGCGCGCCGTCTTCGCCGAGCGCGTGCACCTCGATCGTCATCGGCACCTCGTAGCGGTGGACGACGTTCCACGTGTACGCGCGCAGCTTGTGCTCGACCTGGTCGACGAAGCCCGGGCCGCCCCAGAGCACGAGCCGCTTCATGCGGCCGAGGCCGAGCGCGAGCAGGTGATCGAAGCCGGCGAAGTGGTCCATGTGGGTGTGGCTGACGAACGCGTGCGAGACGCGCAGCAGCACGCGCGGCGCCACCCGCTCGATCTCGCCGAGGTCGAAGAGAAGCGCGCGCTTCTCGTCGCGGACATCGACGACGAGCCCGGGCTCGAAGGCGTCGGGGTCGATCAGGCGGATGTCGAGCGTCGTGCGCACGCTGTTTGCCTAAGAGTCCTCTTGGCTGCATTCGACGCGCGCTCCGAACGCAGCGAGAGAACTGCATTCGCCCCCCGGAGATGGGGGATGTCATCGATGAAGTGCGGCGATACCTTTCGGTTTCGGGGCGCGTCGATGAATGTTCTCACTTTCGATGTGGAAGACTGGTTCCACGTGCTCGACGATCCATCGGGCGAAGACGTCGCCAGCTGGAGCGCACGGGAGTCCCGGATCGATCGCAACGTGGATCGCGTGCTGTCGCTGCTCGTCGACGAGGGTGTGCGCGCGACCTTCTTCTGCCTCGGCTGGATTGCCGAGCAGCATCCCGCGGCGGTTCGACGGATCGATGCGGCTGGTTATGAAGTGGGCTCGCACTCCTTCGGTCATCGTGCGGTCACGCGGCTGAGTCGGATCGAATTTGCGCAAGACCTGAACCGCTCGATCGCGGCTTTGGAACAAGTCACCGGCAAGAAGGTGCGGGCATATCGCGCCCCGGGCTTTTCGATCACGGATTCAACCGCATGGGCGTTCGAAACCCTAATCGAGAACGGAATCGAGATCGATTGCTCGCTTTCGCCCTCCCACTACGGAAAGACCGGCGATGCGCTTGCTCACGGGCCGCTGTGGATCGAGTGCGCGGCAGGCAGGCTCAAGGAGCTTCCGGCGTCGGGAGTCCACTGGGGAAACATCGACCTGGCGTCGGCAAGCAGCGGCTACTTTCGGTTGCTGCCGTATGCGTTGACGAGCAGTCTGGTGAAGCGAAGCACGTATTCGATGTCGTACTTTCACCCGCGTGACTTCGATATGGACCAGCCGTCATTGAAGACCCTGTCGCCCTGGCGACGATTCAAGGGACGCGTCGGGCTGCGATCGGCGCTTGCGAAGCTTCATCGTTTGCTCGACGAATTCGCATTCGTCGACGTGGGCGAGGCAGTGGAACGGGTGGACTGGGGCGCGGCGAAGTGCATCCGCACAGGGGTCATCAGCGGGTCGTTCGAGCCCGAAGGAGTCATCCGGTGCGCGTATGGTCCGTCGGGTGGAGAGTAGCAGCCGTTACGGTCGTCTCGTTCGAAGGCTCGAACTCGGCGGCGTCCTCGTCGATCACGTTGCGCGCGAACAGGTCGTCGAAGAGATCTGCGAGTCGTGCGAGAGGATGCGCCCTCTTCATGTCGTCACCGTCAACATCCACTTCCTGACTTTGGCGCGGCGGCTGCCCGCGTTCCGGCGAGTGATCAACGGTGCGGGACTCACGGTGGTGGACGGACGAATCCTGCTGTGGGCGTCCCGTCTGATCGGCTGCCCGCTGCCAGAGCAGATCACCGGACACGACGTGATGAGCGATTGCATCAGGCTTGCGGCCGCCAGAAAGTTCCGAGTGCTGCTGCTCGGGGGCGCACCGGGGGTTGCAGATCAGGTTGCGCTCACTCTCAGAAGCCGACACCCCGCTCTTGAAGTCAAGGCTCTGCATGGCGGCCGATTCAGCGAAGAAGGCGGCACTGATGATGTCGCGTTGGCAGCCGAGGTCCGAAAGTTCAAGCCTCACATGTCGTTCGTGGCGCTCGGGGCACCGAAGCAGGAGATGTGGATCGCGAGGAATATCCGCGCGCTGGAGCTCGGAACAGCGGTCGGCGTCGGAGGCGTCTTCGACACCCTCGCCGGCCGTTTGCCGCGCGCGCCGCGATGGTTGCAGATCGCCGGGCTCGAATCGCTGTTCCAGCTGATCGTCGAGCCTCGCAGGTACTGGCGACGATACCTTCTGGAGGATCCGCCGACCCTCATCCAACTCGTTCGCGAGATCGTTGCGAGGCGACTGAAAGATTCGAACGGCTAGTGGTTCTCGCTCCAGCCTGCGCACCGCAGGCTAAGCTATCGATCGACGGCGGCAACGGCAGCACAGCGATGGTCAAGGTGAGAGTGGCGGCGTTCAGCGTCTCCCTCGACGGCTACGGCGCCGGCCGCGAGCAGAGCATCGCGGCACCGCTCGGCCGCGGCGGCGAAGCGCTGCACGCATGGGTGTTGCCGACGCGGACGTTTCGCAGGGTTCACGGCGAGGGCGGCGGCTCGGTCGGCGTCGACGACGACTTCGCGGCGGCGAGCTTCGCCGGCGTCGGCGCCTGGATCCTCGGCCGCAACATGTTCGGGCCGGTGCGCGGGCCGTGGCCCGACGATCGATGGAAAGGTTGGTGGGGCGACGAGCCGCCGTACCATGTCCCGGTCTTCGTCCTCACCCATCACGCGCGCGCGCCGCTCGCGATGGCGGGAGGAACGACGTTTTACTTCGTCACCGACGGCATCGAGGCGGCGCTCGAGCGCGCCCGCATCGCCGCCGGCGGCGGCGACGTGCGGATCGGCGGCGGCGTCCAGACGGTGCGCCAGTACCTGCTCGCCGGTCTTGTCGACGAGCTGCATCTCGCGTTGACGCCGGCGCTGCTCGGCGGCGGCGAAGCGCTCTTTGCCGGCATCGACCTCGCGGCGCTCGGCTTCGCCGTCGCTCGCCATGCGGCGACCGACAACGCGCTCCACGTCGTCCTCGCCAAGACCGCGCGCACGCCGTCGTGACCGGCAACGTCGTCGCGCGCGCCGGCGCGTTCGTGCTCGCGATCGTCGTCGCCGCGTGCGCGGCGCCGCCGCAGCGCGCCGACTGGAACGGGCGAATGCGCGGCGACGCCGTCGTGCTGCTCGGCGAAGTGCACGACAACCGCGAGCTGCTGCGACAGCGCCTCGACGTGCTCGAGCGCGCGTTCGTCGCCGGCTGGCGGCCGGCGATCGTGATGGAGCAGTTCGACCGCGAGCGTCAGGGCGACATCGAGCGCGCGCGCCGCGAGCGCCCCGACGACGCGCAGCACGTCATCGACGTCGCCGCGCCCGCGCGAGGCGGCTGGAACTGGGACGACTACCGGCCGTATGTCGCGCTCGCGCTCGCTTACCGCGTGCCGCTCGTCGCCGCCAACGTGTCCGCCGCCGACACCGCCCGCATCGTCCGCGGCGGCTACGCCGCCGTGTTCGACGCCACGACGATCGCCGCGCTCGGCCTCGATCGCACGATCGATTCCGCGTGGCAGGCGGCGCAGGAGCACGAGATCGACGTCGGCCACTGCCATGCGCTGCCGAGCGATGTCTGGCCCCGGATGGTGCGCGCGCAGTACGCGCGCGACGCGTTCATGGCGCACATCCTGCGCGATCACGCTGCACAGGGTGCGGTGCTGCTCGCCGGCAACGGCCACGCCCGGCGCGACTTCGGCGTGCCGCGCTGGCTCGCGCTCGACCCGGCACGCGTGCTGTCGGTCGGCTTTCTCGAGACCGACAGCACGATGCCGGCGGGCGCGTTCGACGCGGTCGTCCGCGCGCCGCCGGCGGCGCGCGACGACCCGTGCGCGCGTTTCGCTCCCTCGGCGCGCAGTCCTCAGCGCCCCGAGCGGCCCTGACAGTGCGGAATCGGCAGCGGCTTCCCGCTGCCGTTCGGTGCCGGCACGCCGGCCGCCAGCCCCGCTGCGAGCAGCCGCGTTTGCTGGTCGTCGGTGTCTTCGCAGAGCATGAGCCGATCCTTGACCAGATCGTCGATCGCGTTGCGCACCGCCGCGCGGTACATGCCGAACGACGGATAGCGCTCCCCGACCGAAGGCCGCGGATCGCCGCTCGCCGCGCGGTCGGCCGCGGTCTTCGCGAACGGGATGTACTGACCGGCCGACTCGCAGCCGTCGTTGGCCTGCGGACCGGAGCGCAGCGCCCAGCCCGTGTAGGTCGCGAGCGGCACCGTCACGTCGGGCAGCCGCACGCCGGCGATGTCGTTGCCGTCGCTGTCGGTCTTCGGCACGAAGCTCGGATAGATCGGCCCGTTCAGCGGGTTGTCCTCGTACGGCGGTGTGATCACCGGCGGATTGATCGTCGCGATCCCCGTCGCGTAGAAGTTCGGGCCGTAGTCGAACAGGTACCGTGTCGTCTTCAGACCGGTGTAGGTCACTCCCGGAATGTTCGGAAAGCCCACCGCCGACTGCGGCAGCGGATTGGCGAGCATCCCGTCGGCCAGACGCGGCACCCGGCTCGCCGGCGGCGCGACGCCGTTGGTCCAGTCGTCGAGCGCGAGGAAGAGCGCACGCTGGATCGGCGCCGAGTCGAGCGGATTCTGGAACTGCTGGCACGCGCCCTTGCTCGCCGCATTGCCGACGCCGTGCTGGTGGCTCGAGATGAAGTAGTTGCGCGCCCACGGCGACTCGGGCAGGTCGGCTTTCCCGTCTGGAGTCGTGTGCAGGAGCGACGCCGACTTGACCCAGTACTCGTTGGCCGAATAGATCTCGACCGCGAGCGGACAGGTGTTGTTCAGCTCGCACTTGCTGTAGCGGCTGTCGACCTTGCCGGTGATCGGGTCGGTCGTCAGCACGTTGGCGAACGGGAAGCGGTTCTCGATGAAGAGATGGTCCTGGCGGTTGCGCTCGGTGCGGCCGGGCTGCGAGAACCGGTAGTTGAGATTGATGCCGGAGCCGGCTGCGATCCACTGCATCATGCCGTCGAAGACCTTCTTGTTGTCTTCGGCCTGGTTGAAGCCGAGGTGGGTGAAGTCGTTGAGGAACCGCCCCGGCTGCGACACGACCTCGGTGTAGATGCGCTCGATGTCGCGGGCGAGCGGATTCTTGTTGCCGAAATCGTCCATGCGCGCCGAGCGCAGCCACGAGTTCCAGTCGCGGACGGCGGCAAAGCCGAGGCCGTTCACGGTCGGGTTCTTCGCGGTGTAGGAGAACTCGTAGATGTCGTTGTTGACGAAGTTGCCGCTGGCGAGCTTGATCGCCGTTCCGTTCGCGTCGGTGTAGTCCCAGCCGGCGTCGGGAATCTGCACCGGCACGTCGTCGAGGTGGACGCGATGGGTCAGCTTGGCGAGCGACTTGTTCGTCGTCGCTGCCGGATAGTTGAGCGTGTACGTGGCGTTGCCGGTGACGATGTACTCGAACGCCGGCCCGGTGATCGTGGTGCCGTCCTTGTTCTTCGCGATCGGCAGCGTGATCGTCGTGTTGAAGTTCGGCGGGCCGCTGTTCGCCGTTCCTGCGGCCTTGTCCCAGCCGCTCCACACCATCGTGTAGCCGCGCGGCATCAGGAACGCGTTGGCGAGCACCGTCGGGTCGACGATCGAGCCCGGGTCGTTGCCGCCGGGGACGCGACCGAACGTGCTCCACGTCTTGCCGCCGCGGTTCGGCGGCTCGTACATCACCTTGTGCGCGCCCCTGCGCAGGTCGATCGGCTTCAGGATGTAGAAGTCGAACGCGTACTCGACCATGCCGCGGCTGTTGCGCGGTGCGAGCTCGATGTCGACGATCAGCGCGTTCTTCGGGTCGAGCGGGTCGACCTCGCCGTATGCCTTGCCGGCGAGCTTCTCGTACTGGCCGACGCCCGGCCACGAGAAGCCGCCGAAGGTGGGCGATTCCGTCGTCGTGATGTCGATCTTGGTGATGCGGGCCTCCGCGGTCCCGACGCAGCCGAGCGCGCCGGCGACGGCGAGCGCGAGCGGCGCGAGGCGGAAGCGCCGGTTGGCGGCGGCATGGAACGAAGGCTGGTTGCGACCGGGGGCGAAAGTCATGGTGTCTCCTCTCTCTTTCTCTGCTGTTGTTCGGCCGTGAGCGTTCGGCCGCGTGGAAAAACGGTTGCGTCTAGCCATCGCGCCTCGTCAGCGCGGCGAGGTCCCATTCGCCGGTCGCCTCGTCGTGGCGCAGCACGTAGAGCTGCTCGTCGTCGGCGTCGATGCGAAACCAGCGCCGGCGCGGCGCGAACCAGCGGTCGACGATCGCGCGCACGCCGACTCGGCGCGAGCCGAACCAGACGACGTGCGGCTCGGCGTCGCCACCGAGACCGGGGCTGCACTCGACGCGAAGCGCCATGTCGTCGCGAGCGTCAGGTCGCCGGGTACGAGAGCTTCGGGTACCAATCGGTGCCGCGGCCGCCGGGCGTGAGGTCGAGCAAGTTCCAGAGCGGCGTCGGATCGGGAGCGCCGCGCGGGTCCTCGCCCGGATCGCTCGTCTCGCCTAGCTCCGAGCCCCAGAAGTGAAGCACCTTGCCGTCCTGCTTGGCCCAGACGTCGAGCGCCGGCCACTCGCTGCCGTCGGGCGCGAGGCCGCGCATGTCGCGCGCGTAGTCGTCGCCGACCGTGGCGTAGAACTTGAGATTGCGCCAGCCGCGCTCGCGCGCGAACGCGAGCTGGCGCTCGACCGGCGAGCGGCCGAGCACCGCGAAGGCGACGCGCTGCGTGAGGTCGGCGATCGGGATGTCCATCGCGCCGAG
>Ga0068868_100002610_pt1 | contig 12495 bp, 9 predicted proteins | sample KBSMisM42_FD_64660 | JGI IMG/M metagenome (GOLD analysis project Ga0068868, IMG submission 64660) | Miscanthus rhizosphere microbial communities from Kellogg Biological Station, Michigan, USA - KBS Miscanthus M4-2 | ecosystem: Host-associated > Plants > Roots > Rhizosphere > Soil ...
CGGCGAGCGAATCGGTGGCGCGCGTGGCGCTCGTGACGGGCGCCGCAGGCGTCGGGAAATCGCGCATTCGTCAGGAGATCGTGGCGCGTTGCGAAGGTCGCGCGTCGAACGTGTGGATCGGGCGCGGGGACGTGACGTCGGCGGGCGCTCCGTTCGCGATCCTTTCGCAGATGATCCGGCGGCAAGCGGGAATCACCGACGCGGACGCGCCGGATGTGGCGCGCGACAAGCTGAGGGCGCGTGTTTCGCGCAACGTGGAGGACGCGTCACGCGTCGCGGCGTTCTTGGGCGAAATCGCAGCGGTACGTTTCGAAGAAGACGACGTGCAGCTTCGCGCGGCGCGGAGCGATCCGCAGCTGATGGGCGATCAGATGCAGCGTGCGTTCGTCGATTTCGTGGACGCCGAGTGTCGCAAGGAGCCGCTCGTTCTCGTGTTGGAAGATTTGCAATGGGGAGACGCGCCCACGATCGCGGCGATCGACGCGGCGCTTCGCGTCCTCGAAGAGCGTCCGCTCGCGGTGATCGCGTTCGCGCGCCCGGAAGTGACGACGACGTTCGAAGGTCTTTGGGACAAGCGCGGCGTGCAGCCGCTTCCGCTCGCGCCGCTGCCGAAGCGTGCCGCAGCGAGGCTCGCGCGCTCGGTGCTCGGCGAAAAAGCAGCGGACGACGTCGTGGGCGCGCTCGTGGACAAAGCCGCGGGGAATGTCTTCTTCCTCGAAGAGCTTCTTCGCGCCGAAGCATCGGGACGTACCGGTGAAGTTCCGGCGACCGTGGTGGCGATGGTGCAGAGCAGGCTCGGCGCGCTCGACGCGGACGCGCGTCGCGTTTTGCGTGCGGCGAGCATCCTCGGAGGCGCGTTCGGAGGCGCGGGCGTGCGCGCTCTCCTCGGCGACGATCGCGTGGATGTGGATCGCTGGCTCACGGCCCTCACACAAGACGAGGTGCTCTCGGCGCGAGACTCCGGTCAGGGAGTCACGTACGCGTTTCGTCATGCGCTCGTGCGCGAGGGCGCGTACGCGATGCTCACCGACGAGGATCGCACGCTCGGCCATCGCCTCGCCGCGGAGTGGCTCGCGCGCGTCGATGGCTCGGCGCTCGTCATCGCGTGGCATTACGAGAACGCGGGAGAGACGACGAAGGCCGCGACCGCGTGGCTCGAGGCAGCGGAGCAGTCGCTCGAGAGCACCGATCTCGCGGGGGCGATCACGAACGCCGAACGAGGCGTGAAGCTCGGCGCGTCCGAAGGGCTCCTCGGCGCGCTTCGCGTCGTGCAGGCGCAGGCGCATCACTGGCGCGGTGAGACCGAGTCGATGCAAGCGCGCGCGGCAGAAGCGGTCACGCTGCTTTCGCCGCAAGATCCGCGATGGGCGGACGCGATGACGCTCCTCGCGGTGGGAAAGCAGCGACTCGGGAGCACGTCCGATCTGGCATCGGTCGCGGAGAAGCTTCAGGCGATGCTCGAGCGCGAAGGTGGAACCAAAGAGAAGGCTGCGCTCGCTCGCGCCGGCGGTCGTGTGGCGTCGCTGCTCTTCTTCGCAGGCAAGCAAGATCGCGCGGCGGCGATGCTCGACGCTGCCGAACAAGCGGCGCGTGATGGTGGGAGCGATGTCATCGCGCGGATCCATCAGGCGCGCGCGCCGCACGCACGGCAAGCGGGGCGTCCGGAAGAAGCGCTCGCGCACGCCGAGGCGGCGGAGGCTGCGTTTCGCGCCGCGGGTGATTTGCGGAACGCGTGTTTGATGAGCGGCATTCGCGGCTTCGCGCTCTCGGAGCTCGGCGCTTACGAAGAAGCAGAAGGGATTCTGCGCGCCACGCTCGTGACGGCGGAGCGCCTCGGCCTGCCTACCGTGGCGGCGACGGCGCGCTCGAACCTCGGGATGGTGTGCTTGCGCCTCGGTCGCGCGAACGAAGCGGAGACGGAGACGCGCGCGGCGATTCGCGCGTTCGAAGCGAGCGATCGCCGTCACGAAGGCGGCTCGCGGGCGTACCTCGCGCTCGTCCTTCGCGAAGCGGGTGCGCTCGATCATGCGGAAAAAGAGGCTCGCCGTGCGATCGCGCTCCTGGATGCGGCGCTCGCGCTCAAGCCGCTCGCGGGGGCGATCCTCGCGTCGATCCTCCTCGCGGCGGGACGCGCGAACGAGGCGCTCGACGTGGCGCGAGATGCGATGAAATGGCCCGAGTCCGGTGGTCGCATCGAAGAAGGAGAGTCACTCCTTCGCCTCACGCTGGTGCGCGCGCTCTTCGCGAACGGTCACGCCGAAGAGGCGCGCACGGCGCTCGCGGCTGCACGCGCGCGGATCATGGAACGCTCCGCGACGATCAACCGACCTGCACTTCGTCAGAAGTTCCTCGCGAGCGTCCCCGAGCACGCCACGACGCTCGAGCTCGCCGCAGCTAGCCTTTCCTGAGGCCGTGCTTCTTGAGGAGATCGCGCAGGTGATGCCGATCGACGCCGGACAAGATGCTCGCCTGCGAGAGGTTGTCGCCGACGCGCGCGACGAGCTCCTCGAGGTAACGGTGCTCGAACTCGTCGACGACCGTGCGCTTCGCGTCCTTGAAGGTCTCGACCTCGCCCTTTTCGGCGTGCGTCGCGAGGACGTGCTCGAACGCGAGATCCGCGGTCGTGATGGACGTGCCTGCGGCGATCATCGCAGCGCGCTCCACGACCGCGCGTAGCTCTCGCACGTTGCCTCGGTACTCGCGCCGCGTGAGCTCCTCCATCGCCTCGGGTGCGATCCGTCGCGCGGCTTTCGTCTCCGCGGGGATGTTCGCGACGAAGCTCATCGCGAGCGCAGGAATGTCCTCGCGCCGATCGTCGAGCGGCGGCAAGACCGCGCGCGCCTGCGCGACGCGTAGATAGAGCTCTTCGCGAAAACGGCCTTGGTTCACCTCGCGACGAAGCTCTCGGCGTGAAGCAGCGACGACGCGGGGCTTCGGGCCTTCCGCTTCGAGCGCGCGAAGGAGGCGCGCTTGCATCGCCGCGTCGAGCTCGCCGACGTCATCGAGGAAGAGCGTGCCTCCCGTCGCGGCGTGGAGGATGCCGCCTTCTTTCGTGTCGAACACGTCCGCGGCAGGCGGCACCGCGACACAGTCGAGGACGACGAACGGTCCGCTCGCGAAGCGGCTCTCGTCGTGCACCGCGCGCGCGGCCGCTTCTTTTCCCGAGCCTGCGGGGCCTTCGACGAGGAGCGCGACGTCCATCTTCGCGACGCGCGCGAGCCAGGCGAACACGGCCTGCATCGCCGAGCTCGCGCCGATGAGCGGACCGAACGTCGACTGCATCGCGGAGGCATCCGTGTCCGTCTCTTGCTCGACGCGGATCGTCGTGCCGCCGAGGACGAGCAACGCCGACGCCGGGACGATCGCGCGCTCGACGCGAGCGCCTTCGTACGACGTGCCGTTGTGGCTCTCGAGATCGCGCACGGCGATTCCGGATCCATCGGCGCGAAGCTCGACGTGAAAGCTCGACACGGAAGGATCCGTGAGGCGCAGATCGACCTGGGGAGCGCGACCGACGACGGCGAGCTTGCCCACGAACGTCGCGCCGCTGTCCGGACCTGCGACGACCGTGAGCTTCAAGCGATGCGGCACGATCTTTCCGGGCCGCGCGATCGTGAGCGTCTCGTCCATCGAGCGATCATCATACGCCGCGCGTCGGATCACCCAGGGTGGGGATCGAACCCCACCTCCGTTGGCCCGCAGGCCTGCTCGCACGCGATCCGCATTGGATCGCGAAATCCCGCGGGATTCGCGGCAGATCGCGTGGCACGTACGCTGCAAAACGGTCCCCCATGGACCGAAGAATCCTCTTCATCACTTCGAGCTTCCTTCTCGCATGCGGCCCCGCGCTGCCGCCCGACCGTTTCGAGGCCGGCGCACCGCCGCCCGACGGGGGCGAGACCGACGCGCCGAGCTTCATCTTCTCCGACGCCATGCCCGACGTGCAGCCGGCCGAAGCCGGATCGTGCGAGGCGCCCGACATGCTCGTCATCCTCGATCGCAGCGAGAGCATGGCCGCGCCCGTCGGGACGCAGGGCACGCGCATCTCGCTCGCCATGTCGGCGATCCAGAAGATCACTGCCGCTCCGACCGACACGGCGATCCGATTCGGCTTCCAGACGCTCCCCGCGATCGGCGGCGCCGAGTGCTCGACGCAGCTCGTCGTTCCGATCGGCGACGCGAAAGGCTCTGCGATCGCGACCGCCGTCGGGACGATGAACCCGCAGCTGAACTATGGGACGCCGATCGGCGCCGCGCTCACTTCGGCGCTCTCGACGTTCGCGAAGAACAAAGACCCGGAGCGCAAGCAGTACGTCCTCCTCGTGACGGACGGCGGCGAGTGCTGCTCGTGCAACACGAACGACTACGACATCGGCATCGCGCAGCAGCTCGCGGCGGCCGGCGTGGAGACGTTCGTCGTCGGATTCGGCGGAGACGACGACCCCGTGCTCTTGAACGACCTCGCGTGCGCGGGGCACACCGCGTCGAATTTCGCGACGAGCTGCGCGTGCACGAACGGCGCGTGCAAGGCGAGCGCGTCGATCAACGCCTCCACGACCCCGCTCTACTTCAAGGCGAGCGACGGAACCGGCTTGAAACAAGCCCTCGCGTCGATCGCGAACCAAACGTGCTGCGGCTGCAACGTGCCGGTGAACTGACATGCGCTTCCTCGCCCTCTCCGCGCTCGTCGCCTGCTCCGCGCCCACGTCCACGACGATCGGCGTGGCGGACGAGCTCGCGCCGGTCGCGGGGAGATCGGCGAGCTCGCCGTTCGTCACGTTTCACGAGATCGTCCAGGGCGGCGTCCTCGTCGACGACGTGACGTATCGCTCGGGTGCGCTCGTGGTGCACGGCATCGTGTGCCGCCCGACGAACGAAGCCAGCGCCCCGCTCGTCATGTTGAACCATGGCGGCTTCATGGGCATCGACCCGCTGACGCGCGAGCAGTGCACCGGCTTCGCGAAGCTCGGGATGGTCGCGGGTGTGTCGTCGTATCGCGGCGAGGACGGCAGCGACGGCGTCGTCGAAGTCTGCCTCGGCGAAGTCGACGACGTCGCAGCGCTCGAGGCGATTCTCCGCGCGCAGGCGTGGGTGAATCCGAACCGCGTCGCCACGGTCGGATTCAGCCACGGCGCGTGCGTCACGGACATGCTCGCCGTGCGCGAGCCGTCGCTCCGCGCCGCGGTGGACTTCTTCGGCCCAGCGAACGTCGCGACCGCGTTTTCGTTCTGGCAGACGCAGCTCTCGAACGGCGAGGCGTTCTGCGCGTCGACGTCGCAGCAGGTCTCGACGTGCTCGTCGATGCACCAATACCTCGTCTCGACGGTGACGAAATCGCTCGGCGGAACGCCCGCGCAGGCGCAAGCGGCGTACGACGCGCGCTCGCCTGGCTCATCGTTCTCGAAGCTCGCCGTTCCGATCATGGTTTTTCAGGGCACCGACGATTACGCGATCGACCTTTCGCAAGCGTGTGACAAGCGGACCGCGCTCGGCGCGCGCGCGTTCTTCATGGACGCGTCGCTCTCGCCAGCGAGCTCCAGCGCTTGCGGTGGCGGCTTCGAGACCGGCCCACTCCCCGCCACGTTCACCGATGGAGCCTACCTCTTCGTCTACGAGGGCCAAGGCCACGGCTTCACCGGCGACGCTTACGACAGCGCTGGCAAGCTCGCGTTCGAATTCCTGCTCTCACGCCTTCAATAGGAGACCCGTATGAAACTCGTGACCTTCTTGTTCGCAGCCGTCGCTTTCGTCGCTTGCTCGGCGGGCGACACCGACTCGAGCTCCGAAGCGCTCTCGAAGGGCGCGGGCGACGGACCGCCGGTGTGGAAGGTCGATCCGTGCAGCGATCCGAGCGTGAAGGCGACCGTTCACGACAACAACGGCGACCATCACTTCGTCGGCACCGACGGAGACGACGTCATCTTCGGAACCGACGGCAACGACTTCATCGACGGCAAGGGTGGCAACGACATCATCTGCGCGCGCGGTGGCGAGGACGAAATCCACGGCGGCCCCGGCCACGACTACATCGACGGTGGCGCCGGAAACGACAAGATCTGGGCAGACGGCGGAAACGATCTCGTCCACGGGCGCGCCGGCAGCGACGAGATCCACGGCGGGGACGGCGACGACATCCTGCTCGGCGACATCCTCGACGACGAGATGTGGGGCGACGAGGGCGACGATCTCTTGATCGGTGGACACGGCACCGACGTGATGCACGGCGGCCCGGGCAACGACTACTTCCGCGGCGATACGGGCAACGACACGTTCGACGGCGGGCCTGGCAACGACGTCGTCTCGTTCATGACGGCGATGCCGCCGCTCTCGGGCGATCCGACGCACACGCAGCTCGCGCAAGGCACGACGGGCGTCGTCGTCGACATGAGCGACGGGTGCGTGAATCCGAACAGCGGCGACACGACCCATCACGACGGCTGCGCGTATGGCGACGGACAGTACGAGCCGCTCGACGGCATCGAGGTCGTCCTCGGCTCACCCTACGTCGACAAGTTTCAGGGCGGTCCGAACGTGAAGTTCATCCCTTCGGATCACGGCACGCCCGATCCGAACAAGGTCTTCGTCTACGTCGACGCGCACGAGCGCGATCTCGGCGTCGTCGTGATGGGCACGAAAGGCAACGACACGTTCACGATTCACCCGACGCCGAGCCACGACATCGAGATCGACTCGAGCAACGGCACGAAGCTCGCGACGAACGGCTCGTGCGACCACGTGAGCGACACGGTCGTACGGTGCAACATCGCGCACACGCTCCGCTACGTCGCGGCGTACGGCGACGACGGCGACGACGACATCACGTTCCAGGGCCATTTTCCGCGGGATTTCACCGCGCACGCAAGCGGCGGTCGCGGGAGCGACAAGATCCACGGCGATGACGAGCAGGACGTCTTCTTCAGCGGCATCGACGGCGAAGACTGGCTCTGGGGAAACGGCGGTGACGATGCATTGCTCTCCGAGAGCCGCCCTTCGTTCAACCACGACAAGCTCACCCAAAACATCCCTTACACGGACGGCGCCGATCACCTCTTCGGCGGTGAGGGCAACGATCAGCTCGTCGCGGACTTTCCGTGCGGCGGTCACGAATTCTCGGGAGGACCCGGCATCGACATCGCCGGCTTCGCCCGCAGCGGCGACCTCCCGATTCACGCGCAGCTCGCGCAAGAAGGCGACAACCCTTCCGTGAAGATGCCGTTCTACGGCAAGTCGTACAACCCGAACGGCGTCGCCGGTTACAGCGGCGCGTATTGCACCGTCGCGCAGGGCACCACGCTCCATCCCGATTTGGAAATTCTCGAAGCGTCCTCCGCGAACGACGTCCTCTACGGCAACGACAAGGACAACATCATCTGGGGACGCGAAGGCGACGACGAGATCCATGGCCTCGGCGGCGACGATCACCTCCTCGGCCTGCTCGGCAACGATCACATCTACGGCGAAGGCGGCAGAGACGTGATGGAAGGCGGGCAGGGGTTCGATCACCTCTACGGCGCGGACGGCGGGGATCGCGACGTGATGATCTGCGGGCCGTCGGGCGGCAAGGTCGAGACGATGGACAGCCACGACGAAGTCACCGGGTGCAAATACAAATGAAGAAGCTCATCCCATTCTTCTTCGTGCTCGCGTGCGGCTCGTCTTCGCCCACGTCGAACAATCCAAACGGCGGTGACGGCGGGCCGTCCTTCTCGTTCGACGACTCGGGCACGAACACGATCCCGCAAGGCTGCGTCAATCTCGAGTGCCAGCAGCACAATCGCAACACGAGCATCTCGGGGACCGTGCTCGATCCGAAGGGAACGCTGCCGCTCTATGATGTGTTCGTCTACGTCCCGAACGGTCCGCTCGATCCGATCACGACCGGTCCGGTGTGCACGCCGTGTCAGGCGCCTGCTTCAGGGAAGCCGCTCTCCGTGGCGACGACCAACGAGCACGGCCACTTCGAGCTCACGAACGTTCCGGATGGCGATGACATCCCGCTCGTCGTGCAAATCGGGAAATGGCGGCGCCACATCACGATCCCGCACGTTTCCATCGCGAAGAACAACGCGATGGACGTGCGCCTGCCCAAGAAGCAGCACGAAGGCTCGCCGGACGACAACATTCCGCTCATCGCCGTCACCACCGGCGCGTGCGATTACGGCGAATGCTTCTTGATGAACACGATCGGCATCGACGCATCGGAATTCGCCGAGGGCGGTCGCGTGCACGTCTTCGACGGCCAAGGTGGCGAGACGGCGCGCCCGAAATCGTATGGGACATCGAACGATCTCTTCGGCGATCCGAAGACGCTCTCTCAATACGACTTGGTCTTCGTCTCGTGCGAGTGCTCGACGTTCGATCGCGGCACCGGCTACGGCAACGTCGAGAGCTACTTGAACTCGGGCGGCCGCTTCTTCGGCACGCACTACGCGTACAACTTCTTCGCGAACGCGCAGCAATGCACGACCACGTCCACCGACGCGACGTGCAAAGGCCCTGCATCGTTCAACGGCGTCGCCGGATGGCGAGGCGACGACGGCTCGAATTTCTACGCACCGCCCTACAAAATCGACACGAGCTTTCCGAAGGGCCAAGCCTTCTCGAGCTGGCTCGTGAACGTGCAAGGCGGCACGCCAGGCGAGATCGACCTACGCGACACGCGCGGCGACGTCGACATGGTCGCGACGGGAAAAGCCACGCGCTGGATCTACACGACGAACCCCGGCAACGGTTCCGACGGCAACTACTCGACGGTGTATCTAACGTTCAACACGCCCGTCGCGCAGCCACCCGAGAACCAATGTGGCCGCGCCGTCTTCTCGGACGTCCACGTCGCCGGCACGTCGAGTGGCTTCTGCGCCGATCAAAACCCCGACTACGCATCGAACCTGAACGCGCTCGAGTTCCTCTTCTTCGATCTCTCGTCATGCGTCCAAAACGACGCGAAGCCCCCCATCCAACCGAACTGACTCCCTGGCCCCTGCCCACGATCGACGCGCCGATGTTCACGGCGGACGACGAGCTCATGGAGTTTCAGGATTGACGGTTAGCCGGCGCCGCCGGTGCGAGGGACGAGGAAGAAGGCGACGCCCGCGAAGCCGACGATCGTGGCGCCGAGGATGGCGAGGCCGACCTCGCCGCCCTTGGAGATCTTCGTGTGGTGCTTCTCGGCGTGCGCCTGCGCAGGAGCGGGTGCGGCTTGGAACGTCGGGTTGCGGGCCTGGGGCGCGCAGGCACTGATCGCGATCGCGAGGATGGCGGCGTGGCGAAGCATTCTTGCCACGGTTGCAATCGCGAGACCAAAGGTACGATGGGCGCGTGCGTGACTGGCTCTACGGCCTGATCTTGCTCGTGGTCACGACCGCGGTTGCGCTCGTCGGGCTTCGGCTCACGAAGAGCGTTCGCTCGGACGAGGACGCCGCGCGCGTGCTCTCGAAGAGCGAGAAGGCCGCGGAAGCCGAGGCGATCGACGCGAAAATCCTCGCGCGCGAGCCGACCGTGCCGCACGTGCTCGAGCTCGCCGACGCGCACCATCGCGCGAAGGCCGCGGTGATGGTCTACGAGCTCCATCTCGACAAGGATCAGGGAAAGCGACGGCCCAAGGCGCCAATGTCCGACGAGGCGCTCGAGGCGATCGTGGCGTCGCTGCCGCCCGATGTGTCGCTCATCGGCAGGTTCGCGATCGGAGACGAGGGCGCGCGTGCGGCGCTCGAGGTCGGTGCGGCGCGCGAGCCGCCGATCCCGTGGGCGAATCACGCGCTGGCCGGCGATGCGCGCGCGTCCGGTGATCCGATGCGCGCCGCGACGCTCTATTTCCGCGAGGCAGCGAGCTTCCCGGGAAAGCACGATCTCGAGGCCGGCTTCGCGTGTCTGGCGACCGCCGGCGCGTGGGACGAGATTCGCGCTCGCCTCGGGATGCTCGACCCCGAGGTGGCGCCGCTCGTCCGCTACGAGCTCGCGCTGCACGACCGCGATTGGCGCGGCGCCGTCCGCGAGCTTCCGTCGATGTACGCATCGCGGTTCTCGCCTCGATTCGTGTGGCTCTCCGTCGTCGCGGCGATCGCGTGGGGATTCTTCTGCGCGCGGCTCGGGAAGGTCGGCGAGCGTCCTCGCTTTCGCGTGCCGCTCTACGTGCTCGCGTTCGCGCTCGGCGTCGCGAGCGTCGCGCCGACGTTCGTGCTCATCGCGATCGAAGAGGCGAAGCTCCACCTCGTCGAGACGGGCGAGAAGGGTCGCGACGCGCTCTTCTTCGTCTTCGGCGTCGGCCTGCGCGAAGAGCTCTCGAAGGTTCTGCTCTTCCTTCCGCTCGTGCCGATCCTCCGGCGTTGGGGCACCAAGCTCGACGTCCTCGCGTGCGGCGCGATGGTGGGACTCGGTTTTGCCGCGGAAGAGAACCTCTCGTATCTCGCCGACGAGAACCTCCACACGGGCCTCGGGCGATTCCTCACGGCGAACTTCCTCCACATGGCGATGACGGGGATCCTCGCGAGCGCGACGTTCGACCTGATCGACGATCCGGAAGAGCACGCGCAAGACTTCATGCGCGCGTCGCTCCTCGTCGTCGGCCTCCACGGCGCGTACGACTTCATGATCGCCCACGACGAGCTCGGCGGCGGCTACGTCGCGATGGGCGTCTTCGTCGTGCTCGCGAAGAAGTTCCTCGACACCGTCGAAGCCGCACGCAAGAAGGCCGATCGCGTCATCACGCCGATGCGCGCGTTCATCGGCGCCTTGGCGGTCGTCACGGGCGCGAGCCTCGCGCATGCGATTGCGACGGTCGGACCGTGGTTCGGCACGACCGCGATGGCCGAGGGCGTCCTCGGCGAAGCCATCATCGTGATGGTCTTCGCGCGTGTCCTTCAGTCGATGTGAATCACTTCACGCCGCCCTTGGGGCGCGTCTCGGGCGTGAGGTCGTTGTTGCGCCAGTAGTACTCGTTCTTCTTCACGGTGGAGTCCGCGAAGCCGACCATGAAGGCCTCGGCTTCCATCGACGCCATGCCCGGCGGGATGTTCGATTTGCCCATGCACGAGAAGTTGTACGCAGCCTTCTCGTCCTTCGCGAGGCCGCCCGCGAAGATGTTGCCCGAGCACGTGTGGAAGACGTGCGTCTTGTCCGAGCCCTCGGGGGCTTCCTTCACGTCGATGATCTTGCCGGCCTTGTCGTAGAAATAAATCGCGACGCGCCCGTAGAGCATCGTCTTCGGCGCTTTGCTGTGGACGTTGAACATCGGGCCGCCGGTCTTTTCGTCGTATTTGCCCTTGAAGGAGAGCTCCACCATGCGGGCGCCGTCCTTGCCCTCGCACGGCTTTCCGAACGTGCCGGGCCCCGTCGAGCCGGTCGGGCAGTCGGTGCGCGAAACCTGGGGCTCGGGCGCGCTCGCGGAGGCGCTCGGGGTGACGCTCGCGACGGCGGGCGGGGTCGAGGCCGCCGCTGCGCTCGCCGAGGCGACGGTGTTCGTCTTCGGATCGTCCTTGCACGCGACACACATCATGATCGAAAAGAGCAGGGCTCGGTTCATGGCACGGCAATATACATGGCTGGCCTTCATCGTGTCGCTCGCAGCAGCCTGCGGCGCACCGGTGAAGCCGTACGTCTTCACGACGACGCTGCACGCGGATCACGCGCTCGCGGGAAAAGCCTGGGACGAAAAAACGCACACGCCCGCCACGCTCGAAGCCGCGGAGAAGGCGGCGCTCGACGTGCCGTACGTGCTTCTGGGCGAAAAGCACGACAACGCCGATCACCATCGTTTGCAGGCGCGCGCGCTGAAGGCCATCGTCGATCATGGCAGGAAGCCATCGGTCGCGTTCGAGATGATCGATCTGGATTTGCAGCGCGCGGCCGACACGTTCATTCAGAGCGGGAGCACGGACGTCGACGAGCTCGGGCGCGTCCTCGAGTGGGACAAGCGCGGCTGGCCCGCGTGGAGCCTGTATCGGCCGATCTTCGAGATCGTCGTCGCGGCGCACCTCAAGATCGTCGCGACGGGCCTTTCGCACGATCAAGCGCGAAGGGTGGTCCGTGAAGGACCAGGGTCGCTGCCCGAGGAAATCGCCGAGCGCGTGAAGCTCCTGCCGCTCGAGCCCTCCGTCGCGAAATCGCTCGACGACGAGATCAAGGCCTCGCACTGCGGAATGCTGCCCGACGCGATGGTGCCGCCGATGAGCATCGCGCAACGAGTGAAGGACGCGCTCATGGCTTCGATGATGCAAACGAACGCCACGCCCGACGGCGCCGTGCTCATCGCGGGCAACGGCCACGTGCGAAGCGATCGCGGCGTGCCCACTTATCTACGCAAGGCTTCGATCACGATCTCGTACATCGAGGTCGACCGCTCGAACGATCAGCGCTCGTACGAGGCCGACGAGCCCGCGCGATTCCTCGTCTTCACGCCGCGTGTCGACGACAACGACCCGTGCGCGAAGTTTCGGCACGCGCCGTAAAAGAGTCACTCGTTGCCGGTGGAGACGAGCTCGACCTCGAAGATCAAGG
>Ga0068868_100002616_pt1 | contig 12489 bp, 8 predicted proteins | sample KBSMisM42_FD_64660 | JGI IMG/M metagenome (GOLD analysis project Ga0068868, IMG submission 64660) | Miscanthus rhizosphere microbial communities from Kellogg Biological Station, Michigan, USA - KBS Miscanthus M4-2 | ecosystem: Host-associated > Plants > Roots > Rhizosphere > Soil ...
CGGCGCTGATCGTCTTCACCTCGGGCACGACCGGGGAGCCGCAGGGAGTCGTCCACGCCTATCGCTACCTGTTCGGGCAGCGGGCCCAGGCCGAGCACTGGTTCGGCTCGCGCGAGGGGGAGCTGGCCTGGTGCACGACCGCGACCGGCTGGGCGAAGTCGGCCCGCAACGTCTTCCTCGCCCCATGGCTGTGCGGCGCGGCGGCGGTCATCCACGACGGTCGCTTCGACCCGGCCGAGCGGCTGGACCTGGTCGAGGCGCTCTCGGTCAACGTGCTCTGCCAGGCCCCGACCGAGTACCGGATGCTCGCCAAGCGCACCGCGCTCCGTCCTCTCCCAGCCCTGCGCCGCATGGTCTCCGCCGGGGAGGCGCTGGAGGCGGGTACGATCGACGCCTTTCGCGAGGCGACGGGACTGGAGCCCGCCGACGGCTACGGCCAGACCGAGACCGGCCACGTCAGCGGCAACCTCGCCGGAGAGCCAATCCGCCAGGGGTCGATGGGCAAGCCGCTGCCGGGGCTCGAGGTTCGGATCGTCGGCGCCGGCGACGATTCGAACACGGGCGAACTGCAGCTGCGCACCGCCTCATCCCCCACCTTCTTCTCGCGCTACCTCGACGGCGAGTGCTTCGCGGACGAGTGGTGGCCGACCGGCGACCTCGTCCGCGAAGGGGAGGACGGCTACCTCTTCTTCGAGGGGCGCGAAGACGACGTCATCCTCTCCTCCGGCTACCGGATCGGGCCTTTCGAGGTCGAGTCGGCGCTGCTCGCTCACCCGGCGGTCGCCGAGGCGGCCGCGGTCGCCGCGCCCGACCCCGAGCGCGGCGCCGTCGTCCGAGCGATCGTCGTCCCCCGCGATCGCGAGCCGAGCGCGGAGCTCGCCCGCGAGCTACAGGAGTACTGCAAGCGCGAGACCGCCCCTTACAAGTTCCCCCGCATCGTCGAGTTCGCCGACGAGCTGCCGAAGACGACGAGCGGCAAGATCCGCCGCGCCGAGCTGCGCGGCAGCTAGAGCGCCTCGGCGACGTCGACCGGCATGCCGAGGTGGAAGCCCTGGGCCATGTCGACGCCGTACTCGCGCAGCATGCCCGCCGTCGCGTCGTCCTGCACGAACTCGGCGATCGTCTCCTTGCCCAGCCCGCGGGCGATCTGGACGATCGCCTGCACGGTGAGCTGGTCGGCGTCGCTGTTTGGCATGTCGCGGACGAAGGAGCCGTCGATCTTGATCAGGTCGAAGGGGATCTGCTTTAGATAGTGGAAGGGTCCGAAGCCGGCGCCGTAGTCGTCGATCGCGACCTGGCAGCCGAACTCGGCGAGGCGGTCGGCGAAGCCGCCCGCCGCCTCGTAGTCGTAGACGCGAGCCGTCTCGGTGATCTCGAAGGTGCAGCGCCTCGGGTCCGCGGCCCCTTCGTCGAGGCGACGCTCGATGAACTCGATCACCGAGACGTCGGAGAGCGAGGCACCGGAGATGTTGACGTGCAGCGAGACCGGCCGGCCCTCTTTCTCGCGGCCGGCGATCAGCTCCAGCGCCCGCGCCACGACCCAGCGGTCGAGCTCCTGGATCATCCCGGAGCGCTCGGCGGCCTCGATGAAGGAGGCGGCCGGCAGCAGATCGCCGTTCTCACCGGTCATCCGCAGCAGCAGCTCGTAGCGCTCGATCCCACCCGAGGCGAGGCTGCGGATCGGCTGGGTGTGGAGGCTGAGCCGGTCCTGCGTCAGGGCGTCGCGAATGCGTGCCGCGGTCGTCTGCCGGCGCCGGTCCTCCCGCCGTGGCTCGTCGGGGTCCTGGAAGAGGACGATGCGGTCGCGCCCCTCCTCCTTGGCCCGGTACATCGCCTGGTCGGCGGCGACCAGGACCGCCTCGGCGCCGGCGTCGGGCTCGGTGCCGAACATGGCGATCCCGACGCTGATCGTCGCCACGCCGGCGTCGGGAGCCGGCCCGGTGCCCTCGGCGACCTGGGCGCGCAGGTCCTCGCCGAGCTGCAAGGCGCCCGGCACATCGGTCTGCGGCATCAGCACGGCGAACTCGTCGCCGGAGAGGCGGGCGACGATGTCGGTCGCGCGGACCCGTTCGCGCAGGATCGAGGCGATCTGGCGGATCAAGTTGTCGCCGGCATGGTGGCCGAGCTCGTCGTTGACCCGCTTGAGGCCGTCGATGTCGATGATCATCACCGCGCCCTGGCCGCCGTAGCGGCCGGTGAAGGAGACGTGCTGGTCGAGCTCGCCGCGGAAGCGTCGGCGGTCGAGCAGCCCGGTGAGCGAGTCGTGGTCGGCCAGGTAGCGCAATTCGGCCTCGGTCTTCTCGGCGCGTGCCAAGGCCCGCTCGACGATCGCGCGATCGTCGGGGTCCAGCTTCTCGAGCACCGAGGCGATCGCGGCGTCGCGCTCGGACGACAGGCGAGTTTCAGGCATCTTCACTGACGGTAGACCTTTCGGTTCCCAAACGATGCGCAACTCGTGCGTGACAGCGGGGAAGACGTGCAGATATTGCTGACCCGGTGCCGCCAAAAGTGAGCGGCGGGGCTCCCGGGTAGGTTTGAGACATGGCCAACCGGCTCGCGCGGGAGACGAGTCCCTACCTGCTGCAGCACAGCGACAACCCGGTCGATTGGTACCCCTGGGGCGAGGAGGCGTTCGCGCGGGCCCGCGCGGAGGACCGGCCGCTGCTGCTCTCGGTCGGCTACTCCGCCTGCCACTGGTGCCACGTGATGGAGCGCGAGTCCTTCGAGGACCCGGAGACCGCCGCCTACATGAACGAGCACTTCGTCAACGTCAAGGTCGACCGCGAGGAGCGCCCCGACGTCGACGCCCTCTACATGGAGGCCGTGCAGGCGATCGCCGGCCAGGGCGGCTGGCCGATGACGGTCTTCCTCGATCCCGAGGGCGTGCCCTTCTACGGCGGCACCTACTTCCCGCCCGACGAGAGCCGCGGGATGCCGAGCTTGCGCATGGTGATGGAGGCCGTCGTCGACGCCTTCGAGGGCCGGCGCGCGGAGATCGACGAGCGTGCCCCCCAGATGCGGGCGCGACTCGCCGCGATCGGGCAAATCGAGCCGGCCGACGGCGTTCCGCGGGAAGCCCTGCTGGAGGAAGCGGTGGGGCGCCTGCTCGAATCGGCCGACCGCGAACGCGGCGGCTTCGGCGGCGCGCCGAAGTTCCCGCCCGCCCTGGCCCTGGAGCTGCTGCTGGCCCGGGGCGAGCGCGGGCACGTCGCGCTCACCCTCGACGCGATGCTGGCCGGCGGGATCTACGACCAGCTCGGCGGTGGCTTCGCCCGCTACTCGGTCGACGCGACCTGGCTCGTCCCCCACTTCGAGAAGATGCTCTACGACAACGGGCTGCTCGCCCGCGCCTACCTGCACGGCTGGCAGGCGACCGGCCAGGAGCGCTACCGCCGCGTCGTCGAGGAGACGCTCGACTGGGCGCTGCGCGAGATGCGCGGCCCGGAGGGCGGCTTCTACTCGGCGCTGGACGCCGACTCCGAGGGCGAAGAGGGCCGCTTCTACGTCTGGACGCCGGAGCAGATCGGCGAGGTGCTCGGCGACCACGCCGAGCCGATCGCCCGGTTCTACGGGGTGACCGAGCGGGGCAACTTCGAGGGCCGCAACGTGCTGCACCTGGCCGCGGGCGCCGACGCCGAGCCGCCCGAAGGCCTGGCCGAGGCACGCCGCCGCCTGCTCGAGGCGCGCGCGCCGCGAGTCCGTCCCGGCCTCGACGACAAGCGCCTCGCCGCCTGGAACGCGCTGATGCTCGGCACTTTGTCCGAGGCCGGCGCGGTGCTGGAGCGTGAGGATTACCTGGACGCTGCCCGCGCCTGCGCCGAGTTCGTGTGGGAGGAGATGCGCGACGCCGAGGGCAACCTGCTGCGCACCTGGAAGGACGGCCGCGCCCGGCTCAACGCCTACCTCGAGGACCACGCCTTCCTGCTCGAGGCGCTGCTCGACCTTTACGAAGCGACCTTCGAGCAGACCTGGTTCGAGCGCGCCCGCTCGCTCGCCGAGGCCACGATCGCGCGCTTCGGCGACCCCGAGCGCGGCGGCTTCTTCTCGACCTCGGGCGACCACGAATCGCTGATCGCGCGCCGCAAGGAGATCGGCGACCACCCGATCCCCTCCGGCAACTCCTCCGCCGCGCTGGGCCTGCTCCGCCTCGCGGCGCTGACCGGCGAGCGCGCCTACGAAGAGCAGGCCCTGGGCGTCCTCCGCCTCTTCGCCGACCCCGCCCTCCGCCACCCCGAGACCTTCGCCCACCTCCTGCGCGCGATCGACTTCCACCTGACCCCGACCAAGGAGGTCGCCCTCGTAGGCGACGACCTAGCCGAGCTGGCCGCCGCCGTCCGCGCCGAGCACCGCCCCCACCTGGTCCTGGCGGGAGGCCCCGAGGGAACCGAAGCGCCCGAGCTTCTCCACGGTCGCGACACCCTCGATGGCAAGCCCACCGCTTATGTGTGTGAAAGCTTCACCTGCAAGCAGCCGGTGACCGACGCGAGCGCTCTCGCATCCTTGCTATAGCGCGTCTCGCGCGGGTGGCGCCGGGGAGGGGTGTCCGGGGTGCAGCGGCGTCCTCTTTTCGCCCTGAACACAACCTCGGACGACCCTTAGCCGATCTGGCGAAAAACCCAGCAAAGCCCGGACACCCCCTCCCCGGCGACAGGCCCCGCGCGCCGAGATCGTCTGATATGGATGCAAGTCGTGCCTCGGTCCCTCCTGACCTTCGCCGCCGGCCGCCGCGCCAAGTGGGTCGTCTTCGCCGTCTGGTTCCTCGGCATCTTCATCGCCGCCGGCCCGGCCAACCTGCCCGGCAAGTTCGAAGACGCCGAAAGCAACGAGGCGACCTCCTACCTGCCGGGCGACGCCGAATCGACCGCCGCCCTGCACGCGACCGAGTCGCTGCAGAACGGGGAACTCGCGCCCGCCGTGATCATCTTCCGCCGCGAGTCGGGGCTAACCGGGGCCGACCTGCGCACGATCGAAGCCGACGTCGCCAGGATGGCCGAGAAGCGCTTCCCCGGCCTCGTCGCCGACGGAGCGACCGCAGCCGCTGGCGGCAAGGGGGCCGGCAACCGCGAGGAATCGAGCGTCGCGTCCCCCAACGCGCCCCCCGGCTGCGCCGGCGCGACCGCGGTGCCCGGGCAGCCGCCGGGCTACGAACCCTTCGTCGGCCCCTTCTGCTCCCCGGACGGCAAGGCCGCGATCGTCACCGCCTACATCAAGGGCAACGGCGAGGGCGAACGGATCCTCGACCCGGTCAAGTACTGGCGCGAAGTCCTGCCCGAGGACGACGGCGGGCTGCAGGCCAAGGTCACGGGGGGCGCCGGGTTCTCGGCCGACGCGATCGAAGTCTTCGAAGGCATCAACGGCACCCTGCTCCTCGCCGCTGTCAGCCTCGTGATCTTCCTGCTGATCGTCATCTACCGCTCGCCGTTCTTCTTCCTGATCCCGCTCGCCTCGGTCCTCTTCGCCGAGACGCTCTCGCGCTCGCTCGGCTACGGGCTGACCGAGCTCGGCGTCACCGTCAACGGCCAGTCGAGCTCGATCATGTCGGTGCTCGTGCTCGGCGCCGGGACCGATTACGCGCTGCTGCTCGTCGCCCGCTATCGCGAGGAGCTGCATCGCACCGTCGACAAGCACGAGGCGATGCGGACGGCGCTGATCTCGGCCGGCCCGGCGATCGTCGCCTCGGCGGCGACGGTGATCGCGGCGCTCTTCTGCCTGCTGGTCGCGCGGGTCAACGGCACCGCCGGGCTCGGCCCGATCGCGGCGATGGGCATCGCCTGCGCGGCGCTCGCGATGCTCACCCTGCTGCCGGCCCTGCTGACGATCTTCGGCCGCCGCGCCTTCTGGCCCTTCGTCCCCCACACGTCTGAGACGGCACCGGCTGCCACCTCCATCTCCGAACGGGCGCAGGCCAGGATCGTCGACGGCTCCGGACTCGGCGCGGCCATCCGCGTCACGCTCTCCTCGCTGCTAGTCCTCGTACTGCTACCGCTCGTCCTGCTCAACTGGCTCCTGCGCGTGCTCAGCGGCCGTCGTATCCCCTCGCTGATCATCGGCCCGTTGGACCGGGCAGTCTTCACCCCCTTCGAGGCCCGCCGCCACCGCCTCGAGCACGCGTCCGACGCCACGCACGGCTTCTGGAAGCGGGTCGGAGACCGCGTCGCGGTCTCGCCGCGCCGCGTGATGGGCGGCTCGATCGCGCTGCTGCTCGTGCTCTGCGCCGGCCTCGCCTTCTTCTCGACCGAACTGACGGCCGAAGACACCTACCGCACCGAAGTCGAATCGGTCGAAGGCCAGCACCTGCTCGACAAGAGCTTCCCCGCCGGGACCACGGCGCTGACCGACCTCGTCGTCCCCGAGCGCCCTGAAACGGCGGCCGTGCGCGCCGCCGTCGCCGAGGTCGACGGCGTCGAGTCGGTCTCCGGCCCGGTCGCCGAAGGCCCGCCCGGCACGCTGATCCAGGCGACGCTCGAACCAAACCCCTACTCGACCGACGCCTTCGACCTGGTCGAGCCGATCCGCGAGGCGGCGCACCGCGTCTCCCCCGAGACCGTGGTCGGCGGGCCGACGGCGGTCGAATTCGACGTCCGCGACGCCGCCAGCTGGGACTCGAAGGTGATCCCGCCGATCATCCTCTGCGTCGTCTTCCTCATCCTCGTCGCCCTGCTGCGGGCGGTGACGGCGCCGCTGGTCCTGATCGGCACCGTGATCCTCAGCTACCTGGCGGCGCTCGGCGTCGGCTACTTCGCCTTCGAATTCGTCTTCGACTTCCCCGGCTCGGACCCCTCGCTGCCGCTCTTCGCCTTCGTCTTCCTCGTCGCCCTCGGCGTCGACTACAACATCTTCCTGATCGCCCGCGCCCGCGAGGAGACGCTCAAACACGGCTCCGAACAGGGCGTCCTGCGCGCCCTCGCCGTCACCGGCGCCGTCATCACCAGCGCCGGCATCGTCCTCGCCGGCACATTCTCGGTCCTCGCCGTCCTCCCCCTCACCTTCCTCACCGAGCTGGGCTTCGTCGTCGCCTTCGGCGTGCTCCTCGACACCTTCCTCGTCCGCAGCGTCCTCGTCCCGGCGATCGGCCTCAGCCTCGGCGACAAGTTCTGGTGGCCCTCGACGCTGTCCAAGGGCAGCCCAGCCGCGCCGCCCTCAACCCCGGAACGGGTGGCGGCTTCGTCTTGACGCTGCGGCCGCACCCTGCGGAGGGCACCCCGCTCCCTCCTCACGGGGCGGCGTCAGAGAATTGGAAGGAACTGGTCGATCTCGTAGGGAGTGACCTGGACGCGGTACTCGTCCCACTCCTGCCTCTTGATCTCGACGAAGCGGCGGAAGGTGTGCTCGCCCAGGGTCCGCAACACGAGCTCTGACTCGGCGGCCACCTCGATCGCCTCGCCCAGCGTCGCCGGCAGCTGCTCGATCCCCTGATGCGCGAGCTCCTCCGGGGAGAGGTGGTAGAGGTTCTGCTCCATCGGCTCGGGCAGCTCGTAACCCTTCTCGATCCCCTCGAGGCCGGCCTGCAGCATGCCGGCAAAGCAGAGGTAGGGGTTGCAGGCCGGGTCGGGGCAGCGCAGCTCGGCACGGGTCGCCCCCTCCTTGCCCGGGTGGTAGAGCGGCACGCGGATCAGGGCCGAGCGGTTGCGGCGCGACCAGGCGAGGTAGACGGGCGCCTCGTAGCCCGGCACGAGCCGCTTGTAGGAGTTGACCCACTGGGCGAAGAGCGGCGAGATCTCGCGCGCGTGCTTGAGCTGGCCGGCGATGAAGGCCTTCGCCGTCGGCGAGAGGAAGTATTGATCGTCAGGGTCGAAGAAGGCGTTCTTGCCGTCCTTGGTCAGCGACTGGTGGACGTGCATGCCGGAGCCGTTCTCGCCGAAGAGCGGCTTGGGCATGAAGGTCGCGTGCCAGCCGTACTTCATCGCGTACTCCTTGACCACGATGCGGTAGGTCATGCAATCGTCGGCCATCGCCAGCGCGTCCTTGTAGCGCATGTCGACCTCGTGCTGGGATGGGCCGACCTCGTGGTGGGTGTACTCGACGTGGATGCCCATCCGCTCCAGGGCGAGGACGGTGTCGCGGCGCACGTCGGAGCCCGCGTCGAGCGTGGTCAGGTCGAAGTAACCGCCCTCGTCGAGCACCTCGGGGACGCCGCCCTCGGGACGGGCGGAGCGGAAGTAGAAGAACTCGAGCTCGGGGCCGATGTTGAAAGCGTCGAAGCCCATCTCCTCGGCGCGGCGCAGGGCCCGCTTCATGATCCAGCGGGGGTCGCCCTCGTAAGGATCGCCGCCGGGCACCTGGACGTCGCAGAACATCCGCGCCACCGCGTGTTCGCCCTCCGGCCGCCAGGGGATCAGGGCGAAGGTCGCGGGGTCGGGCATCGCGATCATGTCCGACTCCTCGATCGGGTTGAAGCCGGTGATCGAGGAGCCGTCGAAGCCCATGCCGCCCTCGAAGGCGTCCTCGAGCTCGGCGGCGTTGATCGAGAAGCTCTTCAGTTGCCCAAGCACGTCCGTGAACCAGAGGCGGACGAAGCGCACGTCGCGTTCCTTGACGACCTGGGCGACGTCAGCGGCACTCTTCGGTTGGTCTGCCATGTTCGGGGCCTCCTCGGCTCGCGCTCGTCCGCTCGGGAGGGCAACGATAGGCGAAGTGAACCGCGCGAGTGGAAGCCGTCGTATACGGGTAAAGAGGTGCGACTCGAAGGCTCCTTGCACGGTATCCCAAAACCAGGTATAACTTACGAGACGTAAGTAAGCGGCTAAAAGTAAAGTAAAGGCCATGTAAAGGCTCTATGAAGCGGAAAACCGCGAATCGAGCCGGAGGCGGATGCAATTGACGGTAAAAACGGATGTGAGCAGATTCCAGATCCACGACGAGTTGACCGCGCCTGACGAGAGCGCGCCCCTGATCAAAACGATCCAGGCAACGGGCGGAGCGGTGACCAAGTTCGTCGGCGTGCTGGCCGGCGCGCCCGCCGTGCTGCGGGCCTACACCCGCATGCGTTCCGAGCTGCGCGGCGGCGTACTGCCGAAAGCGACCCAGGTGAGGATCGCGCTGGCGGTCGCCGAGTACCGCGAGGACGGCTACAGCATCGCCCAGCACGCGAAGGCGGCGCGCGGCGCCGGCCTCGGGCTGGACGAGGTTTCGCGGGCGCGCGGCTTCGCTTCCTCGGACCCGAAGGAGGCGGCGCTGCTCGAGTACCTGCACGGGGCGCTCGAGGCCAACGGCCACCCCCCGCTTCACCTGCACGAGGAGGCGCGGGAAATCGGCTGGAGCGACGAGGAGTTGCTCGAGGCGGTCGCGCACCTGGTGCTGAACGAGTTCCAGAGCCTGATCGCGGGGGCGGCGGAGCTGCCCAAAGACCAGAGCGGACCGCGGGTGCTACCCGCGGCGGCCGCGTAGGGGACGGGCCCGACTCTGAAGGTTGAGAGGGCCGGGGGCGGGTCCTCAAAACGCTCGGCGGGAGCCTCGCTTGAGTGTTTTGAGGACCCGCCCCCGGCCCTCTTATCGCTGCCAAGGCTGGCCGGACCCGAAGCTCCCGCCGCGGGAAGCTTCGCGAGAGAGCTTGAGGCAGCAGCCCGCCGACCCTTAGCTGGAAGCTTGGAGATCCGGTGGCGCGCGTCGCTGACCGATTGACCCCTCTATGCGGGGGTCAATGCATCAACGATCGTCGAACGATTTGAAGTTGGAAGGGTCTGTCGGCACCCCTTCCAAAAACACTCCAGCGAGGCTCCCGCCGAGCGTTTTTTGGAAGGGGTGCCGACAGACCCACCCCGCCTCAAGTCAGCCCTCGACGACCGTCGCCGTATAGAGCAGCCTCGCCGTGGAGTAGCGACATCCGTAGGTGGCGCGCGTGTTGAGCTTTTGCTGCGGTTCACCTTGGCGCACGTCGGTCGAGTCGACGCACATGCCCGGTTCGCGACTGGCGCGCCAGGCGTCGCTTCCGGAAAGGCCCTGCGCGAATGCGGGCGCCCAGGTCGGCACCGTGAGGCCGACGATGTCGTTCTTCTCGACCTTGAGGTTGGCGGCGAACTTGACCGTCTGGCCCAGGTATGGGCTGAGCACCTGGATCGAGCCCTGGGCGCGCAGGTTGTAACGGGGCGGGTTGGTTTCCGGGACGCGGCGCAGGATCGCGAGGCGCGCCTCGGGCGGCGTGCCGAAGAAGCCGTTGAAGAAGGAGCGCTGGCTGCTTGTGGGCTGCGAAAGGGTCAGCGTCCAGGACTTGACCGTGCCCTTCCTGCGGACCAGAAACGGGAGCTGGCCCTGGCCGGTGCTGACCTGGAAGCCGGTGACGCTGCCGACCGCCTGGCAGGGAGACGCGGGGCAGGAGGGATCGGGCATGTTGCCGGTGCCGCCGAGGACGACGGTGGTGCCCGAGCTCGTCGCCGCGCCGGCGGTCGCGGCGAGCGCCACGATTAGGGCCAAGCACGCGGCCCCGACCACACCTGCTTGCGAAGACTTCGACATGCCTCTCTGCTCCTCTCGTTGCTCGCCGCGCACGGCTGCGCCCGACGGCCTGGTCTCGTCCGGCCCAGATTAGCCGTGCAGAGCCGAAATCCTGCTTATGGGGCACCGGCCCGGCGGGCGATCGCGACCGCGTATCGCACCCGATCGACCCCTTCGAAGCCGAGCGCATGGCGGGCCCCGTTGGTCAGGTCGAAGTCGTTGCCCTCGGTATACGGGCCGCGGTCGATCACACGCGTGACCAGGGAGTGGCCGTGGTAGGCGATCTTGATGGTCGCCCCACAAGGGAGCGTGCGGTGGGCGACGCCGATCGTGTTCGGCCGCAGCGTCTGCCCGCAGGCGGTGTGGTTGCCGTAGAGGCCCGGGCCGTACCAGGTGGCGCCGGCGGAGCGCATCGGAGTGCTGAAGACGAAGCCACCCGCGGCCGGCGCGGTGCCATTGTCGCTCGTTGCGGAGGCGCCACCCGTGCCGGCCCGGGCGGGCACCGCTGCCAGAGCCAGGCAGAGGAGGACGACGGCAAGTGCCCGTCCCAGATCGTGTTTCCGCCCACGGCGGTTCGTCGTCTCGTTCATTGCTCTTCGCGACGCTTACGGGGTTAGCTGACGGGCTCGCGCTGAAAGAGCTGCGCTACGCGGCAGGTGCCGGCGATTCGCCCCAAACCTTGGGTCCCCCGCTCTCCGCGATATGTGGACGGAGATTCAGCGAAAGTTGGCGAGAGATTAGCAAACGCTAAGACATGATCCGTGCAGAGATGCGAGAGGCCCCCTCGCGGGGGCCTCTCGGTAAGCGGGCCTGTAAGCCGGATCCTGTCGTGAGCGACCATCTGTCTCCCGGAGCCGGAGCCCCGGGGGGCCGCCGAAGCGACCCTGCGGCCTACCTGGACCTCGCCGGGCAGGGTCTGCGGTCCTGCTTGGCCTTGCACCGGGCGGGGTTTGCCTGGCCGCCGCGTCACCGCGACGCCGGTGCGCTCTTACCGCACCATTTCACCTTTGCCTGTACGCGGCTCACGTGTGGCCGCGCCATCGGCCGTATGTTTCTGTGGCACTTTCCCGCGGGTTTCCCCGGGTGGGCGTTACCCACCGCCTCGCCCTCTGGTGTCCGGACTTTCCTCGAGGGGTTTTCTCTCCCCCCGCGATCGCTCGGCCCGCATTAGTCATAGTAGGGGTTCGCGGGGCCAAGCAGATCGAGGACGCAGGGAGCGTGGCGTGCTCCGCACGCGAGCGACCGAGGACGCGGACATGCGCCGGTCCCGCGAACCCCTAGATCTTCCTGAAGACGCCGACGACCTTGCCCAGGACCGTTGCCTCGGTGGTCCGGATCGGCTCCATCGTCGCGTTCTCGGGCTGCAGGCGGACGTGGTCGTCCTCGCGGAAGAAGCGCTTGACCGTCGCCTCCTCGCCGATCAAGGCGACGACGATCTCGCCGTTGGACGCGTCGGCGGCCGGCCGCACGACGACGTAGTCGCCCTCGAAGATGCCGGCTTCGACCATGCTTTCGCCGCGTACCCTGAGGATGTAGTCGCCGTCCTCGCCGCCGATCACGTCGGGCACCTCGATGTACTCCTCGACGTTCTCTTCGGCGAGGATCGGCTCGCCGGCCGCGACGTGACCGACCAGCGGCAGGCCGCTGCCCGGCTTGATCGTCCGCTTCGCCTTGTCGAAGAGCAGCTCGATCGCCCGTGGCTTCGACGGATCGCGCTTCAGCAGCCCGATCTTCTCCAGGTTGGCCAGATGCGCGTGCACGGTCGAGGACGAGTGCAGCCCCACCGCTTTGCCGATCTCCCGCACGGTCGGCGGATACCCCGTCTTCGCCGCATAGCGGCGAATGAAGTCGAAGATCTCCTTCTGCCTCTTGGTCAGATCCAGCTCCACGCTCTCCCTCCGCGGTCCGGCCCTCGGGCCTCGAATCGTTCGAACATCTGTTCGCAAGCGTAGCGGTCCCCGCGGATACCCGCAACCGAAAGCGCCCGCCGGGCGCAAACATCTAGAATCGCCTCCCCTCAAGCGGCTGTGGCGGAACTGGTAGACGCGCAAGGTTGAG
>Ga0068868_100002622_pt1 | contig 12473 bp, 10 predicted proteins | sample KBSMisM42_FD_64660 | JGI IMG/M metagenome (GOLD analysis project Ga0068868, IMG submission 64660) | Miscanthus rhizosphere microbial communities from Kellogg Biological Station, Michigan, USA - KBS Miscanthus M4-2 | ecosystem: Host-associated > Plants > Roots > Rhizosphere > Soil ...
GCCCCTTGTTAATTGCTTGCCGGGAATGCGTTAGCGTTCTCAAACAATTAAACATACTTCTCAATTCTTAATCACTAAAATGAAAAAAAAGAAACAGTGGCGATCCTGTTTGTTTGTGGTGGTTATTGGGTGCATGTACATCGATGTTCATGCGCAACTTGTCCCGCCCATGCAGGACACCTTACACATCACTTTGCAGGATGCCGAAAAGCAATTCATTCAAAAAAATTTTTTGTTGCTTGCTTCAAAGTACCAGGTAAGCACAGCTGATGCCGCCATCATACAGGCAAAACTCTATCCTAACCCAAATTTTGCTATTGAACAGGGGGTTTACAACCAGGACACAAAAAAATGGTTTGATCTTTCTTCCACCGGGGAAACCGCACTGTCACTTCAGCAAATTATTATCCTTGCAGGAAAGCGGAATAAGCAGATTGACATAGCGAAGATCAATTCCCAGATATCCCTTTACCAGTTCTATGACCTGATCCGTACTCTTCGCTATGAATTACGAAGCTCATTTTATGGTATCTACTTTCTGCGGAATGCTATTGGGGTATACGATAAAGAGATAGAGTCGTTGAAAACATTGATCGATGTTTATACCAGCCAGTATAATAAAGGGAATATTGCCTTTAAAGACCTCGCCCGTCTGCAAGCCTTGCAATTCAGTTTGCAGAATGAGCGACTTGATCTTGTAAAACAGTCCACCGAAAAACAATTAAATCTCGCGTTGCTGACCGGGGACACTTTGATGAGACTGGTAAGTCCTGTTATGAATGGCGGGTTTAATGAGATCGATGTAAACAACCTCAATTATCCCGAGTTGGTTGACTCTGCCCTGGTCAACCGCTATGATCTGAGAGCAGCGCATTCACAGGTTCAACTCAGTCAATCAAATCTCGCATTGCAAAAAGCGTTAAGAACACCTGATCTTTTGCTGGGAGCAAATTATGACAAGGCAGGAAATTACGTGCGTAATTACAATGCCCTTTCTGTAGCGATTGATCTGCCATTTTGGAATCGCAACCAGGGAAATATTAAAGCGGCTCAATTTCAAATGGAAACCAATCAACAATTGCAGTCGCAGGCTGAGTTGCAGGTTAGAAATGAGATAAGCAATGCGTACAGGCAATTGCTGGAAACTGACAAGTTATACAGAACGGCTTCAGTTCAATTTACGGCTGATTACGAAAAACTCCTTGATGGTATCACAAAGGGATACCAGAACCACACGATAAGCCTGCTTGAGTTCATTGACTACTATGAAACTTACAAAAATTCAAAATTGGAGTTGAACCATTTGCAAAATAATCGCCTTGACGCATTGGAAAATTTAAACCTGGCAACAGGTACAACTATTAAATAATTTATCCATTTATGAAAAAGCTTTTCTTCTTTTTGATTTTAGTACAAACAACAATACTAATGTCATGCGGTCATAAGGAAATCGCAAATAGCGATCCTTCTGAATTCTGTATTCCCGATTCACTGATGCTAAATATTACACTCGATACCGTTCATGCAGAATCGGTGATGGGTGATCTGAAACTGTCGGGAAAGATCAGTTTCAACGAAGACAATGTTGTAAAAGTATTTCCGCAGGTAAGCGGTCACGTAGGCGATGTAAAGGTTTCGCTGGGGGATTTTGTGCAAAAGGGACAACTACTTGCAACGGTCCACAGTTCCGACATGGCAAATTATTTCAATGAATACAAATCCGCTCAATCGGAACTTGATATCGCCAAAAAGAATATGGAAGTCGCGGCGGACATGCGAAACAGCGGGGTGAGCTCAGAAAGGGACTATCTCACAGCACAAAGCGAATACCGTAAGGCGCTTGCAGAGTTTACCAAAGTAAAAGAAGTGCTGAAAATATATGGAGGTGGTACCGAGACGAATGACTCTGCCGGCTCGGGCTATAAAATAAAGGCTCCGATCAGCGGGTTCATTGTTGAAAAAAATGTCAATACCGGGATGGAATTGCGTACAGACGACGCTAACAATCTTTTTACGATCTCCGATCTGAAAGATGTTTGGGCAACCGCCAATGTGTATGAGACTGATATTGCGAAAATAAAACAGGGAAGTAACGCTGAAATAACTACCCTGACCTACCCGGATAAAAAATTTTCGGGAAAAGTTGAGCGGATATCGAATATTCTGAATCCCGAAACAAGCGTCATGGCCGTTAAGATCCGTTTGAGCAACCCGGATTATACATTAAAGCCCGGTATGTTTGCAAACATCTCTATTCTTTTTCCCGAGACAGAAAAACGATTGGTCGTTGCTTCACGATCGGTGTTGTTCGATGATAACAAAAATTATGTCGTGCTGTTTAAGAAACAATGTGATGTCGATATGCAGCCGATAACTGTTTATAAATCTATTATCGATAAAACGTACCTGGCAGACAGCACGCTACATGAAGGAGATTTGGTTATCTCCCGAAATGGATTATTCATATTTACCGCTTTAAAGAAACTATGAACAGCGAATCTCCTAAAAATTCACTTTTTACCCTGATACCTGGTTATGGATAAACTCGTAAAAAATATTATCACATTCTCGCTGCGCCATAAGTTGTTTACTTTTTTTATGACGGCGGCGCTTGCTGTCATCGGGATATTTTGTTTTATCAAAACGCCCATTGTAGCTTTTCCCGACTTTACCAATACACAAATACGGATCATCACCCGCTGGCCCGGGCGAAGCGCACAGGAAGTAGAGCGCTTTGTTACCATACCTGTTGAAATAGCCATGAACAGCGTTCAGCGAAAGATCAATCTCCGCTCTCAATCCATGTTTGGTCTTTCAGTCGTTACGCTTGTATTTGAAGATGACGTGGATGACTCGTATGCACGCCAGCAAATAACAGCCCTATTACCCAATATCCTGCTACCTGAAGGAGCTGATGAGGAACTTACTCCTCCAACGGGTCCGACAGATGAGATCTTCAGGTACACTTTACATTCTCCGGTAAAGACCCCGGCGGAATTACGAACAATACAGGATTGGGTGATCGATCGTAATCTTCGCACAGTACCGGGTGTGGCTGATGTGGTGGCTTTCGGAGGTCCCGTTAAAACGTATGAAGTAAGTGTCAATCCCAATCTTCTGGCTCAATATGATCTTACTGCATTAGATGTGTACGATGCGATCACTAAAAGCAATGTGAATGTGGGTGGTGATGTTATCGAAAAATCATCGCAGGCATTTGTTGTGCGTGGCGTGGGCTTATTAAGCAGTATTGATGATATCAAAAGCATCATCATAAAGGACATCAATGGAACACCCATACTGGTAAAAAATGTTGCCGTGGTGTATGAATCCACTAACCCGCGACTGGGTATCGTCGCCCGGGGTCATGAACCGGATGTTGTGGAAGGCATAGTGTTAATGAGAAAAGGTATTGATCCCGGCCCGGTGTTGAAGGCACTCGAAAAAGAAGTAAAGGAGCTTGATGAAAAAATTCTTCCTTCTGATGTGAATATGCTTACAGTATATGACCGGCAAAACCTGATCAATTTTTGTTTGCATACTGTATTTCACAATGTACTGGAAGGAATTTTTCTCGTTACGCTTATCGTGTTTTTATTTATGCGTGACTGGAGAGCAACATTGATCGTTTCGCTGATCATTCCACTTTCCCTGCTTTTTGCATTCATTATGCTATATATGAAAGGAATGTTCGCCAATCTTATTTCAATCGGGGCGATTGACTTTGGGATCCTGATCGATGGAGCCGTTGTGATGGTGGAGGGAGTGTTTGTAGCGCTGGGTTATTATGCTGCAGAAATTGGGATGGAGAGATTTAATAAGGTTGCCAAATTGGGTATTATTCGTCGAACAGGGGTTGATATGGGTAAGGCCATTTTCTTTTCAAAGCTTATCATCATTACAGCGCTCATCCCGATCTTTTCATTTGAAAAAGTAGAAGGAAAATTGTTTTCCCCATTGGCATACACTCTGGGGTTTGCTCTCTTAGGTGCCTTATTTTTCACACTCACATTTGTGCCAGCCTTATCGCACCGCCTGATGCATAAAAATGTAAGGGAGAAACACAACATTATTGTGGCAGGAATGATCAAATACTATGAACGGATATTTAACTGGGTGATGAAGAATAAAAGGCTTAGCCTTGGGATCGCGATCGCTGTGGTGGCCATCACCTTTTTTTCTGCAAAATTTCTTGGGACGGAATTTATCCCTCATCTCGACGAGGGAGCATTGTGGGCAGAAGGCGATGCACCGATGAGTGTTTCACTGTCGCAGGCAAAAGAACAGGCAGATAGTATGCGATATGACCTCCTTGAATTTCCAGAGGTCAGGGAAGTTGTTTCACAGGTCGGCCGGCCGGATGATGGTACTGATGCGAAAGGTTTTTTTGCCATCGAATGTTTGGTTGACCTTTATCCCAAGGAACAATGGAAATCACGCATATCAAAGAATGACTTGATCAGGCAAATGGAAGCGAAACTGGAATCAAAGTATGTCGGAACCATCTGGAGTTTTTCGCAACCGATCATTGATAATGTGAATGAGGCCATCGCCGGCATTGACGTGAACCAGGCTGTAAAAGTATTTGGAGAGAATCTCGATACCATTTCAAGCATCTCGCGCGAGGTTTATCAAAAGTTGAAAGCAGTTCCGGGAATGACAGATGTGGGTATCGTAAAAAACCTGGGTCAACCAGAACTGCAGATAAAACTTGACATACAAAAAATGGCTCTTTACGGTATCATTGCAGCGGAGGCAAATGCCGAGATCGAGTTGGCAATAGGAGGCAAGGCAGCCACCCAGATGTATGAAGGTGAAAAGAAATTCGATATTCGTGTACGCTATCAATACCCTTTCCGGAGATCGGAGACCGAGATCGGCAATTTGCTGATACGAACTTCCTCCGGTGCCAAGATTCCCTTGAAAGAGATCGCCGATATTCAATTGAAGAGTGGACCCGCTTTTATCTATCGCGATAATAATAAAAGGTTCTCGGCGGTCCAGTTTGCCGTGCGCGGGAGAGACCTTGGAGGCACTGTTGCTGAAGCGCAAAAGAAATTGAGCAACGAGATCCGGTTACCAAAAGGCTATACCATTCAATTCAGCGGGGAATATGAAAGCGAAATAAGAGCCATGACAAGGCTATCCATTGTAGTGCCCATTAGCCTGGTCATTATTTTCATCATTCTTCTTGTATTATTCCGTAAAATACGGGATGTATCGCTTGTGCTACTGAATGTCCCTTTTGCATTGGCGGGAGGAATTCTTGCCTTGATCATAACAGGAACGAATTTCAATATTTCAGCAGGTATTGGCTTTATTGCTTTGTTCGGCATATGTATTCAAAATGGGGTCATCATCATTTCAGTGATAAAACAAAACTTAGATAAGAATATGCTTCTTACGGAAGCGATCAAAACGGGCGCTATCAGTCGTGTGCGTCCTGTGGTGATGACGGCGTTGATGGCGATCTTTGGGCTACTTCCGGCAGCGATATCAACGGGCATTGGTTCAGAAACACAAAAGCCACTGGCTATTGTTATTGTCGGAGGATTAATCAGCGCCACGCTGCTGACACTTATTATTTTCCCGGCTATTATTTACGGCGTCTACAGAAAGAAATATTCCGGAAATGGTCCTCAAGCAAGAACCGCCTGACCGTTCACCCGTTTTGCCGGGTAGTCAATTCAGAGCATTGCCCGGCTTTCTCCCAAATAAAAATCCAACTCTTTTCACCCAACCAAAATAATTTCTATATTTGGCTAAATAAATTTTTAGGCATGTCTAAAAATTTATTATGACGAGCTGAAAAAATGAGCCAGCCCATTCTATGATGAATAAGAAAATGTTGGTGATCTGTTTGGTCGCCGTTTTGGTTGCTGCCGGTGTAAGTTGCGAAAAATTCTTGCCGAAGACGCCGGCGGATGACGAAATACTGGATGGACCCGTGGATGGTCTTACCGCAGCTGAAAAGGATATTTTCCTGAGAGGCGACAAGGCATTTAATGATGATATTTTCACTGCAGAAAATGGTTTAGGGCCATTATTTGTGGCTACATCATGCGGCACTTGCCATGCAGGCGACGGAAAAGGACATCCGTTTACCACGCTGATACGCTTCGGCCAATCTGATTCTACCGGTAACCATTTTTTAGATAAAGGCGGGCCGCAATTGCAGAACCGCGCGATCCCGGCTTATCAACCCGAACAAATTCCTGCAGGAGCAACGTTTTCAAAATTTACTCCGCCTGCAAATACCGGTTTGGGATTTTTGGAAGCGATACCGGATGCAACGATACTTTCTTTGGCAGACCCGAATGATTCAGATGGTGATGGTATTTCGGGCCGGCCCAACTGGATAAAGATCCCTCCGTATTGTTTGCTTCGCGCTGGCACCATTGAGAACAATGGAAAATACATTGGCCGCTTTGGTAAAAAGGCTGCGGTGTATGACCTGCTGCAACAAACCGCCAATGCTTACAACCAGGACATGGGAGTCAATACTGCTTATGAAAATTATAGCACGTATAGCAGGCTCGAAGTGGATCCTGAAGTTCCTAACGCGATTGCGCTGGATGTGGTATTTTATCTGAAAACTTTAAAAGTTCCTGTACAAAGAGATCAAAACGATGAGACGGTCCAGGCAGGAAAACAACTATTTGTGAATATCGGTTGTGCAAAATGTCATACACCCCAATTGCAAACGGGGCCATCGCCGATCGATGCGCTGGCCAACAAAACTTTCTTTCCCTATTCTGATCTGCTGCTGCATGATATGGGAGCGGAATTAAACGATGGCTACACCGAGGGCACGGCTTTGCCTGCCGAATGGCGAACTCCTCCGTTGTGGGGTTTGGGTCTCTCAAAAAATTCGCAGGGCGGTCAATACTATTTGCTGCATGATGGACGAGCAGGAAGTATTGAAGAAGCAACTCTTCTTCACGGTGGCGAAGCGCAGCAAGTAAAGCTGAATTACCAGCAGCTGAGTGAAGATGATAAGGCCCGCCTGATTAGGTTTCTTGAGTCTTTATAATTGTTATTAACGATGAATCGAAAACAATTCTTAGTAAAAAGTTGTACGGCGTGTATGGCTGCGGCAGGGATGTCTTCATTATTTACTTCCTGCGTATCCACTCATTATATTTCGGGGACACTTGGAAAGGATGGGATTACTATAAACAAGAACGATTTCAAACTTGGTCAAAAAGATAATGCAGCTTATCGTTCCTTTATTATTGTCCGCAATGACTCATTGCAATATCCCATTTGTGTTTACCGGTTCGGTAACGACCAGTATTCTGCCTTATGGATGAAATGCACACACCAGGGCGCGGAATTAAATGCTTCCGGAGATTTTTTGCAATGCCCCGCCCATGGAAGCGAATTTAATAACACCGGAAAAGTGAAGAGCGGGCCAGCCGATAAGGACCTGAGGATATTCCCCGTTGTGATCTCAAACAATGAATTATTTATCGACCTCAGGAAACGATCATGAAAAATATCATAACTATATTTCTTTTGGCGGTCATTTGCATTGAAGGCAGGTCGCAGATCGACCCCGAATTATTGAAAAAGACAATCAGTGATACGTCCAACGCATCATTAAACATGGATGCGGTATATAACCGGCCCTTTACGCAGTTGGGCAAGTTACCCGCAGCTATTGGTGGATACGTGGAAGCAAATTATCAATATTTAAGTGAGAACGGAATTAGTGAGGGACACGAGTTTCAAATGAGACGATTGTCCATTTTTCTTTCTTCTTCCATTTCAAAGCGGATAAAATTTTTATCGGAGATAGAGTTCGAAGATGGTGCTAAAGAGATCAGTATTGAATTTGCCTCAGTAGATTTTGAATTTGCACCCTTGTTAAACGTTCGCGGTGGCATTGTTCTGAATCCTATTGGGGCATTCAATCAAAATCATGATGGACCTAAATGGGAATTTGTTGACAGGCCGATTTCTGCTACTCAAATGTTGCCTGCTACATGGAGCAACGTAGGTGTCGGTGTATTTGGGAAAAAATATACCAGTAACTGGGTTTTTGCCTATGAAGCCTATTTAACCAACGGTTTTGATGATAAGATCATTTCAAATCCCGAAAACAAAACATTTCTTCCGGCTTCCAAAGAGAATAGAGAAAGATTTGAAGAAAGTTTTAATGGTTCTCCATTGTTTACAGGCAAGATCGCTTTGAAAAATCAAAAGGCTGGTGAATTAGGCATCTCGTACATGGCCGGGGCATACAATAAGTTTGAAGAAGACGGCATTATACTGGATAAGAAAAGGAAGGTAAATGTTTTTGCCATTGATTTTAATACAACGATCTTAAAACTCAATACCCATATCAATGGCGAGTGGGCCTGGGTGCATGTGGATATTCCGGACACATATACTGAGCAATTTGGAAGAAACCAGGCAGGAGGGTTTATCGATCTGGTGCAGCCCATTGTAAAAAGACCGATGCTTGGTTTTGAAAGAGCAACGTTGAACGTCGCTGCAAGAATAGAATATGTAGACTGGAATAAAGACAAATTCAAATCAACAGGTGAGAATATTTCAGATGAAATTTTTTCTCTCGTTCCTGCCATTAGCTGGCGACCGACTCCGCAAACGGTGATACGTGTGAATTATCGGTATAACTGGCAAAAGGATCTGTTGGGTAACCCTCCTTCAAAACTTGCCGGCATCCAGGTCGGACTCTCTACTTATTTTTAGACATTATTGGGTCTCTAACTTCCAACTAATAGCAGTATCCGAAGATTTGTAATCTTCTCTTACCGGACTAAACGTGTCGATCACTTTGCAATCCATCACTGCGACTGCGCTATGAGGCGTATTGGACGGAATGATATGATACATGCCCGGCCTAAGAGAGAAAGACTCTCCACCGATCGTCATATCCAACTGTCCTTCGAGAACGTAAGTGATCTGTTCATGGATATGATGATGCTCGGGTACAATACTGCCGGTCTTTAATTCTACAAGACCCAGTGTGTGTTTATCACCATGTGCGTAATAGCCGGTAACTCCCGGCACTAATGCTTTTGGCTTAATATCTTTTATTCGTTGCATAAAATGGATTGAGCATTAAATAAATTAATGAGACCGGAAATCCTGGTTAGACACCGGTGGATTGGTGGGTATAATAACGACATTAAAACCATGATCGGTTGCCTTGTGACAATTGTTGCATGTATTGGTCAATAAAGAAAAACTGTTTTTAAATAACGGAAGATCCTTTCGCCTGATCGCGTCAGTCATACTATCTAGGGATGGTCTGAGCATTCCAATATTTCTTATTTCGGGTCTGTCCTTACAAAACTCATTGATGTCATCCAGTGATTCCTGTATCTCGTGCATCTCAAAATCTGCCAGCGGCCAGTTCTGGTTTTGACCGGCGAACCAAAGCTTAGCGTGATGTAATTGTATGCCTGTCATGAACTCTCCAAGACCCGGTTTGTATGTTTTGTCCAATTGTTTTTCCAGGCTATCTATTTTTACCTGTTGTTGCTGAATTTCTTTGGTTTGTTCGTTGCAGGCGATAACGATACAAAGAATAGGAAGAAGAAGCAGAAATTTAGAAGTAACCGATACTAAGCGGTATTTTTCACTCGTAAACACCATTTCCTTTAATCTTTTATCAGTGTAATCGCTGTTCATTTTTCAAACCAGCAAAAACTTCCACCTACCCATTCCTTGTCCTTGTTATACCTGACACCTATCATCTTTCCTTTGCTTATTCGCGCAAGATTATTGGCAGGAACCGGTCTTGCTTCACCATCTTTCCAGAAATAGAAGAGGCGTATTTCAACCTTCGCCGGAATATCCGGCGTTTCAATCACATCAGCATATTTTACTTTGCGTTGCAAGATCCAGTTTTCAGGATCCTTTATTTTTTTGAGATCCTCTGAGGTCAGATCAATGATCACTCCCTGACCCGCAAAGGAAAACAGCGGTTTCAAAACATAGTTTTCAAGGTCAGTCGGTGGTTGCTTCACATCTTTTAGAAAAAAAGTTTCCGGAACATAGGGATGCTTGATCAGCGGCAATGTGTATTTGCTGATCCGGTAAAACCAATTAGGATGAGATATCCATGTGACATCAACGTCTTCAAAAAAAAATTTTCCTTTTTCCTGTACCTCGGGAGACTGCTGCTGGAGATCGTCAAAAATGATACGGTTGTAAATTCTTTTTACTCCGGTTTTCTTTCCATTGTTTAAATAAAAGAGTTTTTTCCCTTCCTGTATGAGCTCTGTTAAACAAACCGTTTTAATGCCCACATATTCTTCTGTTGCGAAAAAGTCGATCCGCGTTTTTTGTTTCTTTGGAAAAATTTCCAGGAGTATTACATTTTTGGGATCTTCCTCACCGATGATGATGTCCTTCAACAATTGTGTATAAGTTTCTTTCGTGTAACCATGGAGGTAGCAATCGAGATAATCAGGAACCGGGAAATGTTTTTTTGAAATTTCAGGAATCAAGATCTCAAAGGCAAACAGGCTGGCGAAGCCCTGCATTTCGATCAGCTGGGGCTCATATTCGCCCGTGTCATTGACGCAGATCCCGAAATCGAACACAAGAAAATGCGAGCGGTCATTTTCATTGGGCACATTTAAATGAGGGGGCACAGCATTTTTTGTGTAGTCTTTAAAATGGGGGTCTGCAATGATGTCAACTATTTTTTCGCAACAATCAAGGGCCTTTTTTTTAAAACCCTGGTCAATAAAAACAGGCGTTTCCGCTACACGAAAATCCAATTGACCGGGGTATACATTTGCAAGCTCATGTAAGAATGCTTCGTATTTTTCTTTGGTAAAACTTTCGTTGAATGCCTTGCGCAAAGCCGGTATCATAAGAATTTATTTTCTTCAGGGAAGTTAACGATAATAAAGAATAGTTTCATGTAAAGCCGCTCAGTATCGCGAGAGGTGACAACTTTGCGTCCTTTGTATTTCGTCTTTGCCGTCTTTGCGTGAAATAAAAAGCACCTAAACCAGTTCACCATAGAGTTGCTCCACAGCCTGGTTCAAAAAATTCGGAAGGACGTGTGAGTAGGTCCATAAAATTTTATCCGGATCCTCGAGATGAGCGAGCATGCTGCGCCATTTTTCCTCACCATAATTTTCGATGATCATTTTCTTTTTGTCTTCGCGATTCAGGTACATGGCCATACCGGACGCGTCTGCCTCCGGGTGAAATTGTGTACCGATCATGTATTCATTGTACCGGATACCCATGATGGCTCTTTCGTACGGCACGTGCCGGCGTTCTTTTTCAATGCACAAAACCTTTGCGCCCATTTTTTTGATCACTTCAGGATTTGGTTGGATCACCTGGTAATCGCGGCTGTCAACGGCATAAAAAGGATCCCGCAGATCGGTAAACACCGGTTCACTAAAACCGTCATGAAGCAGATGAATGGGAAAGATCCCAAATGCAGAAGAGTGACGCTTGGTGAGGATACCTATATTATAGTAACGGGCGGATAATTGAAACGAATGACAGATGAAAAAAACGAATTTCTTTTGCAGGTTGTCGGGATTCATATTCCAGCGCTCTACTTCATTAAGCCAGGCAAAATATTTTTTTTCCCAATCACTATAGCGACTTTCCAGCGGGCTTCCCGGGCCGCCGCTCGAAATAAAGACATCGTAACTCATATCGGGAACGTGGTTGAGCACACGTACATCAAACTCATTCGAGTCGACGTTAATGTTATTTTCCTGGGCGAAGTCACCCAAAATACTTCTCAGGCATCGCATGCCCTGGTTGGGTTCACCTTCATAAAGATCTAAAATGGCAACTTTTAACTTCTTAGCAGAATTCATGGGGACAAACATAATGTTTTTGATTTGCAAATTTACTGTGCGATTCCCTATTTATTAACAATGTGGAATAGCTTTGGTTTTATGGAAAGGGGGTGGAAGAAGTACCGCAAGAGGAGTATTAACATTTTAACCTAAACAGCTCGGTTGTTCCAAAAAATATCCCCTTTGACTGATAATTTCCTTGAGCAAAATCAACACAAAGATTAGTGCGATTGGCAAATGGGAAAGCACCATTGGCCTCAGGGTCGGTACAGGAAGGGCTTAAGTCTCCCGGGGGCATAGCCACAAATGTTTTCACCACAAGTTGTCCGAATAATGGGGCAGACCTTTCGGTAAGAAAAATAATTACTTCTTTTCATAAACCCTTTCTCCATCAAGAAACGTCTTCAACACCTTTATTTCTAATAATTTTTCGGGGACTTCTTTTATCAGGTCATTATCAAGAATGACAAAATCGGCGAATTTTCCTTTTTCAAGGGAACCTTTTTCAGTTTCTTCAAAGTTCGCTTTTGCCGCCCAGATGGTCATGCCACGTAGTGCTTCTTCTCTTGTCAAAGCATTTTCCATTTGAAAACCGCTGGCGGGCCATCCCTTTGCATCTTTACGCACAACCGCCGCATAAAAGGTTTTGAATGGTGAAAT
>Ga0068868_100002623_pt1 | contig 12471 bp, 10 predicted proteins | sample KBSMisM42_FD_64660 | JGI IMG/M metagenome (GOLD analysis project Ga0068868, IMG submission 64660) | Miscanthus rhizosphere microbial communities from Kellogg Biological Station, Michigan, USA - KBS Miscanthus M4-2 | ecosystem: Host-associated > Plants > Roots > Rhizosphere > Soil ...
CCGCAGGGCGAGCAGGCCGGGTCCGCCGAAGAAGTCCGCAAGACCGCACGGCGGTTGCCGAACTGGCGGCTGACGAAAATTTCCTCGCTCGCGGCGTCGCTCGCGCTCGCGGTCGGCGCCGGTGTCATCGCCGGAGCCATCGGAACACTCGGGCTGCAGCGCGCGATCGCGCCGCAGGCGAGCGCCGATGCCGGAACGTTGCAGGAGTCGATCGTTCGTCTGAGCAGCGAGTTAGCTGCGTTCAAGGCGAGCGCCGAAGCTTCGGCCAAATCCGCCAGCGGACAGGTCACGCGCCTGACCGAACGCCTCGATCGCACTGAGCGCGCGCAGGTCGAGCCGGCGTCGCGGTTGGCGCGCATTGCTGATGCCGTCGATCGGCTGGAGAAGCGCGCGGCCATTGCGCCGATTCCGCCGGCCACCGTGCCGGCCGCATCGCCGGTCGCGGCGCCGCGTACGGCCTCCGCACCGCCGGTGGAGATCACCGGATCAGTACCACCCGCGCCGGGTTCGGCGCCGGTGCCGAACAAGGACCTTGCGCGCCTGCCGGTCATGCCCGGCTGGATCCTGCACAGCGTGCAGGGCGGCGCCGCCATCGTGCAGAGCCGCATGGGCCTGATGGAAGTCGAGGTCGGCGATCCGCTGCCGGGCGGCGGCCGGGTCGAAGCGATCCGCCGCGACAACGGCCGCTGGGTCGTCGTCACCAGCCGCGGCCTGATCGTCGCTCGCTGAACTCCAGGCGCGGGGCCGTCCCGCGCCCAATCTCCACATTGCTGCGCTTGTGCGCCGGGAATCCCCGGCATGCGCGGGTGAATCGACCTCCGAGGTGCGCTATGCTGCGCACATCGGAGGCGCGATCGCATGATCCTGGGTGCGCGAACTGTGCTGGCGGTGGTGGCAGGGCTTGCCGTTACCGCTCCGCTGCTCGCGCAGGCCCCGGCGCCCAAGCAGGATCCCGCCAAGCCGGAAATGAAGGTCGAATTCTGCCCCGGCCTCGTCGCTGGCAACCGGCCGCGCGTCATGCCGGCGGCGCTGACGCAGGACCAGGCGCGGCTGACCTACATCGGCCATTCGACGTTCCTGATCGAGAGCGCGAAGCTCGTTCGCATTGCCACCGACTACAACGATTACGTCAAGCCGCCGCTTCTGCCCGACATCGTGACGATGAACCGGGCGCACACCACGCATTACACCGACCATCCCGATCCCGGCATCAAGCATGTGCTGCGCGGTTGGCGCGATGACGGCAAGCCGACCGGCTATGACGTGCAGTATCAGGACGTCCACATCCGCAGCGTCGCCACCAATATCCGCGATTGGGGCGGTGGCGGCACGATCCGCCACGGCAATTCGATCTTCATCTTCGAGATCGGCACGCTCTGCATCGCGCATCTCGGCCATTTGCATCACACGCTGACCCAGCAGCAGCTCAACGAGATGGGGCGCGTTGACGTCGTACTAGTGCCGGTCGACGGTTCGTTCACGCTCGACATGGACGGCATGGTCGACGTGTTGAAATCGATCAAGGCCCCGCTGATGATCCCGATGCATTACTTCAGCATGCACACGCTCAACCGCTTCCTCGAGCGCGTGCGTCAGGACTACACTGTCGAGATGTCCGACATTCCCTCGGTTGTCGTCTCGCGCGCAACCTTGCCGACATCGCCGAAATTTCTGGTCTTGCCCGGACGTTAAAACACCATGCGAACACAGGTTGGCATCATCGGCGCGGGGCCGGCGGGTCTGTTTTTGGCCCACCTGCTGCATCGCGCCGGCATCGAGAGCGTGATCCTCGAAGGCCGGAGCCGCTCCTACGTCGAGGAACGCGTGCGCGCGGGCGTCCTCGAGTCCGGCACCGTCGACGTCATGCACGAGCTCGGGCTCGACAAGCGTCTGCTCAAAGAGTCGATGGAGGATCATGCGCTCGACATCCGGTTCAGCGGCAAGCTGATTCATCTCGACTTTCCCAAGCTTGCCGATGGACGCCACGTCACGATCTATGCCCAGCAGGAGGTGGTGAAGGACCTGATCGCCGCGCGCCTCGCCCAGGGCGGTCAGATCGTGTTCGAAGCCGAGGCGCACGCGATCGAGGGCATCTCGGGCAAAAGTCCGTCGATCCGCTATCGCCTCAACGGCAAGGACGAGACGCTCGAGTGCGATTTCGTCGCCGGCTGCGACGGCTTTCACGGCATCAGCCGTCCGGCGATTCCCGAGGGCATACTCACGCTTTACGATCGCATCTATTCGTTCGCCTGGTTCGGCATTCTTTCGCACTCGCCGCCGATCAAGGAGATGACCTACGCCAACAACGAGCGCGGCTTCGCCCTGTGCAGCCGGCGCACGCCGAAAATCTCCCGTCATTACCTGCAGGTTCCGATCGACGAGGACCCCGACAATTGGTCCGACGCGCAGTTCTGGGACGAGCTGCACAAGCGTATGGATGACAACAACAAGGCCGAGATCATCGAGGGCGAGATCTTCCAGAAGAACGTCGCACCGCTGCGCTCGTTCGTGGCGGCGCCGATGCAGCACGGGCGGCTGTTCCTCGCGGGCGATGCCGCGCACATCGTGCCGCCGACGGGCGCGAAGGGCCTCAACCTCGCCGTTGCCGACGTGCGCGTCCTGGCGCGGGCGCTCAGCGAGTTCTACCGCACCGGCGCGACTGCGCGGCTCGATCGTTATTCCGAGATCTGTCTGCGGCGAGTGTGGAAGACCGTGCGCTTCTCGAACTACATGACCTACCTGCTGCACCGCTTTCCGGAGCACACGCCCTTCGAGCGCCAGATTCAGCTGGCCGAGCTCGATTACATTTCCAATTCGGAAGCCGGCGGCAAAACTATCGCTGAGAATTACGTCGGATTGCCATTCGAGGACGACTAGCGCACGTCCCGGAAAAGTGGCTGCCGGTTTTCCGACAAGGACAGGCGCAAAGGATAGCTCACATGCCGTTCGCCACCACGCGTGACAAGGTTCGCCTGCATTACGAGGAAGTCGGCTCGGGCACGCCGATCCTGTTCGTGCATGAGTTCGGCGGCGACCATCGCAGCTGGGAAATGCAGATGCGCTACTTTGGACGGCGCCACCGCTGCATCGCCTATGCCGCGCGCGGCTACACGCCTTCCGACATTCCGCCGCCGGATGCCTACAGCTACAAGAATTTCATGACCGACGTGGTCGACATGCTCGACCATCTCAAGATCGCCAAGGCGCACATCGTCGGCCTGTCGATGGGCGGATATACGGCCCTGCATGTGGGGCTCAACCACCCCGGCCGGGCGTTGTCGCTCACGCTCGCGGGCACTGGTTCGGGCTCGGAGCGCGACCGTCTGGAGGAGTTCCGCAAGGGCAACGAGGCGAACGCGAAGCAGTTCGAGACCCTGGGATCGGCCGCCGTGGCCAAGACTTACGGGCTCGGCCCCGGCCGCGTTCCGCTCGAAATCAAGGACCCGCGCGGCTACGCCGAGTTTGCCGCGCAGTTCTCGCAGCACGACGCACAAGGGTCTGCCAACGTCATGCGCGGGTTCCAGGGCCAGCGGCCGTCGATCTATGACTTCGAGGCGGACATCCGGAAGATCACGCTGCCGACCTTGATCATCGTCGGCGACGAGGACGACGCCTGTATCGAGCCGAGCCTGTTCCTCAAGCGCGCGATCGCGACCTCGGGTCTCGCCATGTTCCCGAAGACCGGCCACGGCATGAACCTGGAAGAGCCGGACCTGTTCAACCGCACGGTGGCGGATTTTATCGCGCTCGCCGAGGCCGGCCGCTGGCCGCCGCGCGATCCGAGGTCGATCCGGAAGTAGGACGAAGCGTCAGGCCGCCACTGCGCTCGCGTAGTCGAGCACCGGGGCGCGTTCCTCGAAGATGCCGCGCGCCTGCATCCAGGCCTGCGTCTTGGCGAACATCTCCTCGGTGTAGGGGAGGAACACGATGCGCTCGCCGGTCGAGAAGCGCCGCACGTCCACCTTGCCCTGATAGCGCTCGGGGATCTCTTTCAAATAATGGTGCTTGTGCTTCTCGGGTTCGAGATCAAGGTCCATTTGGGCGCGCTTCATCGCGCCCATGTATTTCTCGACGTCGCCTTGATCGACGGTCGTCGGGAACATGAAGCCGATCATGAAGGTCGTATCGACGATCTTGCGGAAGCCCATGTGTTCGAGCGCCTGGAACGTCAGCCCCCACACACTGGTCGCCGGCACGTCGCGGTCGATCGCCACGTCGACGCGCGCCCATGGCATGCCGACGAACTTGAGCTTCACGTCGTCGTTCTTCACGAACGGCTCGAGCGCCTGCAGCGTCGTGAAGTGACTGCCGGAGTGGTAGCCGACCGCGATCTCCTGGCCGGCGAGTTCCTCGGGCTTGGTGATCTTTGAATCGGGCGGCACCATCACGCCGCCGGGCGTGACCACGTAGGACTTGCCCCACATGGTGCCGATCTTGTGCGACGACGCCTGGTTCACCGCCCAGTGGCAGGCGCAGGAAATGTCCGACTTCACGCCCTTGTTGCCGCCGGCCTTCTGGTAGGCCTCGAATGCGCCCGACTTGATCTCCGCGACATTGCCCGAGGCGTCGACCTGCTTCTCGTTGTTGGCCCAGGGGCGCTGGCCAAACTCGTAATCGAGTCCGGCGTCACGGAAGTAGCCCTTCTCGTGTGCGATCCACTCCTGCAGGCGTCCGTGCGGCTGAATGGTGAATGTGGCCATGGCGTTCTCCCGGGATGCCGAAGCGTGCCGCAAGGCGCGGGCAGGGGCAATAGCGGGCGGGAGATACGACAGTTGTCCGCCGCTCATACTCCGGCGGAATGGCGAAGGGATTCAGGACAGGGGGAAGAAGAGCGACGACAGCAGCATGCGCAAAGCGCCGCCGTGGGAGTTGCCAAACAAAATTCGCTCGATGCCGTACAGCACGAAGAGGGAACCTACGGTGATCGATAGACCCATCAGCAGCGGCATTGGACCCTGCCAATCTGTAACGACTACACGTCGACGCTGGCCGCCAGCGCGTTGTCCTGGATGAATATCCGGCGCGGCTCGACCACATCGCCCATCAACTTGGTGAAGATGTCGTCGGCCTCGTCGATTTCCTTGACCTTCACCTGCAGCAGCGAGCGCGCGTTGTGGTCGAGCGTCGTCTCCCACAACTGCTCGGGGTTCATCTCGCCCAGGCCTTTGTAGCGCTGCAGCGCAATGCCCTTGCGCCCGGCGGCGATGACCGCCTCGAACAGGCCGACCGGGCCGTGGATCGCGGTCTCGTCGTCCTTGCGGCGAAGCGTGCCCTTGCGCTCGTAGACGCTTTGCAGGGTTGCGGCGAACTCATCGAGCTTGCGCACATCGGCCGAGCCGAGCAGCGGCTGGTCTATCATCGCGACTTCCTTGACGCCACGCACCGTGCGTTCGAACTGGAAGCCGGCGCCTTCCTCGAAGTTGCCTTGCCAGCCACGCTCGGTTTCGTCGGCGAGCCGGTCGAGCCGCTTGGCGATGTATTCAGCAGCCGCAGCCGCGGTCTTCGGATCGGCGAAAATGTCGGCACGCAGCACGCCGGCGATCGCCGCTTGTTCGACGACATGACGATTATAGCGGCTGTGCAGGCCATGCAGGATGTTGCGGATCGAGCGGGCCTGTTCGACCAGCGTGCGCAGGTCGGCGCGCGCACGGGTCTCGCCGTTGGCGAGCAGCAGCGCGGCGTCCTCGAGCCCGGCTTCGATCAGGTAATCCTCGAGCGCGCGCTCGTCCTTGAGATACTGCTCGGACTTGCCGCGCGAGACTTTATAGAGCGGCGGCTGCGCGATGTAGACGTAGCCCTGATCGACTAGCGCGCGCATCTGCCGATAAAGGAACGTCAGCAACAGCGTGCGGATATGTGCGCCGTCGACGTCGGCGTCGGTCATGATGATGATCTTGTGGTAGCGCAGCTTCTCGACATTGAAGTCGTCGCTGATGCCGGTGCCGAGCGCGGTGATCAGCGTGCCGATCTCCTGGCTGGACAGCATCTTGTCCATGCGCACGCGTTCGACGTTGAGGATCTTGCCGCGCAGCGGCAGCACCGCCTGGAACTCGCGGTTGCGGCCCTGCTTGGCGGAGCCGCCGGCCGAGTCGCCCTCGACGATAAACAGTTCCGACTTCGCCGGGTCGCGCTCCTGGCAGTCGGCGAGCTTGCCGGGCAGTGAGGCTATGCCGAGCGCGCTCTTGCGCGTCATCTCGCGCGCCTTGCGGGCGGCCTCGCGCGCTGCCGCGGCCTGGATCACCTTGCCGACGATAATGCGGGCTTCGGAGGGATGCTGCTCGAACCAGTCGTTGAGCGCTTCATTGAGCACGCCCTCGACCACCGGGCGCACTTCCGAGGAAACGAGCTTGTCCTTGGTCTGCGAGGAGAACTTGGGATCGGGCACCTTTACCGACAACACGGCGGTGAGGCCTTCGCGGCAGTCGTCGCCGGTGAGCGCGACCTTGTCCTTGCGCGCGGCGCCGCCGCGGTCGGCATAACTGGTGACCTGGCGCGTGAGCGCGCCGCGGAAGCCGGCGAGATGGGTGCCGCCGTCGCGCTGCGGGATGTTGTTGGTGAAGCACAGAACCGACTCGTGATAGCCGTCGTTCCACGACAGCGCGCACTCGACGCCGATGCCGTCGCGCTCGGCGCGCACCATGATCGGCAGAGGCACGAGCTGGGTCTTGTTACGGTCGAGATATTTGACGAAGGCCTCGACACCGCCCTCGTAGATCATCTCCTCGCGCTTCTCGACGGCATGGCGCTGATCGGCCAGCACGACGCGGACGCCGGAATTGAGGAACGCCAGCTCGCGCAGGCGATGTTCCAGCGTCGCCCAGTCGAATTCGGTCATCGTGAAGGTGGCGGTCGACGGCAGGAAGGTCACTTCCGTTCCATGCCTGTCGCTGGCCTCGGCCACGACGGCGAGCGGTGCGACGGCGAGGCCGTCGCGGAATTCCATGGCGTGCTCCTTGCCGTCGCGCCAGATGCGCAGCTTGAGCCAGCTCGACAGCGCGTTGACAACCGACACGCCGACGCCGTGCAGACCGCCGGAAACCTTGTAGGAGTTCTGGTCGAATTTTCCGCCGGCGTGCAGCTGGGTCATGATGACCTCGGCCGCCGACACGCCTTCGCCCTTGTGGATGTCGGTCGGGATGCCGCGGCCGTCGTCGATCACGGTGCAGGATCCGTCCGGATTGAGCGTGACGGTCACTTCCTTCGCGAAGCCGGCCAGCGCCTCGTCGATGGCGTTGTCGACGACTTCGTAGACCATGTGATGCAGGCCCGAGCCGTCATCGGTATCGCCGATGTACATGCCCGGCCGTTTGCGAACGGCGTCGAGTCCTTTGAGAACCTTGATCGCGTCAGCGCCGTAATCGGAACTTGCCGGGAGCGACGAAGGACCGGTTTGGCGGGCGGGTTCGGCCATAAGAATTTCGCTTCGAATCAGAGTGAAAAGGGGGCCAGAATCACTGACTTTGTGTGACACGAAATATGGGGATCGCCTAGGGAAAAAGAAGGGCTTTAAGCCATTGATTTGATGTATTTTTTGTCCCCCTTACGAGGCCTCCGGAAGGCCTCGATTCTGTGGCCCGAAATGCCCTTCCGCCAGCGCGATTTTGGCGCCTTGCAGACGAGCGGAAATGGCGTGCGGGCAGGCGTGTTCAACGCCGGCAGAGTGTGCCGGGCGCGCGCGGACAAGCTGTGCAGGCTTACTCGGCCGCGATCAGCGGCGCTTCGTCGGGCTTGAGTTGCGTCACCTTGCGCTCGGCGCGCCGGCGCTCGGTGATGTCCTCGTGCGTCGCGATCCAGCCGCCGTCGGGCGTGTTGCGGCCGACGATCGAGATGGCGCGGCCGTCGGGCAGGTCGATGATGCGGCTCGCGAGCCGGCCGGTCTTGAGATCTTCCATCAACTGCGTCGAACCCTTGGTCGGATCACCCTCGAACGTTCCGGAATCGCGACGCTGCAGCAGCAGATCCATCATGGTGCAGCCCGGCCGCACCTGATCCGGCGTGAGCTTGTACATGTCGAGGTAGCGCTGGTTGCAGACCACGACGCGGCCTTCGTTGTCGAACATCACCAGGCCCTGCGACATGTGATTGACCGCGGCTTCGAAGCGGCCGCTCTGCGCGCGCAGCTCGCGTTCGCGCCGGTCGAGCTCGAGCGTGCGCTGCTGGACGGTCTTTTCGAGCCCGCGGGTGAGCTGCTCGAGTTCATCCACCATCAGGCGGATCGAGCGGTCGGTGCGCCGGCGATCCTGGTCGGCTTCCTCGAAGGCGCGGCTGACGAGATCGCCCAGGACGGCGGTGTCGACGTCGCCGGCAGGGCGCGTGGCCTTGGTCAGAAGTTTGCTGAACAGCTTGTGCAACGGTGCAATCCTTGCGCCGGATGAATCCGCTATGCTGCCTCGTGGAAGGCCGTCACGGTCATGGTCTGGTTGTGGAGCTCGCACGCGCCCGAGGCGGCGTGCGGCGAGATTTCGCCATAGGAGTAGAAGCCGAACCGCAAGGTGCCGCTGCCGAGCTCGCTGCCGGCGGCTTCGAGCTCGTCGGTGGCGCGCTGGCCCATCAGCAGCCGGCGCCCGATGCAACTCACCAGGATCGCGACGGTGTCGCTCTCACCGACACCCGGGTGGGCCTGGCGCGCCGCATCGGCGGCACCGGCCGAAAGCCGGTCGAAGTTGCCGCGCATCAGCTGTGCGGTCCAGCCTTCCGGCACGTCGCCGGCGAAGGTCATGGAGCCCTTGTCGCGGTCGACCGCGAGCACGGTGCGCACGATGTCGTTCTCGGGACGGTCGGGATTGCAGATCTGCAGGGGGAAGAGCAGGGCGGTGCCGGGCAGGCCCTTGGCGTCCTCTTCGCCGAGATAGCGCTCGTAAAGATCGAGGGCGGGCTCGCCATCGAGCTCGAACAGCACGTTGCCCGCCGACTTGGTGATGCGGCGGCGTGGCCCGAACACATCCCAGCCGCCGGCGCTGCCGTGGCCGATGCGGATGGCTTGGCCGTAAAAGCCGAGCGCAGCGACGCGGCGCGTGCGCGGCGCGTCGTCGGCGCCCACCAGCGTCTCGGTGAATTCGGCTCCGTCGCCGGCAAGCCCGCCGGTGAGCGGCACATGCTGGCCCGCCTCGGTGGTGATGCCGGCGACGAGTTCGCTACCGTTGACGTTGAGGCCGTCGGACAGGACGAAAATGCCCGCGAGGTCTTCACGCTTCAGGGCGCGCCCGAGCGCGGCGCCACAGGCGCGCGAACCATGGGCGCCGACGGGCTCGCTGACGAGCTTCAGCCGCGTCGCGTCGAAACGCACGGCGATGGCCGTGATTTCGTCGTCGAGCACGTCTTCGTTGTGGATCTGGCCGCCGGTGCTGCAGCCGAGGATGCAGGCTTTGGCAAACTTTGCGCGGAGCTCCGAGAAGCGCGCCGGGTCGGCGAGCGCCCGGCGATTTCCGAAATAGATTACGAGATCGGTGCGCTCGCGATCGGCATCGTCACCCGACCATCCCGCGGCGGCGCTCCATACGAATTGTCTGGCACGCATTCGATCCTCCGGACCACCGGCATTGGCTATCGAGACGGGGAAATTCGGACGATCTATACGCGGCGGGCCTTAAAGATTCAGTTAGCCGCAGGTGCGGATGCGTCGATCTTTACGGGTGCGCTTCAGGGATCGTTAGCGATAAAGCGCCCCCGAAAAGACGCGCGGTCGGAGGGCGTACCTTTAGCTGCGCGGCGGCGTGTCCACGCGGGCGAGTTTGCCGCCGTCCACGGCAAAGAACTGCGCGCGGGCGGCGATGTCACCGAAGGTGGCACCGTCAGCCCCGGTCATCCAGACCTGCGCGCCGAGCCGGGTCAGGGCGTCGAACAGGGCCGCGCGCCGCGCCGGATCAAGGTGGGCAACAACCTCGTCGAGCAGCACGACTGGCGCCACCGCCGTCATCTCGGCCACGAGATTGGCGTGCGCGAGCACCAGGCCGATCAGCAGCGCCTTCTGCTCGCCGGTGGAGGCGTGGCGGGCGGCGATGTTCTTGGGGGCATAGGTCACGCGTAGATCGGTGGTGTGCGGGCCTTCGAGCGTGCGGCCTGCCGCGGCGTCGCGCCCGCGGTTCTCCTTGAGCACCGCCCGATAGCGATCCTCGACCTCGACCGCGGGATGAGCGGGCACGAGTTCATCGATCCAGCCTTCGAGCGCGATGGTGGCGGAAGGAAACGCGGGATCGTTGCGCGCGGCGAGTGCCGCCGAAAGCCGATTCACGGTTTCCGCGCGGGCACTCGCAACCGCCACCGCGAGCTCGGCGGTTTCGTGCTCGATGGCATCGAGCCAATGCGCGTCGGGTTGTTGCGTCTCGAGCAGGCGGTTGCGCGAGCGCAATGCGCGCTCGAGCGCATTCACGCGGGTGGAGTGTTCGGCGTCGGTCGCCAGCACCAGCCGATCAAGAAAGCGCCGGCGCTCGGACGCGGGGCCCATGAACAAGCCGTCCATCGACGGCACTAGCCACAGCACGCGCAAATGGTCCGCGAGCGCGGTGACCGCGACCGGCTCCCGGTCGACGCGGCTCTGGCGCGACGCGCCGTCGTCACCTGTGGGCGCCGCAATGCCGGTGCCGAGCGTGGCGATCCCGAGCGCGCCTTCCACTTCGGCGGACACCGCCCAGGAACCGTCGCCTTCGCTGAAGGCGACGTCGTCGAGCGTCGCATGACGCAACCCGCGGCCGGGGCCGAGGAAGGAGATCGCTTCGAGCACGTTGGTCTTGCCGGCGCCGTTCGGCCCCACCAGTACGATCGGGCCGTCGCCGACCGCCATCGCATCCGCGTGGTAGCTGCGGAAGTTGGTGAGGCTCAGGCGCAGGATTCGGGCGGCAATCATGGCAGTCGCTTAGCACGAGTGACCGGCGGCGGGCGTCGCCAAATTCAAGGCCGGTTGCCGGACAGGTCGAGCAGCATGTGCACGCGGTTGTAGCCCTTCTCGACCGAGCGGTGCGTCTCGACAAATCCGATGTGGCAGTAGAGGGCGAGATTTTCGGTCATCGCCGCATTGGTGTAGAGACGCAGCGCCGGCAAGGTCAGGCGTTTGGCCTCCGCCGCAGCATGCGCGAGCAGCGTGCGGCCGAGCCCTTCGCCCTGCCGGGCCGGATCGACGGCCAGGTTGTCGACGAGATAGGCGTCGGGTGTCGTCCAGGCGATCATGTAGCCGGCGATGCTGCCCGCGCGCTCGATCACGACGGCCTGGCCGGCCGCGACATGCGCGGCGAAATCCGCGTTCATCGGTGCGGGCTCCCGTCCGATCCGCGGCACATATTTCTGATAGGCCGCGCGGGCCAGCGCGTGAAGCTGCGGGACGTCGGCGGAAACGGCTTGGCGGATGACGGGCGCACTCTGCGCGGCGGGCATCACACCCGCATCGGCATCAGGACGTAGAGCGCGCCAGCACCCTTGCCGGACTTTTCCTCGATCAGGGTCGGCGAGCCGGGATCGGCGAGCCTGAGAACCGCAGTATCGCCCTCGATCTGCGCGGCGATGTCGAGCAGGTAGCGTGAGTTGAACCCGATATCGAGCGCGTCGGCCTCGTAGGTGACCTCGAGCTCTTCGGTGGCACTGCCGGAATCGGGGTTGTTCACCGACAGGGTCAGCTTGCCGCCGCTGAGCGACAGCTTCACCGCCCGCCCGCGTTCGCTCGATACAGTCGAGACGCGGTCGACGGCTTGTTCGAATTCGCCCTTCTCGACCTCGAGCAGCTTGTCGTTGCCCGCCGGAATGACGCGGGCATAGTCGGGGAAGGTGCCGTCGATCAACTTGGAGGTCAGCACCACATTGCCAACCGTGATGCGGACCTTCGAGGCGGACAGCTCGATCTGCACGTCGCCGTCCATGTCCTCGATCAGTCGCTGCACCTCACCCACGGTCTTGCGCGGGATGATCACGCCCGGCATGCCGTCGGATCCGCTCGGCGCGTCGAGATCGACTTGCGCCAGACGGTGGCCGTCGGTCGCGACCGCGCGCAGCTTGAGATTCTTGCCCGAGCCGGAGGTGTGCAGATAGATGCCGTTGAGATAGTAACGCGTCTCTTCGGTCGAGATCGCGAACTGTGTCTTGTTGATCAGCCGCTTCAGGTCGGCCGCTGCAAGCGTGAACTTGTGCGCCATGTCGCCGGCGGCGAGATCGGGGAAGTCGCTCTCCGGCAGTGTCTGCAGCGTGAAGCGCGAGCGTCCGGCGCGGATGGTGAGAACCGCGCGCTCGCCGGTCGACTCCAGAATGACCTGCGTGCCCTCGGGCAGCTTGCGCACGATGTCATAGAACATGTGCGCCGGTACGGTCGTGACCCCGGCCTGGCCGACTTCGGCGGCGATGGTCTCGATGACCTCGAGGTCCAGATCGGTCGCTTTGAACGACAGCTTCGACTTCTCGGCCTTCACCAGGACGTTGGCCAGGATGGGAATCGTGTTGCGGCGCTCCACCACACGGTGGACGTGCCCCAGCGATTTGAGAAGGTCGGCC
>Ga0068868_100002624_pt1 | contig 12469 bp, 8 predicted proteins | sample KBSMisM42_FD_64660 | JGI IMG/M metagenome (GOLD analysis project Ga0068868, IMG submission 64660) | Miscanthus rhizosphere microbial communities from Kellogg Biological Station, Michigan, USA - KBS Miscanthus M4-2 | ecosystem: Host-associated > Plants > Roots > Rhizosphere > Soil ...
GACTCGGACTGGGACAAGGAGAAGCTCAACGAGCGGCTCGCGAAGCTGTCCGGCGGGGTCGCCGTCGTCAAGGTCGGTGGCGCCACCGAGGTCGAGGTCAAGGAGCGCAAGCACCGCATCGAGGACGCGATCGCGGCGACCAAGGCCGCGGTCGAGGAGGGTGTCGTCCCCGGCGGCGGCGTCTCGTTGCTGCACGCCGCGACCGTCCTCGACGACGGTCTGGGCCTCGAAGGCGACGAACTGGTCGGCGTCAAGCTGGTCCGCAAGTCGCTGGACGAGCCGCTGCGCTGGATCGCGCAGAACGCCGGACTCGACGGTCGCGTGATCGTCGGCAAGGTGCGCGAGCTCAAGGCCGGCCACGGCCTGGACGCGGCCACCGGCGAGTTCAAGGACCTCGCGGCGGCGGGCATCGTCGACCCGGTGAAGGTGGCCCGCAGCGCGGTCGCGAACGCGGCCTCGATCGCGGCTCTGCTGCTCACCACCGAGACCCTGATCGTGGAGAAGCCCAAGGCTCCCGAGCCGGCTGCCGCCGGTCACGGGCATGGTCACGGGCACGGGCACAGTCACGGTCCCGGTTTTTAGCACGTAGGGCGCATTGGCCCCGCCATACCCGGCTCCGGGCGGTCAGGCTTGATCCCTCCGCCGGGCATGGCGGGGCCAATGCGCGTCGTGGTCAAGGTCCGCGCGAACCGCGCGGTTATTACGAAGCTCGTACGTGGCTGGTCGGTTCGGTGATGTCCGGCGGAGACTGGGCGCATGTGGGGTGAGCGTCGGTCGGCCGCGCTGGCCGGAGTGGCGGCTGTCGCCGCGGCTCTTGGCGTCGGTGAATTGGTCGCCATCCTTACCGGGCCGTTGACGTCGCCGGCCATTGCGGTGGGCGGGGCGATCATCGACAACGTCCCCGAGTCGCTCAAGCACTTCGCGATCACCCTGTTCGGCACGCACGACAAGCTCGCCCTGCAGGTGGGCATGCTGGTGCTGCTGGGGCTCGCCGGCGCCGGCCTCGGGCTGCTGGCCCGCACGCGGCTGCCCTGGGCGCTGGCCGGCATCGGTGCGTTCGCGCTGCTGGGCGTGGCCGCGGCGGTGACGCGTTACCAAGCCGGACCGCTCGCCCTGCTGCCGTCGCTGGCGGCCGGCGCCACCGGCGTGTTCGTCCTGTACCGGCTCACCGTTCATGATCGTGTTGATCTTGCAGTTGTGGTGCCGGATGAAGGCGTCCAAACTGGGGCAGAAGCTGGCACCACAACTGCAAGATCAACACGTCGGCGAGCGCTGACGGCGGGCGCGGTCGTGCTGGGCCTCGGGGTGGCCGCGGCGGCACTCGGCCGGTGGTATTCGCTGCGGCGCGACGTCAGCGCGGAGCGGGCAAGCGTGACGCTTCCGCAGCCCGCGTCGCCGGCGCCACCGCTGCCGGCGGCCGTCGACTCCAAGCTGCCGCGGATGTCTCCGTTCGTCACCTCGAACCCGCTGTTCTACCGGATCGACACCGCGCTTGTCGTGCCCCAGATCGCCCCCGACGGCTGGCGGCTGCGCGTGCATGGCCGGGTCCGGAACCCCCTGACGCTCACCTACGACGACCTGCTCAAACGTCCCATGATCGAGCGGTACATCACGCTGTGCTGCGTCTCCAACGAGGTCGGCGGCGGGCTGATCAGCAACGCCCGGTGGCTCGGCGTGCGGGTGTCCGACCTGCTCGCGGAGGCCGACCCGGAACCCGGCGCCGACCAGGTGGTCAGCCGCTCCGGCGACGGTTACACCGCCGGCACCCCCACCGAGGTTCTGCGCGACGGCCGCGACGCCATCCTCGCCGTCGGCATGAACGGCGAGCCGCTGCCGATCGACCACGGCTTTCCGGTGCGGATGGTGGTTCCCGGGCTCTACGGCTACGTGAGCGCGACGAAGTGGCTCACGGAACTGGAACTGACCAGCTTCGCCGACTTCGACGCGTACTGGGTGCGCCGGGGCTGGGCGAACAAGGCGCCGATCAAGCTGCAGTCGCGCATCGACACCCCGGGTTCGCGGGCCAAGGCGGGCACCGTCGTCGTCGGCGGGGTCGCGTGGGCGCAGCACGTCGGGGTGTCGGCGGTGGAACTGCGGGTGGACAACGGCGCCTGGCAGCAGGCGAAGCTCTACGACGTCCCCTCGATCGACACCTGGCGCCAGTGGACGGTGCAGTGGCAGGCCACGCCTGGCAACCACACGTTGACCGTGCGGGCCACCGACACTGCCGGGAAGCTACAGGACGAGGACCAGCGGCCGGTGGTACCCGACGGCGCGACCGGCTGGCACACCATCGAGGTCACCGTCGAGTAGCCCGGCAAACTCGATCGTGGACTCCCGCGCCACCTTATGAGCGCCACGGGAGTCCACGACCGCTGGAGGGAGAGCGAACGATCAGCGGGCCGCCGCGTTGCGGCTGGCCATCAGGCGGGGCGCGCCGCCGCCGGTGCGCTGCACCGGCACTGTCGGGCGCAGGCCGAGCCGCAGTTCGAGGCGGCCGACGTCGACGCAGTTCTGGTTGCGGTCGGCCAGGTCCTCCCAGCCGGTCGCGAGTAGCCGGAGGCGTTCGGCCTCGGTGAAGCCGCCCCAGACGCCGTACGGCTCGCGGGTCGCCAACGCGTGGGCCGCGCACTGCGCGCGCACCGGGCACGTCTGGCAGACGGACTTGGCCGCCGCTTCGCGCCGGCCGCGCGAGGCGCCACGTTCCCCGTCCGGGTGAAAGAACTGGGCACTGTCGCGGCCCCGACACGAACCCATGCGCTGCCAGTCCCAAAGGTCGGAAATCGGCCCTGGCAGTCGCGCGACGTTGGTCATGCGTACCCTCCATCAGCCCATGCCGTCAAGATCACTTTCGAGGGAAAAGACGGCAAGTCGTCGATTGAATTCTGGGGAACTCCGGAATGATCTGACCGTTTTGTGTTCTCCTCCTGGGTAGAGAGGGGAGTCACGGTGCGTACGGTCCTTGTTTGTGTACGGACGCCGGTCGCGGCCCAGGCGGTGGTCACCTGTGCGGCCAGGCTTGGAGTGGGTGCGGCGGTGCGTACCGCGGTTTCGGTTACCGAGGCGTTGACCCGGTTGGCCGAGCAGAGCGCCGACCTGATCCTGGTCGACACCGCGCTGTCGCGTCCGGACAGCGTCGAGTTCACCCGCCGGATCGTCGCCGCGGCGCCTGGCGCCGCGGTCGTCCTGTTCGGTGTCGAGGACCCGCGCATCTCGGCCGCCGCCGTGCAGGCCGGCGCGCGGGGAGTGATCCGCGCCGACGCGACGGATCCGGTGACGGTGGTCGCGAAGGCGCTGCTGCTCGTGCTCAGCCCGGCGGGCGAGCCGGCCACGGCGCGGGCCGGTGCCCGCAACGGCTCGTCGGTGCCCAGCCCGGCAGCCCCGGTCGGCGCCGCGGTGAGCGCGCTGGCCTCGCGGACGCTGCGGCCGGCCACGTCGTCGGTGCCGCTGCAGCGCGGCGACGCGGCGGGCGGCCCGGCGGCCGAGGTGCCCCGGCGGCGCGTCGACCTGACCGAGCGCGAGCTGCAGGTGCTGCGCGGGATGGCCGACGGCAAGAGCAACGCCGAGATCGGCCGCGAGCTGTTCGTTTCCGAGGACACCGTCAAGACGCACGCCCGGCGGTTGTTCCGGAAGCTCGGCGCGCGCGACCGTGCCCACGCGGTGGCGTCGGCGTTCCGGGCTGGGCTGGTCTCCTGACGGCGACCAACTGCGACCTGGGCATGCGGGGGCGGTACCCCGGTTTTTGACTGGTTAAACGACAGACTCGATTGAATGCCGGGGCCGGGTCAGCGGATCACGGCTCGTCGTCGTCACCGTCATCCTCGCCCTTGTCGGCGTCGTCCGCATCTTCAGCGGCGTCGGCGAGGGCGTCGTGGATGCCGTCGGCGTATCCGCGGGCGTACTCCCACGTCACGTAGTGATCGGGGTCGGGGTTGTAGGCCGGCTCGTGCACCCGCGGCCGGCCGGAGTCGAGCAGGTGCCGCAGGTTGCCGCGGAGCAGGTCCCAGTCGAAGTAGTGCGGCTCGTGGCAGTCTTCGCACTCGATGACCAGCCCGCGGACCCCCAGCGGCGTGAGCAGCGCCTGGTAGATCGCCAGATCGGCGAGGTCTTCCAGCACGTCCTGCCGCTCGTCTGCGGTGAGCGGGTCGTTGTCGTCGTCGCCCTCGCCGAGCGGCATCGCTGGATCGGCCGGGTCACCGGCGAACGGGTCGATGGGCTCTTCCTGCACCTTCCTACGGTAGCGGTCCGGGCCGCCGGGCGGGTGCTGGTGCCCTGTCGCCTAGCATTGGTCTATCGCCGCCCCTGAGACTCCTGAAGGCTGGTCACCATATGGATTCCCTTCCCCTGGCGCTCACGTTCGACGACGTCCTCCTGCTTCCCGCCGAGTCCGACGTGATTCCCAGCGAGGTCGATACCTCAACCAGGCTGACCAGGGGGGTGCGGCTGTCGATGCCGCTGGTGTCGAGCGCGATGGACACGGTCACCGAGGCCAGGATGGCGATCGCGATGGCCCGGCAGGGCGGCATCGGCGTGCTGCACCGCAACCTGTCGATCGACGACCAGGCGCAGCAGGCCGACCTGGTGAAGCGGTCCGAGGCGGGCATGGTCACCAACCCGGTCACCGTCTCGCCGGACGCCACCGTCGCGGAGGTCGACGCGCTGTGCGGGCGCTACCGCATCTCGGGTGCCCCGGTCACCGACCCGGACGGGACGCTGCTGGGCATCGTCACGAACCGGGACATGCGCTGGATCACCGACCTCACCACGCGGGTCCGCGACATCATGACGCCGATGCCGCTGATCACCGCGCCGGCCGGTGTGTCCACAGTGGACGCACTGGCGCTGCTGCGGCAGCACAAGGTCGAGAAGCTGCCGCTCGTCGACGACGCGGGCAAGCTGTGCGGGCTGATCACCGTCAAGGACTTCGCGAAGAGTGAGCAGTACCCGAACGCCACCAAGGACCCCGCCGGCCGGCTGCGGGTCGCCGCTGCCGTCGGGGTCGGCGACGACTCGTACAAGCGGGCCCGCACGCTCGTCGACGCCGGGGTCGACGTGATCATGGTGGACACCGCGCACGGCCACAACCGGCAGGTCGTGGAGATGGTCGCGCGGTTGAAGCGGGATACGCCCGCCGAGGTCGTCGGCGGCAACATCGCGACGTTCGACGGCGCGCGCGCCCTGGTCGAGGCCGGCGCCGACGCGGTCAAGGTCGGGGTGGGTCCGGGGTCGATCTGCACCACCCGCGTGGTCGCCGGCGTCGGCGTCCCGCAGGTCACCGCGATCATGGAAGCGACCCGGGCGTGCCGCCCCGCCGGCGTGCCGGTCATCGCCGACGGCGGGCTGCAGTACTCCGGTGACATCGTCAAGGCGATCGTCGCCGGCGCCGACTCCGTGATGCTCGGCTCGCTGCTCGCCGGCTGCGAGGAGAGCCCGGGCGAGCTGATCTTCATCAACGGCAAGCAGTTCAAGGCGTACCGGGGGATGGGTTCGCTCGGCGCCATCCAGTCCCGTGGGCAGGCCCGGTCATACTCGAAGGACCGCTACTTCCAGCACGACGTCGGCTCCGACGACAAGCTCGTACCCGAGGGAGTCGAGGGCCAGGTCCCGTACCGCGGGCACCTGTCCGGCGTGGCCCACCAGTTGGTCGGCGGCCTGCGGTCCGGCATGGGCTACGCGGGCGCGGCCACCATCCCCGCGCTGCAGGAGCGGGGCCAACTGGTCCGCATCACCGCGGCCGGGCTCAAGGAGAGCCACCCGCACGACATCCAGATGACGCTCGAGGCGCCGAACTACTCGGCGCGCTGAAGCGCGGGCCGCCAGCGGGCGGAAGCGAAGCGGAGCCCGCGGTCAAGCGGCACGCCTATGAAGGAGACAACCGTGCGAGAGGTCGTACAGATCGGCCTGGGCCGCACCGCGCAGCGCGGCTACCACCTCGACGAGATCTCGATCGTGCCGAGTCGGCGGACCCGGGACGTCGACGACGTATCGACCGCCTGGCAGTTGGACGCGTACCAGTTCAAGATCCCGTGCGTCGCGCACCCGTCCGACGCGATCATGAGCCCGCTGACGGCCGCCACCCTCGGCGGCCTCGGCGGCCTCGGCGTGCTCAACGTCGAGGGGCTGTGGACGAGGTACCACGACCCGGAGCCGATCCTGGCCGAGCTGTCGACGCTGCCGCACGGCGGCGGCACGCGGCGGCTGCAGGAGGTCTATTCGCAACCGATCAAGCCGGAGCTGATCGTCGAGCGGGTCAAGGAGATGCGGGAGGGCGGCGGCACCGTCGCGGTCCGCGTATCACCGCAGCACACGCTCGCGATCGCGCCGGTGATCCTGGACGCCGGCGTCGACATCCTGGTGATCCAGGGCACCGTGGTGTCGGCGGAGCACGTGTCCACTGTGGATGAACCGCTGAACCTCAAGGAGTTCATCGCCGACCTGGACCTGCCGGTGATCGTGGGCGGCTGCACCAACTACCAGACGGCGCTTCATCTCATGCGCACCGGCGCCGCCGGCGTGATCGTCGGGGTGGGTGCCGACGGGCACTCCACCACCGACCGGGTGCTGGGCATCCGGGTGCCGATGGCCACCGCGATCGCCGACGCGGCCGCGGCCCGCCGGGACTACCTGGACGAGACCGGTGGCCGGTACGTGCACCTGATCGCCGACGGCGAGATCCGCACCTCGGCCGACGTCGCGAAGGCCCTGGGCTGCGGCGCCGACGCGGTGATGCTGGGCGAGCCGCTGGCCCGCTGCGAGGGCGCACCGGCGAAGGGCGCCTGGTGGCACTCGTCGGCGAGCCACCCGAAGCTGCCGCGCGGCGTGTACGCGCCGGCCGAGGCGCCCACGGCGACGATGGACGAACTGCTGTTCGGCCCGTCCGGCGACCCGACCGGGGTGCTGAACCTGTTCGGTGGGCTGCGCCGCGCGATGGCCAAGTGCGGCTACCGCGACCTGAAGGAGTTCCAGAAGGTCGGCCTCCAGCTCGGCTGAGCTCTTCCCCGCGATCTTGGAAGTTCTGGGGCTCGTTTTCGAGCCCCAAACTTCCAAGATCGCGGCGCCTAGGACAGGGTGTCGTCGCTGCTGGCGCGGTGGCGGGCGCGGTAGAAGCGATTCAGCGCGGCCGACACCTCGGCCGGGTCGGACTCGTCCGGCGTCTCGCCGGCGGCGGCCGCCGGCGGGCTGGCCAACGGGTTTCGGGGAAGCTGCGCCATCGGGACGCGCACCGGCAGGCCCGCGCGGGACGTTCCGCCGTCGGCGGGTGCCGGCACGTTGCTGCCGCGGACCCCGCCGGACCGGGCGGCGCGGGTTGCCGCTGGCTGGGCCGTCGCGCCGGCGGCCGCCGCCGGGGCCGCTCCGCCGGCGGTCGGCGCGGGGGCCGCTCCTGCCGCGGTCGGCGCCGCGGCACCGACCGCACTCGGCGGGCCGGCGGCGTTCGTCGGGCCGGCGGCGTTCGGCGGGCCGGCGGCGTTCGTCGGGCCGGCGGCGTTCGGCGGGCCGGCGGCGTTCGGCGGGCCGGCGGCGTTCGGCGGGCCGGCGGCGTTCGTCGGGCCGGCGGCGGGTGACCGGGTGCCCGGGCGGGCCGGCGCCGCCGCGGCCGTCGCCGGCGCGGCGTTCGGGGGCTGCCGGTCCCGCCTGGTGCGCTGGACGTCGGGCGAGGTGCGCCGCCCGGCCTGGGACGGCAGCCGGATCGGCCGGGTCCAGCCGTCGAGATTCGCGGTGTCGGGGTCGGCCCCGACGGACTCGGTCCGGGCGACGTAGGAGATCGCCTCGTCGTCGGCCGGCGGCCTGGGCAACGGCGGCGACCCGTATGCGGGCGTCTCCCGCTCGGTGAGCGGCACCTCGACCGGCACCCTCGCCGGTGCGGCCGGGGCCGCCGACGGCGCTCCGCCGGGCGGCAACGCGGGTGCGCCGGCGAGGGTGCCGGCCCCACCGACCGGGGCACGCCGCTCCGGACCGGCCCCGGCCTCGGCCGACGGGTCGTGGCCGAGCAGGTGGGTCATCGAACTGCGCAGCACCGATCGGGCCAGGTCGGCGTACGACCGGGCGGGCGCGGGGGCGAGCAGCGGCGCGGGAATCGAGATCTCCGCCTGGATCCCGCTGGTCAGCGCCCGCAGCCGCACCGTCATGCCGTGCCGGGCGGCCAGCCGGCCGACCACCCACAGCCCCATCTGTGCCGTCGCCGCCGCGACGGGAGTTGCCGCCGACGCCGGTTCGCCGGGCCGGCCGGGCGAACCGGTACCGGCCAGCCGCTCGTTCGCCTCGGCCAGCTTCTTCTCGGTCATCCCGAGCCCGCGGTCGGCGACGCGGACGGTGGCCGACCGGCCGTCGGGCGCCACCCGGCCGATGACGAGGACCGTCGAGTCCGGCGGCGAGTACGACGCGGCGTTCTCCAGCAGCTCGGCCAGGATGTGCACGACGTCGACAACGGCGCCGCCGGCGATGTAGCCGCCGTCGTCGACGTCGGAGACGACCCGTTCGTACTCCTCGATCTCGGCCATCGCGGCCAGCACCACCGCGGACAGCGGCACCGGGTCGGGCCGGCGGCGGCTGGTGTCGGCGCCGGCCAGGACCAGCAGGTTCTCGTCGTTGCGGCGCATCCGGGTGAGTAGGTGATCGAGGCGGAACAGGTTCGCCAGCTGATCCGGGTCGTCCTCGGCCGACTGCACCTCGTCGAGCAGCTTGAGCTGCCGCTCCACCAGCATCTGGCTGCGTCGCGCCACATTGACGATCATGGAGTTGGCCCCGCGACGCAGCTCCGCCTGTTCGCCGGCGAGGCGCACCGCGCTCGCGTGGACGGCGGCGAACGCGTCGCCGACCTCGCCGATCTCGTCGCGCCGGCTGTTGTCGCCGCCGAGTTGCGGGAAGGCGGTGGTCGGCAGGTTGTCGATGTCGGCCTGCCGTTCGGCCGCCCGCAACCGTTCGAGCGCCTCCGGCAGGCGGCGGGTCGCCACGTCCAGCGCCTGGGCGCGCAGGTTGCGCAGCGACCGCACCATCGACCGGCCGATCAACACCCACGACCCGAGCGTGATCACCAGGACGGCCAGGATCAGCCCGGTCAACCACAGCGTGCGCAGGCGCTGGGCGTGCGCGAGGGATCCCGACTCGTCGATCGTCGCGTCGATGGCCCGGGACCCGACCTCGCCGAGCAGGTTGACGGCCGCCGTCGACACCTCCCACCACTCGTCCGGCGGAACGGTCACCAGCCGGCCCCGGACCTGCTCGAGGATCGTGTCGCGCAGCGCGGTCGCATTGTCATTGATCTTGACAGCGCGCGCGTCGCCGAGCGCCGCCGCGACATCGCCGGGGGCGTTGGCGCGGAACCGGACCAGCGCCGCATGCTGCTCCGCCGCGGACTCCGCGAACGGGTAGTAGGTCTCGGGCTCGGAGAACCGGGCCCGGCAGGCCGCGTACAGCCGGGCCCGCAGCTGCGAGGCGTACTCCTTGGCCCGGGCCACCTCCAGCACGGCGATGGCCGGGCCGACCAGCCGCCGCTGCGGGGCGCTGGCCGGATTGGGCAGCATCCCGAACAGGGCCGCGATCGTGTCCCGGTAGGCACTGAAGATCGTCTCCGCGGGCAGGGAGCTTTCGCGGGCCGCCGCCCGGGTGTCCTGCAGCCGCTTGAACATGTTCGCGGCGGCCGCGAACCCGGGCCGGTCGGGGCCGGCGACGCGGGCCAGCTGGGCGTACGCGTCGTCGGACGCGGTCCGCTTGTCGGCCAGGGCGGCGTCGAACTGTTCAACGGTGACCCGCTGCACGAGCTCGCCCGCGGTGCGGTCGCGCTCGACCTGCAGCGCGTCCACGACGGCCGCGACCGGCCGCGCGAGCGCGAACTGTTCGGCGTATGCGGACAGGTCCCGGCCGTCGGTCGCCGCCGCCGCGATCTGGAGGCCGGCGATCGCGGTGAACGCGGCCGCCGGGATCGCGACGACGATGGCGAGCTTGCTGCGCACCCGCCACCAGGAGCGCAGCCGGAGGCGACGCAGGAAGCCGTCGCCCCGTGCGCTCGCCCGGGGCGGACGCGCCGACACCGAAGACGCCGACAACGCGGGAACCTTCCTGTGCGAGGCGGTGACGGCCGCCGATTGGTCACCGGTCGGTGGCAGAATACGGAACCTCAGCCTGGTTGTGTTGCCTCCTTCACGCGCGGTCGTCGATTGCGTCGGAATCGAGGGGCTACCGTTGACGCCCGATCCGCACCAAAGGGAGGCCAGGTATGCGCCGATGGCCCCTCGTCGCGCTGGCCGCGGTGCTGGTCTGCGCGCTCGTGGCCGGCGCCGTCGTGCTGGTGCGGGTGGCCGCCCCGAGCGGCAGCGTGCGTCCGGTCGCCGCGAGCGGGCAGCCGTCGGCACCGCCGGACGGTCCACCCTCCCCGGGCGCCGACGGGGCCGGCGACGAGTACTTCCCGAAGCTGGGCAACGGCGGGTACGACGTCAGGCATTACGCGCTGCGTGTCCGCTATGACCCGTCGACCGACGTGCTGACCGGGCGCGCGACGATCGACGCGGCCGCAACCCAGTCGATGTCCCAGTTCAACCTCGACTTCTCCGGTCTGAAGATCACCGCGCTGCGAGCCGGCGGCGCCGACGCGACCTGGCGGCTCGACGGCGGCCGCGAGCTCGTCGTGACGCCCGCGGCGCCGCTGCGCGCCGGCCAGGAGTTCACGATCGAGGCCGAATACGAGGGCAAACCGGACGGCGATGGGTTCCACCACACGACCGACGGTGCGTTGGTCGCCGGCGAGCCCGCGAGCGGTGCCGACTGGTACCCGACCAACGAGCACCCGACCGACAAGGCGACCTACGACTTCGAGATCACCGTCCCGGACGGGCTGACGGCGATCGCGAACGGCGTATCGCGCGGCGTCGACGCGGCCGACCCCGGCTGGCGCACCTGGCGCTGGGCCGCGACCACGCCCATGGCGAGCTACCTGAGCACCATCGCGATCGGTAAGTTCCGGATCTTCGAGGGGACCTACGACGGCAGGCCGGTCTACTCGGCGGTCGACGAGCGGCTGCCGGCCGGCGGCGTCGCCGACCAGGCGATGCAGCGCACCGCCGACGTGACCGGGTTCCTGGCGACGCGGTTCGGCCCGTACCCGTTCGAGGCGCTGGGCGGGATCGTGACCAGCGAGCGGCTGTCGTTCGCTCTGGAGACGCAGACCCGGCCGATCTATGCGCCCGCCTTCTTCAACCGGACGCTGTCGGACGCGACCTCGATCGTCGCCCACGAGATCGCGCACCAGTGGTTCGGCGACAGCGTCTCGTTGAACCGGTGGCGCGACATCTGGCTCAACGAGGGCTTCGCCACCTACGCGCAGTGGCTCTGGGAGGAGCACGACGGCGGCCGCAGCGCCCAGGCCGCGTTCGACGACACGTACGGCGCACCCGCGACCGCCGAGATCTGGACGCCGCCGCCGGGCGACCCGGGGGAGAAGAACCTGTTCGCCGACTCGGTATACGTGCGCGGCGGCCTGACGGTGCACGCGCTGCGGATGACGATCGGCGACGACGCGTTCTTCCGGCTACTCCCCGAGTGGACCTCGGCCCACAAGAGCGGCACGGGCACGACGGCCGACTTCATCGCGCTTGCGGAGAAGCTGTCCGGCAAGGAACTCGACGCGTTCTTCCAGGCCTGGCTGTTCTCCTCCGCCAAGCCCCCGTACCCCGGCCGCTGACCGCGGAAATCGGGCAGGATGCGTGGCCATGGGGAGCCTGTTCCGGGAGCGTGACTTCCGGCTCCTCTTCGTCGGGCAGGGCATCAGCGCCGTCGGCACCGCGGTCAGCTACGTCGCACTGCCGCTGATCGCGGTCTCCGCGCTCGACGCCGGCCCGTTCGAGGTCAGCCTGATCACCGCCGCCGGGTACGCCGCCTGGCTCGTCGTCGGCCTGCCGTTCGGCGTGTACGTCGACAGGCGCAGACGTCGTCCGCTGCTGATCCTCGCGGATCTCGGCCGCGCGGCGCTGCTCGCCACCGTGACCACGGCGGCGCTCGCGGGCGCCCTCACGATCGCCCACCTGGTGGCGGTCGCGCTGCTTGCCGGCGCGCTCAGCGTGCTGTTCGACGTGGCCTACCCCGCCTACCTGCCGGCGATCATCCCCAAGGACCGCCTCGTCGACGGCAACGGCAAGCTGTTCGCCACCGAGTCGGCCGCGAACGTCGGCGGGCCCGGGCTCGGCGGCGCGCTGCTGCAGGCCGTCGGCGCGGCCGGCACCGTGCTCGTCGACGTCGTGAGCTTCCTGGTCTCGGCCGCCACCCTCCTCATGATCAGGGGCCCGGAGCCGGCCGCCAGGAAGGCTGAAACGAACGTGCGAAGGGACCTCGCCGAGGGCCTGCGCTACACGTTCGGCCGGCCGTTCACCCGCGCGGTGCTCGGCGCCGGCGTGCTCGGCAACTTCGTGTTCGGCGGCTACGCGGCGGTCGTCGTCGTGTTCCTGTACGACACGCTCGGCCTGAGCGAGGCCGCCGTCGG
>Ga0068868_100002627_pt1 | contig 12464 bp, 12 predicted proteins | sample KBSMisM42_FD_64660 | JGI IMG/M metagenome (GOLD analysis project Ga0068868, IMG submission 64660) | Miscanthus rhizosphere microbial communities from Kellogg Biological Station, Michigan, USA - KBS Miscanthus M4-2 | ecosystem: Host-associated > Plants > Roots > Rhizosphere > Soil ...
CACAACCGGCCGCGCCGTCTGCCGCAGGGCCGAGGCCGAGAGCCCCGCGGGCGCCTGCTGCTGCCGTGCCTCCGCCGCCTCCGGCGCAGCCGCCGGCAACGCAGGCGGTCGGCAACGGCCAATAGGATTCATCCCCGCGCAATGCGCGGGGCGGCAGATTGGGGTCCGAACCGAAGCGTGGGGAAGATTATCGTGAAGACTCGTTTGACCGCCGCACTCGCGGCCGGCGCAGCTCTGACACTTGTGCCCATGGCTGCCCAGGCGCAGCGGCAGGCGCCGCCCAGCCCCGAGCAGCGCCTCGACCGCCTCGAGAAGCAGGTTCAGCAGGTGCAGCGTCAGCTCTTCCCGAAGGGCCGCCCTGCGGACACGGCAGGCTTTGCCGACGACCCTGCTGCAACCCAGTCCTCGGTAGTCAACCTCGACCAGCGCTTGGATGCACTCGAGAGGCAGGTCGCCGATCTCGTTCGCCAGTCGGAGGAGAATGGCAATCGGCTGCGCACGCTCGAGGGCGGGATCGCGCAGCTGAAGACCGATCAGGATCAGAGGATCAACGCGCTCGAGCAGAAGATGAGCGAGGTCGCGACGGTCGCGCCCACGAATGCTCCGGTTGAGACTGCGCCGCCGACGACTCCGGCAAAGCCCAAGGCCACGGCTCCCAAGACGCCTCCGAAGAAGACGGCCGCCGCCGAACCTGCCGCGGCAGAGGGTGGACCGGCGGTCGAGACTGCGGCTGCGACCGACCCAGGCGAGGAGGCTTATTCAGAGGGATTCCGCCAGTGGCAGGCGGGCCAGTACGACGAGGCAATCGCGACGCTGAAATCGTTCGTCGCCTCTTATCCGAAGCATCGCCGCGCCAGCTATGCAAACAACCTCATCGGCCGCTCGCTGCTGAGCAAGGGCCAGACGCGTGAGGCCGCCAACATTTTCCTCGCCAACTATCGCGCCAATCCTGGCGGCGAGCGCGCGGCGGACAGCCTCTATTATCTCGCCCAGGCGGCAATGCAGCTCGGTCAGCCGGCCCAGGCCTGCAAGGTCTATGCGGAGTTCGACGCCATCTACGGCGGCAAGGCGCGCGCCGACCTCAAGAAGCAGGTGAGCGACGGCAAGGCGCAGGCGCAGTGCAACTGAGGCCGCTGCCTCAAATCGGCGCGGCCTGAACAATCATATTGGAGACAGCTGGCGCCTGCTCGTAAAAGACGCTGGAACGAGCTCAGGGGGCCGCTTGCAATCTTCGATCCTTGACCGCTTTCGCGGCGACCTCGACGCTGTGGTGTCGCCGCAGGCCCGGATCGGCGTCGCGGTGTCCGGCGGGCCGGACAGCCTCGCGCTCCTCCTCCTCGCTGCGGCTGCCCGACCTGGCCAGGTGGAGGCCGCCACCATCGACCATGGTCTTCGTCCCGAAGCTCGCTCCGAAGCTGAGATGGTCGCCAGCGTCTGCGAACGACTGGGCGTGAGACACGCGACATTGGCGGCGCGCTGGTCGGAAGTTCCGGAAACCGCGATCCAGGAAAGGGCGCGCAACCAGCGCTACCGGCTACTCGGCTATTGGGCGGAGGAGCGCGGGCTCGACGCGATTGTCACCGCTCATCACGCCGAGGACCAGGCAGAAACCCTGCTGATGCGGCTGGCCCGCGGGTCTGGAGTCCGCGGCCTTGCGGGAATCCGGCCGCGCTCGGTTTCGCCGGGCGCCCACATCCGCCTCGTTCGGCCGCTGCTCGGCTGGCGGCGGGCAGAGCTTGAGCAGGTCTGTGCTCACGCGGGCGTGGAACCCGTCGCCGACCCAAGCAATCAGGACGAACAGTTCGAGCGGGTCCGCGTCCGCCGCTCACTTGCCGCGCTCGATTGGCTCGACGCCGGCGCGGTTGCACATTCAGCAGCCATCCTTGCCGATGCCGATGCGGCGCTCGACTGGGCTATGAAGATCGAATGGGAAAACCGCGTGCAGGAGAAACGCGGGAGTATCATCTACCACCCGTCCGACGCGCCCTCGGAGATCGTGCGCCGGGTGGTCGGCCGCGCGATCCGCAAGCTGGCGACCGAAGGCGAGTTCGAGCCGCGCGGCACCGAGCTGACACGGCTCGTTACCACTTTGTCGGATGGCGGCACGGCGACGCTTCGGGGCGTGCTCTGCCGCGGCGGCCCCGAGTGGCATTTCGTTCCGTCGCCGAACCGGACTCGACCTGTGGATAACTCTGAGTAAACTGCTGTTCGCGACTCGGAGGGGCGCGGTTTCGTGGAGAGGCGCTTGGAACCGGATGAACGTTATTTTCGCCGCCGGGCGAGCGAGGAGCTGGCGGCCGCGCGCCGGGCAGTGACCGACGCTGCGCGGGAGCGGCGCCTGATGCTCGCCAACAGCTTTCTTCAACGACTGGACGCCACCGAACGCAGCTGCGTAGCTGCGGAATAAGCCGGCACGCGCTCGGGCGCGATACGAAAAAATCATTTATCTCGAGCCCCTGAAGGGGTGAAAAATCTGTCGATCTGAGTTAGTACTGCACGCACCCCGCAATTGTTGCTGGAGGCCTGCGATGTCGGCCGTGAAAGTTTTCCTCCCAGCGCTCGCTACTGTCATCGCCGCTCAAAGCGCTCCTGCTGAGGCAACCGCCGCGCAAGGCGCGATCGTGATCGAAGGTCAGCGTCTTCATTCGCAAGTTGATGATTTCGTCCGCAAGCTCACGCCGGCGCAGAACGATCAGCTCAGCCGCTTCGCCGAGGACGTGTGCCCGGCCGTGATTGGTTTGTCCGACGATTTGGCCAAGGAGATCACGGGGCGCATCCGCAGCGTCGCCGGGGCCATCGGGGCTCCTCTGGCCAAGCCGAAGTGCAGCCCCAACCTTGTCCTGCTCGTCGTTCACGACAAGGAGGTCGCGATCCACCAGCTTCGGACGCGCATGCCCGGCTTGTTCGCGCAGATGCTGGCCGCTGAACTGGAGGAATTGGTGGACAATCCCGGGCCTGTGGCCGCTTGGCAGGTGTCAAGCCGCGTCGGCGCCGACGGAATGCCGCTGTCCAAGGTTCGCATCAGGAAGGAGGACGGCAACAATGATGCGGTCCCACTCGTCAGGGGCGGTTTCCTGTCCCGCGTTAACATGCAGATCATGCGCCGGCTCGACCTTTCGCTGGTGGTCGTGGAGGCGCGCGCGCTCGATCAGGTCGATACTCGGCAGCTCGCCGATTACACGGCGATGAGGACGCTGGCGGTCGGAAGCTCGGACGTCAGCAATCTCCCTGCCCGGTCGATCCTGCAGCTGTTCAACGCCGGCGTTTCGCCACTCCAGGCGCCGGAAAGCGTGACCTGGTGGGACGTCGCCTTCCTGAAATCGCTCTACCGGTCGAGCAACCGCGTCGAGGCAAGCAATCAGCGAGCCCAGATCTCGAAGATGATGGCGAGCGAGCTGAATCGGGTTCCGGTCGAGCAGCGCTAGGCCGCGGACCAAGGGCACCTAGCAGTCCAAGCAACGCTCACGCGTGCCGTCCCGGCGCGGTACAATGTTCACCTCATCTCAAGGCCGCATTGTTATTGGCCGGGATACGCCTATTTTATCGGGCAGGGCGTTGGTGCCCTGAAAGACGAGCGATGAACGACAAAGAAAAGAAGCCTGGAAACCCCTGGACCAAGAGCCTCCTCATTTGGGGCGGCGTGCTGTTTGCGCTCGTCATATTCGTCCAGCTGATCGACGGCGGGTCGCGCACCCAATCGGGACAGGCGATCCCTTATTCCGAGTTCGTCAAGCAGGTCGACGAAGGCAACGTCCGCACGGTCGTGATGGCCGCGGGTGGCACCAACAGCAATTCCGCGATCGCCGGCAAGCTCGCCAATGGCGAGGAATTCCACACCATCGCTCCGGCCGGATCCGACATCGCCGACCGGATGGTGGCGAAGAATGTCGCCGTCCAGGTAAAGGCCGAAGAGCAGTCGAGCATCTGGCTCTACATGCTCTACAATTCGCTGCCCTTCCTGCTGATCCTCGGCATCAGCTTCTTCGTGATGCGCCAGATGCAGAAGAACGCCGGCTCTGGCGCCATGGGCTTCGGCAAGAGCCGCGCCCGGATGCTGACCGAGAAGCAGGGCCGCGTGACTTTCGCCGATGTCGCCGGCATCGACGAAGCCCGCGAAGAGCTCCAGGAAATTGTCGAGTACCTCAAGGACCCGGGCAAGTTCGCTCGCCTCGGCGGCAAGATCCCCAAGGGTGCGCTGCTGGTCGGCCCTCCGGGCACCGGCAAGACGCTTCTTGCCCGCGCGATTGCGGGTGAGGCGGGCGTTCCCTTCTTCACCATCTCCGGTTCGGACTTCGTCGAGATGTTCGTCGGCGTCGGCGCGAGCCGCGTCCGCGACATGTTCGACCAGGCCAAGAAGTCGGCGCCGTGCATCGTCTTCATCGACGAGATCGACGCCGTCGGCCGCCACCGCGGCGCCGGCCTCGGCAACGGCAATGACGAGCGCGAGCAGACGCTCAACCAGCTGCTGGTCGAAATGGATGGCTTCGAGGCCAATGAAGGCATCATCATCATCGCGGCGACCAACCGGCCTGACGTGCTCGACCCGGCGCTGCTGCGCCCCGGCCGCTTCGACCGCCAGGTCGTGGTGCCGCGCCCCGACATCGACGGCCGCGAGCAGATTCTCGGCGTGCACATGAAGAAGGTGCCGCTGGCGCCCGACGTCGACGCCCGAGTCATCGCGCGCGGTACGCCCGGCTTCTCCGGCGCGGACCTCGCCAACCTCGTCAACGAGGCAGCGCTTCTGGCTGCCCGCCGCGGCAAGCGGCTCGTCGCCATGCAGGAGTTCGAGGACGCCAAGGACAAGGTGCTGATGGGCACCGAGCGAAAGTCCATGGTGATGACCGAGGACGAGAAGAAGATGACCGCCTATCACGAGGCGGGGCACGCAATTGTCGCCCTGCATGAGCCGGCGTCTGACCCGATCCACAAGGCGACGATCATCCCGCGCGGCCGTGCGCTGGGCCTGGTCATGCGCCTGCCGGAGCGCGACAGCTACAGCTATCACCGCGACAAGATGTACGCGAACCTCGCTGTGTCGATGGGCGGTCGCGTCGCCGAGGAAATGATCTTCGGCTACGACAAGGTCTCTTCCGGCGCTTCTTCCGACATCCAGTATGCGACGCAGCTCGCGCGCGACATGGTCACTCGTTGGGGTATGTCCGACGCGCTCGGGCCGCTGCAATATGCGGACCCAGACGAGGAGGTGTTCCTCGGCTATTCGGTGAACCGCACGCGCCAGATGTCGAACGAGACCGCGCAGGCGATCGACAAGGAAATCCGCAGGACTGTCGAGGACGGCTACGAGCGGGCCAAGTTCGTTCTGACCGAGAACCAGGCGCAGCTCGAGACCCTGGCGCAGGCGCTACTCGAATATGAGACGCTGTCCGGCGACGAGATCAAGAAGGTCCTCGCCGGCGAAGCGATCGACCGCGGCAGCACCAAGGGCCCGGCGATCCCGGCTGCGGGCTCCTCGATCCCGAAGGCCAAGCGGCCCAAGCCCGGCGCGGTCGGCGGGCCGGCTACCGCCGGCGCTTAACACTGCATTCATTCCGGCTCCGCTTCGAGCGTCAAATCGAAGCGGAGGACCGTTCATGAAAGCAGTTGCGCTTGCGGTGATGTTGGCGTTGGTTCCGGCGGTTGCGTCCGCCCAGTCGATGAACGCCGAGCAATTCTATCAGCGAGCAACCGCTCTGCAGAAGAAGGGCATGCTCGCCATCTTCTCCTCAGGCGAAATCAAGGCGCTGACCAGCGAAGCGCAAGCCGCGGCGGCCCAGACCGCCGAAAAACGCCGGGCAGCGATCAAGGCTGGTCAGCAGCCTCGCTTCTGCCCACCTCCCGGCCCGGCCACCATGAAGGACAAGGAATTCATGGCGCGCCTCGGCGCCTTACCGGCTGCCGACAGAGCCCGAATGAACATGGGCGAGGCGATGACGAGGATCCTCGAGATCAAATTTCCGTGCCGCGCCTAGTTCATCGCTCCGATCGCGACCACCGCTGAGACGAACAGTCCGGCGGCGATGAAGGCGAAGGTCACAAGCGCCATCGTCCGCATAATCGCGCTTAAGCGCCCCAGCTCGTACGCGCCCTTGAGGTGGCGGTACATGTGGAACGGCGGCACGAAGAACAGCAGCCCCGCGAAGCCACCGAGACCGACGGCCGCAATCACACCGCCGGCGATCATCAGCATCATCATGAACGACAGTGAATAGGTGACGAAGACCGCGTGGTCATAGGTGTTGTATCGGCGGCGCAGGGGGAACAGCAGCCACATGAACGGGAGCGAGATGGGGATCAGCAGCCAGCTGAACTTCGACGCCGCGTCCTGGACCTTCATCGAAACGAGCTGGGGATTGTCCTGCACGTTCTTGATGAACGGCTTGATCCAGCGCGGCGCATCCTTGTTGTCGTTCCCGGCGGACATGATCTTGCCGTTGAGGACCCCTTCGATCTCTGAGATGTCCTCCTTGCTCTTGGCGATCCTCCGATCGAGCGAAGCTACATTTTTGCCGGCGGCCGCGTCGGCCTTCCGCTCCGCCTCGAGCTTCGCGAGCTGAGCCTTGCTGTCCGCCATACCCGCTTCCAAGCCTTGCTTGGGAAATCCCGTGCTCTTGCTCGGGGACAGCTGGCCGGTGAGGTTTAGCACCGCAAAGGTCGCGAACACCGTGAACAGGTACAGCGCCACGGGGGAGATGAACCGGGCGCGTTCCCCGGCGATGTAGCGCCGCGTCAATATGCCGGGGCACCAGGCCAGCATCGGCAATGTGCGCCAGATCTTGCCTTCGAAGTTGAACAGCCCCTGGACGAAGTCCTGGAAGAAGCCCCCCACCGTGCGGTGGACATGGGCCTTCTGGCCACATGCCCAGCAATAGGGCCCGGTCAGCGGTGTCTTGCAATTGAGGCAGCTCTTCTCGTGGGTGTGGCCGTCGGCCTCGCCGGCTTCAGGCTCGACCGCGCGTGCGACCAGCCCGCCGGTTACCGCGTCGCCGATTGCATCGAAGCCACCCATACGCGCCCCCTTGCCAGCACATTATGCGGTGCGGCAGGCGCGTGCTAGCCATTCCGCTGCATGGCTCGCATCGGCCTCCTCGGCGGATCCTTTAACCCGGCCCACGCGGGGCACCGCCACATCAGCCTCCAAGCGATGCGGGCGCTCGGCCTCGACGAAGTGTGGTGGCTGGTGTCGCCTGGCAATCCGCTCAAGGCCCAGGCGCGCGACATGGCGCCCTATGAGGCGCGCCTTGCGTCGGCCGGGCAAATGGCGCGGCGTTCGCGGATCCGGGCGAGCGATTTCGAGCATCGGGAAGGCACCCGCTTCACCATCGACACGGTGCGCCGCCTGCGTCGCCGCTATCCCCAGCACCGCTTCATATGGTTGCTTGGAAGCGACAACCTGCCAAATTTTCACTTCTGGCGCGATTGGAGGGACTTAGCTCGCAATGTGCCGATTGCGGTGATTCACCGGCCGGGTTATGATTCGGCTGCCTACGCGGCGCGCGCGATGGGTTGGCTGGAAAGGTTCGTCCGTCCTTCCAGCCAGGCAAAGCAATGGACGGAGTGGAGTGCACCGGCGATCATTTTCCTTCGCCTGCCGCCCAACCCGACCTCGGCAACCGCTATTCGCGCGCAAAACCCCCATTGGTACCGCCACGCGTCCTCGCGCGTTTCGCGCGTGGGCCGACCCGGCCTGCCATTGTTCGCCAGGAGACCCCTTGACCGAACAGCCCGTTGAAGCCGCCGGCCACACCGCCCGCGCTCCCATCGATGTCGAAGATCTCCACAAGCTCGTTCTTCAGTCGCTCGATGACGACCAGGCCCAGGAGGTTGTGTCCATCCCACTGGCCGGAAAGTCCAACATTGCCGACCACATGGTGATAGCCACCGGACGTTCTACACGGCAGGTCGCATCGATGGCCGTTAAGCTTGCCGACAAGATCAAAGAGCGATTTAATCGGAACGTTCGTATCGAGGGGCTTCCGGCTGGGGACTGGGTGCTCATCGACGCGGACGATGTAATCGTTCACATCTTTCGTCCCGAAGTGAGAAATTTTTACAATTTGGAACGAATGTGGGCGTTTGGGGATGATTCGGGCGTGAGCGCAGCTGCACGCGGGTGAGGGCAATGCGGATCAGTGCACTCTTCTTGTCGCTTTTGGCGTTGGTCGCGCAGCCCGCGGCCGCGGCGTCTTCGCCTAACCTCCTGAGCCTCGAGCAGCAGCTGAGCTCGATGGTCTCCACCAAGTCGGCCGACGTCGGCATCGCCGCGCTCGACCTTAACTCGGGCGAGACCGTCAGCATCAAGGGCAATACGCCCTTTCCGATGGCGAGCACCGTCAAGGTGGCAGTCGCGGCGTTGTACCTCGCACAGGTCGATAACGGCCGTCGGTCTCTCGACGACACGATCAACGGCCAGTCTGCGCGGTCCTTGATGCGGCGCATGCTGGTCCACAGTGACAATCGCGCGACGGACATCCTGCTCGCCGATCTTGGTGGGCCCGCTGCCGTCCACGACTGGCTTCAGGCCAACAACCTCAAGGGCCTTCGCGTCGATCGCACGATCTCCGAACTGCTGCACAGCAAGCGCGATCTCTGGGACCACCGGGATTCGAGCACTCCAGTGGCGATGGTCGAGCTGTTGAAGCGCATCTACAAGGCGGAACTGATCAAACCCGAAAGCCGTAACTACCTGCTCGACTTGATGGCCCAGTGCCAGACCGGCAAGAACCGGATGAAGGCGCTGCTCCCGGGCGTGCCGGTCGAGCATAAGACCGGGACCCTCGACGGGCTCACCGACGACGTCGGATTCATCACCATGCCTGACGGTCACCGGGTAGCCGTGGCGATCTTTGCACGCGGCGGCACCGACCGGCCGAGGACGATCGCCGAGACTGCGCGCGTCATCTACGACGGCTTCAAGGCCATCTTCACCTGGCCCTTCGGCAACCCCGCACTGCAGAAATAGATGCTCCTTCACATCGTCGCCCGAGGGAAGATTGGCCGGTCTCCTGAGGCCGATCTGGTCGACCGCTATCTGAAGCGCACCCAATGGCCGACGCGCCTGACCGAGCTCCCCGAGCGCGGCGGCAAGGCTCCCGATCTGCCCGCGGGCAGCGTGACGGTCGTCCTCGACGAACGCGGGAACGCCCTGACCTCGACCCAGCTCGCGAAGGCGCTCGAGAAGTGGCGCGATGGCGGCAAGCGCGAGGCGCGGTTCCTGATAGGCGCGGCCGACGGCCACGACGAAGAGCAGCGGCGCTCCGCTGACCTGCTGCTGTCCTTCGGGCCCGCGACCTGGCCACACCTCCTCGTTCGCGCGATGCTCGCCGAGCAATTATTCCGCGCTACCGCGATCCTTGCCAAGCACCCCTATCACCGCGAAGGTTAGGCGATGCGCCGCGTCGCCCTCGCCCTGCTGCTCTGCCCCCTGCTGGCGTGGAGCGTCGCTGCACAGGATGCAGGCAACCCGCTTGATGCATCCCTGAAGGCCGCGCTTGCCGAGCAGGCCAATGCCGATGCGGAAACTGCCCGCCTGGAGCGGGCTGCATCCCAGGCGGAGAGCGAGGCCGATCGCCTCCATGCGCAGCAGGCCGCAGCGGCGCAGGCGATCCAGGCCGCCGAGGCCCGCATCGGCGCAGCCAACGCCCGGCTGCAGCTTGCGTCTGTTTATGTCGCCGCCCACCGCCAGCAGCTGGCGAAGGAGCAGCAGCCTATTTCCTCGCTTCTTGCCGGGCTCGCGACCATGGCGCGCAGGCCGCCCCTGCTGGTGCTCGCCGATCGCGGCGGAACGGACGAACTGGTCAAGGTCCGCCTGCTCCTCGACGCCACGCTGCCGGTCATCCGCAGCCGCACCGGCCGCCTTTCGGCCGAGCTTGCGCAGGGCCAGCGGCTGCAGCAGGCCGCGCTCGCCGCCCGCTCAGAGCTGGCGAAGAGCCGCGACAACCTTGCATCACGGCAACGGGCCTATGCCGCACTCGAGCAAGAGGCGGTCGAACGGGCGCTGGCGACGCAAGGCCAGGCGCTTGGGACCAGCGACATGGCGTTGGCCGCGGGCGAGGATATCGAGCGGCTGCGGGGCGAGCAGGCGAACAGCCAGTCGATCCGGAACGTCGCTTCACAGCTCGCGAGCAACGAAGACGCGGCGCCTCTGAACCCCTTTGCACCTGAGGTCGGTAACCTCCCGCCGCCCTTCACCTATCAGCTTCCGGCCGCCGCGCCGGTGAGCGATGGCCTCGGGTCCGTCAACGAAAGCGGCGTCCGCTCGCGCGGCTTGACCTTGAACACCTCGCGTGGCGCCGAGGTCGTCATCCCCGCCAACGGCGTGGTGAAGTTCTCCGGACCGTACCAGGACTATGACGGCGTGCTGATCATCGACCATGGCGGCGGCTGGGTGAGCCTGATGGTCAATGTCGCGAGCGAGCTGCACGTCGGCGACCGCGTGCGCTTCGGCGACCCGGCTGGGCGTGCGTTGGGACCGCTGCAGGTCGAATTGTCCCGAAATGGGCGTCGAATCTCGCCTGCCCTCATCGCAGGTTCATCTCTATCCCTGTCAAAGGGCGGCAAAGGCGGTTAAACGCCTGGGTGTGATCCAGCCCGAATGAGCGACCAGGATTCGACCATGAAACGCAACCTTAAGCTACTTCCGCCGCTCGCGCTTGTCGGCGCGCTCGCACTGGTGCCCGTGACGGCCAGCTCCTTCGCTGCGGCCGACACGACCAACTACCAGGAGCTAGAGCGCTTCATGAGCGTCTATGAGCGGGTCAAGGCCAACTATGTCGACCAGGTCGACGACCATACGCTCATCAAGGGCGCGATCGACGGGATGCTCTCGGCGCTCGACCCGCACTCCTCTTATGCCGAAGCGAGCGATTTCGACCAGCTGAAGGCGACCACGGACGGCAATTATGGTGGTCTCGGCCTCAGCGTCTCGATCGAGGATGGCGCGGTCAAGGTGATCGCTCCGACAGAGGATACACCCGCGTGGAAGGCCGGCATCAAGGCCGGCGACTATATCACCCACATCAACGGCGAGCTGGTCTACGGCCTAACGCTCGACGAAGCCGTCACCAAGATGCGCGGCGAGCCCGGAACTGCGATCAAGCTGACCATCGTCCGTCCCGGCCGCGACAAGCCCTTCGACGTCGCCATGAACCGTGAGCGGATCGAGCTTCGCCCGGTGAAGTGGGAGATCAAGGACGGCATCGGCTACATCAACATCAATACCTTCACCGGCAACGTCGCCGAGCAGACCAAGGCGGCGCTGATTGGCATCGACAAGGCGACCGGCGGGCATCCGCTCGGATACGTCGTCGACCTGCGCTCCAACCCCGGCGGGCTCCTCGACCAAGCGGTGGATGTCGCCGATGACTTCCTCGACAGCGGCGAGATCGTCTCGCAGCGCGGACGCACCAAGGACGATATCGAGCGCTATTATGCGCGGCCGGGCGACATGGCGCATGGCCTTCCCGTCATCGTACTGACCGATGCTGGCACCGCATCGGCGTCGGAGATCGTCGCCGGCGCGCTCCAGGATCACCGCCGCGCCATCGTCATGGGCGAGACTAGCTTCGGCAAGGGCTCGGTGCAGACTGTCGTTCAGACCGGCCCGGAATCCGCGCTACGCCTCACCACGGCGCGCTACTACACGCCGTCGGGCCGCTCGGTTCAGGCCGGCGGTATCGAGCCCGACGTTCCGGTGCCGCAGCTAAGCGATCCCGATTACAAGGACCGCAAGGTCGTTCGCGAAGCCGACCTTCGCCGCCACCTGCTGGCCCAGGCCAAGGTCGAGGACAAATTGCTCGAGGCGGATGACAATCCCGATCCGAGGTTCATGATGACTCCGGCCTCGCTCGAGAAGCAGGGCATCAAGGACTTCCAGCTCTACTATGCGCTGAAGACCATCAAGCGGCTGTCGGCCCCGGCGTACATCGCGTCGGCGGGACCCGGTAAGAAGGCGCGCTAAGCCCCGCATGAACCAGGCGGCGGTCGTCGGTACGCGCATGTCGGGCGGCCCTGATGCCTCCGGCGCGGCGCGGCTCATTGCGCTCCTGCTTCCGGCGGCGCTCCTCGCCGGTGCCTACGGCTCGCAATATTTCGGCGGGCTCTATCCCTGCGAGATGTGCTGGTGGCAGCGCTACGCGCATTTCGCGGCGCTGGTGCCTGCCGTGCTCGCCTTCACGGCGCCGGCTGGATCGTCGCGTTCGCGAGCGTTCACCTTGCTCGCTGCCCTGGCGATCGCGGTGGCGGGCGGGATCGGCGTCTACCACGCCGGGGTCGAGGCCAAGATCTTCGAGGGCTTTACCCAGTGCACCGCGCTGTCGAACAGCAGTAGCACCGCCGAATTGCTCAAGCAGATCACCCAGGCTCCGCTGGTCCGGTGCGACGAAGTCCAATGGCGTTTCCTCGGCCTGTCGCTGGCTGCCTGGAACGCCATCTTCTCGCTGGGCGGCGCAACGCTGGTTGTCGTGCTG
>Ga0068868_100002632_pt1 | contig 12458 bp, 9 predicted proteins | sample KBSMisM42_FD_64660 | JGI IMG/M metagenome (GOLD analysis project Ga0068868, IMG submission 64660) | Miscanthus rhizosphere microbial communities from Kellogg Biological Station, Michigan, USA - KBS Miscanthus M4-2 | ecosystem: Host-associated > Plants > Roots > Rhizosphere > Soil ...
AATCTTGACGCCGCGCCTCCCAGCCTTATGTTTGAACTGATTCTTAACCTGGCCGAAGCTGGAGACTTTGATCGAGCCATCGCATTATTTTACAACCACTTTTTCGCTCGCGAGGAAGGCGGTACGAATGTTCGCCAGGTCTGGGTCGAAGTCCAGCTGCAGCGCATCCTCGCTTTGAAAAAAGCCAACCGTTGTGAGGATGCTTTATCCGCCGCCCAGCGGATCGGCTCCCCAGTGCCAGATCTTGATTTCACCCGCGATGGATTAGAACCGATTCTTAAATCATCCCGCGGCAATTATCTATTGGGCTCGGTATATTCATCGTGCGGCAAGTCTGATGAGGCGAAGACAAGATTCGAAGCGGCTGTCGCTGCAGGCGCATCGCCTGACCAGACCCACTGGGCGTGGCTAGCCGCCAAGCAGTTGCCTCAATTCGACCAGGCGCTATGGGTTAATCGCATCGAGGTTGCATTAGATCAGGCCACCAGCCGAACTGAGACCAGTGGATATCCAAGCTGGTGGTTTTGTACCGAGGGCACGCTGGAAAGGGACTTGGGGAAAGAACAAGAAGCGGAGGCGAGTTTTCACAAGGCTCTACTTCTGCCAGATCGCATGCTTTCCTATCACTTTACTCGCCTGGCCAAGTCACAAGCTACGCCGTGATCACCTCTATGTTCGCTTTCCCTAGCGCTTCGATCAATTGGGCTGGGGCGCGAGTGTCGGTGATTAATCGGTGAACTTCAGAAAGGGAGCCAATGCGGGAAACGCTTCTGCGTTCGAGCTTGCTGAAATCTGCCACCACGTTGACCTCTTTCGAAATTCGCATCATCACACTGTTGAGCTGCGCTTCCAGTACGTCAGGAGTCGAAGGTCCCACTTCCAAGTCGAACCCGTCTACCGCCAGGAAAAGGCGATCGGCATGAAACTCCTTCAGCATTGTCTCCGCCTGCGGTCCCACAAAAGAGCAGGATACGGGGCGAAGCAATCCCCCAATCATGATCACCGAAATGTCGGTGGCATCCATGAGTTCGGATGCGATGTTCAGTGCGTGAGTGATAACAGTTACCGATTGCAGCCGGCGCGTTTTCAGCTGACGGGCGATTTCCGCCGTGGTCGTGCCAGAATCCAAGATGATCGTTTCGTGATTCTGAATAAGTTCGGCCGCGGCTCGGCCAATGCGAACTTTTTCCGCGTGATGCAGAGTCTCCTTCAGTCGAAGCGGATAGTCCTGGCTGGCCTCCAAGCGGCGAACCGCCCCGCCGTGCGAGCGTACGACCATACCATCCGCCGCAAGCGCGTCGAGATCGCCCCGGGCCGTCACCGCCGAGATGGAGAACTTCTCTACCAGGTCGCGGACGGTGATCTGTCCTCTTTGTTCCGTCAGATCCAGAATCTTGCGGCGACGCTGCTCAGCCAGCAAGCGAGAGTCCTTCGCACCTCGCATCGATTTTCTCCTCACAAATCCGAGAGCTTTCCACCAGGCGTCGTGGGCTCGTGTCACGATAGTTATACACTTACGGTGTCCCTTGGGAAGAAAGAAAATAGAATGAAAAGGAAAGGGGCTGGTTTAACATGGCCGCGGAATACTAACCCTTTATTGCCGCGTATTTCAGTGTTAATAGGGCAATTGAAGGGCCATCTTTTCGATTTTCCCTTTTCTTCGTTTGCTTCGCAACCCATCGCCTCGGAAACGTGGCCAACCCCCCGGGCGGCTGCCTGACAATGATAAGACGCGACTTCCTGGCGGCGCTGGCCGCATCTGTGATTTTGCCCTCGCTGCCGCTCTTTGCCCAATCCTCGACACAGCGTCCCCGCTTGCTCATTGCTGATACCGATCCGTTCACCGGATTGCATATCTTGAAATCGCGTTACGCCGCTGGACGCCGTCCCTCCGAAGATATGGAAGGTTGGGCACTCTCGTGGCGTTTGACCGGACTAGAGAGTTTCGCGGAACGTGCCCTGGCAGAAATCCGAGCAAAGCATATAGCAAAAGGCGGGAAAGCGTCTCGAGGATGGGTTGACTACGTCAGATGGTCTCTAGCATTCGACTGGCTCTTCGACTTTCGCGGGTTTGATCGTGACTTGCAGAATCGAGTCGCGCAGGAATTATGGGATGGTGCGTCCGCAATGCTCGCCACTGCTGACTTCGCCGACCCCGCCAATTACTCGTACCACAACTATTCCGTGCGTTATCTGGCGTTGGCGGCGTTCGCCTCCGCGGCTGTCCAGGGCCATCACGTCTGTGATGAAAAGTGTAAGGCCGGCCGCGATCAAGCCACAAAGTGCCTGGAGAATGTTCTCGATATCACCAGCCTAGTCAGCCCGGACGGAAGCTACCACGAGTCGATGGACTACATGCGAATCACGTGGGCATCGCTCGTATTGCTGGCGGAATTGCAGCGGACCACGACTGGCATAGATCCCGCGCAAAATTTTCCCGCCTTTCGCAACATTGGGGATACGTACCTATACAAGTTGCTTCCTGACGGCACGCCTTCACGCGAGGGCGACAACGAGTATCCGATCCTCGATTCGAGAGACACGACGTTGATTGGCTACGCGGTAAACCGCTTCAAGGATCCCTACTCCGCATGGCTTTTACGCAACAGCGGGTTCTTCCCCAAACAATGGGTGCTGCCGGTGCTTGAGTTTCTGTGGGACGATCAGGAAGTCACGCCGCGCGATCCAGCATTGGCGGACGAACACGAGCTGTCGCGACAACGTTATTTCGCCGGCGTAGGACACCTGGTGATACGCGACGGCTGGAAAAAGGATTCTGCCTGGATCGAGTTCGACTGCGGCCCATACTTCGCCAAACATCAGCATCTCGGCCAGAACCATTTCACCATCTATCACGGCGGATACTTGGCCATCGATAGTGGCGCTGATTACACCGACACCGAAAGTCCGCACTATCTCAACTACTATCGTCGCACCGTCGCCCACAATTCGGTGCTGGTCTACGATCCGGCGGAAAAGTTCTTCTGGTCCGACAATGTGGTGCCCGCTGCCAATGACGGCGGCCAGCGCATGGACTCCTCGCGCTACTGGAACACTATTCGCAGCGAAGCGGATTGGGACCGCACCCGCGACCTGTGGAACACCGGGCAAATGCGAGTCGTCGATCATGTGCCCGGTCAGTATCACTATGCCATGGGCGATGCCACCGATGCTTATTCAAAAGAAAAGCTGCGGTGTTTTACCCGCGAGCTTGTTTATGTGCCGGGACAGAATCTGTTGTTCGTTTACGACCGGGTTGTGAGCACGAATCCATCTTTCCGCAAGGCCTGGCTGCTCCATGGGGTAAACCAACCCAGCGTGGACGAAGACTCTGGAGAGGAAACCAAAGGGTCAAAAGATTTTCGCAACGCCAAGGCTTTCCGCTTCCGTGAAGGATCGGGAGAGTTGATGGTGCACTCGCTTTTGCCGAAGGATCGAATCGTTACCCGGCAGGGAGGCCCGGGAAATGAATTCTACACTCCCGGCGACGATCTCGGTGGCGGGTGGGGAACCGGCGAAAACTGGCCTTTGGAGCCGACGGAAGGCGCTCCGCTGCCGGGTAATCCCAAACTTCGAGCAATGTGGAAGAAGTTCTGGGGTGACGACTTCGATAAGATTCTCCCCTCCAATCGCAAGAATGTGATCCCGGGTAGCTGGAGAATCGAAGTGTCGCCTTCGATTCCCGCTGAAGAGGACAAATTTCTCCATCTATTTGAAATCGGCGATCATGGAAGCACCGGAAAAAGCCACGCCGGATTGATCGACGGAGCAAACCTGCAAGGTGCGGCCTTTGAGCATGGTCCAATCGTATTGTTCGGTTCAGGAGGTTCGGGGCTAAGCCGCGGAGAGGCCTCCCTGCCGGATTTGCAAAGCACTTCGTTGATCATCACCGGCCTGCAGCCCAATTCCGCTTACGAACTTAATTTCGGCGGTTTGAATGTTTCATCTGCGGCGAACCCAGTATTACCTGGTGTTTCAGCCGGAACGGTTCGTGCGGCCAGCAACAGCAAAGGTGTGTTGCACATCGAGCGAAACGAACTCAGCAACTTGCGCCTGCGGATCGAGCGCATCTAAAAATGACGACACCTAAAACAGAACTCTCGCGGACGGCCGGAACGGGTGACCGCCGTGGTCTACGCCCGATCTCTAATTTGCGTTGGTGGATTGGCGGAGTTCTGTTTGCCTCAACCGTCATCAACTACCTCGACCGCCAGACGTTGTCTTTACTGGCCCCATATTTAAAAGTTGAATACCACTGGACCAACACCGACTACGCGAACATCGTGATCGGGTTCCGCGTCGCTTATTCAATCGGGCAAACCGTTTTCGGACGATTTATGGACCGTCTGGGTACCCGTCGCGGACTCTCGCTCTCAGTCATTTTCTATTCACTGGTTTCCATATTGACCTCGCTGGCAAGAGGTTTCTACAGTTTTGTGGGATTTCGCTTCCTCTTGGGGGCGGGCGAATCCGCGAACTGGCCCGCCGCCACCAAGGCGGTATCAGAATGGTTTCCCAGTCGCGAGCGTGGGTTGGCCACGGCTCTGTTCGATAGCGGATCATCCATCGGCGGTGCCATTTCTCCGTGGTTGGTGCTCTGGATTTATTTCCGCTGGGGCTGGCGCCCTGCGTTTGCGATTCCTGGAATGCTCGGATTCCTGTGGTTGCTGCTCTGGCGCTGGATTTATCATCCGCCGGAATCGCATCCGCGCATCAGCGAGGCGGAACGCCAACTCATACTCGCTGATAAGCTGGAGTTTAAATCTTCAGCAGGGGACGGCGCCCCGCTTCCATGGCGCGATCTTCTGAAGCTGCCGCAAACCTGGGGCACGATCATCGCCCGGGCCTTCACTGATCCGGTGTGGTATTTTGTCACCGACTGGTTTCCGATTTACCTGGTGGCCAAAGGTATCGAGCTAAAGAGCGGGCTGTTTGCCATCTGGCTTCCTTTTCTGGCGGCGGATCTGGGAAACTTCTTTGGCGGTGGAGTATCCGGCTATTTGATCAAGCGGGGATGGTCGCTCGGAGCCGCGCGAAAGGCAGTGGTCATCTTCGGCGGAATCGGCGTCACTGTTCTTATTCCGAGCATTTTCACTTCCAACATTTATTTACTAGCTTTACTGTTCGGCTTGGCGACATTTTCGTATGCCGCGTTTTCAACCATCGCCAACGTGTTACCTTCTGATTTGTTTTCTAGCTCGTCGGTGGCGTCCGTAAGTGGTTTGAGCGGATCCGCGGCTGGATTGGGCACGATTGTCGCGTTCAAATTCATCGGCCATTTCTCCGATGCCCGCCAGGCGATGGCTGGACATTCATTCGATCCCATTGTCATCGTGGCCGGACTGGTCCCGTTCGTAGGGATGCTGCTGGTCCTCTTACTAATCCGCAATACGGAAGCTACAAAACGCGGCCTGGTCCGCCCGGTCTGAACCTATGAGGATATCTCTGCCTATCGCGGTCATTCTATTTTTGGCACTCAACGTGTTCGCAGCCTCAGCGCCCCCGCCGGAAGCCTTTGTGGTTATGCCGCCGGCATTGCCAGGTCCCCAAATTACTGCTTACCTTAAGTACCAGACCGAGCTTGCGTGGCAACAGGACGACGCGCGGCGAACGGCGTGGCAATCCATCCGTACCGAACAGGACTTGCTGCGCGTCCAGGAACAAATACGAACGAAACTGCTTGCCATGTTGGGTGGGTTGCCAACCCGGAAGACCCCGTTGCGGTCCAAGATTACTGGCCGAATTCCGATGGACAGCTTTCACATCGAAAAGCTGATTTTCGAAAGCCTGCCCGGTGTTTACGTTACGGCGCTTGTCTATGTACCCGATGACCAAAAGAAAAGTCACCCCGCAGTACTCGTGCCGCCCGGCCACGCGCCCGACGGGAAGGCTCACTATCAAGCACTCTGCCAGCACCTGGTCCGGCGCGGATATGTCGTCATCTGTTGGGATCCGGTCGGCCAGGGTGAGCGTAGTCAGTTCTGGGACCAGAAGGCGGGCAAGAGCCGTTACAACCTAATCTGCGCTGAACACGCTGTACTCGGCAATCTCGCCTACCTTGCCGGAACAAACCTCGCGCGCTGGGAGATTTGGGACGGCATTCGCGCTGTCGACTATCTTCTCACTCGCCCGGATGTCGATTCCGATCGAATCAATATCACGGGCACCAGCGGTGGCGGCTTTCAAACCGCGTTGATTGCGGCGCTTGATCCGAGGATCAAGGTCGCAATGCCCTCCTGTTACATCACCGCTCTGCCGATGCGGGTTTACAACCGCATCTTCAAAGATCCCGACAGCGATCCCGAGCAGGACCTTTACGGCATGATCTCAAACGGCATGGACCACCCCGGGTTGCTGCTGATGATGTATCCGCGTCCGGTTTTCGTGGCCGCAGCCGTGCTCGACTTTTTCCCTATCGAGGGCACGCACAAAACCTTTCGAGAAATGCAATCTCTCTACAGCCGGTTTCATTACGCCGACCGGATTGGAATGACAGAAAGCTACAACGGCCATCAGTTCTCCGACCAGAACCAGGAAGCGGCTCTGGAATTCATGGACCGCTTCAATGATTTGCCAGCGCAACGGAAACTGGCGCCTGTCGTCGAGCTCGAGGGAAAAACGCTTCAATCCACCCGCACCGGACAATCCATGCTGGACTTCGAAGACGCAAGATCGTTGATGGATGTGATCAAGGACTATTACCTCGAGCACAAGTCGCAGAAGGGAGAGTCCATTGCACAGCTCTACCGCACTGGCGGATATTCCAATGTGAATGCCTGGGCCGTTCATAAGTATGAGGGCAAGCCACCTTTCCAGATCGCATGGGAGCCGGCCGGAAGCTCGGAGTTCGAAGGCTTCTTTATCGATCGCTACGTTCTCCATCACAGTCGCAATCTGGAAATGCCTCTCCTGCATATTCACAAGGAAAATCACAACGGAAAAGTCTTGCTGTGGTTTGGCAAGAACGGCAAGGCGTCCGCCAATGATTGGGTCGAGATTGTGAAGAACATCGACCAGGGTTACGACATCGTAACCTTCGATTTCCGGGGGCTTGGCGAGACCCGCATGCCTTACAAAGCGGTTTCTGAAGACGATCCAACCTTGGCGCAACTGGATTTTGACCACGCCTACGTCAACCCCGTCTCTAGTGTACTGGCGGACTACGTTTACAACGCTCTCTTAACAGGGAGGCCGTACTTCCTGCAGATGATTGAGGATGCAGAAATTGCGAATCGGTTTGCAAGAGTGAAGTTGCAAGCGACAGAAGTGTCAGTGAGCAGCGACTCGGATAGCTACGGTCTTGCCAGCGCAATTTCGGACGCGCTTCCCCAGGTCAAACTCTTGCCTCAAGCCGCCGGGGAAGCCTTTCGGTGGTCACAGATAGTAGAACAAAAGCAAGAATTGTGGCCGATTCAATTCTTGCTGCCGGGCGGCGCTTACATTCATTGAGCTATTGCGTCAGCCGGAACTCTCCGTGCAACTTGGCGGCTGAACTGTCCCCCACCCACACATCGAACCGCTCGGGCTCGACCACCCATTGCTTCGTGGCCGGGCTCCAGAATTGCAGCTCATCACTACCTAAAGTGAAATGGATGGTCTGCTTTGCGCCCACAGCCAGATTTACTCGTTGAAATCCCTTAAGCTGGCGGACCGGACGCGATGCGCTGCCGGCGCGCTGATGGATATAGAGTTGCACCACTGCATCTCCCGGCAGGGAGCCGGCATTGGTGACATCTGCTGAAACCTCAAGGCTGCCGCCAACCTTCGCCTCTGCTTGGCTCACTTTCAGATTGTCGAAAGAAAAGTTTGTATAGCCCAGGCCATAGCCGAATGGGTAAAGTGGCGTGCTCGCAATGTCCCAATAGCGGGAAGTGAATCCCGGAGCATCTTCCGGTGTCTGCGTCAGATTATGGTTGTAATAAAGAGGAAGCTGGCCCGAACTACGAGGCCAGCTCACCGGCAAATGCCCACCTGGGTTAGCGTCTCCAAAAAGCACGTCAGCAATTCCATTCCCACCCTGGTTCCCCGGATACCAGGCTTCAAGAATCGCAGGTACATGGGCCGCCGCCCATGAAATGTCCAACGGTCGACCATTCACCAATACCAACACCACCGGCTTGCCAGTCGCAACTACGGCTTCGAGCAATTCCTCTTGTCCGCTTGAGAGTTTCAGCGACGACCTTGACGCCGCCTCTCCGCTCATCAGATCAATCTCGCCCAGCACCAGCACGGCGACATCGCTCTTTTTGGCTAGCGTGACTGCGTCGTCAATCGCTTTTCGAAGTTGCTCGGCCGTTTGCTGCGGCTGTTCCTTCATCGCAGATATCGGGATGTTCTCGAAGAAGGAGGGAATATCGCGACGAAGGTTCGGTCCGTGGGCAAACTCGACCTGCACCGCTGCCCCGACCTTGTCTTTGATTCCCTGCAAAATGCTGACTGTAGGTCCGGGCTTTACAAGCGCACCCCACATGCCGAGCAAGTCCAATTCCGCATCGGCCAAGGGGCCAATCACTGCGATGGATTTAATTTGCTTCCGATCAAGCGGCAGCGCTGCATTCTCATTGCGCAACAACACTACTGACCGCTGTACCGCGTCGCGCGCCCGTTTCTGATGCTCGGGATCATTTAACACCAGTGGGATGTGAGACTCGTCCACATAGGGATGTTCGAACAGTCCAAGCCGGATCTTGGTTTCGAGGATGGTGCGAACCGCATCGTCGACCTGCTTAACCGGGATGCGTCCTTCTTTTACTTCCGCCGCCAGATATTTCAGATAGGTGCCGCTCGCCATATCCATGTCTACGCCCGCGGAAAAGGCTTTGTAAGTTGCGTCGTCGCCGTCACGCGCGTAGCCGTGCGTAATTAGACTATGGACCGCATTCGCATCGCTCACCACAAACCCTTTGTATTTCCAGGCATCACGCAGCACGTCGTGCAACAGCCATCGGTTGCCGGTGGCCGGAATGTCATTCAAATCCATGTACGCGCTCATGAATGTGCCAACCCCCGCGTCCACAGCCGCCTTGAATGGCGGTAAGTAAAGATTCCACATCAGCACTTCGGGAACGTAGGCTGCGTCATAGTCCCGCCCCCCATCTGCTGCGCCATATCCTGCATAGTGCTTCACGCAAGCCATTACATGTTCCGGTCCGCCTAACTTTGCACCTTGGAAACCGAGGACTTGTGCCCGCGCCATGGCTGCTCCGAGATATGGATCCTCTCCCGCCCCCTCTTCCATCCGTCCCCATCGGGCGTCGCGTGCAATATCCACCATCGGAGCAAAAGTCCACGCAATGCCTGCGGCGCGTGCCTCTCGCGCCGCCACACTCTGCGAGGCCTCAACCATTTTCGGATCCCAGGACGCTGCCATCGCAATGGGAGAAGGGAAAATTGTGTGATATCCGTGGATAACGTCGAGCCCGAAAAGAATCGGAATATGTTGCCGAGACTGGTCGACGGCAATATGCTGCCAGCGATTGATCTCTTTAGGTTCGGTCACCCACAGGACCGATCCGGCGCCATACTTCTTTACTGTTTCCTCCGGGGTTGCGCCGACCTGTTGCATGAACTCCGGAACCGGAAAGCCGGGCATCTGCGAAAGCTGCGCAATCTTCTCTTCCAGCGTCATCTGCCGCAGGAGATCATCGGCGTTAGGTTGCTTCTGTGCGGACAAGAGTTGGGTCAGAAGTAGAAGCATTCCAAGCTGGAATCCCGGAAATAATAGGGGTAGGGACGTCGGACGCAACATGGAGTTCACTCCTCGAACTGGGAAGGTTGATCCGCACTGCATGAATTTGGTCGGACTGAGTGTATACCGTCGGCCAATATCCAGTAACTGGGAAGCCAGTGACCGCTTTTCAGAATGGATTCTCGGCGCAAAACTTAGTGGATAGAGATTATGCAAGCTGTAGAAATGGAAGTGCAGCCCAAGTAAATCACGGTTTGCAAGCTCCGTAATTGTGATCCACACTCTTTATTCGAAATGTAAGCTTGCCCTCCTTACCTTTTAATTTTTTCCCCTTCAACTTCAATCTCTCACCGGGCTTGAGATCTGGAACGTTTCCGGTCAGAGCGAATGCGTGGTTGTCTTTCTCATTGACTAACGTCATTGAGGCGTCAGTAGCCTGCACGCAACCTGTAATGGAAGGGCTGCGGAGGAGGAAATAGAGAATGAGCGTGGCAGCGCCAGCCGCTCCGGCTATGGCTCCGGCGACTTCAGCGCCGCTTGGTCCGATTCGGTCGGTAGGGCCATAATCCGCGCGTGCAAACACAGGAACAGCGAGCATAAGAGCGACACTCAGCATCGCCCGAGGCAGAAAATTCATAGGCAAGCACCTTTCAGAGAGCAAGACAGATGAAATCGCTCAAGGATGGTACTCCAAGGGAGTAGTTGTTGGGAAAACAAGCTAATACCACCGAAGCGGGGATGATAGGCCAGGAACGGCATCCTCGAGGAGGGATGACGCCGGGGGCCGCTCGGGGTTTCTGAAAATACTTAGCGTTCGGCAACAGAACTATAGTGTTATCCGCCGGCAATCGCTCCGATCACAATGAACGGCTCCTTCCCCAACGCGACTGCTTCGGGCAGGGAAGCGTCGGGCGATTCATGGGATAGGTCTTCCTCGCAGGCGAAGAACCTCAGGAACGCCCGCCGCTGCAAAGTGTCGTGATCGCGTATGGCTCCGCACAGCATAGGGTATCGAGCCTCGAGCGCATCCAAAACTGAACGCTGCGTGACCCGACCCTCGACCTCGAGGGTAACTTCGTTGCCCACATGGGCCAACGTACGAAGATGGAATGGAAGTACAACCCGAATCATGTCAGTGTTTCTTCCTGGTTGGTTTGCCTTCAGCGTCGTGCGTACTCATCGCTTAATTCCTCTATACTTCTTCAATCCCTTGGTGTTTTTCAACCGCCGGAGCTACTTCTGCTGACGGGTGGGAATTGGCGTCTCCTGATTACGGTTGGATTCCCGGCGACTGTTTTTGGTTTCGTCGACCGCTGCTCACTCAGGTCAGAATGTATTCAGGCCTACCAATACACCACAACCAGGCATGCCCGGGAGCAGGCTTCTGCCGAGGTGACCTCCTCTCAGCCACGTCCGACGAATGGCATTTTAGTCGCCATGACCGTCAAAAAAAGAACATTTGCCTCCAGGGGTAAACTCGCCATGTAAACCACGGCTTGCGCAACCAGCTGCGGGTCAATGGTTGGTTCGATCGCCATACTTCCATTCGCCTGCGGGATGCCAGTCTGCATTGCCTCAGCCATCGATGTTGCCGCATTTCCAATGTCGATCTGCCCGCATGCGATGTTGTATTTCCGCCCATCGAGTGAAGTAGATTTCGTCAGCCCGGTGATGGCGTGCTTGGTTGCCGTGTAGGGGGCGGAATTCGGCCGCGGACTGTATGCCGAAATCGATCCGTTATTGATGATTCTCCCGCCCTGCGGGGACTGTTTTCTCATCATCTTGAAGGCCGCTTGGGTACACAGGAACGTGCCGGTCAAATTGGTGTCCACCACCGATTGCCATTCCTCAAGGGTTAACTCTTCTAACAACTTCGCCGGCGGGCCGATGCCTGCATTGTTGAATAACAGGTCGAGCCGGCCGAAGGTTCCCTCTATTTTGGCAAATAGGCCACCAACCGACGCCGGGTCTCTCACGTCACTTGCTACCGTCAAAATCTTTGGGCCTAGCTCACCGGCTTCGCTCCCCACTGCTTCCAGGGAGTCCCGGTGTCGTCCGGCAAGCGCAACCGAATAGCCTTCCCGCAAGAGCGCAAAGGCGACCTGCTTCCCAATCCCACTGCCTGCTCCGGTTACCAGGGCTGTTTTCATAGCTGGATCCATCGCTGACCCGCCTCGGTGTCGAATAAGGCTACCTCATGACAGCTTGCGATGGAATGGCAAGAGGAGAGCGAGGGTTTTCTAAGTTAAAATGAAAAGCCTTTGAGGAGTTTCCCATGCCTCCCACCTTTGCGAACGGCAAGATCTGCTACATCGAGATTCCCGCTACCGACATCGCCCGCTCGGCAGAATTTTATGGAAAAGTGTTTGGCTGGCACATCCGGCAGCGTGGCGACGGTAGCGCTGCTTTTGATGACGGTGTGGGTGAAGTGAGCGGCGCTTGGGTACTCGGGCGTCCGCCAGCAACTATGCCCGGGCTTTTGCTCTATGTGATGGTGGATAACGTCGACGCCACCATAGAGCTTGTGGTTGCTAACGGAGGCGAGATCGTGCAACCGGTCGGTGCCGATGCCCCCGAGATCACGGCCAGATTTCGCGATCCGGGCGGCAATGTGCTGGGCCTCTACCATCAGCCAGCTTGAAAATCTCTTTGCTACACCCTACGAGAGTGCCCCGTCCAAGCTGTGCCTGGGCGGTCTGTGCCTATGTTCACCGCAGCTGCAGCTAAGCCGATTCTTTGCACCGCGAGGAAAGAGACCATGAACAACTTA
>Ga0068868_100002640_pt1 | contig 12436 bp, 12 predicted proteins | sample KBSMisM42_FD_64660 | JGI IMG/M metagenome (GOLD analysis project Ga0068868, IMG submission 64660) | Miscanthus rhizosphere microbial communities from Kellogg Biological Station, Michigan, USA - KBS Miscanthus M4-2 | ecosystem: Host-associated > Plants > Roots > Rhizosphere > Soil ...
AGGCTTGCGTAGGTCAGTACATAGCAAATCACGACCCACTGGATATCGCCGATCGTGAGCTCGAATCCCCGGGTAATGGCGGGGAACGCAATATTGACTGACGTGTCGAGCTGTGCTGTTGCCGTGCCCAGCCCGATCATCGCGACCTGCCACCTCTTTGAGCGGAGCAGGCCGACTGATGCTGTAGGAGCGTTGGATTCGGCTATAAGGGGCACGTTAAGCCAATCACACTGGCGCGAAGGCGATTGCGCCGGCGCTATCGACATCACGCGTCAGCCTGCCGGTCGATGCAAGCATGTTGAGATGGGCAAGGGCCTCGCCAAATGCCTGGCGCGGATTGGCATACAGCACCCGCGGGAACACTTCTTGCGCGACCGCAAACGCCGTCGTCTTGCCGGTGACGACGCAAGCTACGTCGTCGAGCCGGACCAGATGATGTTCGCGCATCTGGGCGAGTCGTGCATGCAGCGCGCGAAACGGCAGACCGTGCGAGGGCAGCACCAGCGTGTCCGGCGGCAGCGTCTCGAGTCGCATCAGCGAATCCAGATATTCCTTCATCGGGTTGGCATCCGGCTGGGCTGCCGGCACGATTACCGATGGCGTCATGTGCGACAGGATCTGATCGCCCGCGATAAGGATTTTGTCGCTCTCGCAATAAAACGACGCATGTTCGGGCGAATGGCCGCCTGCGGTGATCACCCGCCACTCCCGTTGCCCCATGGCGACCACATCGCCGTCGCGGATGCGGATGAATTCACGCGGCGGCCGCAGGCCAAGATAGTTTGACCGACGCAGGGATCCTACGATGCTGGCGGCATCATTGTCCGATGCACCATTTCGTTTCATGAAGGAAGTAAACTGTTCGTCCGGCCCTTCCTCACGCTCATGCCACATCTTCCACCCGTTGAGCCATTCGGCCAGCGGAAGGCGTACCGCGCATTTCGATTCCTTCACCAAATATCCGGCAAAGCCGAAATGGTCGAGATGTGCATGTGTTAAAGTGAGGTTCTGCAACGGACGACTGCGGAGCAGTCCTCGCCAAAGCTTGTCCCAGATCTCAAAAATGTCGTCGGTATTCATGCCGCAGTCGACCAGTGTCCATCCGGGTCCGTTGTCGAGCAGCCAGCAATTGACGTGATTGGGTGGTGTTGGCACCGGTAGCCGAACCCAGAACAGTCCGGGCAGGACGTCCGTCAGTTCGCCATAGGCTGGCGGACGTTGGACTGAAAATTTCAGATCGTCGGACATTTGTTACCCCGGCCGCGTCACATGTCTATTTTCAGCCTGCGCTCGAATGATGGGCGCAATGCGGGACGGCCAGAAAGAAGCGGGACAGCCCGATCATTCCGTCCAGCTTACGCGATTTCATGAGCCCATCAACGCTGACAGGCGGCGGGACCAGTAATGCGCCGGGAGCGCAAAAATCTCTAATCCGAGCCTTGTGAAAGCTGCTTGCCCAAAAAGTCTGACGAACGCTCTCGCAAGAGGCCGCACCAATTATGATGCGGCCGCAGCAGATTGTAGGGATGAACACATAACGGTTAACCTCCCAGAGACGCGCCAATTGTCATTGGAGCCTAAGCTGCATGTGGATTGACGACAGTATACCCACGCAGTGAGCGCGCGTGTATCCTCGTTGCGTGACCGCCCGAGTTCGCATCATAAGCCATCCAAGTATCGCCTTCGACATGCTGTTCCAGGACGAAAACGTGGCCGTGACGCGCGGCAACCATTCCCGGCGCTGGCGCTGTTCGTGGAAACCGTAGCCAGTTGGATGCGAGATTCAATCCCGGCACGATACGGCCAAACACACGGATCGACGCGCCGCAGCCACAGAAGGAATGAGGGCAACCTGCCGGACGCCCACCGATGGATTGACCGCGAGCGGCCGTAACCGCCGCTACTTCGCGACGATAACTGCCCGCGCCATGGTCGCGCTGCGCATATGACGTGGTTTTGACGCGCCCGGTTTGCGAAAAAAAGAAGTCGCAAGGCATCGTCACATTGCATCCCGGTGCTTGACCAACAATGCGAGAATGACGCGCTTCGGAAGTGGTTGTTGCAACGGCAACGAAAAAGAACGCAACAATTACTGATTTAAACATACTAGGGCTCCGGTTTAATGACCCAGCCCTGAAAAATAGAAACCACTAACTCTTTGGCCAAAATGGGACGGTTTGAGCGTCGGTTCCACCGATGGAACCTATATAAAGGCAGAAAGAACACAGTTTCGATTAATCGTAACCGTTGATGTTAATAGCGACCAATAGTTGACGCACCGAAGTCGACGCCTGAACTATGATCCTCCAATTGCAGGATCCAAATCATGGTCATTGAAGCGCTTATATTTCTAGCTCTGGTGGTCGCGGCAGGCGTAGTTATCGTCAAGGTTTACGAATGGCGCCAGGACGTCCTGTACGGGCCGTACATCGGTCGAAGGTCGGAGCGGAATCAATAATCTGGACGGAAATCGCCTGGAACGTCTCGCTCAGCTTGTTTGAAGCAACTTTTCGTTAATCCTTTCCGGTTCACTGTCCCCCCAAGCCCGGTGTGGGACATTTTTGGCGCGTTTTAATCTAAAGCCGCCCCCAATCTTAATTGAGCTGCTCCTCGCCCATACAGCCATTGTGGAAATGGGATCTTGCCAAACACGAACGCTCACCGCTGGATAAACCCGGTTGCCGCCTTTGCGCTATCGATTTTAGTCGCTTTGGTCGCCGGCCTGATTATCGCTTTTGGGATAATTTGGGCTTTTTCCTAATCCGTTGTTTCGCCGGTGGCCCATCGTCCGCTCTTCAGCTGGAAGATCTAGTCAGTGCGATTGATCGGCCATCGCAATTCTGACGGATCGTTCCTTTCCGCATTCTCTTAAATTGCTTACTCGCACTTGCAACGGAATACAAAACCACGACGAACAGAATTGCCCAAAGACTGGCGGTCAACAGCGTTGTCATGAGCCGCGCGCGCATCATGGTGCTTTCTGTGCCGTCGTGTCGTCTTGCTGCGGCGACCCGCTCCGAGCTAGTTCTCGAAGCGTCGCTAAGGTTCCGCGGGATGCACCGCAGCCCCCGCACGGAATGACGGTTGTTTCTGGAGCTTGCGCCAGGGGGATACGGGGAGCGGCGATGCTCATGCTTCCGCACTCGGTACAGACGAAATTGAATTTCGGATTTTCGAGCATATCGGTCAGCTCTCTGTCCAACTGTTGCCCCCTTGGGCGGACCGCCGCTCTTGCGACGGCCCTGATCGCGCGAGCGCGTCGGCCGGAACGGGGGTGTAGCGGCCAGCGCCCACGCGCGACTGCAGGGCACGATAGAGCGCAGGCGTTGGCACGCAACAAAGGTCTGTTATTAAGCTGAATATCGACGCCGACGGTTAAATCTGGAACCGTCATCAGGGGGCTGGCCAGCGATCAGCATCGCCAGTGGCGTCAATCCTGAAGCCTCCGGCGCCTCTCGCAATGAGAGAGCGCGCCTTCCGCGGCATAAAGGATGCAGCCGCGATGATGCTTTGGCTCGGCATCCCGCCGTCCGTGCTCGCCATTGCCGACGAGGGTGATCGAATAACCTCATCGCCGTGGTGCATGGGTACAAATTGGCAAAGCCGACCGGCGTCCGCTCTCGGGAATAATCGGACGCCCTGCGACGTCGATTAGCGACCCAAAGCGAACATCCGCCCGGCGGGTTGCTCTTGGATAACGAGTGTTTTGTTTCCCGGATTTGAACGGTGCCCTAAAGAACCGCGGACTAATCTGTCCGCGTGGGGAGCGGACAGCCAGCTATACCATCGAAAGGATGTCAGGGCTTTACATAGGACCAGCCTTGCTCCTGCAATTCCATGACGCGTACAACGCCGGACTTCACGAGATTCGCTTGCGGAATAATGGGAATGTCCTTGTTCTCGGCCTTGCTCATATTTTCTTTGGTATTTCCACAAGCCTTGAAGGAGATTTCAGGCGTGCTCAGTGCGATCGTCTCGATCCGCGCTTTCACCGGCGAAGTGTCGTTGCGCAGCATATGCAGACCGGGGCCGTAGGTGATGACTTCGATGGAGACTTTCTCGCCGAGACCCTTGTAGTATTCCGCGACGTTCATCGCATTGTTGAGCGCCAGATTCATCATCGCGGGTTCGTTGCTGTTTACCTGCAATATGAGACGGTGCTGCGCCTGCTTGGTAGCGATATGCCGCTTCGACATCGACGTTGTCGTATGCTTTCGCTCCTGTGCGGCCAATGGCGGCGTGACCATCATCAGAACGACGCCGCCCGTCGCCGCTGCTCTCATCGCGTTTCCAAATCTCGTCATCATGCACTCCCTATTGTGTGTCCTGGTCGATCACATCAGTTGCGTGGTTTGGCAACGGCTTGCGGCCATTTGCATGCCGCGGCCAGCTTGTCTCGCACGGGCTTCAGCCCGCCGAGCCAGAAATGCCCCTCAAGGGCCGTACCCGTTCGGAGAGCAAGACGGACAAACATGCTGCCCTCCTCCGGGAGCGACTGCAACAAGCGCACGATATCGCCCTTAAACGCGACGCCGGATCCAAAGGATGGCACTCCTGCCGCGGCTTGCACAGGCTCGTTGCTATTGATGCGGTAGGAAACGGCGTAGTCATCGCCGCGAGCTGAGATCGCCACTCCTGCGACCACGAGTTCAGTGCGGCCATTGCGACAGAAGATGGTAAGTTGCATCGCGGGGCTGTCGGGGCTGTCGCGCGACGGTGTAACGGCAACAACGATCGGCGAATAATCCACGGGCGAGATGGTCTCGCTGACCAGCCAGTTGTTGGTCGCCAACGCGGCTCGCGGCGCGCTGACGCCCTGTGCGAGAGCAACTCCGCCAGAAAGCGCGTAAGCGACAAACAGCGTGATCGTGGCGGTCCTCATTGCGTTGCTTGCTTTGCGCGCGCCTGCCGATCCAGCCATGCCTGCGCCGCGGAAGAGCGGGCTAGTCCGGGGACCGTCGCAGCGAGATTGATCGACTTCCATTTCGGGTCGAAGCCGGGCGCCTGCAACCGGTCAATCCGGGAAAACAGATAGTCGACGAGGCGAGCGACGCGCTTATAACGATTCGACCGATCCTGCCAGTTGAAGGCGACCAGAACGGTCGGGACCGCAATCGTCGATACGCGTTCACCTTGTTTGATAAGACTGGGATAGTCGGACGCCTCCAATACAGAAGGAAGGTAGTAATCTTCGAATTTCCTGCCGTAATCAACCGGAAGAAACTTGAAGCCAGGCTCCCAGCGCCCACGAACGAAAGGATCGACTGGCTTTGATGTGATGAAGACGACGGCAGCTATCTCGCCTTTGCGCATCTGCTCCAGCGCGACCTGATGCGGAATGAAGGTCTTTTCGACCTCGACGCCCAATCGGCTGAAGATCAGCGGCCCCGAATAGGCGGCGGCCGTGCCCAAGGTGTTGAAATTCACCTTCTTGCCGGCGAGATCCTGCAGGCTCTGGATTTCCGGCCGAACGAATATGTGCAGTTCTGACGGAAACAGGTTGAGAAGATAGACCACGCGGTTCTGAATGTCGGGTACCTGAACCTTGTACTCTTCGAGCGCGTCGGAATTGATGATCGCTGTGTCGATGCCCTGCAGATACAGCAGCGCATTTAGATTCTCTACCGGCCCCCGGGTTACGATGGGCAGGACAAGCAGGTTCGGCCCATCATCGACCACGCGGGCAATCTCGGCAGCAAAGCGGATAGGCGCGCCCTCAAGCTGGCCGCCAGCCAGCCCCACCGACCAGGCATTCATCCTCTCCTTTTGCAACAGGTATTGCGACGCGTTGCGCGGCGCGCGGCCGCTTTGCGTTTGGGCATCTACATTGGCGGGGTGAAGCACCAGGATGACCGGCGCCCACACGGCAAGCAGCCTGAAAAAATGCACTCGGAAAAATCGATTCATCAAAAGTCCCTCTGGTGCGTCAAATTCCAATTCCCCCATCATCGCCGTTGCGCTGGATGATACATGAACGCACAGAAATGATCTCTCATTAACGCAGCGCGTTAAGTCGATCCCTCGCTTTCTGAATGCCGCCGGCTGAAGCCTTCGCATAGAGCTCGCGCGCCTTCGACGCATCGCCGCGCGTCCCATAGGTCCCCCAACTGGAGAGAACGTGAGGATCGTACGTCTCCGCGAGCGCGAAGACAGCCTCGGCGCTGCCCAACTCCACAGCACGTTCGAACACGATCCGCGCCGCACCGATATTTCCCTGGGCGAGCAGCGCACTGGCACGCGCCATCAATCTGGATGTTTCAGGATTGCCTTGCACCTCTGAGGTCGCCGGCTGCTCCGCTGCGGCCGGCTGCGCCACCGAGTTTGTTTGGGAGTTTGTTTGACCGGTCTGGCTGTTCGCGGGGCGACCGGGCGCTGCTGCGCGCGCGCCGATCGCGCGCTGCGCGGTCTCAAGATCGCGCGCCAGCGTTGCGACCTTGTCGCGCTCTGCCTGCAAGGATCGCCGCAACTCTGCCGCCGTTGCTTCAGCGGCCTTTCTGATCTGAGCTGCTTCGTCGCCTGTTTTGCTCGCGAGTGCTACTTTCGTCTCGAGGTCGCGGCGTGCCGTTGCAAGTTCGTTCGCCAACGCGCCGCTGCGCGCGCGTTCTTCATCGAGCGCCTGTCGGTTCCGGTCTGTGCTGGCCGTCAGCGCCTGTCGTGCAACGTCAAGTTCCTGCGTGAGAGCGGCAGTCCGTTCGCGCTCTTGGCCGAGCGTTTGTGCTGCGGCGGCGGCTTCCGATTGCAGCTTGAGATTGGTCTCTTCGACGGTGCGACGGGCTTCAGCGAGGTCCTTCGAAAGGATCCGCTGATCTTGCTCGTTCTCTGAAGATCGGCTCGCTTGGTTGACGACTGGTCCGCCGATCGTGCCGACCTCGAAGATACTATGGAGACCGGTTATTCGCCTGGCATAGGAGATAATGTCGTCGCTGAAGTAGATGCTTGTGAATGCTGCGACGAGCAGGCTTGCCGCGATCGAGGTGGCCGTAAACTTCCACCGCGACTGCGAGGCGGGCTTGGTTTCGATCGGTGCGGTCCACCCCCCGCCTGCTGCAACGGTCGGAGGAGCAGGCGTAACCGAACGCGATGCAATCATGGCGTGGGCAATAGGCGTCTGTGACGCCGCGCACCTTAAGTGGAAAGAGGGGTCGGTCTCCTGCTGCAGATCCGTGCCGTGCATTGTATGCCAATACGCCGGCGTAATCTTGATCGGCTTATCGCTTTCATCGACCCACCCACGCGCCTCGGGCGACCAACAAGCGATCTTGTATTTGCCGCTCGCATCCTCCTCGAGGATGACGAACGTTCCATCCCTTGGTGCGGTCTCAATGAAGCGGCGCATTAGACGCCCATTCTGATGATGTTACCGGCCACTTCCCTGTCATCTTACCATTACAGAGCTAAACAGAGCTAAGGGCAGAAACAAAGGATTTTCTATACTGCTGAAGTTCAATTCGAGCTCTTGAGGGCCGCCGACGTCGGGAAGAACGCACCGCTGCAGTCTAGCCCAGCCGCCGCGTCGGGCCCTTCCACCCTTGTTCAAACGGCGGCTGGATGGCTGGAACCGGAACCGGAGCGACCCGCGCTCGCGCTTCGGAGCCATGGCGGACTGAGTCGGCTACCGAAGCTTCCGCAGCCCGTCAACCCAAAGAAGGCTTAGACTCCGATTGCAACCCTTAATATGCTCGCCCCGATTCTTGGGGGTGGGTATGAGACGCTGCGCTGTTGCGATCGTAATTCTGCTGGGTGTGATCTTCGCGAATTCAAATGCGCAAGCTCGCGGGCCCTACGGTTCTATTGACGTCGGAAACTGGAAGGGCGGGGCCTACACGGACGACCGAACCGGGGCGTTTTCGTATTGTGCGGCGGGCACGCAATACACCAGCGGTATCTATTTTGTCGTCACCATCGACAGCAGCGCCGGCTGGGGCTTGGGATTCGCGCATGAAAAATGGACTTTGACGTCCGGGCAAGCTTTTCCGCTTGCGCTGACCTTTGACGGCCAGGCGCCCGTCAACGTGCACGGCGTCCCCATCAGCGACAAACTGGTCCGCGTGCCGATGCCGAACAACTCCTCGCTCATCGCCCAGTTTCGAAAGGCGAAAGCGATGACGGCCTACACGCAGGGGCAACTCTTCCAGTTCAACCTTGATCAGACCGCGCAGTTGTTGCCCGTGCTTGCCAACTGTGTCGCCAAGATGAAGCAATTCGGCGTCGCGAGCGCCGGAGATTTCTCCGTCCCGGTTGCAAAGCCGGCGGCCGCGGCGGCGCCAGCGCCGGCGAGTCCCGCGCAGACGAAGCCCGACAAGCTCTTCGACGTGACCGGCACCGGTTTCCTGGTGAGCCCTAACGGACACCTCGTGACCAATCAGCACGTCGTCGATGGATGTGTCGGCGATATCTCGGGCAATTTGACCGGAGAGGCGCCGGTCAAATTGCGTCTTGTTTCAAGCGACGAGACCAATGACCTTGCTTTGCTGCAGGCGCCCGGTTCGTTCAAGGACGTAGCAACGATCAGGGACAAGGCGATCCAGTCCGGCGATAATGTAGTAGCGATCGGTTATCCGTTTCATGGACTGCTGACGTCCGATTTTACGGTGACCACGGGGATAGTAAGCTCGCTCAGCGGCGTTCTCAACGATACGCGCTTCCTGCAAATCAGCGCGGCCGTTCAACCCGGCAACAGTGGCGGACCGCTGCTGGCCTCCAGTGGTGAAGTGGTCGGCGTGGTCGCCGCAAAACTGAATGCCCTGAAATTCGCAAGAGCCACCGGCAACATACCCGAGAACATCAACTTCGCCATAAAAACGGGTGCTCTGCGAGACTTTCTGGATAACAGCGTGGTGCCGTACAAAACCTCCGATACCAAGACCGAATTGAAGACGCCAGACATCGCCCGCAATGCCAGGGCCTTCACGCTTTTGATTTCCTGCAAGGCAAAAGCCAAGACCGAAAGCGCGAGGAATTAGGGGGTGATGGGGGCCTGCGACGCGGGACGGCTATTCCCTCACATACTTCTGCACGCGCCAGTTCAGCGTGTCGGCCACGAAAATCTCGTCGCGGGGGCTCACGGCGATGTAGTGGGCCTCGCCGTATTTGCCTGATGTCTTGCCCGGGCCCGCTCCGGCTATCATTCCGACCACCTTCCCGGCCAGGTCGAGTTTCATGATTTCGCCGGTGTGGCCGTGCGCCAGCCAGATGTGCTGATCGGCGCCCATGAATAGCCCGCAGGGTGGGCCGGGGTGCTGCGATTCGCGGATGTAGGTGCCGTCGGCGTCAAAGACCTGGATGCGGGCGTTGTTGCGGTCAGCGATGTAGAGCAGACCTTGTGCGTCGAAAACGAGCGAGTGTGGCAGATCGAATTCGCCCGGTCCCTTTCCTTTGCCGCCCCAGGTCTTGATGAATGTGCCGTCCTTGTCGAACTTCAGGACGCGTGAGTCACCCTTGCCGTGCCCTTGCAGCACGAAGATGTCGCCGGTCGGCCCGACGACCGCCTCGTTCGGTTCGTGGAACAACCGCAGATGCCCAAACGGATGCCACTCACCGGTGTGGCCTTTGACGCCCAGCACCATTTCGATCCGCCCGGACGGTTCGAATTTGTAGACCATGTTCGATGCAACATCAGTTGCCCAAATATTATCCTGTGCGTCGATCCGCAGACCGTGCGACCGTTCGAACAGCCCGTCGCCAAAACCGCGGATGAAATTACCGTCGGGATCGAATTCCATCAGCGGCATCACCCCGCGATGGATGACGAAGATGTTGCCTTTGGAATTGAACGCAACGCCCGATGTGCCGCGAAAGTTCATGCCGGGCGGCAACTTGAACGATTCGGCAACGGCGACGTATGGAAGTGGGGGAGCTACGATATTCACAATACGAGTATCACATCCGGAAGGGCGGACGTAAAGTACGCCACCTCGCCGACCCGGCCATCAAAGAGGATGACGATGCTGGAGAAATTCGAGCGCTATCCGCTGACCTTCGGGCCGACTTATATCGAGAAGCTGGCGCGGCTCACGCGCCATCTCGGCGGCAAGGTCGAACTCTACGCCAAGCGCGAGGACTGCAATTCGGGGCTGGCCTTCGGCGGAAACAAGCTGCGCAAGCTGGAATATATAGTGCCCGACGCGATTGCGTCCAATGCCGATACGCTGGTTTCGATCGGCGGCGTGCAATCCAACCACACCCGCATGGTCGCAGCCGTCGCAGCCAAGATCGGCATGAAGTGCCGTCTGGTGCAGGAAAGCTGGGTGCCGCATGAGGACGCCGTCTACGACCGCGTGGGCAATATTCTGCTCAGCCGCGTGATGGGCGCCGACGTCCAGATGGTGGATGAAGGCTTCGATATCGGCATTCGCCAAAGCTGGGAGCAGGCGATCGCGGATGTGAAGGCAAAGGGCGGCAAGCCCTATGCGATCCCGGCTGGCGCTTCCGTGCATAAATATGGCGGCCTCGGTTATGTCGGTTTCGCCGAAGAGGTGCGAGCGCAGGAGAAGGAGCTTGGCTTCGCCTTCGATTATATCGTGGTCTGCACGGTTACCGGCTCGACCCACGCCGGCATGCTTGTGGGATTTGCCAAGGACGGCCGGGAGCGCAACGTGATCGGTATCGATGCGTCTTTTACACCTGCGCAGACCAAGGCCCAGGTGCTCGATATTGCCCGCAACACCGCTCACCTCGTTGAATTGGGCAAGGAGATCGTCGAAGACGACGTCGTTCTTATCGAAGACTATGCCTATCCGGCCTATGGCGTTCCCTCGGAAGCGACCAAGGAAGCGATCCGGCTCTGCGCGCGCCTCGAAGGCATGATCACGGATCCGGTCTATGAAGGGAAATCGATGCAGGGCATGATCGATCTCGTGAACAAGGGCTATTTCCCGAGCGGGTCGAAAGTCCTCTACGCCCATCTCGGCGGTGCGCCGGCGATCAATGGATACGCATACGCGTTTCGTAATGGGTGAGACGAAGACTGCTCGCGTAGCGTATTCGGATAACTCTCGGTTTCGCCCCATTTCGCCATCGAAACGGCCGTACGCGGGCATCCAAATAACAAACTTGCGTGGCGATCTCGCCAGGCGCGGTCCTTTGTATCGTCCTTGCAGGGCTGAATGCCCGCATGGATCAATGGAGCGTGCGATGAGCGAAATCGAATTCGAACGGATAATGGATGCCGTGCAGAAGGCGGTCATGCTCGTGCCGGTGCAGGAAGCGTTGGCCGGATTTTCGACTTTCGAGGAGCGACCGAAAGCGGCGAATGACAATTTCAATCATCTCTGGCCGATTATCCCATTTCCCGAAGGCTGGCACTTCGCTTAGGTGCTCGGGATGATGATGCGATCGGTCTTCGAAATCGTGAAGGCCCCAATGGGCTGGACGGTGTATGCCGACAACGTAAAAATCGGCGGCGTCTACGATTCAAGGGGCGCCGCCTTGGAGGCTGCCGCGCTGGCCGCATCCTTCACCGTCGACGACGGTGGAGGTGTGCAGATCAATGTGCCAGGCACAGAGGAAGAAAAGCCAAAATGGATGGTCGCGTTTGAAATAGCGGCGGCCATTTTGCCAAACGAAAAACCGCCGGCTCACCCCTTGCCCGAACGGGCCGCGGGGGAGATCTGACGATACGGCTAAACCGACCTCACGTCGCCGCCTTCACCAGCGTAATCAGCTCATCTCCATAATGCTCCAGCTTCTTGTCGCCGATGCCGGGGATGTTGCGAAGTTCGTTCAGTGTCGCCGGACGCGAGGCGGCGATGCCGTCGATCGTTGAATCGTGCAGCACGACATAAGCGGGCACGCCACGTTTGCGCGCGATCTCGGAACGCCATGCGCGGAGAGCGGTTTGCAAACCTGGATCGCCGCTTGCCGTCTGGCCGGCAGGACGCGGTGCCAGATCGCCGCGCCTTGATTTGGTCCGGTTGGCGCGAACGCGGGTGCCGGCGGGCGCTTCGCGCAGCATCACTTCGGTCTCGCCCTTCAACACGCCTCGCGCACTCCCCGTCAGCTTCAACGCACCGAAGGCTTCGCTGTCGGCCTGAAGGTGACCCATGGCCAAGAGCTGGCGAATGACGCCGCGCCATTGCTTTTCGTTGAGCTCAGCGCCGATGCCGAACACGGATATCTTGTCGTGTCCGAATTGCTTGACACGCTCGGTCAGGCGGCCGACCAGCACATCGATCAGATGCATCGCGCCAAAACGTTGCCCGGTGCGATAGGCGCAGGACAACAGCTTTTGCGCGGCAACCTTGCCGTCACGAAGCTCGGGCGGTGACAGGCAGTTGTCGCAATTGCCGCAATTGCCGCCGCTCACGGCCTCGCCGAAATAGCCGAGCAGGCGGCTGCGCCTGCATCCCGGGGTTTCGGCCAGTCCAACCAGCGCGTCGAGCTTGCCGATCGACACCCGCTTGAACGTGTCGGAGCCGGTGGATTCGTCGATCATGCG
>Ga0068868_100002643_pt1 | contig 12436 bp, 7 predicted proteins | sample KBSMisM42_FD_64660 | JGI IMG/M metagenome (GOLD analysis project Ga0068868, IMG submission 64660) | Miscanthus rhizosphere microbial communities from Kellogg Biological Station, Michigan, USA - KBS Miscanthus M4-2 | ecosystem: Host-associated > Plants > Roots > Rhizosphere > Soil ...
AACCAAACGGGTGCCTGCGGGAAGCTTGCCTTCGATCGCAACGACGGGAACGCCGGCAGCGACCGACACGACGAGGTGACGCGCTTCGACGTCCTTGGACATCTGGCCGAGGACCTTGTCGATGGCTTGCGGCTTCACGGCGAGAACCACGACGTCGCTCGTGCGCACGAGCTCGTGGTTGTCGGTCGTGGTCTTGATGCCGTGGAGCTTTTTGACCTGCTCGAGACGATCGGGAGACACGTCGCTCGCGATGATGCGATCGGGCGTGACCGTCCCCGAATGGAGAAGGCCCTTGATGAGCGCGCCGGACATGTTGCCGGCGCCGATGAAGCCGAGCGTGCCTTCGATCATGCTCGCACGGCCATCGCGGCTGCGGTTTCGGCGAGGGACATCAAGATCATGTCGTCGACGGCCTTACGCGCGTCTTGCGGATCGGCGCCGAGGTCTTGCGCGATGCGATCGAGGCGCGCGCGCACGATGGCCTGGCGCGAGATCGACGGATCTTCGAGAAGCGCGGCCGCCCACGCCACGCCGATCGCCGTCGCTTTTTCCGCGCCGCTGATGCCCTTGTAACGTTGCGCGAGGATCACCGCCGAGCCGTGACCGACCTGGCCGAGCGCTTCTTCGCGATATCGCCGCGGCAGCGTGAGCGTACCCGCGTACGAAGCGAGCGTGACGCCCATGCCCGGGACGCGATCGGCGAGGACGAAGCGCACCGCATCGACGGTCGCGAGGCCTGCCATGCGTCGCGCGTCGACGCGTGCGATGGCTTCGTTGCGCATGTACTCGACGTCCACGATCGGAACGTTCAGCTTCGTCGCGAGCGATCGAACGACCGTCTCTTCGCGTGGATCGATCGCATCGACGGCCGCCGCGTGCCAGGCGCCGCGAATGAGCGCGCGCGACACGGCGTTGTCGATTTCGCCGTACACGTCGAGACGATCGATCGCGATCGGCGCTTCCGTGTAGAGCGGCTGCGCGTCCGCGTCCGGCAAGCCGAGCGAAGCGATGAACGACGCGATGACGCGTGCCTCTTCACCGTCGATCGGACCGTCCGCTGCGAGCACCGCGCGAAGGACGCGCGCCGAGAGCGACCCGAGGCGCTTTACGCGCTGCACGTCTTTGTCGCTCGGCTTCGAAGAAAACAGCGAACGGATGCCGCGCGCGCCGACCTCGAGCGTCACCTTCTCGGCGAGGACTTCGCTCATCGGCAGCCACGAAGGCGGGCAAATCGGCGCGATCGCGCGCGTCATCTCGACGACCCAACCGTCGAACGAGTCGATCATGCGCGGGACGCGCTGCTGCCCGGCGAGCGCGATCTGGTGCGCGTCCTTGCGGCGCTTGACGAGATCCTCGAGCGCGTCGTGCGCGTTTCCGAGCGCGGCGGAGAGACCGAAGATGGCTTCTTCACACGTCATCGCGACGAGCTTCGAGAGCGCGGCTTGCGCGGGATCGACCTCGGGTGCGTAGGCGGCGTATTCGTCGAGCGTCATTGGACGGTGATGACTCCGGTGAGTTGGTTCGAAGCTTTGTGATTGGCGTCCAGCACGTCGATGCCGAACTCGTAGGTGCCCGGCGTCTGGAAGGCGATGTCGAGCTGCGCGTTGACGGTGCCGTTGTGCACGCCCTGGGCGTTGTTGATCGGGAAGTCTTGCGGCGTCTTCGAAGGGCCTGCGGGGCTGTTCAAGAGCTCGAACTCGATCGTCGTCACGTCGGCCGTGGTGTCGAAGTCGAACGCCATGGCGAAGATCGTGTCGGCACCCGCGGGCGCGGTCTGCGGCGAGTACGTGAGGTTCGAAATCGCAGGCGTATTTCCGCCGCCGCCGCACGCGAGAAGGAAAAGAACGAAGACGAGCCGTTTCATGGCGGGCAGAAAGTAGCTCTTGAGGTGGGGATCGTCGAGCCTCAACCCTGCGGCTTGGCGCGCGGGAGTGGAAGCGTGACGTTTCCCTTCGCGTTTCCCTTGCTGGGCGCGAAGGTGAGCTCGAGGCGGCGCTTGATTGGCACGCACACCGCGTGCGTTTCGGTGTCGCACACGACCAGGTCGACGTCGCCGGCGAGCTGGCCGCCCGACGCGCCCGTCATGAGCTCGATCGGCACGTCGAAGCCGCCGCGCACGTCTTTGCCGTGACCTTTGATGTCGGTCGGCGGCGCGACGAGTCCGTCGCTCGAGCCCCATCGCACGGTGAACGGCGCGTCGTCGTTGATGGCCGTCCCGTCGGGCACCGCCCATTGAACGTGCAGATTCGATTTTCCGGGAGGCACCATGATCTCCGCGGCGTCGAACTTCACGCGCTCGGTCGGCTTGCCACGGACCGCGCCTTCGATCAACGCGCCGCCACCACCGGGCGCGGAAGAAGCGCTCGCCGTCGTGATGACGGGCGGCGAGATCGTGACCGCGCTCTCCTTCTTGTCACAAGCGACCAACATGAAAATGATCAAAAGGCGTTTCAAGGGCTCTCCGCGAAGAACGTGAGGAGCTCGTGCTTGCGCGCCTGCGCGTCGGCGCGACCGAGCTCGATGAGCTGTCGGCAAAATTGCCCGTCGAAGAGCAGGTACGACGCGAGGTCCGCCTCGGTTCCGACGCCGAGATCGAGCAGCGACAAGATGCGCTTCGTGACGAAGGGCTCGCCCTTGAAGCGGCCCTTGCGCACGTGGACGCTCGCCATGCGGCCGATGTCCTCGCTCGGACGAATCGCGAGACAGTGCACGTGCTCGTACGTCGGCGCGCCGCGTCGCTGCGCGTGGCCGTTGATCGACTCGAGGAAGCCGTCACCGTAGGCGCGCGTTCCGTCCTGGATCATGTCGTTCAAACGATGAAGCAGCTGGAGGTCCATGTCGATGTGATCGAGCAAGAACGCGTTCAAGATCTTCCCGAGCAAGAACGCCGCGCCGGGGGCGCGCAATCGCATCGCGCCGTCTTCGTTCGACTGAAGGCCGCGGACCTCGCGCGAGCCGCCGATCGCGAAGATGTGCGTCGCGCCCAAGCGTAGAGCTGGCGCGATGGGCGTGTTCTGGCGCAAACCGCCGTCGAGGTACATCTGGTCGTCGATGCGAACGGGCGGGAAAAGCAGGGGAATCGCGGCGCTCGCGAGGGCGTGGTGCGGCCCGATGTGCTCGGCGCGGAAGATGGTGCGCGGCGGCGGGTGGGATGGAAGCGCGGTGTCGGGCGCGGTCTGCACGAAGACCACGGTGCGTCCCGTCGAGACTTCGGTGGTCGAGACGGAGAGCGCCTTGATGTGACGGCGCCGGAGCGAGCGCGTGACGGCGCGCCACGAGATCTCTTTCGAGATCAAATCGGCCATCGGCGTGACGTCGAAGAGGCCGCTCCCATCGCCGAGGCCACCGATCGCGAGGCGCGGCAGCGTGATGACCTGGCGCACGCCGAAGCCGAGCACGCGGGTGAGCTCGAGCTCCGTCCACAATTGCACGAGCCTGCGAAGGCCGAGCACGGGATCGCTCATGTGCGCCGTGAAGAAGCAACCGTTGATGGCGCCGACGCTCGTGCCGCACACGATGTCGATGCGAGGCGGCGCGCCGAGCATGCGCGTCACGTCCTCGAACAAATACGACAGGACTCCGACCTCGTACGCGCCACGCGCGCCGCCGCCGGACAAGATGATCGCGACCCGCTTCGGGCTGCTCACCCTTCTCCTTCGACCATCGGAGCCGGTGTCGTGTCAAACAGCGCGGCCACGATCGGGCGCTTCACGAAGAGTTTTCGCAATCGCGGATCGCGGATGCCTTTCATCAAATCGTGTGCGTGATCGACCGCGCGCTGGAACGCGAGCGGGGCTTGCGGCGAGCCAGAGCGCTTGAGCGCGTCGGCGCAAAGGACGCGAATTTCCAAGCCGTACTCGCAGCCCTGGATGGTCTCGACGGCGCCGAGCGCGGTGGTCGCCAGGAGCGTGCCCGCGTGCATCTCGGCAGCGTCGACGCGCGCGGCAGCCTCGACGGCCATCGCGTAGAACATGAACGAGACGAGCGTCTGATCCTCGGCCGCGCGACGCGCCTCGAGCGCGATCGAGCTGGCCTCGAGCGGCTCGCGCTTTTCGCGCAGGAAAACGGCCTGGATGATGCCGAGGTGCGTCGCGGCGTAGGCGTTGTCGGTGACCTCGATGAGCGCGCGCGCGTCTCTGAGGAACGACTCGGCCTGTTCGATGTTTCCTTCTTCGATCTCGGTCTCGGCGCTCACGATGAGCGAGTCGGCGCGGTTGTCCTGATCGCCGTAGCGCTCGTGCGTCTCTCGCGCGCGCTTCAAATAGGCTTGCGCGCGCGGCAGATCGCCGACCTTCGCGTAGCAGTGGCCGATGTTCGTGAGCGTGTTCGCGATCTGGAAGCGGCCGCCGATCGACAAGTCGATCTGGATCGACTCGACGGCGAGCGCGATGGCGTCCTCGAAGCGGCCTTGCACGAAGAGCGCGAACGCGAGCGAGTTCTTCGCGCGCGCCTCCTGCCTTCGCGCGCCCGCCTTGCGGAAGACCGCGATCGCCGCGATGTGCGCCTCCATGGCTTCGCGCACGCGGCCGACACGCCGCAAGAGCACGCCTTGCGAACGCAGCACGTCCGCACGAAGACGCGGCGGCAAATTCGGATTCAGCGCCGGATTGCACGTGGAGAGCGCGCGATCGCACGCGGCGAGCGCACCTTGGACGTCGCCGAGCTCGCGCAGGAGCTCGCTCACGAGGGCTTCGGCCTCGACCTCGAGCTGGGTCATCGCCGCGCCGTGTGCGATCTCGGCGGCGAGCTTCGCGACGGGCAAGCCGGTCGAGAGCTTGCCTTCGTCGAAGTAGAAACGCGCCGTACGAAGGAGCGCGACGCACGTGGCGCGCGGCGTTCCGAGCTTGCGCGCGACGCGGCGGAGGGCGGCCAAGTGGAGCGTGCGCTCGCGGCGGCGTCCGAGCATGCGATAGAGCGTCTCGAGCTCGGCTTGGAGACCGAGCTGCTTCGGATCGTTCGGCGACATGAGCATCGTCGCGCGCTTCAAGTAGCGGATCGCGAGCTGTGTCTGGTTGCCTTGGCGCGCGGCGTGGCCCGCTTCGGCGTAGAGCTCGGCGGCTTGATCGCCTGCTTCTCCACGCGCGAGGTGGCGCGCGACGATCGCCGCGCTCAAGCCGCGCGCGAGCGACGTGTTTTTCAGGTGCTCGCCGAGCGCGCGGTGCATCTGGATGCGGTCTTCGGGCGCCATCGACGCGTAGGCGACGTCGCGCGTGAGCGGGTGGCGGAAGTCGACCGAATCACCTTTGCGATCGCAGAGACCGCGCGCGCACAGACGCACGACGCCGTCCTCGTGGATCTTCGGCGCGAGCTTCTCGAGATCCGTGACGGCGAGCGGGCCGCCCGCGATCGCGAGCCAGTCGACGACGATGTGCTCTTCCGTCGGCAGCTCGCGCAAGCGATCGCTGAGGAGCTGCTCGAGCGTCGACGGAAGCTGCACGGAGCCGTCGCGCTTCGCGTACGCGAGCACGGGCCGCGTCTCGCCATCGTCGCCGGGCACCTCACGGAGCTCGAGCGAGCCGCGTTCGAGGAGCGCATCGACCATTTCCAGCAAGAAAAAGGGGTTTCCGCCGACGCGCGGCATGAGATCGCCGAGGACTTGGCGGACACCCTCACGTGCGCCGAGACGCGCTTCGACGAGACGCACCTGCTCGTCCGCCGACAGACCGGGCAGCTCGATGCGCACGACGCCTTCGAGCATGCCTTGCAAGCGATCCTCCGGTCGCGCGACGAGCACGAAGAGGATCGGGAGCGGATCGCCTTGTCGCATCAGCTCGGAGAGGACCTCGAGGCTCTGCTTGTCCGCCCACTGCAGACCTTCGACGAGGACGACGAGCGGCTGCGACAGCGCGATCGCGCCGAGCAAGTTGCGAAGACCCGTCACGATGTTGCGTTTTCGGAACTGCGCGTCCTCGTCGACGTCTCCCACCTGGCGGTTCGTCGCGAGCTCCGCGAGGCGGCCAACGATGGGCGTCGACGCATCGCCGTGCGCGGAGCCGCCACCCGCGCGCGCGATCAGATCCGCGACCTCCTCGAAAGGCTCGTCGCCGCTCACGCCGATCGTGTCGCGCACGAGATCGGCGATAGCGCTCAGCGGAACTTCCATGCGCACGGGCGAGCACTCGGCGCGAACGAGGCGGGCGTTCGGCGGAAGCTCCGCGACGAACGCTTGCACGAGAGCGCTCTTGCCGATGCCGAGCTCGCCGACGATCGCGCGGTGCACGACCTGGCCTCCGCCGCCTGCCGCGCTCACCGCGCGGTGATACGCGGCCTGCAAGTCGGCCTTCTCGGCGTCGCGCCCGACGAGATCGCTCGCGCCGCCTGCGCTCGCCGCGAGACGCTCTTCACGCGACAGCGATCGCTCGAGCGCGTAGACGCGCATGTTCGGTGGAACGTCCGGCAGCTTGTCCGGGTTCGGCAGCGCGAGCGCGGGTGCGTCACCCCATCGAAAATCACGCCGCACGATGCGGTACACGCCGCCCGCGACCCACGTGCGATAGAGCGGCGTCGCGCGTCCGAGCGCTTCGGCGAGATAAGGCGCGGGCTCGTGAAGGCGAAATCGAATCAAGTTTCCTTGCGCGTCGCGCACGCCCGACGAGATGCCGCGCACGATGCCGATCGACGCGCCGATCGGGAGCGGAAGATCTTCGTTCAAGCCCGCGATCGCCTCGTGCGTGTCGAGCGCGAGCCACGCGGCGTCGGCTGCCGCGCGCGTCGGGTTTGCCGTCAATCCGGCCACCGCCTGCGCGTCTTCGTCGCTCGCCCAGATCCAGACGCGGACGTTTCGTTTGTATGCGATGTCGCCGAGCATCGTCCGGAGGCGCTCGAGGGTGCGCGCGGCGAGCGTGGCGTCTTGGTCCTTCAACCGCTCGATGCCGTGGAGACGCAGCGTGACGACGGCGACGTGACGCACCTCGCGCGCGGGCTGCCCCCGACGATGCGGGTGGTTCGCCTCTTCGCTGCCGACGTCGCTCGGCTCCGGCCCCGTGTCGACGTTCGACTCCGGCTTGTCGCTCGTCTTCGGGTCCGGGAGCGGCGTGATCTTCCTGTCCGGCTCGGGCTCCTTCTGCTCGTTCGCGGCCGATCGCACGACGAGCTGCGTGATGACGGACTCGAGCGCTGACGCGTCGACGAGCTCCTGCTTCGCCATCAGCGCGCGCGCGATCGCGTTCGAAAGCTCGCGCGCCGTCGCGAAGCGCTCTTCCTTGCGCGTCTCGAGCGCCTTCATCGCGATTTGCTCGAGCTCCGGCGGGATGTCGCGCGCGTACGTGCTCGGCGGCTCGACGAATCCGGACCGTACGATATCCAGCAGCGCTTCGCCGCCGAGACCTCCGTGGAGCGGGCGACCCGTGAGGATCTCCCACAAGATCACGCCGAGCGCGTAGACGTCGCTGCGGCGATCGACCTTCTCGCCGCGCGCCTGCTCGGGCGACATGTACCCGAACTTGCCCTTGATGACGCCCTGCTCGTCGGTGAAGAGCTTCGCCGTTGCGATGCCGAAGTCGGCGATCTTCACCGCGCCTTCGTACGAGAGAAGAATGTTCTGCGGCGAGACGTCGCGGTGGACGATCTCCAGCGGCGCGCCCGCGTCGTCTTTCTTCTCGTGCGCGTAGTGGAGGCCCTTCGCGGCCTCGCTGATCGCCCACGCGCCGACGAGCGCAGGGATGCGCGTCGACTTCGCCTTCGCGCTCGAGATGAGCATGCCGAGGTCGGGCCCTTCGACGAACTCCATCGAAAGGAGAAGCCCTTCGTCGCCGCCGTCGAAGAAATCGAAGACCTGCACGACGTTCGGGTGGTTGAGACGCGTCGCGAGCTGCGCCTCCTCGACGAACATCGTGCGCAACCTGCGCGACGCTTGCTGCTGCCCGACCGCTGTCCCGTGGAGGATGCGTTTGATGACAAGCAGCTTGTAAGTGCCCTCCGCGCCGGGCTTTCGCGCGAGAAACACCTCTGCCATTCCGCCGGCACCCAGCCGTCGGACGATCTCGAATTGCGCGAGCTTGCTAGGCGAGGCGGTGCTCAGGATGGACGAGAATGCCCCAAACGGGACGAGAGGTGTATTCTCGAAATTCCGTCCGTCCCGCGAAAATGACGCGTCCGACACCTACATCGTCAGGGCAGCTCGCTCGAACACCGCTGCCGCATCTGCTCGTGTACGCGCACGATCGCCAGCTCACGGGCACGTTCGAGTTTCGCGCGCCGGACGCGAGCATGGCGACGGTGCTCATGCTCCAAGGTCGCCCTGCGAAGGCGAAGCTCAGCGCGCAATCGATCTACCTCGGACAGGTGCTGCTCGAGCTCGGTGTCATCGACGCGAGCACGCTCGACGCGTCGCTGCGAGAGATGGCGGCGCCGGCTTCGGGCACGCGCCGGCTTCACGGATCGATCTTGATGGAGCGCGGCACGATCGATCACGGCCAGCTCGACGACGGTCTGCGATCGCAGCTCCTGCGGAAGATGGCGCTCGTCGCTCAGATGCCGGCGGCGACGGTCTTCGAGTTCTACGGCGACTGGGACGGGCTCGCGGATTTCGGCGCCGATCCGGTGGCGATCGACACGTGGGGCGTGGTGTGGACGGCCATCCGCGAGCAGCCTCCATTCGAACACGCGAAGGCCGCGCTCGAGCGCATGACGCGCGGGCGTTTGCGTGTCTCGAAGACGGCGCAGCTCGATCGTTTCGGCTTCACGCAAGAAGAGCGGCGTTGGATCGATCTCCTTCGCGTGCGCGCGCTCCGTCTCGACGACTTCTTCGCGGCGGCGGAGAACATCAACGAGCGCATCACGCGGCTTCTCGTCTATTGCCTCGCGATCACGAAGCAGATCGAGATCATCAGCGAAGAAGAAGCCGCCGCGGCCGAAGCTGCTGCTGCTGCTTCCGCCGTTCCGGTTCCTCCGGCTTCGTCGTCGGCGCCCGTCACGCCGAAAGGTGCCGTCGGTCGCATCACGCTCCGGCGCGAGCGCGTGATCACGAATCCGAACATCGTCAAAGAAGAGAGCTCTCCGCGCGTCCCGTCGATTCCGGATCAACGCGCGTCGCCTCCGCCGGACAATCCGAGCACGGCGATCCCCGTCACGCCGGCGCCGGTCACCGAGCGCCGCAAGGAGATCCTCGCGCGGTCGAGCGTCATCGACAAAGAGAATTACTTCGAGATGCTCGGCGTCACGCCCGAGAACACGACGGACGAAGTGAAGAACGCGTACATCACGCTCGCGAAGACGTGGCACCCCGATCGGTTGCCTTCGATCCTCGCGGACGTGAAAGATCAGTGCGCGCGCGTCTTCGCGCGAATGAGCGAGGCGCACCAGACGCTCACCGACGCCGAGAAACGCAAGCGTTACCTCACGCTGATGAAGGAAGGCGGCGAGACGCCGGAGGCGCAGCAAGAGATCCAGAACGTGGTCAGCGCGGCGGTCGAGTTCCAGAAGGCCGAGATTTGCCTCAGGAAGAACGACGTGGTGCAAGCCGAGGTGCTCGCGCGGCGCGCGGTGCAGATGGACTCGAATCAGGCCGACTACATCGCGCTCCTCGCGTGGATCGAGTCGCTCAAGGATCCTTCGGCGGAAGCCACGCAAGCGCGCATCGGCGATCTCGACAGGGCAATCCGCATCAACGATCGGTGCGAGCGTGCCTACTTCTATCGCGCGATGCTCTACAAGCGTCACAACCGCGACGGGCCCGCGCTCAAGGACTTCCAGAAGGTCAATCAACTGAACCCGAAGAACATCGACGCGCAGCGTGAATTACGCCTCTACGAGATGCGTGGCGCCGCGCAACGCCCGCAATCGCAAGCGCCTTCGCAAGCTCCGGTGGCGCAGAAGCCCGGCTTGTTCCAAAAGTTCTTCAAGAAATAGGAGGCCCGATGGGTCGCATGGTCGACGGGCAGTGGCAGTCCGGATGGGCGAAGCCTGGTACGAGCGGCGCGTTCGTTCGAGGCACGACGAAGTTTCGCGACAAGTCGCTCGTCCCCGAGCTCGGTCGCTATCACCTCTACGTCTCGTACGCGTGCCCGTGGGCGCACCGCACGCTCATCGTGCGCGCACTTCGTGGTCTCGAAGAGGCGCTGCCGGTCACGGTGGTCGATCCGAAGATGGGCCTCGACGGATGGGTCATTTCCGAAGGGAAGTTGCTTCGCGACGTCTATCTCGCGGCCGATCCGAAGTTCACGGGGCACGTGACGGTTCCGGTTTTGTGGGACGAGAAGCGAAAGACGATCGCGAACAACGAGTCGCGCGAATTGATCCGGATGTTCGATACGGATCTGGAGCCGCTCGCGAAGAACAAAACGTCCGACTACGTGGGCGCGCCGCCGGAGCTACGCGCGCGCATCGACGAGACGCTCACGGCGATCTACGAGCCAGTGAACAACGGCGTCTATCGCGCGGGTTTCGCGAGCTCGCAGGGCGCGTACGAAGAGGCGTGTCGCGGCGTCTTCGAGGCGCTCGATCACTGGAACGGCGTGCTCGGAAAACAGCGCTTCATGTGCGGTGACGTGATGACCGAAGCCGACGTCGCGATGTTCACGACGTGCCTGCGCTTCGACCTCGTCTACTACGCGCACTTCAAGTGCAACATCCGCCGCATGCAGGACTACCCGAACCTATGGGGCTTCGTGCGCGACATGTACCAGCGCCCCGAGATCAAACCGACCTGCAATCTCGATCACATCAAGACGCACTACTACTGGAGCCAGGAGAACGTGAACCCGACGCGCATCGTCCCGCTCGGGCCGACCCTCCCGCTCGACGAGCCCCACGACCGCGCCCGCTTCGGTAGCTGAGCTCAACGACCGAAAATCGTACAAATCGTTCGGATCCGACCGATCTCGCCGTTTCTCGAGCGATGGCGCAGAGTTTCCGGAATGCTGTCGGGCAACGAGCAGAAATCGTACAGATCGTTCGGATCCGACCGATTCCCCCGATTTTGCGTTGACTGGGGGTTAGGCGAGGCGGAGGTAGCGGACGAGGACCTTCTTCTCGCCCCAGGCGGGGAAGAAGGCGACGACGGCGGGGTCGACCGAAGGCAGGACTTGGCGGACGACGCCTTCGCCGAAGCGCTCGTGGCGGACCTTCGCGCCTTTGCGGAGGCCGCGTGATTCGTCGCCGGAGTCGCTGTCGTCGCTGAAGTAGTCGCGATCGACGTAGCGGCCGCCGACCTCTTCGCTTCGCGCCATCGACGATGGAGGTGAACCGCGAAGCGAGAAGACCTCTTGGTCTTCGTCGCCTTCGAACGTCGGCTCGACGTCTTGCGGATGCGCGACGAGACCATCGCGGAAAGCGCCTGCGGCGGGAGCGTTTCGCATCGGCGCGTCGAAGTAACGCGACTCCGGTGTTGCTGCGCCGCGCGTGGCGCGATGAACGACGACGTCGGCGGGGATGTCCGATAGGAATCGCGAAGGACGACCCCAGCGCGTCTGCCCGAAGATCTGCCGCGCGCGGGTGTGGATGAGCATGAGGCGCTCGCGTGCGCGTGTGATCGCGACGTACGCGAGGCGGCGCTCCTCGTCGATGTCGTCGGGACGAGCGTCTTGCATGCTCCGGTACGGGAACATGTCCTCTTCCATGCCGGTGATGATCACGCCCTTGAACTCGAGGCCCTTCGCGGCGTGCACGGTCATGAGCGTGACGGAGCCGCTCTCGTCGATGTCGTCGGCGTCCGTGCGCAACGTGACGCGCTCGAGGAAACCTTCGAGCGTGGGCTCCTCGCCGGCGGCCGTGGCTTCGACCTCGTAGTCGCGAATCGATCCGACGAGCTCGTTCAAGTTCTCGAGGCGTCCCACCGATTCGTCGCTGTCTTCTTCTTTGAGCGCGAGGATGTAGCCGGTCGCGTCGAGCACGTGGAGGAGCGCGTCGCTCGGCGTCATCTTGCCGTACGTCGCGTCCTTCATGCCCGCGAGTAGATCGCGCACGGCCTTGAGCTTCTTGAGCGGCGCGCCGGCGATCTCCGAAGACTCTTCCGGCTTTTGGAGCGCCTCGTAGAGGGAGGTGCTCTTCGAGGTGGCGAGCGCGGTGAGCCTGTCGATCGTGGCTTGGCCGATGCCGCGCGGCGGCGTGTTGATGACGCGGAGCAAATCGACGTCGCTCTTGTCGTTCACGATGACGCGCAAATAACCGAGCGCGTCTTTGATCTCGGCGCGCTCGAAGAACTTCGTGCCGCCGACGATGCGATACGGGACCTTCGCCGCGCGGAGCTGCTCTTCGAGCACGCGCGACTGCGCGTGGACACGATAGAACACGGCCATCTCGCGGAGCTCCGTGCCTGCCTCGCGCGCCTCGCGGATCGTCTGCACCGCGAGCGCCGCCTCTTCGTGCTCGTCACGTACGGCGACCACCTCGAGCAGAGATCCCGGAGGGTTCTCCGTCCAAAGCTTCTTGGGTTCGCGATCGCTCGAGGGCTCGATCACCGCGAGCGCGGCCTGCACCACGTTGGAAGTGGAGCGGT
>Ga0068868_100002646_pt1 | contig 12432 bp, 8 predicted proteins | sample KBSMisM42_FD_64660 | JGI IMG/M metagenome (GOLD analysis project Ga0068868, IMG submission 64660) | Miscanthus rhizosphere microbial communities from Kellogg Biological Station, Michigan, USA - KBS Miscanthus M4-2 | ecosystem: Host-associated > Plants > Roots > Rhizosphere > Soil ...
GACCCGCCCGGTGTAGCGATTTCCGCGACGAGGACCGCTCCGGTGTTCTGGTGGCGCATCCGCACCGACGTCGTGGTCGCGTCGACCGGCACGAGCCCGGCCTGAACTGCATACAGCCCGATCGCGGTGGCGCAGTTACCGCAGTTGCTGCCCCATTCGACCCGCCGGTCGCCGACGGCGACCTGGCCGAACAGGTAGTCGACGTCGGTGGCCGGATCGCTGGACCGGCGCACCACCGCGGCTTTGGAGGTGGTGGAACTGCCGCCGCCCACACCGTCGAGCTGGCGCGGATCCTCAGCGCCGAAGGCGGCGGTGAGGATGGCGTCTAGGCTGCCGGCGTCCTCGATCAAGGGGTCGACGTCGACTGCGTTGAACAGCCAGCACTTGCTGGTCCCGCCACGCATCCAGGTGCCGCGGAGTGTGAACACTGCCTGGCCCGCCTTTCGTTCGAATTGAAGGAGACCGCGGTTTCCAACCCGAGAGGTTGGAGTGCGTCGCGTCTCCTGTGCTGTCAGGAACCAGCGTGCGCCGGATAAGACTCAAGTACAATCTCGGAAATCTCGATGATGCTTAAGGTGAACTTAACCCTCTGCGCGGCCGCGTCATGAACAAGCCGATGTCCGGCCGCGGCACTCGGGGCTTCGCGGGCGGCATGGATCGGTCATCTCTTTCGAACGTCGACGTCCCCGGTTATGCCCAAATGAACCCTGACAGCACGTGATTCGGCCGTTGAGCGGCTAGCGCAAGTCCTTCCTGACGGGCTTTACGGAAAGGATGCCGGCTCGATGCCGACCGGGCGATCGCAGAGGTGCGAGCCGGCGATGAACGGACCCTGATGGCCATCCACAGATCGATGGCTGGCGACGGTTTCACCGAGCCGACCATCCTGTGAGGTTGGTCAGACGAACCCGTGTGCGACTTCCTCGAAGGTATTCATCAGGGTTTGAGCCGCCGGCGTCAGGCGTTGTTCGGCGGGGTGTGCCAGGAGAATTCGACGCGATGGTGCGCCCCCGACGAGCGGGAGGACACGGACATCGTCGCGCAGATTCGACAGCGCCAGCCGCGGCGCGAATGAGACACCGAGGTCGACGGCCACCATCGCTTGGGCCTCCTGATAGTCGTTGGCTGCGAAGGCGACGGTGGGTGTGAACCCTGCAGCATGGCAGGCTTTCTCCAATGCCAAACCCACGGGATGGGTGTCCTCGCGGGTGATCCATTGCTCGTCGGCGAGCTCGTCCATCGAGATCTTCTTGCGCTTCGCCAACCGATGATTCACCGACACCACGAGCGTCGGTGGATCGACGAGCAGCACCCGTACTGTCAGCTCGGGGTCGTTGACGGGATCCCACGCGTAGTCCCACAACAGCGACATTTCGATCTCGCGAGCGTCGAGCATGGCCCTCAGCTGGGCGAAGCGCGAGCTGCGCACGGTGAGCCCGATCGCCGGATGGCGCGACTTGAACAACTTGACGACCGGCGGCAGCAGGCTCGAGCCCGCCGTGGGGAAGGTGCCGAGCCGCACGGTGCCCGATCGCAGTCCGGCGATGTCGTCGAGTTCGGTGCCGGCCGCCAGCAGCTGGGTTTCGATCCGTTCAGCACGACGCACGAGGGCCGCCCCGGCCTCGGTGAGCCGCACGCCCCGGGCGTGGCGTTCGAGCAGCGGTTGCCCAGCTTCGGATTCCAGCTTCGAGATCTGCTGAGACACAGCCGAAGTCGTATAGTTCAGCCGGGACGCGGCCGAGGTGATGGAGCCGGCCCGCACGACGTCGACGAGCAGCAGAAGGCGACGCGGGTCCAGCACAGCAACCTCCGGGGTTAAGTACGAATAATAGCTCGTCGAGTCAGTCCAATCACAACTATAGGCAGTCGTGGCCCACGCACGTCGTGACGGCGCAGCAGTTGCCGCTTACCAGAAAGGAATTCGGCCCAACTGGACGCCGCCCAGACCCGCGCGCGTGGCCTCGTCTATCGCACCTCGCCCACGGTGGGGAAGAGCGCCTTCGCGAACGGCGAAGGTTTCAGTTTTACTAAAGGGCTGGATAGTAAGTCGAAATTGTGCTGAACCTAGCGTCTGCTTAACGTGTTGTGAGCCACGCTCGACCGATGGGTGTGGCCTCTGCCACCCGGTAGCGCCGTCCGGTCGCGCCGCCACAGCGAAAGTTCGTCATGACTTCCATCGAGATACTGCCCTTGATCGCGCTGGTCGCGATGTTCGTGATCGCCAGCGTGTTTCCCATCAACATCGGAATTCTGGGATTCCTCGGCGCGTTTGGCGTCGGGGCATTCGTCCTGGGCTTCGACGATAAGGAGATCCTGGCCGAGTTTCCCACCTCGATCGTGCTGACCATCGTCGGGGTCACCTACTTCTTCGGCATGGCCAAGAAGAACGGCACCATTGACCTGCTGGTCAACGCCTGCATCCGAGCCGTGCGCGGGCGGGTGACAGTGGTGCCGTGGGTGTTCTTTTTCGCCGCCTCGGTGCTGACCGCGTTGGGCACCTTCAGCCCGGCGGCGGTGGCGCTCATCGCGCCGGCGGCGATGGCGTTCGCCGCCCGCACCCGGATGAGTCCGCTGGTGATGGGCATCATGACGATCAATGGCGCTCACGCCGGGGCGTTCTCGCCGATCTCGGTCTCCGGTGTGCTGGTGCGTGACATCGTCCAATCCAGTGGGCTGAGCATCGCGCCGTGGACGTTGTTTTTGGCCAGCTACGGCATCAACCTGCTGCTGTCGGTACTGACCGTGGTCGGCTACGCCGTGCTGGCCCGGGTGCGCGGCCTGGAGTACAGCGCCACCGGCACCGATCCCGACCACGGCGCCGGCGCTGCCCCGCGCCCGATCCCCGGCGAGCCGGGCTGGGCGCCGGCCGGCGGCTCGGTGTCGACCGGGACCGCCCTACTGACTCGGATGACGCCCCCCGTGACCGACGCCGCACCCGCGGGGCCGGCGGTGACCTGGGTGCAAAAGCTCACCCTCGCGCTCATCGCGGGCGTGCTGGTGCTGGTGCTAGTGCTGCACCTGCCGATCAGCTTCGTCGCCATCGCCGCCGGGGCGATCCTGGCCTTCACCGACCTGAAGAAGCAGAACGAAGCGATCGCGGGCATCAGTTGGTCCACCGTGCTGCTGGTCGCCGGCATGGTCACCTACATCTCGGTGATGCAGGAAATGGGTACCATCGACCACCTCGCCGAGATGGCCGTCGCGATCGGCGCCCCCCTGCTGGTCGCCCTGGTGCTGTGCTACGTCATCGGCGCCACCTCCGCATTCGCCTCCTCCACCGCGCTGCTGACCGCCGTCATCCCGCTGGCCCTGCCCCTGCTCCAGACCGGTGCCCTGCCCATCGTGGGAGTCGTTGCCGCGCTGGCCATCTCGGCCACCGTCGTCGACGTGTCGCCCTTCTCCACCAACGGAGCCCTGGTGTTGGCCAACGCCCAGAACATCGACCGCCGCGTGTTCTACCGCCAAATGCTGCTCAACAGCGGCATCGTCGTCGCGCTGGCCCCCGGCCTGTGCTGGCTCACCCTCGTCGTCACACCCCAACTCCTCCACCTGACCTAAACACCCGCCACCGGCACCGACCGCCACCTCCACCGAGGTGGCGGTCGCGCCGTCCTTGTACCCGCCGATCCGCCGGATTGGCACCTAGACGGCGTGCAGCCCGGGCCGAGGCCGGATGGTTGTCGGATACGCCCAACATGGTGGGGTTTGCAGAAATACGGGTGTTAGGTCGTATCCAACGAGACAAAAGGGTGCGTGCCGATGCGTGATACGACGAACGACCGGGCGGATTCGTCATCCTCCGACGCGCGGCGGCCACCAGCATCGCACCCGTGGGATGCCGTTGAGCACCCGCCGGTGAACCCGAAGACCTCCGCCGCCATCATGGTGGCGTTCGCTCTGTTAGCGGTAACGGTGGTCATCTTCGGCGGCAATCTGCTCAATCCGAAGGCCTCAACCACCGACGGTGACTATGCAGGTGAAACGATCGAGCTGTTGATTCCGCTCGCCGAGGGGGGCGGCACCGACACGTGGGCCCGGTTCGTCGGTACCGAGCTCACCCGGGAGATCCCCGGCAAGCCAGGTTTCTCCCCCGTCAACGAAGCGGGCGGGGAAGGCATCTCCGGCACAAACCGGTTCGCGGCGTCGGCGCCCGCGGACGGCACCGAGATACTTGTCAGCACGGCGAGCACGGTCATGCCGTGGGTTCTCGGTCGATCCGCGGTGGAGTACAACTTCAACCGACTTACCCCCATCCTCGCCACCGGCACCGGCGGGGTGATCTATGCCCGCGCAGAGGCCGGCGTCCGAAAACCAGAGGATCTGCTGAACCGCGATGCGCCGCTGAAGTTCGGCGGGATTAGCGCCACCGGCCTTGATCTGACCACATTGGTCGCCTTTGACCTTCTCGGCGTAGACGTGGACGCGATCTTCGGGTTCGAGGGGCGTGGGCCGGTGAACCTCGCCCTGCAGCGTGGGGAAGTCGACCTCGACTACCAAACGACATCGGCGTATGCACCTGCGGTGGAGCCGCTGGTCAGGGCTGGCACCGCCGTGCCACTCATGTCTTTCGGACAGGTAGACGATAAGGGCGACGTCGTCCGCGACCCCAACTTTCCCGATATCCCTAATGTTGCCGAGGTCTACCAGAGCCTTTACGGCCAGGCACCCAGGGGCGAGACATTCGAGGCGTACAAGAAACTGCTGGCCCTGACGTACACGTATCAAAAGGCGATGTGGGTGCCCGGTGACACGCCGCGACAAGCCGTTGAGCTGCTACGTGCATCCGCGGAAAAGCTAAGCCAGTCACCGCAGTTCAACCAGGAAGTAGCGAAAGTCCTTGGCGGATACCCCCTGCTTGCTGATCAACAACTGGCTGCGCGAATCAGCACGGCGTATACGGTGGATGCGCCCGTGCGCGAGTACATCGTGAATCTCCTCGAATCTGACTACCAGGTCAAGCTGGAATAAAGGGAACGTGATGGTTGAGTCCGCCGTCGCGGCGCTCCAGGCGTTGTTCGCGCCGGAGCAATTGATCCTGCTGCTCATCGGTATCGTCGCCGGCCTGATCATCGGCCTCATTCCCGGACTCGGCGGCACCGGCGCCGTCGCCATCCTCCTGCCCGTGACATTCGGCATGGACCCCGAGCAAGCGCTGGCGCTGCTTATCGGTGCCCTGGCGGTTGTGCACACCTCGGACACGGTGGCTGCGGTGTTGCTTGGCGCACCCGGCTCCGCCTCGGCCAGCGTCACGATGCTCGACGGTTACGCCATGGCCAAGCAAGGACAGGCCGCGCGCGCGCTCAGTCTCGCCTTCCTGTCGAGCATGGCGGGCGGCATCCTCGGCGCAATCGGCCTGACCCTCGCCATCCCGCTGGCTAGACCGCTCGTGCTGTCATTCGGCAGCCCCGAGCTGTTCATGCTTACCGTGCTGGGAGTTTCCCTAGCCGCCGTGCTTTCGCGGGGCAACGTCGCGAAAGGCCTGACCGCGGGCTTCCTTGGGCTGCTCCTCGGGATGGTAGGAACGTCTCCCACCACCGCGGAGAGTCGATTCACGTTTGGCAGTCTCTTCCTCGCTGACGGTCTGTCCTTGGTCGCGGTCGCGCTCGGCATCTTTGGTCTGGCCGAAATTGCTTCCCGCGTCGGCCAAGTGGACAAGCCCGGAGCGGTGGTCGAGCTGGCCGGCGGCTGGCTCAGCGGAATCAAAGAGTGGCTCGGCTATTGGGGGCAGGTCCTGCGCGGGGCGCTCATCGGTATCTGGGCCGGTGTCCTGCCCGGCGTGGGAGCGACCGCCGGCACATGGCTGGCCTACGGCCAAGCCGTTGCGACCGCCAAGGATAAGCGCACGTTCGGCAAGGGCGACCCACGGGGCATCGTTGGGCCGGAGAGTGCGAACAACTCGGTGGAAGCCGGAGATCTGATCCCCACCCTGCTGTTCGGAATCCCCGGCGGCGTGCCGGCAGCGATGCTGCTCGGCATGCTGCTGACCTACGGTATTCAGCCGGGCCCCGCGATCATCAGCGACCACCTTGACCTCATGTACCTGATCGTCTGGTCCTTTGCTATCGCGAGCGTTCTCGGCGCGATGTTCTGTTTTGCAGGGACACGTGGACTCGCCAGCATCACGAAAGTGCCCTTCGCCATACTCGGCCCCGGGCTGGTCGTCGTGATGCTTCTTGGGGCGTTCCAGGAAGGCGGGCAACTCGGTGACCTCTGGGTGATGCTCGCCCTGGGTGTCTTCGGCTGGCTGCTCAAGGAGACTGGTTTCCCGCGCGCACCCTTCCTGATCGGTTTCGTGCTGGCTATTCCGATGGAGCGCTACTACTTCCTCACCGCCAACGTCTACTCGGGACTCTCGTGGATGCTGCGCCCATGGGTTCTGGTCTTCCTCGCCGTCCTCGTGGTGCCCGCAATAGTGACCGGCACACGCCGCGGCCGTGCCCGGCTACGGCCCACTCCCGAGGACCCACACGCGGAGCCACCGCCGGAGGACCAGCACGAGGGCGAACTCGTAGGGTCCGTCTGGTCGCGCGGCCTGTCCGCCGCCATGCTTCTGGTGTTCGTCGCCGGCTTCCTCGCCGCCGGTTCCTTCTCGCCGGAGGCACGGCTGGTTCCCCGACTCGTCTGTGCCGGCGGTGCCATCGTCGCGGCGCTGCTCGTCTTCACGGAACTCCGGACATGGCGCCGTACTGCTGAGCCCGGCGTCACGTGGACTCGTGACGTCGGCGTCGCGCTCAAGACTTTCGTTTGGATGGTGGCCTTCCTCGGCTTGACGACGCTGTTCGGATACGTGGCGGCGCTACTTCTATTTGTGCCAGCCTTTTTGTTGTATGTGGCCCGGGCGAAGCCGCGCATCGTGATCGTCTACGGCCTTGCCTTGGCGATCGTGATCGCTGCTTTGCCGTCACTGATCCCGATCGGCCTACCGATAGGGCTCGTCAACACCACCTAGAGTTATCGTCGAGTCATTCTTGGCCGGTCAACCGTGACGTTGGAGGATCGTCTTGGGTTGCAGCAGGTCTGGATACGGGGGTGAGATGACGTCCAGTGTGGACGGTGCCGACAGGGATGACTTGGCCGAACCAGCGACTTTAGGTAAGGGGAATTTGGGTTCCCCCGAAAACGTGAACTTGCTTCCGGAGTGGCTTTCAGTGTACGCGTAGTTGATGGGTGAACGCATCGCGATCGCCGAATGCCACGCTCATGATTTCAAATGCATCCGATTGTCGACTGCTGCAATTCATTCCGCTTCGGGCGCCCGCAGCACAGTCAACTGCAAACGCTGACCCAGTAGGCCGGTCAGGAGGTGCCCGACGACCTCGCTAAGCGCAAGCATCAGATTTGGTGTGTGAGTTGCAGGATCGGATCGGCCAGGGCCCCTGAGCATTTAAGCGGCCTGGATCACGCCTTTGGTCGATCGGCTCCGGATCGGCCGCCTCGTCGGATGAACTCGTCGTTCGCGACTTCGGCCTCCGTCTCCGCCTGCGTGCATCGAGACTACCTGTCCCCAAACGTATCCATGACGTTAATTCGTGGTGTTCAAGCGAAATTAGCGTGAGTACATGCCGATCATCGAGCGGCACTGCCGTGGAGGTGTATCGATCGTGGCTTGCATCGCGACCCGGCCTTAGCGCGAAGGTTCGCCGTGGATACGAAGACATTGGCGACTGCGCATACAGCCGCGCTTTAGCGCATGGCCAATCGCGCGGATCGTCCATGACGCGATTCAGCTTTGGGTGAAGGATATGTCGGCTGCGGGTCTGGGACCTCGGACAGTCAGGTGGACGCACACGGTCTTGAAGATGACTGTCAGTGCGGTCAGATCCATATCAGCAAGAACTTGGGCAATCTGCGTGAGCGCCGCGTCACGACCGGTACCTGCCCACACCGACTTTCGGCATTCCAGAGCGAAAAGCTCGGCGCCGGGGGATGTCTCGCGCGGTGATCGCTCGCAGCATCCCGATGTGAGCGGCCGCACCGCCTGGCCCACCGCGAACAACTTTCGCCAGGTCACCGACTGCGTGATGCAACATGACGCACGTGCCTGCAGATCGGACATTCTGCTTGGCGAGGTGTTTATGCGACATCTTTAGGCCGGGCGGAGGCTGCATGCTCGACAACGCCAACTGTCACAGTGACGAAGTTCTCGTCAACGTCCTCGGTTATCGCTGCGTGGTGAGCAATGAGCTTCGACCGACAGGAGAGCAACTCTGTCGAAGAATGGACACGACGATGAGACAGATCATTGTGGACACTGCGTGAGACAGTGTGTAACAACGCAGTTCCAGCCCACGGCAAATGGACACGAGCTATGAGAAGCTACATCAGCTGTAGAGTCTCAATCCCAATGGCCAATTCTCAATCGGAGTGGCCACTGTCTGGCCAATTGGCCACATTTCTGAGATTTTCTGCCTAGGTGGTCGGCGTGTTGCGCGGCTGTGAAAGTGCCGCAGGCGCGCGCTTAGCGCGAGGTCCGATCTAGTGGAAGTGCCGAGCCCATGGCCACTATCCAGGCGTTGTCGATGTCCAAGGTCAACCAAGCAGCTGAGCAGCACGCTTGCGTATGCGCCATGACTGACTGTCGTTGCGTAGCTGCCGGAGTATGCGATCAATCTGTGGAGCTATCAACACTGCGGACGTCAGCTGCGTGAGAGTATGCAGCGGCACGAAGACGCCTCCGCTTTGGAGTAACTCACTTAACCGTTCAATCGCCATGTCGCCGACTATGTCTCGCCGTTGGCAGGTCTCACCTAGTGCACCAGCGACGGCAACCCTCACTGCCGGATCTGAATCACTGCTGAGCGCATACACTTTCGGTATCATCCAGTCGCGCATCGACGTCGATGAGAGCAACGAGAGTGACCGTCCCGCTTGGCGGCGCATGTGCGCATCGGGACTCGACGCAAGTGCGCGGAGATGGTCAGCCACTACCTCCTCGGGCAGAAAGCCATACGCGTAGGCGAAGTTCAGCGCCGGTACAAATACCGAGTCGTGGTATGGATCGTCGAACGCCCATCGGTCTGTTTCGGTGATGAGCGACACGAGGGGCTGGGTATACTTGTCTGCGAGTTCGATTGCTAGATAGGGACGTTCACGAACTAGGATGTCGAAGGCGCGCGATTTTTCGCTTCGGGCCACAAGGGGATTGGCGAGGAATTCGAGCAATCCAGCCCATGCGTCTTCATCTGGCGATTGGGCGAGGAGAACTGCGACGATCTCGGCAGGTCGTACGACTCGCCTAGCGAACGTCCCCGCCGTCGCCTCCTTCGCAGCCTGCGCCAGGCTCGACAATGCGGCGCGCTTTGCCGCCTGTCGCACGCTGTCTGGAATCGGCTGTTCGGTCCGTAGGTAATGGTTGATCCTCTCGGCGAGATCGTTCAACGATGCATCGTCGTCTCCAACCGACAATTCCGAGTCCACGCTGAGCACATTCCGGATGGCTGCCGCGGTGGGGCTGATGGGATGGTTGCGTGCTTGTGTCGATGCCAGGCTGAGCCAGCGTTCTCGCAGCTCGCTATCCATGTCTGCCCATTCGATCCTGCGAATGATCTTCGCGATCACCGTGTCGGACGCTATGTCGGCGAGCCGGTCTGAGGTGGCGTATGCAAGCAGGTCTCGCGCGACCACCCCCGCGGTTCCGGCGGCGCCGGCGAGAGCAGCGGCCGCGATCCACGCTTTTTCGTCCTTGGAGAAGTCGGCTTGCCAGTGAAGCGGAGCAGTCGTGGGGCCTCCGCGACCAATCACCGACAGCACGCGCGTCAGCGCCTGGAAAGCTTCCGCGGGCGCCATCACTTCGGCGGCTGCCGCGAGGACGATCATTTCACCCGTTCGAAGTGATCGATCCGACGTGCGATGGGATTCGATGCGTCGTCCCTCGGCCAACAGTGGGCTAACCGGGCCGGTATAGGTCAAGTCGTCGACGAGCTGCTGTAGTTCAGAGTCGGCTCCCGCGAGTCGAAGGAGGCGGAGGCAATCGGCAGCAACGGCTGTGGGCAATGTCGGCATGAACCGGACGATGCGCATCGCGGCGAGTTCCCTGCGGGAGCGGTATACGTCGCGGTGCCCGATGACTTCCAGGCGCAGGTTCTCGAAGTACAGGTCAGGCCCGTAGTCAGTGGGTGTCGAGCGGCTCAGCTTGGTCTTGTACGCGTTGTTCAACCAACGTCGATACTGACCCAATTGGTCATCTTCGAGGTCGGAGGTCACATAACCCATGTCGCGAGAGGACGCGCCGAGGTCGAAGCCGGCTGCTGATGACCTGAGGGCATCAAGGATGTTCTCAAGCGCGGTGCGGGACGAGGTGCCGGCGTTGGTTCGGAGAACGAGCTCGGGGTATGCGTCGAACTGAATCTGGTCGACCAGCCGTCGCACTTCGTCGAGGTCGGACGCGGTCGGCTCGCCCATGTCGTTGTTGCGGAGCGCACGCTGCTGCAGGACGAGCGCCCTACACAATTCGATGGACGGGGACTTCTCGTTCAGTAAGCTCAGTGCATCGTCGATGATGCGTAGACACGTGGCAACGTCTTCGCGGTCAGTGAGAAGCGCGCATGCGACCAACGTGAGCGCGGTGAGCTTCGCCAGGTCCTGACGGGCTTCTTCTGTGGACAGGCCTTCAACGAGCACATCCACGGCGTGTTCGTCGCCCTGCATGGCGCCGTAGATGGCCCGCACCGATGCGTCCGCGATTTCCTCGTCGAACGCTGAACGCAGAACGCGGCCCTGTATCGCCTTGGCCAATTCAGCCTCGGGGAGTTCTGAGCGGTCGCCGGAGTCGCCGCGTTCGGCGAGGAGGTCAGGTTCTATTACTGCTACGAGCCACACGAGATTCACCTCAGAACTCCTCTCGGTCGATGAAGATTTGAAGCGGCTCTCCAGGAAGTTGATGTGCGTCGCGCTGAGACAGCGTGGTGTGTTGCCTCCTGACGATTTCCGCCACGCACTCGCTTAGCCGGATTCGGAGGTGTTCGTCGTCGTCGGCCGAGCCGAAGGTCATCCGATACCGTTGATTGTCCTGATGCACTAGGCCGGTCATTTCGGTCAGTGCCTTCATAGATGGCTCGCGGTGAGGGCCGACCGCGATCGCTCTGGCATGTGCGCCTCCCGCATCGTAGCGTCGCCGGAGTTCCTCTACTTTGAGTCTGGTCATCGCGCGACGCGCGATGAGATCGTTCGAACGGTGTGCAGAGATCAATAGGTTCGGCGGGTGCCTCGAGTCTGAGATGTACCGGTCTTCAACCTGCACAAGCGGGGAGCCGGCGGACTGGACCACGGACTCGTAGATCGGTTGCCATGCGTCGTTCGCATCGGGTTCCAGGAAGAACTCAACGAGCACGAGCTCGGCGGGTGTGCGGGGTCTCGTCGCGTTGCGCGCGTTCTCCTCGGCATCTCGGATGTCAGCACGAAGCGAGGAGATCCCATCGATGACATCCCTTGCCTGCGTGACGACCTGACTGCCCAGTCGACGCGGCTTCGAAATCTTTCGATGGCCTACGTCCACCGTGCGGATCTGGTCTTCGTCGATGCCCAAGGTCGCACTTGAGCGCTCGACCACTCGATCGCGGCCACCCACGAACGCCCAAATAGGCAGTTTGTATCGCTGTGCGGCGATTTCGACCTTGTTCTTCGTATCGATCGTCGTACCGATGAAATGACGTAGTTGTTGTTGGTATGCGCTATCGAGTTGCAGCTGTTCCCACTCGCGTACCAACAGGCGGATCCTTGCGCGTGCAAACTTTGACCCACTCCAGGGGGTGGAGATGAAGATGGCCCCGGCGAGGACGCGAAGAAGGCCAGGTTCTTCGTCGCGCTGAGCGATGTAGTTCCTTAGTGTGTCCGTGGAGATCAGTCCGCCCAAGCTGTGGGCGATGATGAAGATCTCGTCGTAGTCTTTCGACAAGTCCTGAAGTCGCTCGGTCAGAATTTGTGCGATTACCGGCACTGGAGGTCGTTCGAAGATCCGGCGGCGGAGTCCACTGAAGTAATCGAAGAGGGCGACATCAACGGGGTCGCGCAACGGATCGTCGAAGACGAATTGCGGGAACTTGCCCCACGTATGGTAGCCACCGCCGTTGAGGCCATGTACGAAAACGATCAAGCGCTTGGCACGCAGATCGCCGCGGTGGCAGTGAAGGTTCAGCCTCGCTTCATCAAAGCGAAACTTCTTGAAGCGCCATTGATTACGCGCATTCACCACTGTGCAGCGTGCCTTATTGCGTTATCGGTCAAAGCCAAGACGGATCGAATGGATGAGGTGCAAGTGGTCCAAACCGCCGCCCTAGGGGCACGCCTCTGATCATCGGCCACGAATCCGCGGATGCGCACACGGTCACGTGGTCCAGTCTGCGGCATGACGCAACGTTAGCGGCTGCCACCTCGATACTGGCCGAGGTCAAGTAAGTGGCGTTGTGTGTTGAGGGCGAGGCCACGGCTGGTCGG
>Ga0068868_100002663_pt1 | contig 12389 bp, 9 predicted proteins | sample KBSMisM42_FD_64660 | JGI IMG/M metagenome (GOLD analysis project Ga0068868, IMG submission 64660) | Miscanthus rhizosphere microbial communities from Kellogg Biological Station, Michigan, USA - KBS Miscanthus M4-2 | ecosystem: Host-associated > Plants > Roots > Rhizosphere > Soil ...
TACAGTTACCAGTCGGCCATTTATCAGAGTCTCTACTACGCGTCAGCCGCGTACCAGAATGCCGTATTCGATGCCGGCATACCCGACGGTTGGGGGCGTGTTGAGCCGTGGCGCTTTGCCAAATTCCAGCTTGGTGCGTCGCTACCGAACCATTTGGATGTCACACTTACGCTCAATAACGCCTTCAATTCCAAGGGCGCGAATTGGATTAGCACCTTCGAAGGCTGGTATTCCGGTCAGTTCGGTGACCCGCGTTACAAGAACATGCAGGCCCAGTTCCGGCCGCAGAGCATCGGCCTCACCATCCGCAAGAACTTTTAAGGCGCGCGCGCGTCGCCAGCGATCGGGGCAGCGCGCGTGGGCGTGAGGCGACTGGTAGCCACCTCGGTGGTTCGCGGCAGCCAGAAGGGCGAGAGTCACGGTGGTGTATGTCTGATCGACTTGCAAACCCGCGAGGTCGTGCAGACCATCGACTGGAATACCGTAGACATCGACTGGCAGGGTAGAGGCTGGGATCGGGGCCTGCGCGGCATCGCCTTCGACGGTGAACTGATCTACATGGCTGCGAGTGACGAACTCTATGCCTTTACCCCTGACTTTCGTCGCGTCGGATCATGGCGCAATTCCTACCTCAGACATTGTCACGAGATCGCCGTCTTTGGCCGCAAGCTATTTCTGAGCTCAACCGGATTCGACAGCATCCTTGGCTTCGACCTCGATCAGCGAACCTTCGACTGGGCACTGCATGTCGAAATGCGTCAATACCAGCCTCGCTTCGCGCGCTACGACCCCACGGGCCCGCGGGGTCCATTGGCGCTGAACAAGCTGCACCTCAACAGCGTCTATGCGGATGCAAGCGGCATGTACATCTGCGGCCTAAATTCCGGCGGCATGCTGCAGTACACCGGCGAGCGCCTTGTGATGTGGGTCGAGCTGCCAGCGGGCACCCACAACGCGCGCCCTTACCGCAACGGCGTGCTGTTCAACGATACCGAAGCCGGCACCCTGCGGTACTCTGCGCGCGATGAGCATGAGGACCGGATCCTAAAGGTACCGACCTATGACCCGGAGACACTCAGCCATCGGGACGCGGACACCAGCGGCATCGCCCGGCAGGGTTTCGCCCGTGGTCTTTGCGTGCTCGGCGAAGCGGTGGTCGCGGGTGGCTCCTCACCGTCTACGGTCACGGTCTACGATCTCAAGGGTAACCAGACTCTGCTGTCCGTGAATCTTACGCGCGACATCCGCAACGCGATCCACGGTCTAGCCGTGTGGCCTTACGGCTGAACGTTGCCCGGAAGCTCGAGTCCTGCGTTGCGCACGCGCTCGGGCAGGTCGGAGATAATGCCGGCCAGCTCCTCCTGCCATAACCCGAGGTGCTTTTCGTACCGGCGCCAGGTTCCCAACGCTTCAGTGTAGATTGGCCGGCGCACCTGTTCCGAGCTTGCGGTTCTCACCGTACGCGTGTTCTCGTGGTAGCGCACGCAGGCCTCTTCGAAGGGCAGGCCGCAATGCTCGAGGATTCGGCGGACTTGGCCTTCGAGATCCAAGACCGTGTCCTCGTAATGCACCGTTAGTATCTTGCCTGGGAGCACCTGGTCCCAGTGCCTCATCAGGCGGTCATACTCCAGGTAGTAATGCGCCAGGTCTTCGAGGTCATAGCTATAGTCCATGCCCCCGCCGTAGAGCTGCTTATAGTTGCCAAGCAGGCTATCAAGCGGATGGCGTCGGGCATTGATAATGCGCGAACCGGGGAGGATCAGGTGCGCGAAGCCTAGGAGCGGAAAGTTTTCCGGCATCTTGTCCGTAAACCGCGGCTTACCCAAAGTGCGATGACGGCTGGTGTCCTCGATATACTGTCGGCCGTAATCGCGCCAGTCCTTTGGCCGCAAGTCACGCGCCGCCTGCGGAAAACCAACCCGATCGCTGCGGTATCGGCCCACAGAGGCGGCGATCTGTCCCAGATTTGGCAATTCGGCCGTACCTTCCACCTGCGAATGAGAGGCCAGGATCTGCTCAATCAGCGTCGAGCCCGAACGGTGCAGGCCGACAATGAAGATTGGGCCTGCTGAATCGTAACCTTGACCTTCGTGGGCGCGAATGAACTCGGCGCTGAAAGTGTCGATGATCGTTGAGTGCCTGTTTTCCATCACCAATGGATCATGCGAGAGCTGCGGCCGCTGCTGCTGATTGCCGCGCTGGTACCATTGCCAGGCGCTGTCGTAGTCACCCCGATCCTCATTGGCCTTTCCCAGGGCAAAGCAGAAATGCACCGCGGTCGGGGCGGGGAGCTCCTTGCGCTCAACCTGTTGCTGCATGCCCGCGATCTCCGCGTCGGTGAAGCGGAAGGTCTTGAGGTTTGCAAGGCTCCAGAACGCTTCGCCCAGGTCCGGCCGCAATTTAATCGCAGCGCGATACGCGGCCACGGATCGCGCGTGCTGACCTAGGTCCTTAAGCACGTGGGCGTGAGCGACGTGCGCGTTGGCATTGGTTGGGTTCAGGGCGAGAGTTTTTTCATAGGCCTCGGAGGCTGGGCCGGGACAGCCGGCCTGGGCCAACGCATCGCCTAGTCCCGCCCACGCCGGGGCATTACCGGGCTCAAGTCGTGCGGCGGCACGGAAAGCATCGGCGCCCTTGAGCCACTTACGGCGCTTGACGTAGATCTCGCCGAGCTCGTTCCACGCGGCCACGAAGTCGGGCGCCAGTTCGGTTACGCGGCGCAGGAGCGCCTCAATGTCATCGGCGCGCGCCGGATCGTCCATCATCGCGCGTGCCAGCATTCTCATTGCATCGATCTGGTCCGGGTCGCGACGTAGAACATCCTCGAAGACAGCAATGGCATCGGACCGTCGGCCCTCTCGCAGGTGCTCGACTCCGGCGACAATCGCCATGCGGTCGGGTTGCTGCTCTATGTAGTGTGCGTAGTGCCGGTCCGCTTCTTTGCCGCGACCACAGGCGATAAGTGCATCTCCTAGTCGGCGGCGCGTGTGCGGGAGCTTGGGGTCGAGTTGTAGCGCACGCTCGAAAAGCGGCAAAGCTTCCACATAGCGCTGCTGCCGGGCGAGGACGATGCCCAGTTCGTCATGGAGGTGCGCTGATCGCGGGGCCTGGGCCAGCGCCGCGCGGAGGCGTTGCTCGGCAGCGCGTAAATCGCCCGCGGTTGGCGCCGAGTTAGTCAAGCAGGGCGCAGCTGCGATTGGAGCAGCGCCTCGACTATTGTCCGCAGCAGCGCGCGCAGCGCTGCTGCCCTTTCCGGGTCGTAGGTCGTACCAGCCTCGTCCATATAGCTGCTTTGGGCTAGCTCGATCTGCACGGCGTGCACCCCAAGCCGCGGCACCCCGTAGTGCCGGGTGATGTACCCGCCCTTGAAGCGCCCGTCCAGAACGTGCGTGTATCGCGACGCCTGAGCCGCTTGCCGGCACACCGCAGCGCTGATGGCAGGGGCACATGAGCGCCCGTCAAAGGTGCCGATGTTGATGTCCGGGAGCGTTCCTGGAAACAGGCGCGGTATGACGCTGCGGATCGAGTGCGCATCGAGCAGCAGCGCGAACCCGAAGCTGCGCCGGGTATCGTCCAGGCGCGCGCGCAGCGCATCATGGTACGGCTGCCAGTATTGCTCGCGGCGCTGGGTGATTTCCGCGACGCTCAATGCATCGGTCCCGTCGCGATACAGCGGCTCGCCGGCGAAACTCTGCATCGGACAAAGTCCAGTCTGCGCGCTGCCGCTGTAGAGTGCGACATCATCAGGTGGGCGGTTTAAGTCGATCAAGTAGCGCGTATAGCGCGCGACGATCATCGTCGCCCCCAGAGCGGAAGCAAAATCGTAGAGCCTAGGCACGTGCCAGTCCGTGTCCGGCAGGTCCAGGGCGAGTGGCGTCAGGCGCGGCGCCAGTTCCTGAGGCACTGCCGTGCCGGCGTGCGGCACGCTGATGATCAGCGGTGAATCGCCAGGCACCAGCGTATGTGTGGGAAAGGTCTGCAAGAGCCGCTCCGGGAATCTGGCAGCTAAAAGCGCTAGCGCGCGAACAGGCCGGGGCTCACATGTTCCCGCAATGCGCCGCTGATCACCAGTTGGCGCGCGGCGGCGATGTCCGGCGCAAAGTAGCGATCGCGCGCGAGCTTCGGCACCTTGCGCCGCAACAGGCGGTGCACCTCCTCAAGTGCTGCGGAGCTGCGCAATGGCCGGTGGAAATCGAGTCCCTGGGCGGCGGCCAGCAGTTCAACGGCGACGATACCGGCGGCATTGTCCGCCATGCTCAGCAACCGCCGCGCGGCATAGGTAGCCATCGACACGTGGTCTTCCTGGTTCGCCGATGTCGGGATGCTGTCGACGCTGGCCGGATGCGCCAGTGCCTTGTTCTCCGCGGTGAGCGCGGCCGCTGTGACCTGCGCCACCATGAAACCCGAATTCACGCCGCTGTTGGCCACCAGAAACGGCGGGAGTCCGCTCATCTTGGTGTCGACCAGGATGGCGATGCGCCGCTCTACGATGGAGCCGATCTCAGCGACCGCGAGTGCCAGCTGGTCGGCGGCGAAGGCCACCGGCTCGGCGTGAAAATTGCCGCCCGACAACACCTCGCCCTCGCGCGCGAATACCAGCGGGTTATCGGTGACGGCGTTCGCCTCCCTGAGCAATGCCGCGCCGGCTGTGTGGATGAGATCAAGACAAGCTCCCATGACCTGCGGCTGGCAGCGGAGCGAATAGGGGTCCTGCACCTTGGCGCAGTCCAGGTGCGAGGCGCGGATGCGGCTGCCGCGCAGCAGCGACTTGAGCTGCGCCGCTACCGCAAGCTGTCCGGGCTGGCGGCGAATCTGGTGGATGCGTTTGTCAAACGGCGCATCGCTCCCTTTGAGCGCATCGACGCACATCGCGCCTGTGACAAGCGCGGCGGCGTAGACGTTCTCGATCGCGAACAGGCCCGCGAGTGCCAGCGCGGTGGAGACCTGGGTGCCGTTGAGCAGCGCCAGGCCTTCCTTGGCCGCGAGCTTGAGCGTTTTGAGGCCGGCTAGCTTGAGACCACGCTCCGCCGGCAGCACGCGCCCGCGGTAGCGTACCTGACCTTCGCCGAGCAGCACGGCACACAGGTGCGCGAGCGGTGCAAGGTCGCCCGACGCTCCCACCGAGCCCTGGGAGGGAATCACGGGATAGACCTCGGCACGCAGCAGCGCCCGCAGCGCCTGCAGGGTCTGTGGCCGGATGCCCGAGTAACCCTGCGCCAGGCTGGCGATCTTGAGCACCAATACCAGGCGCACGATTTCATCGCCGAGCGGTGCGCCGGTGCCGGCCGCGTGCGAGAGCACCAGGTTATGCTGCAGGCGCGTGAGGTCTGCGGTAGAAATGCGCTCGCTGGCGAGCGATCCGAAGCCGGTGTTGACCCCGTACGCAGTCTCGCCGCGCGCGATCAGCCTCTCGATGACCGCGCGCGAACGGCGCACGCGCCTCTGGTCGGCACGGGTCAAGGGCACATTGGCGCTGGCACTCAGTGCGGCACGCAGGCCCGAAAGGGTCAGGGCGCCGGCGCGCAGCCCGGCCGCCGCTCGTTGACGCGCGCTCATGACTTGCCGCTGCCGGTCAGCATCGGCAGCTGCAGCGAATGCTCGCGCGCGCACTCGATTGCAATCTCGTAGCCGGCATCCGCGTGGCGCATGACGCCGGTCGCCGGGTCATTCCACAGCACGCGTTCGATGCGGCGCGCGGCCTCCGGCGTGCCGTCGCACACGATCACTACGCCCGCATGCTGCGAATAGCCCATGCCGACGCCACCGCCGTGATGCAAGGACACCCAGGTGGCGCCGCTGGCGGTATTGAGCAGCGCATTGAGCAGCGGCCAGTCGGACACCGCATCCGAGCCGTCTTTCATCGCCTCGGTCTCGCGATTCGGGCTTGCCACCGATCCGGAGTCCAGATGATCGCGGCCGATGACGATCGGAGCTTTTAGCTCACCGCGCCCCACCATCTCGTTGAATGCGAGCCCGAGCCGGTGGCGATCGCCCAGTCCAACCCAGCAGATGCGGGCGGGCAATCCCTGAAACTGGATGCGCTTACCGGCCATGTCGAGCCAACGGTGCAAATGCGCGTCATTCGGGATCAACTCGCGCACCTTGGCATCGGTGCGGGCGATGTCGGCCGGATCGCCCGAGAGCGCGGCCCAGCGGAACGGACCGATGCCGCGGCAGAACAGCGGGCGCACGTACTCGGGCACGAAGCCTGGGATGTCGAAGGCATCCTTGATGCCTTCACCGAGTGCGACCTGGCGGATGTTGTTGCCGTAGTCAAAAGTCGGAATGCCCATGTGCTTGTACTCGAGCATGGCGCGCACGTGCACGGCCATCGACTTGCTGGCCTCGGCGCTGACGCGCTCCGGCTCGCTGACTTGCGCGCGCTCCCACTGATCCACGGTCCAGCCGGCCGGCAGGTAGCCGTGTACGGGATCGTGTGCCGAGGTTTGATCGGTCACGGCGTCCGGACGCACGCCGCGGCGCAGCAGCTCGGGCAGCAATTCCGCGGCGTTGCCGCACAGGCCGATCGACACGGCTTCGGAACGCTCCTTGGCCGTGGCAATCATGGCGAGCGCCTCATCGAGCGAGCGTGCCTGCTTGTCCAGATAGCCGGTCTCGAGCCGCTTTTCGATGCGCGACTGGCGGCATTCGATCGCCAGCATCGAGGCCCCGGCCATGGTGGCCGCGAGCGGCTGGGCTCCGCCCATGCCTCCCAAGCCTGCCGTCAGGATCCAGCGCCCGGTCAGATCGCCGCCAAAATGGCGCCGGCCCATTTCCACGAAGGTTTCGTAAGTGCCCTGAACGATGCCCTGCGAGCCGATGTAGATCCAGGAGCCGGCCGTCATTTGCCCGAACATCATCAAGCCGCGCCGGTCGAGTTCGTTGAAGTGCTCCCAGCTGGCCCAGTGCGGCACGAGGTTCGAGTTGGCGATCAGCACCCGCGGAGCGTCGGTGTGGGTGCGGAATACGCCGACCGGCTTGCCGGACTGAATCAGCAGCGTCTCGTCGGCGTTAAGCCGCCGGAGCGCGGCGACGATCGCATCGAAGCATTCCCAGTTGCGCGCCGCCTTGCCGATACCGCCGTACACGACCAGATCTCCCGGCCGTTCGGCGACCTCCGGATCGAGATTGTTCATCAACATACGCAAGGGGGCTTCCGTAAGCCACGAGCGCGCGCTCAAGGTCGTGCCGCGTGGTGCGCGGATGACGCGCGCGGGCTGCTGTGCTTCGGACTTGATCTTGTTCATGAACTCTTCCTGTCCCGGATCCTGCTGCGCAGCGAGCGCACGGTCTCGCGGTAGCGGCCTTCAATTTGCTCTTCTTCGGCGTGGCGGCCGTCGCGGATTACCCAGCGACCGCCGCACAGCACGTGGCGCGCGCGCGCCGTGGTGGCATCAAACACCAGGGCGCTCAAGAAATCTTCGTTCGACTGCAGCTCCCAATCCCCGGCGTCCGTATCATAGGTGACGAAATCAGCGCGCGCACCGGCCCCGATCGCACTGCGCCCGCCGTGCAACGCGCGCCGATACAGGCGGTCGGCCACTGCAGCTTCGCCGGTGGCGCTGAGCACGTTGCGCTTGCCGCGCGCCAGGCGCTGTGACCACTCGAGCATGCGCAGCTCATCGAGCGAACTGCGGCTGATGTTGCTGTCCGACCCAATGGCCATTTTACCGCCGGCGGCCAGAAAAGGCGCCAGCACCGGGCAGCCATCGCCCAGGTCCGCTTCGGTCGTCGGGCAAAGCACCAGAGTCGCGCCGGCCGAGCGCAGCTGGTCAAGTTCCGCCTCGCTGGCATGGGTTGCGTGCACCAGCGCCCAGCGCGAGTTCATCAATTCGCGCTTGGCCAGCAGCGCCACTGGCGGGGCGCCGTGCTGCTTGATGCAGGCCTGAACCTCCGCAGGCTGCTCGGCGACGTGGATGTGCACGCAGCGGCAGGCCGGATCGGCCTGCAATCGCTCGTGCACCTCGCCGATCACATCGATCGGCACCGCGCGCAGGCTGTGAAAGGCGACCCCAAGAGCGATCGCACCGTCCGCAGGGTAGCGACGAGCGAGCTCCTGCCAGTCCTTGAGAAATTGGCCGGTATCGCGCACGAACGGCAGCTGCCCGGCCGTGGGCGGTGCGCCGCCAAAGCCGGAGTGCTGGTAGAGGGTAGGGAGCAGCGTCAGGCCGATTCCTGAACGGGCGGCGGCCGCTGCAATGGCAGCGTCGGCGTCGAGCCTTTGCCGATCGCCGCAACGATGCAGGTACAGGAACTCCGCCACCGAGGTATATCCGCCGCGCAGCAGCTCGAGGTAGCAGCGGGCCGCGATCGCCTCCAGCTCATCGCCGGTCAAGGCCTGCGCGAGCGCGTACATGGTCTCGCGCCAGCTCCAGAAGTCATCCTGCTGGCTGGCGGCACGCTGGGTCCAGGGCCCAAGAGCACGCTGAAACGCGTGGCAGTGGGCATCGACCAGCCCTGGCAGCGTGAGTCCTTCGACGATGGGGCCGGCCGCGGATGACTGGGTGGCGATCTTGAGCGTCTCGCCGCGCTCGCTCATCGTGACGGTGGCATTGCGGAGCCAGCGACCGTCCTGCCACAGATGGGCGTAAGTGACGGCGGTCGGCGCCGTGCCTGCTGCCTGCTGCATTCGCAACATGTTAGCACCCGCATGGCGCCGGCGGTGCGGGCCGGGTAATCTCGTGCTCATGCACGAGCCCGACAGCACCCGGATCATCGCCAATGCGCGCGTCTGGTCGGGCGTCGCGCGCGGCGCCGAATCTGGCGGGCGAAGCACCTTGACGGATGAGGCCATCGCCGAACGGCAGGGACGGATCGTGGCGGTGGGCGCGCTACGTGACCTGCGCCAGAAATACGCCGGGGCCGAAGTGCTCGATATGGGCGGGCGGCTAGTGACTCCCGGGCTCATCGACTGCCACACGCACATCGTGCACGCCGGCAATCGCGCCCCGGAGATCGAACGGCGCCTGGCCGGCGAGAGTTACCAGAGCATTGCTCGCGCCGGCGGCGGGATTCTCTCGACCGTGACGGCCACGCGGGAAGCAAGCCTGCAACAGCTCATCGACAGTGCGCTGCCGCGCGTTGATGCGCTCAGGGCCGAGGGCGTCACGACCCTGGAGATCAAGTCCGGATATGGACTGGATCTTGCGACCGAACTTCGCATGCTGGAGGCGGGGCGCGCTCTTGGGGCTGCACGCTCGCTGTCGGTGGCGACGACCTACCTTGGAGCCCACGCCGTGCCGCCCGAGCACGCCGGCAATGCACGCGGTTATGTGGACCTGCTGTGCGCGGAACTGATTCCGGCCGTGGCTGCCAGCAAGCTTGCCGATGCCTTCGATGCCTACTGCGAGCAGATCGCCTTCACCGCGGCGCTGGTGGGGCGTACTTTCGAGGCGGCGCGCGCTCACGGACTGCCCGTCAAGTTGCACGCCGATCAGCTTTCCAACATGCACGGGGCCGCGCTGGCGGCCCAGTACGGGGCGCTCTCGGCCGATCATCTGGAATACACCGATGCCGACGGCATCGCCGCGATGGCATCCGCGGGCACCGTCGCGGTGCTGCTGCCCGGGGCCTTCTACTTCATGCGCGAGCAGCAGCGACCGCCGATCGAAATGCTGCGCGATGCCAACGTGCCCATGGCCGTTTCCACCGACTGCAATCCGGGAACCTCGCCGCTGAGTTCGATCCTGACGGCCATGAATTTCGCCGCGGTGGAATTTGGGCTCAGTACCGAGGAGTGCCTGTCCGGAGTCACGCACGTGGCGGCGCGCGCGCTGGGTCTGCAGGCCACGCAAGGCACGATCGAGGCGGGCAAGTGGTGCGATCTGGCGGTGTGGAACGTAGCGCACCCGGCCGAACTCGTGCAGAGCATCGGCACGCGGCGCCTGCATCGCAGGTTCTGGCACGGCCAGATGGATTCCTGAGATTCCCCATGAGCTTGCTCAACCAGGCGACCGAGCGCTGTATCGCGCACCTGGATATGGACGCCTTCTATGCCTCGGTGGAGCTGCTTAGGTACCCACAGCTGCGCGGATTGCCGGTGGTGATCGGCGGGCGTCGCCGCAAGGCAGAGGAGGGCAACGATACGGAATTCGCCCGGCTCGCCGATTATCAGGGGCGCGGCGTCGCCACCACCGCCACCTATCCGGCGCGCGAATTTGGCGTGCATTCCGGCATGGGCCTCATGCAGGCGGCACGGCTGTGCCCGCAGGCGGTGCTGCTGCCGGCAGACTTCGACGAGTACCGACGCTACTCGCGGCTGTTCAAGAGCGCGATCGCCGCCATCGCGCCGCGCATCGAGGATCGCGGGATCGATGAGGTCTACATCGATTTTGGCGCGGTCGATGGCGGTTCCGAACAGGGCGGGCGGCCGCTGGCGCGCCGCATCCAGCAGGCAATTTTTGCCGCCACGGGCCTTAGCTGTTCGATCGGAGTGGCACCCAACAAGCTGCTGGCGAAGCTGGCGAGCGAACTAGAGAAACCCAACGGCATCACGAGCCTCAGCCTCGCCAACCTGGCCGAGTGCATCTGGCCTCTGCCGTGCCGCAAGATCAACGGCGTGGGACCGAAGGCAAGCGCGCGCCTGGAGCAGCTGGGCATCCACACCATCGGCGAGCTTTCGCGCTGCGAGGTGGAGTGGCTTGTCGATCAGTTCGGCCGGCACTACGGCCAATGGCTGCACGAGGTGTCCTGGGGGCGCGACGAGCGGCAGCTGGTGACCGAAAGCGAGCCGGTGTCGATGAGCTGCGAGACCACATTTGATCGCGACCTGCACGCCGTGCGCGATCGATCGGAGCTGCGCGCCGTGTTTACATCGTTGTGCGAACGGCTGGCCGCGGACCTTGCCCGGCACGGCTATGCCGGCCGCACCATTGGCGTAAAGCTGCGATACGACAATTTCAAATCGGTGACGCGCGCCCAGACGCTGTCATTCCACACCGCCGACGCCGCGGTCATCCGGCAAACCGCCGGCCTGTGCCTCAAGCGCGCGCCACTCGAGCGGCGCTTGCGCTTGCTAGGTGTGCGCGTCGGCGGGCTGGTAGCGGCCGCCGCCGCGGCACCGCCACCGCGAGAACAGGTGCTGGAGCTGTTTTGAGCAGCGCAGCCATCCGATCCGCTATCATTCCCCCATGAGCCGCGAATCGCTGCACGCCGCATTGAATCGACTCCACCAGGAGCTGCAAGGCTCGCCAGAGCTCGATGAGGAGTCGCGCCGCCTGCTTGATGAACTTACCGCTGATATCGGCCGCACGCGCGAAGCGGCTGGCGGGCAGGCGCATGCATCGCGCCTTGAGGCAATGGCAGTGCGGTTCGAGTCGAGTCATCCCGACCTGGCGGCGAGCCTGCGCGGCATTGCCGACGCGCTCGGGCGGATCGGACTCTAGTCAGAGGCTACGCGGTGCGGCGCCGCCCGAAAAGCGCGGCCCCGCCGGCAACCAACGCCTCCACGAACACCACGAACACCGGCACGAAGAACACGCCGAGCACGGTGGCGGCGAACATCCCACCGAATACGCCGGTGCCGATCGCAATGCGGCTGGCAGCGCCGGCGCCGCTGCTTATCACCAGCGGCATCACCCCGAGCATGAACGAGAGCGACGTCATGAGAATTGGCCGCAGCCGGATGCGCACGGCCTGCAGCACCGCGGCCACCAGCTCCATGCCGCCCTCGCGCAGCGTCTTGGCGAATTCCACGATCAGGATGGCGTTCTTCGCCGACAGTCCCACGGTGGTCAGCAATCCGACCTGGAAGTAGACGTCATTCGAGAGCCCGCGAAGCGAGGCCGCCGACAGCGCGCCGATCACGCCCAGGGGCACGACCAGCATCACGGCGAAGGGCAGTGCCCAGCTCTCATACAGTGCGGCCAGGCACAGGAACACGAACAGCACCGATATCGCATAGAGGGCCGGTGCCTGCGCGCCGGAAAGCTTTTCCTGGAACGAGAGGCCCGCCCATTCGAAGCCGACGCCGGTCGGCAGCTTTTGGACGAGCTCCTCGATGCGCTTGAGCGCGGTGCCGCTGCTCACGCCGGGCGCCGGCTCGCCGACGATTTCCACCGATGAGGCGCCATTGAAGCGTTCCAGGCTCTGGGCACTGATGCGCCAGGAGCCGGATGCAAAGGCGGAAATCGGCACCATGTCGCCGTCGGCGTTGCGCACGAACCAGTTGTCCAGATCTCCAGGCTGCATTCGAAACTGCGCGTCCGCCTGCAGATAGACCTTCTTGACGCGGCCGCGGTCGACGAAATCGTTGACATAAATGCCACCGATCGCCGTGGCCAGGGTGTCGCTGATGTTCGCCGTCGCCAGCCCCAGGGCACCGGCCTTGGCCTGGTCGACCTCGAGGTGGAACTCGGGCTGATCCCCAAGCCCGTTGATCCGTACGCGCG
>Ga0068868_100002677_pt1 | contig 12353 bp, 9 predicted proteins | sample KBSMisM42_FD_64660 | JGI IMG/M metagenome (GOLD analysis project Ga0068868, IMG submission 64660) | Miscanthus rhizosphere microbial communities from Kellogg Biological Station, Michigan, USA - KBS Miscanthus M4-2 | ecosystem: Host-associated > Plants > Roots > Rhizosphere > Soil ...
CATGCCTCCCCCGGCCCGATGGCGGAGTGGTTACGCAGAGGACTGCAAATCCTTGCACGCCGGTTCGATTCCGGCTCGGGCCTCCACTTTCCCTTGGTGAGGGGAAGAGTGCCCGCCGACCCCCCTTCCTATCGACCTGACCCGACGATCCTCGGCCTGGGGCCGGACTTCTACGATCCGGTCGAGCCCGCGAAATTCCCGAAGTGCATCCAGCGCTTCGCCAATCAGCGCTGGGCCGACCGCATTGGACTGGACTTGGGTGAGGCGGACTGGGCGCGGCACTTCTGCCGGTTCGAGCCGCTCGCCGACAATCTCCCTCAGCCGCTGGCGCTGCGATACCATGGCCACCAGTTCCGCGTTTACAACCCGGACATCGGCGACGGCCGCGGCTTTACCTTCGCGCAAATCCGGGACGATCGAGGCCGGCTTCTGGACCTCGGCACCAAGGGATCTGGTCAGACTCCCTACAGCCGCCATGCGGACGGACGTCTGACGCTGAAAGGCGGCGTCCGGGAGGTGCTTGCGACCGAGATGCTCGAGGCGCTGGGCGTCAACACGTCGAAGACTTTTGCCCTGTTCGAGACGGGCGAAGCGCTGGAGCGCGACGATGAGCCCTCCCCCACCCGCTCGGCGGTGCTGACGCGGCTCAGCCACGGCCACATCCGGATCGGCACTTTCCAGCGGCTCGCCTTCTTCGGCCAGGTCGAGAACGTGAAGAAGCTGACGCGCTATTGCCTCGAACAGCTCTACTCGGAGCGGCCGGCGAACGACGAAGCCGAGAACGCGCTACGGCTGTTCGAACTCGTTTGCACCGCAACCGCGACGCTCGCGGCGTCCTACATGGCCGCTGGGTTCGTCCACGGCGTCCTCAACAGCGACAATATCAACATCACCGGCGAGAGCTTCGACTACGGACCGTGGCGCTTCACGCCCCAGTGGGACCCGGACTTCACCGCCGCCTACTTCGACCATTATGGCCTTTATTGTTTCGGGCGGCAGCCGGAGGCGATCCATTGGGACCTGGCGCAGCTCGCCGGCTGCCTGTCGCTGCTCGCGGAGGCGCAGGCGCTGTCGGAGATCCTCTCGGGTTGGAGCGACCGGTTCGACGAGGCGCTCATCGTGGCCATGATGCGGCGTCTCGGCATTGCACCCGGCGAGAACGACCGTCCCATCGCAGCGGCGCTGGTGAAAGCGCTCGCCGCACGGACCCACACCATCGACCGCGTCTTCTTCGACTGGCGTGGCGGCCATGATCCGGGGATCGATCTCTATCCGGCCGGGCCGTTCCGGGAGCTTGCGGGTCTACTTAAGGGCCGCGAAACCGTTAGGGCCCATCCTTACTGGTCCGACCCCGCGCCCTGTTCCATGCATATCGACGAGGTGGAGGCGATCTGGTCAGCGATCGCGGAACGCGATGACTGGCAGCCTTTCGATGAGAAGGTTAGAGCAGTGCAACGAATGGGCGAAGCAATGGGGCAGGATGCACCGGGAAGCTGAGGAATCTCCAGAACCGGTGGTGAGGTCTCACCCAGCTGGCACGCTGGTATCGGAAGACCCGACGACCGGGCTCGAAATCTGGTCGGGCAAGCTCGGCGATGCCGCCGCCGAGGTTGCGGCGGCGCGCGCAGCGTTCCCGGCCTGGGCGGCGCATTCGCACGCCTATCGCATCGAGGCGCTGCGCCGCTTCGCCAATGTCGTGCGAAAGAAGGAAGCCGAATTCTCGGAACTGATTGCTCGCGAGACGGGAAAGCCGCTGTGGGAAGCGCGCACCGAAGTCGCGGCCGTGGTCAACAAGGTCGACATCTCGGTCGAGGCCTATGCAGAGCGGACGCCGCAGCGGAAGATGGAAGCCGCGATGGGCAACCGCATTGCCGTGCGCCATAAGCCCCATGGCGTGCTGGGCGTGCTCGGGCCCTACAATTTCCCTGCGCACCTTCCCAACGGGCATATCGTGCCGGCACTGATCGCGGGCAACGCCGTGGTGTTCAAGCCGTCGGAGAAGACCCCCGCGGTGGGTGAATATCTCGTCAATTGCTTCCACGAGGCGAAGATACCCGATGGCGTGGTCCGACTGCTGATCGGCGGGCCTGACCAGGGCCGCGCGCTCGCCGGGGATTCGGGGATCGACGGCCTGTTGTTCACCGGTTCCGCACGCGCCGGGATGGCGCTCCACCGCCAGTTCGCCGAGACGCCGCAGAAGATCCTCGCGCTCGAGCTTGGCGGGAATAACCCGCTGGTCGTCTGGTCACCCAAGGACATCGACTCCGCCGCGGCGATCGTCGTCCAGTCCGCCTATCTGTCGGCGGGCCAGCGCTGCACCGCAGCGAGGCGGCTGATCGTCGAGGACGGCAAGGAGGAGCCGCTGCTCGACGCGGTCAAGAAGCTGATCGACCGGATGATCGTCGGCGAGCCGTTCGCCGACCCGCAGCCCTTCATGGGGCCGCTGATCGACAATGCCGCCGCCGACCATGTCCAGGAGCAGTGGCTGAACCTCATGATGAAGGGCGGAAAGCCGCTCTGCCGCCTCGACCGGCGCGCGAAGGATCTTCCGTTCCTCACGCCTGCGCTCATCGACGTGACCGACGTCCGCGACCGGCCCGACGAGGAAATTTTCGGACCTGTCCTCCAGGTCATCCGTGTTCAGGACTTCGATGCCGCCATTGCGGAAGCGAACAACACGCGCTTCGGCCTTGCCGCCAGCCTCGTCGGCGGCAGCCCCGAAATGTACGACAAGTTCTGGGCCGGCGTTCGCGCCGGTGTCATCAACTGGAACAAGCCGACCAACGGTGCCCCGTCCAACGCTCCGTTCGGCGGCATTGGAATGTCAGGCAACCACCGGCCCAGCGCCTTTTACGCCGCGGATTATGCCGCCTATCCGGTGACCAGCAGCGAAGCCGACCGCGCCCGCGCCGCCATCGCCGACGGCCTCCGCGACCCGAACCTGCAGGAAGACTGACGAAACAAGTTCGGGGTGACGGCCGTTCAGTCGGCCCATGAGCAATAAATATTGGATCGGCGCGACCTTGAGCCTCGCCCTGTGCAGCACCGCCCTCACTTCCTGCTCGGTCAAGGATGATGGTTCCGGGCAAGGCAATGCGACAGCCACCTCGGGCGTCTCTGTCGATTGGAACAACAAGACCGAGAAGCAGCTGCGTGAGGCGATCGCGAATGCGCCCGCGCACGGCCTCAAGCCCGACCTGTTCCTGAAGGGCGGCGAGGATGGTGCCGCGCTGACCGACGCAGCGCTCAAATATGCGTCCGCGCTGGCCAACGGCTACGCCGACCCCAGCCAGCTCCACGAGGTTTATACGATCCCGCACCCGAAGACGGACGTGCGCCAGGGCCTGGCCGACGCGATCCAGAAGGGCGATGTGAAGAGCTGGCTGGAATCGCTCGCTCCCCAGACCGACGAATATCGTGCGCTGAGCCAGGCACACGTGCACTATCTGCAACTTGCCCAGAAGGCGAAAACGCAGCCGATCCCTGCCGGCAAACCGATAAAACCAGGTGGCCACGACCCGCGCGCAGGGGCGATCCGCGCCTCTCTGATAGCAAACGGAATCCTGACCCCACCGCAGCAACCGGCGCAGAGGAATGGCGCAGCGCAGGCTGCAGCGGCGCCCTCATCGAACCAATATTCGCCCGACCTCGTCGCCGCCGTGAAGAAGGTTCAGGCCGAATGGGGCATCAAACCCGACGGCGTGATCGGTGGAGCGACGCTCGACGTGCTCAATGCCGGCCCCGGCTATCGCGCGCGACAGCTCGCGATCGCGATGGAGCGGCTGCGCTGGCTCCCGCGCAACCCGCCTGGGACTCGGATCGACGTCAACACGGCCGCATCCTTCCTCGATTATTGGCGCGATGGTGCCCGTGCCGACCACCGGCTGGTGGTGAATGGCGAGCCGGACAAGCCCACGCCGCAGTTGCAGGCGCCGATTGTCCGTCTGGTCGCCAAGCCGACCTGGAACATTCCCGAAGGCATTGCCGCGAAGGAGCTCGCAACCAAGAGCCCCGGCTGGCTCGCTCAGAACGGCTACGTCCAGAAGGACGGCAAGTGGATCCAGCAGTCGGGGCCCAAGAACTCGTTAGGCCTCGTGAAGTTCGACATGGACGACAAGGAGGCGATCTACCTTCATGACACGCCGGCCAAGGCCGTCTTCGGCCTCGACGAGCGGCATCGCAGCCACGGCTGCGTCCGGGTTCAAAACGCCGTGCAGTTCGCAACTTCGCTCGCGCAGGAACAGGGCATCCTCGACGAGTTCCAGAAGGCGATGAGCCAGGACGACGAGAAGTTCATCAAGCTGAAAAACCCGATTCCCGTGCGGCTGCTGTATCAGACCGCTTACTGGGATGGGTCCGCAGTCCGCTTCGCCCGCGACGTTTACGGCTGGGATGACAATGTCGCCAAGGCGCTCGGGCTCGAACCTGGCGTACCGGTCAAGATCGAGCAGCCCGAAAGCAGTGACGACATCGGGCCATAAGAGAAGGGCGCCGGAACCAAGCCCAGCGCCCTCACCCCCTCCCCACGCGCGGAGCTAGCCGCGCTACGTCTCCTCAGCTGCGAAGCTCGGGCAAGCGGTCATCATCCGCCAGATCGCTAAACTTCGTGAAGCGGCCTTCGAACCGCAGCCGTTCCTTGCCGGTGCCGCCGTGACGATTCTTGGCGATGATGACCTCGGCGATGCCAGCCACCTGGCGGTGCTTGGCTTCCCATTCCTCGAAGGCAGAGAAAACTTCGGGTGGATCGCCTGGGATCGGATGCTTCGGCTCGTGGGCCTTCAGGTAGTAATCATCGCGATAGATGAAGAGTACGATGTCGGCGTCCTGCTCGATCGAGCCGGATTCACGAAGGTCGGATAGCTGCGGCCTCTTGTCCTCACGCTGCTCGACCGCGCGGCTCAACTGCGACAGTCCGATGACAGGGACATCAAGTTCCTTGGCGAGCTGCTTCAGGCCGCGGCTGATCTCGGAGATTTCCTGTACGCGATTATCTCCAGCGCTCCCCTTCCCGGTCCCCTGGAGCAGCTGGAGATAATCGACGATCACCATGCCGATGCCCTTCTGCCGCTTGAGGCGACGGGCCCGGGCACGCAGCGCGGCGATGGTGAGGCCCGGCGTGTCGTCGATGTAAAGCGGCAGGCTGTGCAGCCGATCGGCGGTCCGGGCGAACTGGGCGAATTCCTGGCGTTGGAGGTTGCCGGTCCGAATCTGTTCGGCGGTAACCTGGGACTGTTCGGACAGGATACGGGTGGCGAGCTGCTCTGACGACATCTCAAGGCTGAAGAGGGCGACGGGCGCCCCAGCAGCTTTGCTCGCTTCGATCCCGTCCGATTGATCCTGGAGGAAACGTTCCGCGGCGGCGAAACCCATGTTCGTCGCAAGGGCGCTCTTTCCCATGCCCGGGCGTCCGGCGACAATGATCAGGTCAGAACGCTGCAGGCCCCCGATGCGGGAATTGAGCGCAGTGAATCCCGTCGTTAGCCCGGTGAGCCCGCCACCCCGATTTAGTGCTACCTCGGCGTTTCGGATGGACTCCATGGCCGCCTCGCCGAAGCTTTTCGCCTTGCCTTCGGCGCCGCCTTCCTCGGCGACCTTGTACAGCTCGGTCTCGGCGCGCTCGATCTGAGCCAGGGGGGCAACGTCCTCGCTCGTATCGAGCGCGCCTTCGACGAGCTCGCGGCCGACGCCGACGAGGGCGCGCAGCAACGCGAGGTCGTAAATCTGTCCGGCAAAGTCGCGGGCGCCGATCACCGCCGCGCCGGAGCCGGTGAGCTGGGCGAGATAGGAGGGCCCGCCGACCTCCTTCATCCCCTCGTCCGCCTCGAACAGCGGCTTCAGCGTGACTGGATTGGCGATCCGATTCGTGTCCGTGAGCTTCAGGATCGCCTCGTAGATCCGGCCGTGCAGCGGCTCGAAGAAATGCAGCGGCTTGAGCTTCAGCTGGATGTCCTCGACCAGCCGGTTGTCGATCATCAACGCGCCCAGCAGTGCGGCTTCGGCTTCGACGTTATGCGGGAGGGCCGGAGGTGCTTCTGACGCAGACTCGGCGATGCGGATTACTTCGGCCATGCGGGGCTCCTACGCTCGTGCGGCCCCACATCAAGCGAGGCGGAAATACCACAGTTGTGGATAGCTTGTGCACGAAATGAACGCGCGTTCGCAGGAATTGCGGGAAACGCGAGAATTCGCCCATCCACAGAAATAATCGGCACGAAATTGAAGGCTTCGGACTGCCCCGTTAGGCAATCACCATGGCGATTTTGTCGGACCGCTGGATTCGCGAGCAGGCCCAGAACAAGGGCATGATCGAGCCCTTCGTCGAGGCGCAGCGGCGCGAGGGGTGCATCAGCTACGGCCTCTCGTCCTACGGCTATGACGCGCGTGTCGCAGACGAGTTCAAGATCTTCACCAACGTCGACAACGCGCTGGTCGACCCCAAAGACTTTGCGGTGAACAGCTTCGTCGACCGCAAGACCGACGTCTGCATCATCCCGCCCAACAGCTTCGCCCTGGCCCGGACGGTCGAATATTTCCGCGTGCCGCGCGACGTGCTGGTCATCTGCCTCGGCAAGTCGACCTATGCCCGCTGCGGTATCATCGTGAACGTGACGCCGCTCGAGCCGGGCTGGGAAGGTCACGTGACCCTCGAATTCTCGAACACCACGCCGCTGCCGGCCAAGGTCTACGCCAACGAGGGCGCGTGCCAGTTCCTGTTCCTGCAAGGGAACGAGCCGTGCGAGGTGAGCTACGCCGACCGCGCCGGCAAATATATGGGGCAGAAGGGCGTCACCCTTCCCAAGCTGTGACTCCGGACGAAGCGAGAGCGCTCGACGCAGCCGACCCGCTTGCCTTCACGCGCGAGCGGTTCCGGCTGCCCGACGGCGTCATCTATCTCGACGGCAACTCGTTGGGCGCGATGCCGAAAGCGACGCCTGCAGCGCTGGCGCACACAGTCGAGGACCAGTGGGCTGGCGACCTGATCGCCAGCTGGAACAAGCACGGCTGGATCGACTGGCCGACGCGCATTGGCGCGAGGCTCGCGCCGATCGTCGGAGCGAAACCGAGCGAGCTGCTGATCGCGGATTCGACCAGCGTCTGCCTTTTCAAATTGCTCGCCGCGGCAGCAAAGGCACGACCGGGCCGCAAAACGATCCTTACCCAGAAGCGCAATTTTCCGACCGACCTCTATGTCGCGCAGGGTCTCGCGGAGATGCTTGGACTCCGCGTGAGAGCGGTCGATGCGGACGAGATTACCGACGCCATCGACGACGACACGGCGGTCGTGACGGTCACCCACGTCGATTACCGCTCGGCGGCCTTTTACGACATGCGCGCGGTCAATGAGACAGCAAAGGCCGCGGGCGCCTTGGTCGTCTGGGATCTGTCGCACAGCGCAGGCGCGGTCGAGATTGACCTCAATGGCAGCGGCGCCGAACTGGCGATCGGCTGCGGCTACAAATATCTGAACGGGGGTCCAGGGGCTCCTGCCTTCCTCTACGTCGCCGAGGCCCTGCAGGACGCGCTTCACTCGCCACTACAGGGCTGGATGGGCCACGCCGAGCCTTTCGCGTTCGTCGACGACTACCGGCCGGCGGAAGGCATCCTCAAGTTCCTCACCGGCACGCCTTCGATCATCGCTCTGGCGGCGCTCGAAGCGGGGCTCGCGACCTTCGACGGCATCGCGATGCGCGACCTCGCCGCCAAGTCGCGCTCGCTCTCCCAGCTGTTCATCGACGAGGTCGAGGCCCGCTGCGGAAGCGAAGTCACCCTAGCCTCCCCGCGCGATCCTGCTCAGCGCGGCAGCCACGTCGTCTTTGCCCATTCGCACGGGTATGCGGTGATGCAGGCGCTCATTGGGCGCGGGGTGGTCGGCGATTTCCGCGCCCCCGACCTGATGCGCTTCGGCTTCGCTCCGCTCTACAACAGCCACGCGGAGATGGTGCGCGCGGCGGAGAGCCTCGCCGAGATCCTGTCGAGACGCGAATGGGACCAGCCGCGCTTCAAGCAGCGCGCCAAGGTCACCTGATCGGCCCGTTCCGCGTCCGCGCCTCGTCGATGCTCCATGCGCCGGCACCGGCGGCGGCGAGATAGAGGAAGATAAAGCAGAACAGGATCGCGCCCTCGCCCATGTTCTGGAGCGGCCAGAAGCCCTTCGGAAAGTGCGTCATGAAATAAGCGACCGCCATTTCGCCCGAAGCAATGAAAGCCGCTATCCGTGTGAACAGCCCGATCGTGATCAGCAGACCAGCCACGACCTCGATAACCCCGGCCGCGACCAGCATCGTCGGCAGAGGATGAACTGGGAACGGCACCGGGAAGCCGAAGAACTTCGACAGGCCGTGCTCCAGAAAGAGAAGGCCGGTGACGATGCGCAGGAGCGCGAGCAATTGCGGCTGCCAGCGCGAAAGCCAGGGTAATTCCATCGGGGGCTCCTTGTCGGTCGTTACGCAGACTTAAGGGTCACGCTCCGACCCCGCCAAGTGTCAGGCGTGTTCCTTGGCCTTGGCTGCCTGGGCCGCATGCGCGGAATCCTCGGCGAGCAATCTGCGCGATTCATGAATCATGTGAACCCAGTCGTGGAAAGCGTGCGCCAAGCCCGTGATAAGGTCTCTCAATGGACCTTCCTTGATGCAGCCATCCTCGCCGAAGCTGTCGTCGCTGACATGGCCGAGATAGGCTTCGGGCTGCTGCATGATCGGCATGTTGAGGAACACCGCGGCCTGGCGGATCTGGTGGTTTGCTCCAAACCCGCCGATGCTTCCCGGCGACGCGGTGACGATCGCGCCCGGCTTCTTGTCGAATACGCTCTGTCCGTAAGGCCGTGAGCCGACGTCGATCGCGTTCTTGAGGACCCCAGGAATCCCGCGGTTATATTCAGGGCTGCAGAACAGCACGCCGTCCGCTTCAGCGATCTGCCTGCGGAAGCGACGCCATTGCTCGGGCGGATTTGCGTCGAGGTCCTGGTTGTAGAGCGGCAGGTCGCCGATCTCGATCATCGAGCAGTCGAGGTTGTCGTTGCGAAGGCCGCAGATCGAGCGAGCGACCTTGCGGTTGATGCTTTCAGCGCGAAGGCTGCCGACGATGATCGCGATACGGTAGGCCATGGGCCACCTCCTTTAGGGGGATGGGAGCCCAATACGCCGGGTGCGATAAAGTTGCGACAGCAGTAGGTGCCGGCCGTGCGCCATTCGGCCGGCACCGTCTCGTGAAATCAGTAGCCGTTGTCGCTTTCGACGTTGGCCTCGACCTGCTTCCATTCCTTGGCGGTCAGGCAGGCTTTCTTCGTGAAGCGCGTGCCGCTCGAAGGCAGGAGCTTGCAGATTTTCTTTTCTTCAGGCGCGGCGGCCGTAGGGGTCGCGGTGCCGCTCTCATTGGCCTGCTGGACGGCTGCGTCGGTCGCGGCAGCGGCGACTGCCGTTCCCTTTGAATTCACGGGCGCTGCGGCCATCGTTGCGAAGGCGATCGTCGTAATCAGAAGTAACTTTTTCATCTCCGATCTCCCTTGGTTGGGGGCTCGGAGAAGCTACATCTGTAGCGCGTTCAAAAGCCATCCGCCCGCTGTCGGATAGCCGACCTCAAACGCCGCTTGATCGAACGAATTTCGACGAACGCCGTTTGTCGATAAACCTCAGATGAACGGTGCTCGAAGAACCGAGTCAGCGAGCCCGACTCAGCGCGTCACCGCCTCCGCTCGCGCGACGAGGTACGCGTGGAGCTGCTCGATCTCCTGGTCGGTCATGTGACTGAGGTCCGACTTCGCGACCGTTCCCATCATGGGCAGCGTCTTGCCGCTCGCGGGCTTGCCAGTTCGAAGCAGCGTCTTGAACGCCTCGGGATCGTAGGCGCCCGCGATCGTAAGATCGGGCGAGACTTCGCCCGGCTTCACTTCCTTGCCCGTGAGATCCGCGCTGTGACAGGACGAACAGTAGAGCGTCGCAAGCCGACGACCGCCTTCATATTGCGCGCCGACGCGTGCCGGCTCCATCGTGGAATAGTCCGCCACTAGTGCTGGCGCAGTCTTGAACTTGCCCATCACCAACCCGAGCCGCCCGATCGGGCCGTAGCTGTTGTGCGGCGTTGCGCCTCCGACATGCGGCTGTGAGCGGACCATCGCGATCAAAGCCGCGACCTCCTGGTCCGACAAATGCTGGAACGTCTCGGACGGCATGACGAACAGCGAGCGCCCGTCGACGCCGATACCCTGGCGGATTGCGCGGGCAAGCTGCTCATCGCTGGCATGGGCAGCGACCAAAGTAAGGTTCGGCGCCCATATCGTGCCGACATTGGGCTCGTCGAACATCTTGTTGCCGCGAAGTCCGGCGCCGTGACAGCTGAAGCATCCAAGCACGCGGCCCGTCCGTTCCGCATCGGCAAGCTGGACCGGCGTCGGTGCCGACAGATGCTCAGGCCGAGCAACGGCCTTGGCGTTCAGCTTCTGTGACGAGATCAGCCAGACCGCGGCCGCGGCAACCAGCAGCAGGGCAAGAATTCCCACAAGGCCGTACGCGGCCCAACGCAACAACTTCGCCATTTCGGATACCCCCCAACGCGGCGACCATAACTCAAATCAGCGGCGCTTTCGATTATCGTGGCGGATGTTCGGCGGGCGACCGCGCCGGCTCCTGGCGCGGTCGCGCCGCGGGGGCGCCGCAGGGCCACCGTAACTCCCTTCCGGGAGCTGAAACCGCAGCGAGCCGGACACCGGGTTGGCCTCGGCAAGCCGAAGCGTCAGCCGCTGCCCGACGCGGTAGGTCTCGCCGCTCTCGTCGCCTACCAGCGTGCGGGCAGCCTCGTCGTAGCGGAAATATTCCTGGCCCAGGTCTTTCGCGAAGATCAGCCCGTCGCCGCCCAGGTCCTCGACCGTCGCGAAGAAGCCGAACGGCTGCACTCCCGTGATCCGGCATTCGACCAGCTGGCCTACCTGGTCCGACAGATAGGCGGCGACATAGCGGTCGACCGTCTCGCGCTCGGCCTCCATCGCGCGCCGCTCCAGCATCGAGATCTGCTCGCCGATCTGCTCGAAGCGCTCCTCGTCGCCCTGGGGCAGGCCGCCCTCGCCAAGCCCGTAGGCTTTCACCAGCGCGCGATGGACCAACAGGTCGGCGTAACGGCGGATCGGCGAGGTAAAATGCGCGTAGGTCGCCAGCGCAAGCCCGAAGTGACCAAGTCGCTCCGGGCCATAGCGCGCCTGCATCTGGGTCCGGAGCAGCTGCTCCATGATCTCCTCGCGGCCTTCGCCATCCTCGCCGAGGCGCTTGATGATCGAGTTAAAGGTGCCGGGGCGGATCACCTGGCCGAGCGCGAACTCGATCCCGAAGGTCGCGAGGTAATCCTTGAGGGCGACCAGCTTCTCGCGGCTCGGCGGTTCGTGGACGCGGTACATGACCGGCGCCTTCTTGGCCTCCAGAGCGCGGGCTGCTGCGACGTTGGCGGCAATCATGAAGTCTTCGACCAGCCGGTGTGCATCGAGCCGGTCGCGCGCCGCGATCGACATGATGCGGCCTTTCTCGTCGAGCATCACCCGCCGCTCCGGCAGGTCGAGCTCAAGCGGGTCGCGCTTCTGCCTCCCGGTGAACAGCGCCCGCCAGCAGCCCCACAAGGGCTTCAGCGCTTTTTCGACCAGCTCCTTCGGCACCGGCCCTTCGACCTCAGGCATCGAGCAGGTCGGCGAGCTGACGTCGACGCGCTCCTCGTTTGCGGCGTCGATCGCCGCCTGCGCATCCTCGTAGGCGATGTTGGCGGCGATCCGGACCTTCGCGCGGGTAAAGCGCCAGCTCTTGAGTTCGCCGTCCTTCGAGATCTTGAGGTGGCAGGCCATTGCGGCCCGGTCCTCGCCCTCCTTCAGCGAACAAATGTCAGCCGACAATTCTTCGGGGAGCATCGGCACGACGCGGTCGGGGAAATAGACGCTGTTGCCGCGCGCCCGCGCCTCGCGGTCAAGCTCGGAGCCCGGCCTCACGTAGAAGCTGACGTCGGCGATGGCGACGATGGCGTTCCACCCACCCTCGCCGTCGGGCCCGGCCCAGATCGCATCGTCATGATCGCGCGCGTCCTCGGGATCGATCGCGACGATCGGCAGGTGCGTCAGGTCCTCGCGCTCGCCCAGCGGCAGCTGTGAGACGCGGTGCGCCTCGTCGATTGCTTCCTGCGCAAACTCGGCCCGAAGCCCATGCTTGTGGATCGCGATCAGGCTGAAGCTCTTCGGTGCAAAGGGATCGCCGAGCACCGCGTCTACCCGCGCCTGGACCCGCGGGGGGCGGCCGCTCACCTCGCACAGCACCAGGTCGCCGACTTCGGCGTCCTTCAGGTCGACGATGCTGAGTTCGCGCCGCTCGCGCTTGTCCACCGGCGAC
>Ga0068868_100002682_pt1 | contig 12348 bp, 10 predicted proteins | sample KBSMisM42_FD_64660 | JGI IMG/M metagenome (GOLD analysis project Ga0068868, IMG submission 64660) | Miscanthus rhizosphere microbial communities from Kellogg Biological Station, Michigan, USA - KBS Miscanthus M4-2 | ecosystem: Host-associated > Plants > Roots > Rhizosphere > Soil ...
CGAGGCCGAGCCGGCAGGTGCTGCCGGTCCTCGCCGCCTTCGCGGTGTGGCTTGCGCTCGCCTGTCTCTCTCTTCTCAGCACGCGCGACTTCGCCGCGTCGGTGCAGGCCATCGAGAACGAAGTGCTGCGCTCGCTCATCGTGTTCCTCACGTTCTATCTCCTGAGCCGTCGCTCGGCCACCGCTGTGCCGGTGTGGACGATCGCCACCGCCGTGGGTTTCGGCGTCCTGTCCGCCGTCGCGATCGCCACTTTTTTTGCTTACCACGAGTGGCGCTTCAATTACGTGCAGCCGCTTGGCGATTACGCCACGTCGGCGATCACGGTGCTTCCGCTGCTGGCCGGACATCTCGCGTTCCGGCGGCCGGGCGCGCCGGTGGCGGCGCTGCTCGCGATATCGATCGCGCTCACGCTTTGGGCGGGGCTCCTGACCCTGAGCCGTGGTTTCTGGCTCGTCCTGATCTGCGGGATGGTGCTCGCTGCTGCGCTCGCCAGCTCCTGGGGACGCAGGCTCAGGAAGCGCTCGATAGCGCTCCTGGCGGTGGTTTGCCTCGCGGCGGTGGCGCTGGCAGCGGTCGCGGCGATGCTGCGCGGGCGGCCCCTGGTGGACCTCGAGCCTCGCGAAGTCATCTACTCGGCGGCCATCGCCAAGATCCCGGGGAATCCGTTTACGGGCACCGGCTACGGCCACGAGACGGACAAGGAATGGTATGCGGCGGCCATGCCCGGCACGTCGATCTTCCATCCGCACAATATCTTCCTCAGCTACGTCGACCAGATGGGTTTTCTCGGCGCGCTTGCCGTAATCGTGATTTTCGGCGCGCCGTGCTGGGTGTTCTGGCGCGTGCTACGGGGCTCTTCGACCGGCGAGGCGCGCGCCGCGGCGCTGTGCGGCCTGGTGCTCGTCGCGTGCGTGTTCGTCAAGAACAACCTGGACTTCTTTTTCTGGCAGCACAACCTCTGGCTTTTCTTCGCCCATCTCGGCATCTATTTTGGCGCCATCGACCGCGCGCTGGCGCCGCCCCGTGCGGAGCGCCATCAGCCTGCCTTGGACGCGCGCATCCGGTAGCGCACCTCGGCGGCGGGCACGATCCAGCAGAGGCGCCGCTCGTAGAAGTTCTGGCACCTGGCGGAGCGGTTCACGAAGTAGCGCAGCAACGGCACGAACAGCCGGTCGAAGAGGCTGGTGCGGTAGAACGACAGCTTCACGGATTCGATCTCGAAGCGAGTGCGGCTGTAGAACGCCGGCACGCGCCACGCCTCGGGCTGCTTGTCCGTGTCCACGAAGTAGTTCATGGTATACAAGCCGAAGAAACGCACGTGGGTCGGATCCGAGTAGTAGTATGGGTTCGAGAAATGCGGCACCACGAGCTCGATCAGGCCGCCGGGCCGGGTGATGCGGTGGATCTCCGCGAGCAGCAGCAGGAGGTCGTGCACGTGCTCGAGCGCGTGCGAGCTGAAAACATGCTCGGCGCAATTGTCCGGCAACAGCTCCAGCGGCCGGTTCAGATCCGCCACGATGTCGACCCCTTCGAGCTCGAGGTGGTCGAGCGCATAGAATCCCTCCCGCGGGCGCGACCCGCTGCCGAGGTCGATGCGCAGCGGCTTGCCGTGCTCGAGGTCCGCGGCCACCCGAGGATTCAGCAGCTTCATGCCGGGCGAAATTATGTCGAGAAAACGCGTCCTGATCAGCTATTTCTTCGGCGACGACATGATCCCGCTCGGCGTGTCGTGCGCGCGAGCGCTGGAGGGGCTCGGCTACGACGTGTATCGCTTCAACAGCCAGGTCGAGAGCGGCTGGCAGCCCATGCTGCTCAAGCCGCTCAATCGCCTTGCGCGGGGCCTGGGCTACCGCGGCCGCGAGATCGGGCGCGCGCTGCCTTTCGCGCGGATCCCATTCAAGCGTCGCATGCTGAAGGAGGCGGCGCACGCCTTCCGGCCGCACTGGATCCTGGTGATCCGCGCCCACGAGTTCGTGGACGCGCAGCTCGTCTCCGAGCTCAAGCGCGAATGCGGCGTCGAGCAGGTGGTCGGCTGGCGCGTCGACGGGCCGCTCGACTCTCCGGATCTGCTGGCGGATGCGCGCATCTACGACCTCTACTTCTGCAGCCACCGGCACGGCTACGACCCGGTATCGGATAGAATCGGCTACCTGCCCGTCTACGGGATGGACTTCGCGCTTTACCGCAATTTCCATGTCGATACGCCTCGCCCGTACGCGCACGATCTCGTGCTCGTCGGCGGGCACAACGCGCGGCGCGCGCAGTTCGTGGAGCAGCTCCTCGATCTGCCACTCGAGCTGTATGGGAAGTGGGGAAAATACGCCCGCAGAAACGAGGCGCTGCGCCGCCGCGTAAAGGCGCGCGGCGCATGGGGCGAGGCGCTGCTGCGGCTCTACAACACCAGCAAGGTCGTGCTCAACATCACGAATTGGGACCCTGCGCGCTATGTGGCGCTGAACCAGCGGGTATTCGACGTTCCGGCGACCGGGGCGTTCCTGCTCACCGACTACTCGCCCGAGCTGGAGGAGCACTACCGCATCGGTGAAGAGATCGCGTGCTTCGCGGGCGCCGAGGAGCTCGAGGAGAAGGCGCGCTATTACCTCGCGCACGACGCCCAGCGCGAGGCCATCGCACGTCGCGGCTACGCCAGAGCGCTCACCCTTCCGACGGTGGCCGACCGCATGCGCACGGTGCTGCGCGAGCTCGGCGCACTTTAGCGCCCGATGTGCGGCCTCGCCGGGTACCTGGGCAAGAGCGCCGCTGACGAGGTTCTGGGGCGCATGACGGGCCGCCTCGAGCATCGGGGCCCCGACGCCGCGGGCTACTACCGCGACGGCGCGCTCGCCCTCGGCCACCGGCGTCTCTCGATCCTCGACATCGAGGGCAGCCCGCAGCCCATGAGTACTCCGGACGGAAAGCTCACCTGCGTGTTCAACGGCGAGATCTACAACTTCATGTCCCTGCGCCAGGAGCTCGCCGCGCGCGGGCACCTCTTTCGCACGCAGGGCGACACCGAGGCGCTGCTCTACGCCTATCGCGAGTGGGGCACGGCGATGCTCGAGCGGCTGCAGGGCATGTTCGTGTTCGCGCTGTGGGACCGGGACGCGCAGCGCCTGTTCCTCGCGCGCGACCATCTGGGCGTGAAGCCGCTTTACTATTCCTGGGACGGCGCCACGCTCGTGTTCGGCTCCGAGCTGAAGGCGCTGATCGAGCATCCCGGGGTCAGCCGCGACCTTGACCTCGACGCGCTCGCACTCTACCTCGAGTCCCAGTACATTCCGTCGCCCCGCTCCGTGTACCGCGCCGTGCGCAAGCTCGCCGCGGGCCACGCGATCACGCTCGAGCGCGGAAAGCTCGCGCTCTGGCGCTACTGGGTGCCCGACTATTCGCGCAAGCTCGAGCTGGACGAGGGCGAGGCGCTCGAGCAGCTCGAGAGCGAGCTGCGCCGCTCGGTGCGAAGCATGCTGGTATCGGACGTTCCGCTCGGCAGCTTCCTCTCCGGCGGCGTCGATTCGAGCGTCGTGAGCGCGCTCATGGTCGACATCTCCGGCCGGCCGATCGACACCTTCACCCTCGGGTTCGAGGGTGAAACGGCCGAAAGCGAGCACCGCGAGGCGGAGCGGGTGTCGCGCCACATCGGCAGCACGAACCACGTGCTCATGCTGCGCCCGGAGCAGTTGCTGTCTGCGTTTCAGCGCTGGGTCGAGGCCTTCGACGAGCCCTTCGCCGACCCTGCCGCGCTTCCGACCATGTTCCTCGCGCAGCTCACCCGTCGCCACGTCACCGTCGTGCTCACGGGGGAGGGCGCCGACGAGGTGTTCGCGGGCTATGGCAACTACCGCAAGCGCGTGTCGGAAGAGCGCATCAGCTCCATCCTCGGTGCGCCGCTTTCGCCGCTGCGGCCGATGGTGCGGCTCCTGCCTGCGCGCGCTCGCAAGGAGCGGCTGCTCAGGGCGATTGGCGAGCCGCGCGCGCGCCGCTATGTCACGATACCGCAGGTATTCGACGCCGCGCTGCAGCCTCAGCTCTTCTCCGAGCGCTTCCTCGCGGCGCGATCCACCAGCATGGCGGACTACGCCGAGCGCTTCTTCGAAGAATGCAACTCCGCCCATTACATCGACCGGCTGATGTACATCGACGCGCGCCTGTGGCTGCCGGATGACCTGCTCACCAAGGTGGACCGCGCCACGATGGCGTATTCCCTCGAGGCACGCGTGCCCTACCTCGATCACCGCTTCTTCGAGTTCTGCGCGCGCCTGGATCCGCAGCTCAAGCAGCGGGGAACCACGGGGAAGTACCTCCTCAAGAAGCTGGCCGAGAAGCTCCTGCCGCCCGACATCGTCCACCGCCGCAAGCAGGGTTTCGTGCCGCCGCTTGCCGAATGGTTCGGCGGCCTGCTGCGCGAGGAAGCCGACGGGGCGTTCGCCAGCCTCGCGAAGCGCGGGCTGTTGCGACCGTCGGCCCTGAGCGCCGTGGTGCACGAGCATCATTCCGGCCGCCGCCGCCACGGCGGGCGGTTGTGGGCGCTGCTGGTGCTGGAAAAGTGGTTCCAGCGCTACGCGCCCGGGTTTGCGCTCTAGTCCCATGTGCGGAATCGGCGGTTTCTTCGCGCAGCTCCCGGTGCAGGAACGGGTGGCCGAGGCAATGCAACGGGCGCTGCGGCCTCGCGGACCGGATGCCGAGCACGCCGCCGGCTACCAGCACAACCGCCTGCTCCACGCGCGCCTCTCGATCATCGACCCGCGGCCGATCGCCGACCAGCCGATGGTCAACGACCGCGGCGACGTCTGGATCGTCTACAACGGCGAGGTCTACGACTGGGAGGCGGCGGCTGACGAGCTGCGCGCGGCCGGCGCCCGCTTTCGCACCCGCTCGGACACCGAGTTCATCCTGCGCGGGTACGAGGCCTGGGGAATCGACCGGCTGCTCGCGCGTCTGCGCGGCATGTTCGCCTTCGCGATCCTCGATGCGCGCAATGCCAAAGCCTATCTCGCACGCGACCGCATGGGCGAGAAGCCACTCGTCTACGCGCGGGTGGGCGACGATCTCGCCTTCGGCTCGCTCGTTCGAGCGGTGCTTCCATTCCTGCCGCCCGAGCGCCGCGGGCTGTCGCCCGAGTCAATCGACGCCTACCTCGCGCACCGGTACGTGCCGGCGCCCCACACGGTATTCAGCCACATCGAGCGCCTCGAAAACGGGCACTACCTCGAGTTCGACCTGGGCACGCGCAAGCTCCTGAAGCGGCGCTACTGGGAGCCTGCGGCGCAACCCGGGTCGTGGCTCGAGGCGCTCGACGAATCCGTGCGCATGCGTACCATCGCCGATCGGCCGCTGGGCGTGTTGCTTTCGGGGGGCGTCGACTCCACGGTCGTCGCAAGCCGCCTCGCGCAGCAGCGCATGACGAGCTACCGCACCTACACCGCCGCCTTTCCGGGGAGCGAGATGGACGAGTCGCCGGTTGCCCGCGAGACCGCGGCGGCGCTCGGCCTGCCGAATACCCCGATCGTCATTCCCCGGGAGCTGGACAAGGATTTCGAGCGCATCGTGACCGCGCTCGACGAGCCTTTCGCCGATCCCTCCAGTTTCCCCACCTGGTTCCTCGCCCGGGAGGTGAGCCGGGAGGTGAAAGTGGTGCTGGCGGGCGATGGCGGCGACGAGCTGTTCGCGGGGTACAAGCGCATTGCAAAGCATCTGCGCACCGCGTTGCGCGGCTCGTTCCGGCTGCCGCTGCCGCTGCGGCCCGCCGTCGAAGGCGGCAAGCTCGCTGCCGAGCTGGCGATGGATTGGCCCAGCGCCTACTCGCTGCGCTTTTCCGGATTCGCTCCGGCGCAGCGCGCTTTTCTGCAGGATCGGGAACGCCTGTCTGCCATGGTCTACTGGCGAGCGCCGGACAGCGCGCCTTCGGCGCCGCTCGAGCAGCTTCTGGCAATCGACTTTGCCAACTACCTTCCCGAGTACATCCTGCGCAAGTCGGACCTCTGCACCATGGCCCACGGCCTCGAAGCGCGCGCACCGTTCCTCGATCACCGCCTCGTGGAGCGCTTGCTCGCGCTGCCGGCCGACGATCGGTTTACGCGCCCGCCGAAGCTCGTGCTGCGCGCGGCGGTCGATCCGCGCCTGCCGCGCGACCTGTTCGAGCGCAAGAAGCGCGGCTTCAATCCGCCGTTGCGCGACTGGCTTCGGGGCGGCCTGGCCGATCGCCTCGATGGGCTCGGCAAGCGTTTGCAGGATCGAAGCGCCGGGCAGCTCGCGGCCGCCCGCGTGGACTCGTTCGTGCGGCGTTACGCGGCGGGCGCCGAGCCGCTCGCCGAGCAGGTGCTCCAGCTGCTCATCCTGGACGAAAGCCTGGCGCAGCTCTCCCGGGTGACCCATTGAGCCTTGCCTGGAACGGCATCGCTCGCGTGCTGGTGGTGAAGCTCGGCCACCTTGGCGACGTGCTGCTCGCCGCGCCCGTCGTTTCCGTGCTCAAGCGCCGCGCCCCGCACGCCGACATCGACGCACTGGTGTACGACGCTACGGCGCCCATGCTCGCCGGACATCCGGATCTCGCCGAGCTCCACGTGATCGGTGGCGGAGAACTGGAGCTTCTGCGCAAGCTGCGCAGCCGGAGCTACCAGCTTCTAGTCGGCCTGTCGGACAAACCGCGCGTCGCCTTGCTCGCCCGCCTTACCGGTGTACGCTACGCGGTGAGCCCGCTGCGTCCTGACCGGTCCCGGTTGTGGCGGCGCAGCTTTACGCACTTCTACTCCATCCCGCCGGGGAACAGCCGCCACACTGTCGAGATCCACCTGGACGCCTTGCGTGCGCTGGGTATCGAGGTCGGCGCCCAGGAGCGCCGCATCGTGCTCGTGCCAGGCCGCGACGCCGAACAGCGCGTCGCGGCCTTGAGTCTGCCGGCGCGCTTCGTCGTCGTACACCCGGCCTCGCGCTGGCTGTTCAAGTGCTGGCCGGCGGCGCGGGTGGCCGAGCTCATCGATAGCCTGCAACGGCGCGGCGAGTTCGTCGTGCTTAGCGGCTCGCCCAGCCCGGAGGAAAGCGCCTTGGTCGAGCAAGTGGTGCAGGCGATGCGCACGCGGGCGCTCAACCTGTCCGGGAAGCTCACCCTGAAGGAGCTCGCCGCGCTCATCGGCCGGGCAGCACTCTTCGTCGGCGTCGACTCGGCGCCGATGCATATCGCTTCCGCGATGGGCACGCCCGCGGTGGCACTTTTCGGCCCGTCGGGCGAAGTCGAGTGGGGTCCGTGGCAGGTGCCCCACAAGGTGCTGGTGTCGGCGCATTCGTGCCGCCCCTGCGGCTACAACGGTTGCGGCGGCGGCAACCGCAGCGAATGCATCGAGAGCATACCGGTGGCGCGCGTCCTCGAAGCGGTGGACGGACTGGCGCATGCCCGCTGAGCGCCTGCGCGTAGTGCATACCGAGAGCTCCACGGGCTGGGGCGGGCAGGAAATCCGGATCCTCACGGAGGCCGAAGGCATGCTCTCGCGCGGGCACGAAGTGATGCTGCTGACGGCGCACAGCGCCAGCATCTACGACGCAGCTCGCCAGCGGGGAATCCCGGCGCTCGCCGTGCCGATCGAGAAGAAGCGGCCGGGCGCTCTGGTCGCGATGGTGCGCTGGCTTCGGCGCCACGGGGCTGGGTACGACGTCATCAACACCCACAGCTCGACGGATTCATGGTTGACGGCCGCGGCCCGCACGTGGCTGCGACGCGCGCCTCCCATCGTCCGCACGCGGCACGTTTCGACCGCGGTGGGGAAGGGCTGGGCGGCGCGCTGGCTCTACATGCGGGCGAGCGCGCACATCGTCACGACCGGCGAGGCCCTGCGCCAGCAGCTCGCGCGCGACAACGGCTTCGAGCTGAGCCGCATGACCTCGGTGCGGACCGGCATCGACCTTGACCGCTTCCGGCCGATGGACCAGGCTGCCTGCCGGCGGGAGCTGGGCGTGGACGCGCGGCGCGCGCTCGGCATCGTGGCGACGTTGCGCGACTGGAAGGGGCACGACTACCTGCTCGATGCCTGGGCTCGCCTGCGCCAGCGGTTCCCGGAATGGCAACTCCTCGTCATAGGCGACGGGCCGCAGCGCGCGCGACTCGAGGGGCGGACTGCCGACGAGGGCCTGGCGGATTCGGTCCGGTTTGTCGGCAACCAGGACGACGTGCCGAAGTGGCTCAACAGCCTCGACCTCTTCACGCTCCCATCGTTCGGCGACGAGGGTGTGCCGCAGGGCATCATGCAGGCCATGGCGTGCGGGCTTGCCGTCGTATCCACCCCAGTGGGGGCAATCGAGGAAGCGGTGCAGCGCGGCCGGACCGGGCTGTTGGTGCCGCCGCGTGATGCTGCCGCGCTCGCCGATGCCCTCGCTTCCCTGATGGGCGACGCGGCTGCCCGCCGCACCCTGGGCGAAGCAGGCCACGCTTATGCACGGGCGCATTTCGGCATCGACGTGATGCTGGACAAGATGGAAGCGGTCTTTCGCGAGGCGATCCGTGGGTAGCCGCTTCTGGCCGCGGGCGTATGCCATGGGCGCGGGATCGGTCGGCCTGCTTTCCTCCAGACGGAGACCGGGGCCTGTGCGCCGGCTGCTGATCATCCAGCACCTGATGCTGGGTGACACCATCATGCTGACGCCGCTCGTGAAGAAAGCACGTACTCGCTTTCCCGACGCCGAGATCGTGATGACCGTGCCGCGCGCCTATGCCCCTTTGTACTACGGGCGACCGTATGGACTGGCGGCCGTGCCGCTCGATCCGCGCTCGGTTGCCGACCATAGCGCGCTGCGCAGGGGCGGCGGCTTCGAGCTGGCGCTGGTTCCCGGAGACAACCGCTGGACCTGGCTTGCGTCGGCTGCCGGCGCGCGCTGGATCGTGGCGTTTGCATCGGACCGCTCCGGGTACAAGGACTGGCCGGCGGACGAGCTGCGGCCCATGCCGCAATCGCCGATGGCATGGGGCGAGATCGCGGCGACCCTTCTCGACGGCGAGGAGCCGGCGCCGTATTCCGTTGCCGACTGGCCCGCGCCGCCGTTCCAACCCTACGCCCGTCCGCGCGCCCCGTATTGCGTGTTGCATCTGGGCGCAAGCAGCCCGCACAAGCTGTGGCCGAGCGATCGCTGGCGCGCCGTCCTGCAGTGGGCCGAAGCCGAAGGCTACGAAGTAGTCCTGAGCGCGGGCCGGGGCGAAGAGCGGTTGCTCGAGCCGCTCGATCCGGAGCGCCGGCGCAGCGCGCTCGCCGGAGGGCTCGATTTGCCGCAGCTTTGGGATCTGCTGCGCTGCGCGGCATTTCTCGTATGCCCCGACACCGGGGTGGCGCACCTCGCGCGGCTCGTCGGCGTGCCGACCATCGCGCTCTACGGCCCGGGGTCGCCAATCAGCACTGGACCCGGCCGCTTCTGGGCAGCGAGCCCGTTCCGGGCGCTCTGGGACGCGAAGGTCCCCTGCCGGGATCAGGACCTGCTTTTCGAGCGCCGGCTGATCTGGCTGCGGCAGTGCTGGCGTGGCGTCGAGGAGTGCGGCGACCCGGTATGCATCCGCAGGATCGCGGTCGAAGAAGTGATCCAGGCAGTAGGAGAGATGGCGCCCCTCAGGGCTTGAGCCGCGGGAACCGGAACCAGTGCGCGCTTTCGCCGGAGAGCGGCACCACCAGGAACATGACGCCGGTAATCGATTCGTACACGTGCGTGACCAGGAACGGATCGGCCTGGTTCAGCTCGATCTTTACGCTCTCCCGGCCCGACATGAGATCCGAGGCGACCCAGCGCCGGGCGACGAGCTCCAGGCGGCCGCGGTCGCAACGCGCCTCGCCTGCCTTGAGGCTGTAGCGTCGCGTCTCGGGTTTCTGGCCTTCTCCGGAGACCGTGACCTCGACCGAATCTTCGGTAGCGAACTCGAGGCGCACGCTGCCCGCCTTCTCCCACGGGCTGCCGGCGCCGAACAGCTCGCGCGTGAGCGACGGTCGCGCCGTCTGGCCGAACGCTTCGCCGCGATCGGCATACGTGCCCTCGAACTGCCGGCAATCTGCGGCCGCCGGCGCGGGGATGGGATCCCAGCCGATCGGATAGGGAGTGTCGGCGACGGTGCATCCGGCGAGGAGCGCGAGGAGGAAGAGGTGCTTCACGCGCGGCCGTAGTACTGCCTGAACCAGTCGGCGAAGCGCTGCAGGCCCTGCTCGAGCGCGGTGGAGGGCGCGAAGCCGACCGCGCGCGCGAGCGCGGTGGTGTCGGCGTAGGTGGCCTTCACGTCGCCCGGCTGCATCGGCTTCATGTCCAGGCGCGCCTTCTTTCCGAGCGCGCGCTCGAGCGCGGCGATGTAATCGAGCAGCCCAACCGGCTGATGGTTGCCGATGTTGTAGATGGCGTAGGGTTGCGGACGATCGAGCACGCGCAGCGTGCCCTCCACGATGTCGTCGACATAGGTAAAGTCGCGCTGCATGTCGCCTTGATTGAAGACCTGGATCGGCTTTTCGTCCAGGATGGCGTTGGCGAAGAGCATCGGCGACATGTCCGGCCGACCCCACGGGCCGTAGACGGTGAAGTAGCGCAGCGCAGTCGCGTGCAGCCCGAAGAGGTGGCTGTAGGCATGCGCCATCAGCTCGTTCGACTTCTTCGTCGCCGCATACAGGCTCACCGGATGATCCACGTTCTGGCTCTCCGACCACGGCAACTCGGAATTGGCTCCGTAGACGCTCGAGCTCGAGGCGAACACGAGGTGGCGTGGCAGGCGCTGCCGGCAGCATTCGAGCAGGTTGGCGAAGCCGACGAGGTTCGACTCGACGTACGCCCCCGGATTCTCGAGCGAATAGCGCACGCCCGGCTGCGCGGCGAGATGCAATACTTTTTCCGGCCGTTCCTTCTCAAAAATCGAAGAAAGCGCGGAGCTGTTCGCGATGTCCAGCTCGTGAAATCGGATCGACAGCTGCTTGAGGCGGTCGCGCTTGAGCTGCACCGAATAATACGGCGAGAGGTTGTCGACACCCACGACCTCGTCGCCGCGCGAGGTGAGACGCTGGGCGCAATGCATGCCGATGAAACCGGCGACCCCGGTGACGAGGACCTTCACTCCTGCTCCGCCTTGCGCAGCTCGATCAGCTTGGCGTACTTCATGTAGCTGTTCATGCAGCCGATCGAGATGTGCAGCAGCCCCGGGACGCCGTCGAGGAACCCCAGGCGCAGGACGTAGAACTTGAGGAAGCGCACCACGGGCGAAAGCAGCAGGTGCGCCGCGCCAGCGCTCACGCCGCGCTCGAACGCCTGGCGCGCGGCGAGCGTGGTATAGCGGTTCTGCCGCTCGAGGTACCCCGTGAGGTCGTCGCTGGAGTCGTGCATCAGGTCGCCCTGCAGCGTTCCGGGCGTGACCGCGAACAGCACCTTCTCGTGGACCAGGTCGTCGCTCCAGCGGGCGTTCATGCGGTTGAAAAGCCGCGGGCTCCAGTCGGGATAGCCCTCGCCGTGCGCCAGCCAGCGGCCCAGAAAGCGGTTGCGCCGCGCCATGCGGTACACCGGGGAGACCGGTGCGGCGAGCGCGGCGTTGATGCTCGCGGCGAGCTCGGCGGAGACGCGCTCGTCGGCGTCCAGGCACAGCACCCAGTCGTTGCGCGCCTGCTCGACCGCGAATTGCTTTTGCCGGCCGAAGCCCAGCCATTCCTTGCGTACCACGCGCGCGCCGTGGCGCGCGGCGACATCGGCGGTGCCGTCGCTGCTTCCCGAGTCCACGACGACGATCTCGTCGGCGAAGCGCAGGCTTTCGAGGCAGGGCTCGAGGACGTCGGCTGCGTTGCGGGTGATGAGGACTGCGGAGAGCGCTGACTGCGGTGCGTTCAAGTGTGTTGAATGGAAATGCGCCGTAGAATCGGCGCTCACTATTCTAATCCGGCCGCCATGCAAAAGCCGAAAGTCGCCCTGATCACCGGCATCACCGGCCAGGACGGCGCCTATCTCGCCGAGCTTCTGCTGCAGAAGGGCTACGTCGTCCATGGCATCAAGCGGCGCGCCTCGCTCTTCAACACCGAGCGCATCGACCACCTGTACCAGGACCCGCACGTGCACGACCGCAGGCTCATCCTGCACTACGGCGACCTGACCGACGGCTCGAGCCTGGTGCGGGTGCTGCAGCACGCGCAGCCCGACGAGGTCTATAACCTCGGCGCGCAGAGCCATGTCGCGGTGTCCTTCGAGGAGCCCGAGTACACGGCGAACTCCGACGGGCTGGGCGCGCTCAGGCTCCTCGAGGCGCTGCGCATCCTCGGCATGGAGGCGCGCTATTACCAGGCGTCGACCTCCGAGCTCTACGGCAAGGTCGCCGAGTCGCCGCAGAAGGAGACGACGCCGTTCTATCCGCGCTCGCCCTATGGC
>Ga0068868_100002684_pt1 | contig 12344 bp, 9 predicted proteins | sample KBSMisM42_FD_64660 | JGI IMG/M metagenome (GOLD analysis project Ga0068868, IMG submission 64660) | Miscanthus rhizosphere microbial communities from Kellogg Biological Station, Michigan, USA - KBS Miscanthus M4-2 | ecosystem: Host-associated > Plants > Roots > Rhizosphere > Soil ...
GGTGGAAAAGTCAGCCATACCGCAATGGAACATGCGGTTCATCTTTCCAAAGACAAATACTGCTCGGTTTCTGCCATGCTTGCGAAAACCGCTCAGATCACCTTCGAGATCGAATATGCCAACGAATAAGTGACCCAGATCCCTGTGGCACCAATTGGCTATTGCTCTCAAGACGCGAGAGAATTGAAAATCGCCATTCGCCATTCGCACAATTCAAATGCCCCAACCCCGCGTCCTGTTCTTCACGCAACCCGGTTGACCGCCCTGCCAGTTAGTAGAGGCCTACCTCTCGGCGAGAGGCATCGTTTACGAAGAACGAGATGTCAGCCGTAGCCAAGCCGCCGTTTTCGAACTCGTGCGAACCTACAAAAGCCGTACTACCCCAACAGTAGTGGTAGGAGATGAAGTAGTAGTAGGCTTCTACCCCACTCGCCTGGACGAGTTACTGGACGAATAGGACAAGCCCGCTTTTGTCTCAAAGGCCGGCTGTTCGTCGGCTAGAGATCATTGCCAGTTCCTGTCTCACAAAACGGCCAACCACGCGGGATCAAGATCCCGACGCGACCGCAACTGATAATCGAGAACCGACAACCGATAACCGACAACCGACCGTTGACGTCCTAAGCGGCTTTTTTCACCCCGAGTCGCATTTTGCCGGCGTCCTCAACTCCCCTCAGTTCATCCTCGCAAGCAGGGCAGCATGAGGGTAAGTACCGTTCGCTGAGGATGAACAGGCCGATCCCGAAGACAACCAGAATCCCGATGAACCCAAGCAGACTCACCACGTGCCAACTCATTGGTAGCCTCCCATTCACAACCACGTTGCACAGGCAGGCATGGTGGGGGCTAGCTAGCTTTCGTGTAACTTGGCTTTCCCGTGAGGCACGTAGACGCCCGTCAGAACAGGGCCCAATTCTACAGATTGTGAGGGGCCCCTTCGAATTCAGACTCCGTGTCTGAATGGGACCTTACTTTGTGGGGCCGACTAAATGGATGATCGTGCTTAGCAACTGTTATCGCAGCTGTCTTAAACATCCCAACATCTACCAGTCCGATGTCCCTCCTGGGCACAACTGGCGCCAACATCATATTCCAAATTGACAAGACTGATCACTTATATTTCACAAGCCCGACTAATGCAGGTGCCCCAGCCTCAGACAAAGGTGGAGAAGGTGAGCCACCCCACATGACTGCTCAGGAATTAGCGTTTGCGGTTGTACAGGGCGTGGACGCGCTTGGCCCAATTGTTCATGGTGCGTTCCATCGGCGATTCGGCCATGTCTTCATTGCTATTTGTGTCGTCGCTCAGGGTGGGGTTGCGGAAAGCCGGCTCTGCGCTCTGCTCAGAATGACAAATTGGGGCCGGTCCCATGGAAGTCGTGGGCGTGAACTTCGCGTGTGTGCATGTGAGATTCGCTTCGCTCGCGACAGGTTCACGGAAGACCTGCCAACCTTCCCGGTACTGTTCGAACCGCACTCGCTTGCTGATGCTTCCGTTCGGGTAAAAGCGAAGACTCGCGCTCCCTGGCAAAGCTTCAACCGGCACGACATACCAGAGGTCGAGGGGAAGAACATATCCCACTAACACATCAATATCGGCGGCCGTGTAATGTCCCTTGTGATTGCCGTCCGTATAAGTGGATTGAACCTGATATGCATTCGCGTTGACCGACTCGGTGCACTTGACCTGAACCCGAAACGTGCGGTGTCCGGCGTCGAGGATGAAATCGTATCTCTCACTGTCTCCCCAGGGTTTGGAAACCGCGAAGCCGAGGCTCGCGGCTTTGACGACGAATGCAGCTTCCGCGAGTTCCCCCGTGCGCTTGGTGTTGGGACGTTTCCGGCGATTCGGTGACGTCTTAGCGCTGAAAGGTGGATTCGCGGTGGACATGATGAGCGAGCCTTTTACTCATCATCATTTATAGCGTGCGCTCGCAATGCGGGATGTGACGGGTGAACATTGGTGATTTTTGTCAGGGCCGGATCACTCCAACGTAATTCCATTCCGGAGAAGGCTCGATTTGGATCTTCGTTCCGTAGGGCGCGGAGATGGTTTGCAGCCGTTTCAGGATCTTCATGGCAGTATCGGGCTTGGCAACGCGTGGGATCCCGCTCTCGGTAAGTTTCAGCCCATAGCCGAGGTCGATGGGATAGAGGCGAATCTCAGCAACCGTGTTGTGGTCGAAGCGCGTTTCCGTGACGACGGATTCAAATGGCAAGTCTCCATTGAAGCCCTCGGCATTGGTCACGTTCGTCAGGTCCGCGTCAGTTGCTTTGTCGGGATCGAGGAACGCGCCGTTCAGTGATTTTTTGTACTGCTTATAAAAATCGGCGGGCATGGGTTCCTGAATGTCGCTCCAGAAAAAATCACCGAGGCCGTAATAGATAGGGCGCCCTTTATAGAGTTCGATTGGCCCGAGGTGATGAATTCCGGTCGTTAGGAATGCGTCCGCGCCGGCGTCGATAGCGGCTTTGGCGAGAACGTGCACGAAGTCGGCGGGCCATTCCTCGAAATCGTTCTTGGGATCGGGAGCGGTCGTGTCCGCGGACTCGTGAGAGTGGATGGTGACCAGGAGAAAATCGGAATGCTGTTTGCCCTGACGAACGTTTTTGAGGATTCCGGCAAGGTCTGAAGAATCCATTTCGTAGCGAAGCGCCCGCTTGGCCCCGGCTTCGAAGGTAGTGCCGAAGACGGAAAGTTGATCGGCTGCGTCGTTGGATTTCCTGGGCGACTTCAAATCCGCGGTTGGATAGATTTTCTGGGTGAGGCGCGACAAGTCGCGCATGGCATCCGCGGGGAGCACGATGGTTTTCTTCACGGTAAGCCCGTTGATACCGGGACGACCGGGAGCCGCGCCCTGATTGGGTAACGCGTCGGACGTGGGCCTGAAAGTTGAAGCTAGCGAAACGATACCGATGCGCCCCTTCAGACTTTCATAGTAGTGGGGCGCACGCGCCAGGGCTTGATCCTCACCGACGCCGGCCGTGACGATGCCAGCCTCATCGACCCACCGTGTGGTTTCTCGCATTCCTTCGAAGCCCCAATCAAGCGCGTGATTGTTGGCGCGGGACATCAGATCGAAACCCATAGCGGCGAGGTCGCGCGCAACAGCCGGATCGGAGATCAGTGGAACGTCGTCGATACCGTTGTAGGGATGCCCCTTGAACTGCCGAATATCGAGAATCGATGTCTCGAGGTTGCCGTAGGTCGCGTCGGCGCTTTTAAGAAGCTTGACGGCCTGCGAGAAGCTTTGGTCGCGACCAGCGTACTGCGAGAGCGAGCGCGAGATGATGCAATCGCCGACGGCGATGAGTTTGAAATTGTCTGGAACACTGGTCTGCAATTCCTGGGCGAGGGGACGCTTCGGGTCAAACGTTGCAGGATCTTTGGCGCCGGGATCGGCGGAATTTTGCGCGGCTGCGGCGAAGGAGAGTAGCGCAACCAAGATTACGGACCTGAGTGTCGACGGCAGGCATGGCAGCATTCTTACCTCGGGCAAGTTCGGTCGCAATTCAGATGAGACGGCCATCTGAGGGGAGAGCCTTAATTGCTGGAACGACGTGCTCGCCAAGTTGCTAATTCTTCGCGACGAGTTCCTTGGCGTGGGTCAGCTCCGGGCGAGTCGAATTAGATTTCTCGCATGACTTGAGCAATTGGGCGTAAAAAGCGGCAGCCTCTTCTTTCTTCCCGGCCATCTCCGCCGCGCGGGCGGCCCCGGAAAGTCCGTCGAAGCGGTTGGGATTAAATTTCAGCGCTAGAGTGTATTCGGTCAGCGCTTCCTGGGGACGATTGAGTTCGAGCAACATATCGGCAAGCATCTCGCGGGCAGGCATCCACGCTTGCTCGGCGCCCATGCTGTCTTCGGAGTCAGAGACTTTGCGAAGGATGGCGAGAGCCTCGTCGTTTCGTCCTTGAGCATGGGCGAGCCAAGCTTCGGCCTCCATGCGATTCATCGCAACCCACTCAGCCGAATATTTTTTACCGGAGGAGTTGAAGCTCTCCTCGATCTTCTTAAGCTCCGCAACATCATTTTTAGCCTGATCAGGTTTCCCGCTGCGCGCCGCCCCGATGGCGCGCGCTGTATACGTAATGGTGTTGTCTGACTTGGTGCCGCCCGGAACGGTGGTGAGCGCGGCTGCGTCGGACCACTGATGCATCTCGATGGCGACCATCGCTGGATATTTTGCGAGCGCGAAGGCGTGCAAATCGTCGTCCATGCCTTCCATTTTCATAGCGGGCATTGCTTTGACTTCCTCGATGACTTTGAGGGCGTCAGCCTCACGACCACTTTGAAGGTAAGCGTAGATGAGAAAGTCCATGGCATGAAACTGATGGCTTGCGCCGCCCATATGCATCGCGGAGGTCTTGCGAGTGGCGTCGATTGAAGCGAGATTGGAATCGATGTCGTCCTGCCACAAACCTACACGCGCGAAAATGTGCGAGGGCATGTGAAGAGCGTGCGGAGCAGCGGGAGCGATCTGCGCATAACGCCGTGCGGCCGGCAGGCCAAGTTCCGCGAGTTGAGGTTTGTCGTAGCTGTGGATGAGGTAGTGAGCGACGCCGGGATGGTTTGGTTCGATCGCGAATAATTTCTCAAGTACGGCGGCTGCTTTTTTGCGGTCAACGAAAGTGGTGTCGTTCTCTGGCTCGGCAGCTAATAAGGATAAAGCGTAGAAAGCGGCGGCTTCGTGGTCTTCGGGATAGGTTGCGTAGACTTTCGCCATCGCATCGGAATAGGCGCGCGCTCGCGCTTCGTGATTTCCTGAGCTGTCATAAAACTTCGCAAGTGCGTCGATGTAGTCCCGTTCGCGCTGGGTCCTCGGTTTGAGCGAGCGGGCTTTTTTGACATCGTTTTCGCCCAGCTTGCGAGTGGCTGCGTCGGGTTGATTCCAGAGCTGATGCCAGAGACTCATGCCGTGTCCCCAATACGCCATGGCGCATTTGGAATCGGCTTTCGAAAGATCCTCGAAAGTTTTTCGGGCCTCCTCGTACCAGAACGAATGCAGGAGAGCGATCCCCTTTTCGAATGTTTTTTGGGATTCGGGCGAGCAGGATATGGAAAAGTGGACGGTCCCGAGTTGCTCGGCGGTGAGCTCTTCGTGGTGTCCTTCGTCGGCAAGCGCTGCACAGACGAAAATTGCGGCTGATAAGGCAAAGGAGAGTGCGAATGCTGCGGCGAATTTTTTCATGAGACCCACCCGGCAGGGAGTTTAGTCTGCGTTGTTGGGGGTGGTCAAACGTGAGCGGAGAAAGTCGTTATCGCTGGTACACAGTATTTAGGCGGCTTCTGCTCACCACTCGAGCTTGATCGCGTCCTATGCTCGGACAGGCTCGGCGGACTCGCCTCATCGTGCGGTCTTGATTCAGAGCGAGAGGGTCGGCGCAGAAGTTGACGCACCTTCTTGGTGAAGTCGAAAGCAAGTGCGTGCGAAAGGAATATCTTGAGCGATGGCTTAGGCAATTCGTCGGTTGCGTTGGCTCTTATTGTCATTCCCCGCGAGGTGACTTGGGCCTATTGCGCGTTTGGAGTGGTGCTCGCAATCGGGCTGGTCGCGATATTGCGTCGTGGCGATTGGCAAAAGGCGCGAGGATTGGAAAAATTGATTCTGCTGGGCCCGGTTTTCTACGCAGCGCCGCTCGCGGCCTTCGGCACCGAACATTTCACGCTGGCAAAGGCAGTGGCGTCGCTCATCCCGGCGTGGATTCCGTGGCATATGGTTTGGGTCTACCTGGTGGGAACGTGCTTCATCGCCGCCGGTCTTAGTTTGGTGACGAGGATTCAGGCGCGCCTCTCGGCGAGTCTGCTCGCCATCACGTTCTTCCTTTTCGTCGTGCTGATGGATGCACCCGGGTGGGCGCGCAGTCCGGGAAGTCGGTTTGCAATGGCGTTGACCCTGCGGGAATTGTCCTTCAGCGGCGGAGCGCTGGCGCTGGCAGCCAGTCTCAGCAAGGAGTGGCGCGAACGCGGGACGCACGTGCTCGCGACAGTCGCGCGCTACTTCGTTGCGATTCCGGTGCTCGTCTACAGCGTTGAACAATTCATGCACGGCGAGCACGTTCCGGGGATTCCGCTGGAGATGGTGACTCCGAAGTGGGTCTTTGGGCATGGCATTTGGACGTACCTCGTCGCTGTGGTCTACGCGATCGCGGGACCCCTGTTGGTGATTGGCAAGAAACCCCGAGCCGTGGCGGCATGGCTGGGCCTTACCGTGTTCTTCGTGGTGTTGGCCGTGTATGTGCCGATCGCAGTGGTGGAACGCGCCAACCTCGAAGGATTTAATTACCTGGCGGATACATTGATGTATTGCGGAACGCTTCTTCTGGTGGCCGGTGCGATGCCGCACGAAGGCAAGGATCGGGTGACATCTGTGGAACGTGGATAGTCAGAGTATCGCACTGGTTTATTCCATCGGTTCGACGATCGCGATCTCTTCCTGGCTGCCTTTTTCGGGTAGTTGGACGATGATGGTTGCGGCCAAAACTACGACTATGCCGACAATTTGAAGAGGGCCGACGGTTTCTTTGAGAGCCACCGCGGCGATGATGATTGAGAATACCGGCTCGAGGCAGCTGACCACGATAGCTTTGGTGGGCTCCAAATATTGCAGGCCTGCAAAATAGAAGGAGAACGGGCCGAGAACTGAAATCAACGCGAAGATGAGCATGAAAATCCACTGCGCGTTGGAATATTGGCCGATGATTTTCCAGGGCGGATTGAAGATCATCCAGAACACCGCCGAGCCCGTTAAGACCCACACCAGAACTTTCCAGCGGTCGTAGCGTTCGAGAATTTTGTGTCCGCCAATGTTGTAGAAAGCGAACGAGAAAGACGCGACGACCGATGCGAGTACGCCGATCGTGTCGAGCTTCCAACCACCTGAACCCACCAGGCCGATCACCAATGCACAACCGAAGACGGCGAGCACGACCGACGCCACGCGGCGCATGGTGGGCTTCTGCAGGCCGCGAGAAACCATATAGAGCAACACCCAGACCGGCGCGGTGTATTGAATGATGATGGCGACCGCGACATTCGTTCTCTGGATGGCGAGGTAATAGAAGTAGTTCGATGCGGCCACGCCGAGAATTCCGACCACCATGCAACGGATGATGTCTGAACGAGGCATGGCCAGGGAGGAAGCGCCTCGGCGAGTGAGCAGAATCGGCAGCAACACGAGTAGCGAGAGGGTCGTCCGGCATTGCGAAAGAATGAGTGGATCGAGAGGGCGCAGGTTGGAACTCAACGAGGCTAGACGCCCGGTGAAGGCCGCGCGGCCCAAGGTTGCCGCGATTCCCCATAGGAAGGTAGCGGTGGCGATGTAAAGGTATCCGCGAAATGGGTGCGAGCGCGAAGGCATTGGGTGGAGATGATACAGGGCGGATTCGGTTCTCAGCTTTTGGGTTTGCGAAGGGCGCTTTTGGTGGAGACGGCAGAATTGTGGGGTGGCGCAGTTACCGCGCTTACGCTCTGGGAGAGGCCGGAACGGTGGGTCAATGAAAGCGAAGCTTAGGGGCTGCGTCTAAATAGTGAGCTCCAAAACTTCTCAATTGCGGCATGGCGGTGGAACACTGGCCAAGTGGCCCGCTCCTTCCGACACGGGATGCCTGCCTCCTGTTTTCAATAACTTAGCCCCGCCTAATCCCCCATTTCGCCGTTTAACCCCCAGATTCCCCCGTTCATTGCCTTCTGCATGGTTAAGTCGATCATCTACAATAAGATCACTCTGCTGATTACCAGACATTTGGGCCTACCTTTCGGAAAGCCCTAATCGCTCGTAACGTGGTCGGTTGTTACTTTCTTGCCCGAACCGCGTTGCGAACAGGATATTGCAGAAAGACTTCGAATTCGGCGCCACGTCAAGCGACCGAACATTGAGAGCGAGGACATGCACAAACCGGTTAAGTACGTTGAAAAAGCAGTCACCGTGGCCGCCAAGGGCACATGGGCAGTATTCGAGCGGCTCAACCGCATCAAGCCGAATGCATCGCCTACCCCCAAGTGGTCCGAAAAGCCACTGCTCAAGTCCTACGAAAAATCGAAGCCGCCGCTCGGCTGGCCGCGCACCACGGACTCTCTCTGTCCGAAGTGTGTGCCTGAAATCCGTCAGCAGATCCTCGATGGTAAGTTGCCCTACGACATTCTTCTCAACGAAAAAGTTGGCGAGATCAAAGCTCAGATCGTCGAGCGCGACGGCAAGATCTTGATGGTCAAAGAATGCCCGAAACACGGCACATTCGAAGACGTCATGTCAGTGGACACGGAATTTTCGCGCCACCTCGAAGAAGTATTCCCGGGCCGCGACATCTTGGCGCACAACGACGAGAAACTCCATAACCATGGTTCCTCGACTGTAAAGTATGGCCGCGGATCGGTGCTCACGATTGATCTCACGAACCGCTGCAACATGATGTGCGATCCATGCTTCATGGATGCTAACCAGGTCGGCTTCGTCCACGAACTCACCTGGGAAGAAATCAAGACCATGCTCGACAACGCCATCACCATCAAGCCGCGTCGGCAGATGTCAGTTCAGTTTTCCGGTGGCGAACCGACTCTTTCACCGTACTTCCTCGACGCAGTTCGCTACGCGCGCAAGGTCGGATACAACAGCGTGCAAGCCGCAACCAACGGAATCGAATTTGCGAAGAGCTTCGAATTTGCCCAACAGGCAGCCGAAGCGGGAATGCGTTACGCGTATTTGCAGTTCGATGGAATCGGCAACGCAGCCAACTCTCATCGCGCCGTCGGCAACTTGTTCGACGTAAAACTCAAAGCCATCGACAACCTGCACCGCGCCGGAGTGGAAATCGTTCCGGTCGTAACGATCGTCAATGGCATTAACAACGAACAAGTTGGAAAGATCATCCAGTTCGCGCTCGACAATCCAAAGAGAATTGGATTCTTGTCCTTCCAGCCGGTCAGCTTTACCGGGCGCGACGAAGCGGTCACCGACGATCGCCGCAAAGCGCAGCGCTACACGCTGTCGCACCTTGCGCACGATGTAAAAAATCAAACCGGATTAGGCGAACCCGCCCGCGACTGGTTCCCCATCAGCTTCATGTCCACCTTCAGTGACTGGGCCGACCTGATGCACGTAAACGACCTGAAAAACGACTGGGGCCAACTCTCCTGCGGCTGTCATCCGAATTGTGGGACTGGGATGGCTGTGATGATTGATAAGGAGACGAAGGAGGCGGTGCCGGTTACTGCGTTCCTGAAGGGTGACCAGCTCGCTAAGGATATTGCGAAGGTCAATGATGCGGCGCGCGGAAAATTCCTGACTGTGTTTGGGATGGCGCTGTGTTTGATGAAGAACTACGATCCGTTCAAGTCTCCCACTCATTTCAAGATGATGGACCTGCTGAAGAAGTTCGATAAGAACTTCAATGCGACCGGAAAGAATTACGGCAAGGTTGGTCCGGACCGGACGATCGACGATGTGATGAAGCGTCGTCAGGACCGGTGGAACTTCCTGTTCATCGCAGGCATGTGGTTCCAGGACCTGTTCAATTACGACTTCCGGCGGACGGAGCAGTGCATTATTCCGTACGCCACGCAGGAAGGCGAGATCAGCTTCTGCGCCTATAACACGGGCGTGGGCTGGCGGAACATTATCGAGAAGATGCACATGACGGCCACGCTCACCAAGTGGTACGAAGAGCACGGGCGTCACGAGATCTTCGCGGGCGGCAAGAAAGTGCAGATGGAAGAAGTCGAGCACTCGCTCAATCTGCGCGACGGAATCGTGACCAACGAAGTCCAGCACGATCTGGATAAGCTTGGGATTGCGAAGACCGCACGGGAAGAGAAGACTCGCGCCCGCAACGAGAAAATGAAGACCGACGGCGCACACGACGAGAAGATGGCTCGTCTGTATCGCGAAGTCGTTCTGAAAGAGAAGCCTGCGGTTGCGGAAAATGGTTTCTTGCCGTTGACCGCGCTTGCTCCGGCGAAGAAGTCGGAGGAAGTTGGAGAGCCGGTGGCTGGAGACTAGAATTCAGTTCTCAGTTCTCAGTTCTCGGTTGTCAGTTTTCAGTTTGTGGAAGGCCGCTCTCGAGAGCGGCCTTTTTTATTGGGGAAAGGTTGGATTTACCACGAGGTCACGGAGTTCACGGAGGCCCTTCAGTTTGGTCTGGAGTTCTGGTGCTGAACATCAAGGCGCGTCCAAGGCAGAGGTTCAGAGACGCCCCGGCACGTCCCATCCTTTCGGCTCCTCGTCTAATTGAGCGTGCCGCACCCTTGCGCCTTCGTCTTCTTTTCCGGGATCTTGTTGAGGGTTGTTGTCCGAATCGAAGTCGGGGTCTCTGGCACCGTAATATTGCTTCGGCCCTGTGGGCATTGAGGGATCGTAAGTGGAATCGATTCGCCGTTCTTGATGCCTCACGCGCCCGCGCCTTGCAGAGTGCGCAAGGAACGGGGCACCCCCGGCTAGAACGAGTGAAAGGGTGGGCCACCCGCCAACAAAGTGCTGTCTGCGTTAGTTGCTAGACGGTTCAGTACGAAGAGTGTTTCCCACGTTAGAACGCACAAAATCCCATAACGGCACGCATGAGCCTTTCTTAATCCACGGAGGCGATGTGCCTTCTCCAAAGCCTGCATTTTCTTAGTTGGCGCGCACGGGAGCCATCACCTTTCGTGCGTGCGCGTGGCCCGAGATCTGCCGATGAAACCCATAGGCAACGTCGGCCATGAGCCGTGCTTGCGGGAGCATTTTGATGAAAACTTTAATAGCACTCATTCTGGGAGCGATGAGCATTCTGGCTGCGGTTGCGCAGGAAGAAAACAAGCCCGTCTATGACACGTATCCGCATCTGAACATCGTTTCCGCATTCGGCCTCAACGGCGGAGGCTATAGTACCTTTTCACAAAAGGCGACAGTCGGGTTGGCGATTGAGAAGCCGCGGTTCTTACTTTCCGTAAGCACTGGTTACGACAATGCCCGAAAAACGAACGACAATACGATCGGCAATAATGATGGACACACCAAAAGCATCGGCGGCAGCGGCTTTTACCGTCTCAACAGCGGATGGTTTTTTGGCGGGGGCGTCGGCTGGGCGAAGCTCTCTACCACTAACTATACAAAAGATTCGTGGCATCCGAGTTTCGGAGGCGGGAAAGACATTTTTCTCGATCGGTGGAGCTTTCGGCTCAAATGTACGTACAGTCTCCAGGGATCGGATAAGGACAATGGAGTGCAGGGTCCAACGCTGACCTTTATTTTGCCGTCGCCGGTGACAAAGCATCATTTCTTTTTCTATGAGTCGCTGAATACCTCGATCTTTCACGCGACGATCACCGATCCGACCAACAAAGCTCTCACTGATTTGCAACGGGCCGACAGATCGTACGCAAGCTTTTTGACACTCGGGATGATGTTCAAATTCTGAAGTGCGACGATGCTTAAGGCAGGACCGCGATTGCGTCAACCTCGATCAGGCAGGTGGGGCAGCCTCAAGGTTGTATGGGGAACGGGGGCGAGGGAGACGCAAGCGGTCGGAACGATGCCATCACCCGCCCGTTGCAAAGAACGCAAGGAACGGGGCAGCCCAGTTAGAATGTGTGGAAGGGTGCGCCACCCGCCCGGGGCGCGGGTTGTATATATCTGGCGCAACCAGCGATTCCCGGTTTTTCTGATCACAGTTTTTCCCAAGAATGAAAAAGAAAACCTGTCGATGGCAGAGCGCAACGCGCTCAAGAAACGAGCCGATAGTATTTTCGAGACTTATAGGGGCTAATATGAAGACGCAATTCGAGCGGATGATGGATGGCCTTAACGATGTTGAGGCTTTTCTTGCCGGGGAGGGAGAAGGATTCAAGGCGCATGTGCCCCAGGAAGTTGACGTGAAGGCGATCCGGGATCGGCTTGGCATGACGCAAGCCAGATTTTCTGACACGTTTGGCTTCAGCCTTGACGCGATCAAGCACTGGGAGGGAGGGCGGAGGATCCCGGAAGCATCGGCTCGCACCTTGCTCACCGTGATCGACAGGAATCCCGCGGCAGTGCTCACCGCGCTCAAGCCCGCTGCATTTGCTGCCGCCGTCGGCTCATCCAAACCCTCTACAGCACACGTCAAGGTTCAGAGAAAGCGTCAGGCATCTCGTGGGGTTACACAACGAACAGGTTATTCTTCCGGCGTGAAAAGAATCACGAAGTAAAAGCTCCGCTCAACAGCGGGAGCATTCCTTCGAAACCCAAGGGAAAGACCACGAGATGCGAAAAGGGTTTACGAGACACCCGCGACCGGACGCCCGCGCGGCGCACGTCAAGAACTACATCACGCCGAGCGGGCTCGAGCGGCTTAAAGATGAGCATCGGTTTCTGCTCACCAGGGAACGTCCGGC